>Ga0302324_100001241_pt1 | contig 62906 bp, 63 predicted proteins | sample Palsa_T0_1_FD_201949 | JGI IMG/M metagenome (GOLD analysis project Ga0302324, IMG submission 201949) | Peat permafrost microbial communities from Stordalen Mire near Abisko, Sweden - Palsa_T0_1 | ecosystem: Environmental > Terrestrial > Soil > Palsa > Peat permafrost | place: Sweden: Abisko...
GGGGGCCACTGGCTCGATCGGCGAGAGCGCGGCCAAGGTCGCCCGCGACATTCCCGGCCGCATGGAGATCGTCGGGATGTCCGCCCGGCGGAATGCAGCCAGGCTGGCCGCCCAAGCCTCGGAGTTTCAAGTTCCCGCCCTTTGCATCACGGATGAAACGCAGCTTCCCGAACTTCGGAAGGCGCTCACTTACGACCCGGTTCTTTTTTCCGGCGAGGAAGGCCTGGTCGAACTCGCCACGCGCCCCGACGCGGACATGGTTCTCATCGCGATTGTCGGCACCGGGGGCCTGCGTCCCGCACTGGCGGCCATCGAAGCGGGAAAGGATATCGCCGTGGCCAGCAAGGAGATCCTCGTCATGGCGGGTGAGATCATCATGGCCGCCGCGCGGCGAAAAGGAGTAAAGGTCCTCCCCGTCGACAGCGAGCATAACGCCATCTTTCAATGCCTTGAAAATCGGGAAACATCCGAGGTGCGCCGCCTGATCCTGACCGCCTCGGGCGGCCCGTTCCGCAAAACGTCGGCGGAGAAGCTGCCCGGGGTGACGCTTGCCGACGCGCTCAAACATCCCACCTGGCAGATGGGGGCGAAAATCACCATCGACTCGGCGACGCTCTTCAACAAGGGCCTCGAGATGATCGAGGCGCGGTGGCTTTTCGATGTCGAAATGTCCCGGGTCGAAGTCGTCGTCCACCCGCAGAGCATCGTGCATTCCATGGTCGAGTTCATCGACGGCTCCGTCCTTGCCCAGTTAAGCCATTCCGACATGTGTTTCCCGATCCAATACGCCGTGACCTGGCCGGAGCGGATCGCCAATTCCCTCCGTCCCCTGAATTTCGCCCATCTCGCCCGGCTCGACTTCGAGGAGCCGCGGTACGCGGATTTCCCGGCGCTTGATCTCGCCCGGCGCGCTGGGGAAACGGGCGGCACTCTCCCTGCTGTAATGAATGCGGCCAATGAAGTTGCCGTAGAGGCTTTTTTGGGCGGAAAGATCAATTTTCCGCGCATTTGGAGCCTCGTTCGGCAGGTCATGGACGAGCACCCCTCCGTTGCGCGGGGCGGACTCGATGCTATACTGGATGCGGACTGCCTGGCGCGGGCGCGAACGGCGCAATTACTCTGAATTACTCTGAAATGTTTCTAAAAATACTGAACTTCCTCTTCATCCTCGTCGAGGTATTGATCATTTTCAACCTCTTGATCATCGTCCACGAGGTGGGCCATTTCCTGGCTGCCCGCTGGCGCGGCCTGGTCATCGAAAAATTCGCGATCTGGTTCGGCAAACCGCTCTGGTCGAAGACGTACAATGGCATCCAATACAGCCTCGGCAGCATCCCGGCGGGCGGGTTCGTCGCGCTGCCGCAAATGGCTCCGATGGAGATCGTCGAAGGCAGGAGCGAAACCAGCGCCGCAAAACTGCCGCCGGTTTCGGCTCTCGACAAGATCATCGTCGCCATTGCCGGTCCGTTCTTCAGTTTTCTGCTCGCACTCGCCTTTGCCACGATCGTCTGGGTGATCGGCCGTCCGACGACGGAGGCGGAAACGACCACCACCATCGGCTACGTCGAAAAGGGCTCGCCGGCCGAGAAAGCCGGCCTGCGCCCAGGGGACGTGATCAAGGAGATCGACGGCCAGCCCATCCACCGGTTCCTCGGGATGGGGAGCGATAGCGTCACCTGGCGCATTGTCCGAAGCGAAGGCGAGAAAATCCCCTTCACGATCGAGCGCGACGGGAAGACGATGACTCTCTACAGCGGCTGGGTGAAGGAACCGCAAAGGCGCTTTACCCGGTCGAGCCTGAGGGAGGTCAAGATAGCGCCGCGGACCCGCCTCATCATTGGCGAAGTCGAGCCGAATACGCCTGCCGCCTCCGCCGGTCTCAAACCCAAGGACGAGATCGTCGAAGTCAACGGGGAGAAAGTTTACAGTCCGGCGGCCCTCATAGACCAACTGGTCGAACATCCCGACAGTCCCATCTCCCTGGGCGTCCTGCGAGGCGGTCAGTCGCTCTCGTTTAAGATGACATCCGCCATGCTGCCCGGCGAGAACGGAGAGAAACGCCCCCGCATCGGCATCGTCTTCGACCCCGGAGAAATCCAGCTCGTCCATCCGAACCCCATCGAGCAGGTCGCGAGCAGCCTCAACACCATGGAGAACATGTTCGACGCGCTTCTCTCCCCCAAGTCCGACGTGGGCGCGCAGCATTTCAGCGGCCCCATCGGCATCATGCGCATCTATTACAAGATCTTTGAGAGCGAGGACGGGTGGCGGATGGCGCTCTGGTTCAGCGTTTTCTCCAACGTCAACCTCGCCGTGCTCAATCTCCTCCCCATCCCCGTGCTCGATGGCGGCCACATCCTCCTCGCCCTCATCGAGCGCGTCCGCCGCAAGCCCGTCAACGCCAGGGTTATTGAAGTCGTGACGGGCTTCTGCGCCTGCGTTATCATCGGGTTCATGCTCTTTGTCACCTTCTTCGACGTGCGCGACCTGCCTTGGAATTTGAACGAAGCGCCGAAGCCGGAGTTGAAACAGAGCCCTCCCAAATAAGGTGAACTACTGCCCGAATCCCTTCGTTTACGACCGCCGGCTGACTCGCGAAGTCCGCGTCGGCAAAATCGGCGTCGGCGGCCAGAACCCGATCCGCGTCCAGTCGATGCTGACCTGCGATACCATGGACACCGCCGCCTGCGTCCAGCAAACGCTCGACCTCGTTGCCACCGGTTGCGAGATCGTCCGCATCACCGCGCCGACCGTGAAGGATGCAAAAAACCTCCGGCTCATCAAGGAAGACCTCCTCGCGCGCGGCTGTGACGTGCCCATCGTCGCCGATATCCATTTCAAGCCCGAAGCCGCCATGGAATCGGCGTTGTGGGTCGAGAAAGTCCGCATTAATCCCGGCAACTACGCCGATTCCAAGAAATTCCTGGTGCGCGAGTATTCCGACGAACAATACGCTTCCGAGCTGGAACGGATCCGGAGCCGGTTCGCGCCGCTCGTGGAGCTCTGCAAACAGCGCGGCGTCAGCATCCGCATCGGGACGAACCACGGCTCGTTGAGCGACCGCATCATGAACCGTTATGGCGATTCGCCGCTCGGCATGGTCGAGAGCGCCCTCGAATTCGCCCGGATCGCCCGCGAACTCGGCTTCCATGCCCTCATCTTCTCGATGAAATCGAGCAACCCGAAGGTCATGATCAACGCCTATCGCCTGCTTGCCGCCCGGCTCGCCGCTGAAGCGCCGGACTGGAACTATCCCATCCACCTCGGCGTCACCGAAGCCGGCGACGGCGAAGATGCCCGGATCAAGAGCGCCATCGGCATCGGCTCGCTCCTCGCCGACGGCATCGGCGATACCGTGCGCGTTTCCCTCACCGAAGACAGTGTCCACGAGATTCCCGTCGCGCGCGCCCTCGTGGAGGCCGCCGCCGGCCATCGCGCTTCGACCGCCGCCGATTTCACGGGAATACCGCTTCCATACGACCCGTTTTCCTATGTCCGCCGCGAATCCCACACCCTGGATTGCGCCGATGTGCGGCTGGGCGGCGAGGAAACAGTCCGCGTCGTGGTGCGCCAGGAATCCTTCGACAAGATCGCGCACAAGATAGCCCGCATGGGCGACTACCAGCCCGAGATCATCTACGAGAAAGCCGGCATCAAGGAAATCGATCCCCGCGACGACCGGGCTGTCACCTTGCTGAATGAAAGCGAATCCGACCACCTCGTCACCGTCCGCGACGGAACGCCTTTGCCGGTCATCACAGCCTTCCGGCTTCTCGCGTCCAGGCTGGCCCCAAGGCATCCGATTCTCCTGAAAGACACGCTCACCCCGCCGTCTCAAACCCATCTACAGCCCGACTTTCTCCCCACATTGCTAGCCGCCGCCACGCACATCGGCTCCCTGCTCTGCGACGGCGTCGGCGATGCGATCCTCATCCAGGGCGAACCAGCCCCCGGCCAATCCCTCCGCCTCAGTTACAACACTTTGCAAGCGGCGGGCTCGCGCATCTTCAAGACCGACTATGTCGCGTGCCCCTCCTGCGGCAGAACCCTCTTCAACCTGCAAACCACCACCGGGAAAATCAAGGAAGCGACCGCCCATCTCAAAGGCGTAAAAATCGCCATCATGGGCTGCATCGTCAACGGCCCCGGCGAGATGGCCGATGCCGACTTCGGTTACGTCGGCGGCGCACCCGGCAAAGTGAACCTCTACGTCGGCAAAACGGCGGTAAAATTCAACATCCCCGAAGCCGAAGCCGTCGACCGATTGCAGGACCTCATCCGCGAACACGGCAAGTGGGCCGACCCAGCGCCCGCCCAACCCGCCGAGGTCGAAGCCGCTCGCTGAGACGTGGGTTCTTTTTTAACGCAGAGGCCGCAAACACGCAGAGGACGCGGAGATCGAAGATCAAAGCGCTTCGCGATCTGCACAAGCACGATGTCAACAACTCAGACCCGTTTTCGTGTCTCTGCGATAAACGCCGCCACGCCTGCGCGGATTTCATCGGCGACGTGCGCCTTGCGCGAGACGAATTTCGGCTTGAACCACGGAAAAAGGCCGATGAGGTCGTGCGTCACAAGGATTTGCCCGTCGCAGTCCGGGCCGGAGCCGATGCCGATGGTCGGGATCGCGAGCAGCGCGGTGATTTCTTTTGCCACGCGCGCATCCACCAGTTCAAGGACGACCGCAAACGCGCCCGCCCGCTCGACGGCCCGCGCGTCCTCGAGCAGCGCCGAAGCTCCCTCGGACGTCCCTCCCTTGATGCGGTAGGCCCCTTCCTCGCGGATGCTCTGCGGGAGCATCCCTATGTGGCCGCATACAGAAATGCCGGCGGCGACGATTTCAGTGATCACCGCTTCGTGAGAGACGCCTCCTTCCAGTTTGACGGCTTGCGCTCCGGCGTCCGCCAGGCGTCTCGCGTTCGCCACGGCGGTTCCGGGCGTGTCGTAGCTTCCAAATGGGAGGTCGGCGACGAGCAATGCGTGCTGGACCCCGCGCGCGACGGCCCGGCAATGGTGGACCATGTCCGCCATCGTCACGGAGGTCGTATCCGGGTAGCCGAGGACGACCATCCCCAGCGAATCCCCGACGAGAATGAGGTCGATCCCGCTCTCGTCGAGCAGGCGGGCGACCGGGTAGTCATACGCGGTGAGCGCGGCGATCTTTCGTCCGTCCCTTTTCGCCCGGCGTATTTTTTCGATTCCGTTTTCCATGCCGGACACAGCCTAGAAACTCTCGGCGTAAATTTTTACCTCCGCGCCGGGCGCTTTCGCCAGCAACTCCGAAACAGTCTCCCGCATCCCTGGCAGCACGAGGCCGGGCCGGATGTCGCACAGCGGGTTGAGGACGAAGCGTCGCAGATGCATTCTGGGGTGGGGGATGGTGATTTCGTCGCTTTTGAAGGTCATCTCTTCGGTATAGAGCACGTCGAGATCGACAGTCCGGGGGGCGTTGCGCGGCCTGCGCGCCGGCCGGCCCATCTTGAACTCAATCGCCTGGAGACCGTGTAGCAACGTAGCGGGACTCTCCGCGAATTCAATCTCGACCACCGCATTCAAGTAAGGAGCCGCGCCCGGCCCACACTCTATCGGCTCGGTTTCCCATATCTTCGACGAAAGCATGGGCGCGCCCTTCTCGTGGAACGCGGCTAGGGCATCTCTCGCCTCCCGCAAATTGCCCAACCGGTCGCCCAGATTCGACCCGAGCGCGATGCCCGTCCTCATCCGTGATGGGACTTCTCGCGTGGAGTGCGGCTTCTCACGAAGGAGAAGCTACTCCTTCGCGCCGCCGAGCGCCAGGATTCGCTCCTTCTTCGCCTTGTAATCCAGCGCGTGGAAATTCCGGATTTCGTCGATCCGCCGCGCGGCGTTCAGCGTGTCCAAATACTGCGTGTATTGCGCCGCCAGTTCGTTCGTTTCCAAATAGCGCCCGCGAAGATTCGGATCCGAATAGGCGCCGGGTGTCTGCGAGCAGAATAAATGAAAGCGCAGCCAGCGCCTGTCCATCCTCGAGACCTTCTGCGACTTGCGGAAAAAGGCGACGAAGAGCAGCAGCACGAGGTAGGTATCCACCTGGGCTTGCAGTTCGAGGTTCCTGGCAAAATCCTCGCTATAAATCTCCCGCATGCCGGACTTGAATTGCAGCGCGGCGTGGAGCGCATGGTTGATCTCCTCGACGAAAGCGATGAGCGACCGGATGTTCGAGTCGCAAAGCCCCTGCCGCGGATCGTATTTCTCGAGCTGGTCTATGAGCCACCGCGAGTAATAGATCCCGACATAGAGCTGGTCCTGCGAACGCCGCAGAAAAGTGCGGGCCAGGTCGCTCAATTCCCTCGCCGAAGCGCCTGCCAGCCTGCTCAACTGCCCGCAGCGGCCGCTGTCGATCAGGCAATCCTCGAGGTTGATGCCGACCCGGGCATAGGTGCGTTCGAACAGGTTTTGGATTTCGCTGAATAGTGTGGTGTTCATTCGGAGAGCGAGAGTGGCGCGCAATCTTCGTCGAGGTTGAGCAGTCGGTCCGAGAGATGATTGAGCGCCTTGCGGATCGGCCGGAAATCGTTGGCTAGCGCCTCATAAATGGAACTCAAGTCCGCCGACCGCGCCACGGAGTGGCTTGCCAGCACTTTGTAGTTCATTCGGCCCAGGTCTTCGTAGAATGAAAAATCCGGAGCGCCCCGCTGGGTGCGTCGCTGGACATTTTCATGAAAGATGCCGCTTAGGAAAAGGGAGTAGTTCCCGACGTGGGCGCGGATGAGGAATGTCTGCACCGGCGAAGCGTTGCGCAGCGCGAGCAGCATGTCCGAAATGTATTCGACCGGGTTTCCCGGCGCGCTGGCCGGCGACTTCAGCCGGGCGGACCGGGAAAATGTTTCCAGCAGCGACGCGACATAGTCGCTCAGGGGCCTGTCATTGATTCCTGTCTCTTTTAATACATGCCTGGTGAGGATGTAAAAATAGAATTGTGGCGAAATAGACAGGTTCGCCTGCTGTGTAAGGATCGTCTGGAGAAGCAATTCGTGGTCGAGAATCGAGTCTCGCGTCTCGAGGTCGACCAGCAAATCCACCAAGCTAACCGCGCCACTCTGGGACTTGCTCAATGTCTTCACTACGAAGTCGAAATCCTCCGTGGTGAACCGTGCCCGACAATTTGCCTTAATCATCGGGTCTGTTCGAAGAGCACTCCGCATGCCATCCGACAATATACTATACGCCGCAAAAAATTCCAACGGCCGGGGAAGTTATTAGGCGGCCGAGGTCAGGCGGCTGGCACAGCCGCCCCTACGAAACGCGAGGGCTTGATAAGCCCCATCCGCGCAAGCCGGAACTCGAGCGCCGTCAAGACGCAGCCAACGCCATAGCGGACGCTGCGCGCAAAATTGATCGAAGACGCCTCGGCGAAATATTTGGTCGGACAGCTCACCTCGGCGATGGAATAGCCGAGCCAGAGGATCTGGGCCAGCATCTGATTGTCGAAAACGAAATCGTCGGAATTCCTCTCCAGCGCGAGCTTTTGCAACAGTTCCCTCGAAAAGGCGCGGTAGCCGCTGTGGTATTCTGAAAGCTTCGCGTCCAGGAGAAGATTCTCGCCAAAAGTCAGCGCGCGGTTGGCCGCGTATTTCCACAACGGCATGCCTCCGCTCCGGGCGCTGCCGCCGAGGATGCGCGAGGCGAGCACGCACGGGTAAAGGTCGCACGCGATCAACGACGCCATCGCCGGGATGAGCTTCGGCGTGTATTGGTAGTCGGGGTGGACCATGATGATGATATCGGCGCCTTCTTCCAGCGCGATCCGGTAACAGGTCTTCTGGTTCGCGCCGTAGCCCTTGTTTTTGGGATGCACGTGAACCGTGGTTTCGGGCAGGGTGCGCGCGATGGCCGCCGTATTGTCGTTGCTGCCGTCATCCACCAGAATGATGTGATCGACGATCCCCTGCTCCAGGACTTCCGCGTGTGTGACCTCCAGTGTCTTGGCGGCATTGTAGGCGGGCATCACCACGATCACCCTCTTGTTTTTAAGCATAGAAACGGCATTGCGGACTGCTCTCCATCCCTCCCGGCGACTTCGGCCGCGGGATCACGAAATGTGCCGGGCTTGGCGGTCCTTTGCCAGCTTTTTAGGAGATTCCCGCCATGGCCCGCCGCGTCCGCGAGATTTAACCCTTGCAAGGGAGCGGTTGTTTCCGTATGCGAAGTTTGTGGAAAACCTGGGGAAGAAAATCCTGGTCGTTGACGACGACGTGAGCATCCTGCGATTGGTGCGCGAGTCGCTCAGCGCGCTCCTCAACTGCGAAGTCGATACGACACCGAGCCCGGAATACGCCTTCGAATTGATCCTCAAGAAGCAATACGATCTCCTGCTCTTCGATTTCTCGATGCCTTCCATCGATGGCGCGGTCCTCTATTCCCTCCTTTCGAAGGTTTACGAAATTATGGCCCCGAAGGAGCGGAAGCTCCCCCCTCTGATTCTGATGTCAGGATACGGCGCTCACAAGAAAGCGCAGGATTTGTTGCGCCAGCCCGGTGTCCGCGGCCTTCTGGCGAAGCCGTTCACCATCGAACGCCTCGTGGACAAGGTTTCCGAACTGGCGAGGTCCTGAGGGCATTCTCGGAGGCCCTGCGAGAGCCCGGCCAGGCATGGCCTTTGGCGGCTTACGCGGCCGACGCGGATTTCTTTTTCGGCTTCTTTTTCTCCGCGACGAGCTGGCGTTCCGCCTCGACCCAGTCGTCCTGTTCGCTCCCGTGCAACCCTTGGCTGCGGCGCTTTTCCGCGATGAAGTAGGCGCGCAACGCGATGTCCTCCGTCGAGATCCCCGGCGCCTTCGCTTTTTTGGTTGCGGTTGCAGTTGTGGCAGCCGATTCGGCTGCCGATTCCGCGCCGAATCCCTCGCTCGCGCGCTTGCTGCTTTTTTTCTGGTCTTTCTTTTTCCCCATGTGATGTAAGATTTGGCCGAAGATAGCGCTTTTGCTCAACTAGTAAACCGGAAAATTTTCCGACTTTGGTTTGAAGAAATGAAACCTTTTGTTACACGCTGGTTCGTGACGACGCTCGCCGTCCTGGTCGCGGCGCAATTGCCGGGAATCCGCTCCACCAGCCTCTTCTCCCTGGTGGGCGCTTCGCTGTTGCTGGGGATCGTCAACGCCCTCGTCCGGCCCATCCTTCTGCTGCTCAGTCTCCCGCTCATACTGGTCACCCTCGGTTTCTTTATTCTCATCATCAACGCGCTCATGCTGCGCCTGGTTGCCGGGCTCGTGCCGGGTTTCTACGTGGACAGCTTCGGCAGCGCCTTCCTGGGCGCGATCATCATCTCGCTCGTCAGCTGGCTCTTGAGCGCGTTCTTCAGAGGCAGCGACGGGCGCATACACATCCTCACCCACCACGGGGAGATAAAGCGGGTATCCGGCAGGGTGATTGAATGACGAAAGGTTGATCGCTCCGTGACCTATTGCCTGAGCCTCCTCTGCCGGCAGGGAGCCGTCTTTTTGTCCGATTCACGCACCAGCGCGGGAATGGACAATATTACCATCCATCCCAAGCTGCACGTGTACGACACTCCGGGCGAGCGCGTCATCTGCCTGATGACTTCCGGCAATCTCTCCGTCTCGCAGACCGTCCTGGCGTTGATCGACGAAGACGCGCGCCTGGCTCAAAAGGATTCCAGTATCCCGCATCTGCTGAATCAATCGACGATGTATGAAACCGCCCGCTATGTCGGGCTGAAGATCCGCACGGTCCAAGGGCTGGATCGCGAGGCGCTGGAAAGAGACCGGTTCAGTTTCGATATCAACGTTCTGGTCGGCGGACAGGTCGCCGGTTCGCCGCCTGAGATTTTTCGCGTTTACCCGCAGGGAAACACGATGCACGCGGACCTCGAGTCGCCGTTTTTGCAGATCGGGGAGTCCAAATATGGAAAGCCGATTCTGGATCGCGGTTTTACCTACGACACGCCTCTCTCGGAGGCGGTCAAATTCGGCATTCTTTCGCTCGAAGCCACCATGAAGAGCAACGTGTCGGTCGGGACCCCCTTCGACATCTTTTGCTATGAGAAGGATTCCTTTGAAGTGAAGTACCGGCACCGGCTGGACGAGGGAGATCCCTACATGCGCACAGTGCAGCAGAGATGGCAGGATGGTTTGGCCAGGCTCGTCTCGGAAATGCCGGGCCTCATTTTTCCCAATGTCGAGCCCCAGCCGGGCCAGGGGCCGGCATGAAGGACTTATTCGGCGTTCGTCAAGATGCCGCCGGCCTCCGGCGAAGGACTCGCGTGAAGATTTGCGGCATAACCGGCAAGGGCGACGCGGAGGCCGCCATCGAGCTGGGCGCCGACGCGCTTGGATTCAACACTTCTCCGAGCTCAAAGCGCTTCATCGATGTCCGGCGCGAGGCGGAGTGGATCAGGGATCTATCGCCGGCAGTAACCAGGGTCGCCGTCACGGTGAATTCGACCCTCGGGCAAATTGAGGAGCTTCTCTCCCTTCAACTGTTCGACATCATCCAGCTTCACGGCGCGGAAGACGCCGCTTTTTGCCGTCTTCTTGCGGGGCGCGGCGTCTCCTTTATCAAGGCGATTGCTCTCGGGGCCGAATCCTCGATCCAGGAGATCGAGCGGTTTTGCGCCGCCGCGATCCTTCTCGATACCTCTACGCCGCGCGGATTTGGCGGCACGGGGGAGTTGATCGACCTGGAGAGCGCGGCGATGTTCGCCGCCCGGCGCCCGTCCCTTCGGCTCGTTGTGTCTGGCGGCCTCCGGCCCGGAAATGTGTCCGGTATCATCCGAAGGATCCGGCCTTACGCCGTCGATGTCGCCAGCGGTGTCGAGGCCGAACCCCGGCGCAAGGATCGGAAACTCCTGGCGAGCTTCCTGGAAGCTGTCCGCGCGGCGGAGTAACGCCCGCGGGTTAACCCGGTTTTGCCTCTTCGCGACGCGATTTTTGAGAAAAACACGGCGGTTTGCCGCTGGTGGTCTGTTTCCTGCTTTTCATATCCGCAACCCAGATAACGGAAAAAGCACCATGCACAGACCCTACATACTCCTTCTTGCCGTTTGCGCTCTCTCGGCTGTCAACGCCCAAGATGCAACCCCGGCTCCAGGGGCTCCAGCCCCTCCCGCGGTCGCGACCACGCCCCTGGCCATTCCGGAATCCTCCCCGGGCTCGCAGGTCTCGCCTCTCTCGACCGGATTGCCCGGACAGCCGGCGCCCATCGAACCGCCCATCGCTCCGGGAACTCCCTCCGCCGTCGGGGCTACCACGGAAATCAGGACGATCAGCAGCTCATCCGGACGCTTGAACGAATTTCAGGGCGACGACATTGCACAGGTTCTCCGGCTGCTGGCGCGCCAGGCGAAGATCGATCTCATCGTCAGCGACAAGATCACCGGCACGGTCACCATGCGCCTGGAGAACAAGACGCCGCTGGAGACGATCAAAGTCATCGTCGATGCCAAGGGCCTCATCATGGATAAGACCGATGACGTCTATTATATCAAGACGCAGGAGGAAAAAACCCAGGAGCCGACAGAGAGCGCGTTCTACGCTTTCAACTATGCCAAGGCCGACGCGATGGCGCCGTTGCTCAAGGGGCAACTGCAAAGCGGAGTCGAACCGCAGGTGGATATCCGCACCAACACCATTTTCTACCGGGAACGCAAATCCAATCTCGCCAGCGTGAAGCTGTTTCTGGAGACCGTCGACATGCCCACCAAGCAGGTGATGATCGAGGCGCGGCTGGTTGAAGTCACCGCGAACCCGCAGCAGAGCTACGGGGTCAACTGGGCCGGCACCTTCGGCAGTTCCTCCGCGCCGCAGACATTTAGATACGCAGGCTCACAACTCGCCACCCAGACCATCTCGACGACAACGAACCCGGTTACAGGCGCTTCGACGACAGCGGTCGTCCCAGGGACCCTGGCCCAACCGAGCGTTGGAAGCACCGGATCGCTGATTCCACAGGATTTCCTCACGAGCCCCATAACCGGTCTTCTCAAGGCCCTCGATGGGCAGTTCGCCATCCTCGACATCCCTTCCTTCTCAGCCACCTTGCGGCTGTTGAACGAGGACTCGGATGCCCAGTTCCTGGCCAACCCGCGCGTCGTCACCACCAACGGCGTGAAGGCGACCATCAAGATCACCGAAAATCAGCCCGTCCCCCAGCTTAACTTCAACGAGCAAACGGCTACCGCGGTTTTCGGCGGATTTGTCGACAAGGAGTACGGCAACACCCTCGTGGTGACGCCCACCATCAACAAGGATCGTTTTGTGACCCTCCAGGTCCAACCCGAGATCAGCAACAAGGTCGCCGATGCCACCTTTACCTTTGCCGGCGCGACGGTTACCAGCCCGATCATCGACAAGCGCTCTCTGGACTCGGTTGTCCTCATCAAGAGCGGCGACACGCTTGCCATCGGGGGGCTCATACAGGACCAGACGATCAAGGGCACCACCAAGGTGCCGATTCTTGGCGACATCCCCGGCCTCGGTTACCTCTTCCAGGAACACCTGAATTCCAGGCAGAAACGCAACCTCCTGGTCTTCGTCACCCCCACCATCATCGACCAGGGATACGGCACCGGCCTCGAGGACCAGGTGAGCGGTCTCCACCATTCCGGCGAGGAATATGCCGACCCGAACGGCTGGAGGAACAATGCAAAGGGCGCCATCCGGCTCGTTCCCACCTCCAATCGTGAAGTTGCCGCGGACTACCCCGTGCCGGGCACCCCGATGGCTCCTGTGCCAGCCTCCAGTTACTACAAGGTGGACGCCACCGACCGCGATCAATAAAGCGGTATACCCCCCCAAATACGCGGCGTCAGGATTTTTTCCTGGCGCCCCTTTTTTTTTGCTGCCCGGCGCCGGTCGAGCCGATACCTTGAACGGCTCCCATGCGAACATTCAAGATCGCTGTTCTTCCCGGTGACGGCATCGGACCCGAGGTCATGGCCGGCGCGCGCCACGTCCTGGCGGCCGTCGGGAAAAAATTCAGCCTCGCCTTCGCCCTCACCGAGATGCCCGTGGGAGGCGCGGCGATCGACAGTCACGGGCGCGCCCTGCCGGAGGAGACCCTCCGCGTCTGCGGCGAATCCGACGCCATCCTCTTCGGCTCCGTCGGCGGGCCGAAATGGGAATCGCTTCCACCCGACCGGCAGCCGGAACGCGCCGCGCTGCTGCCGCTCCGAAAACATTTTGGGCTGTTTGCGAATCTGCGTCCCGCGGTCTGTTTCCCAAAACTCACGCACGCTTCACCGATCAGGGCGGATATCGTCGAGGGCGGCTTCGACGTGCTCTGCGTGCGGGAGCTGACCGGCGGCCTCTATTTTGGCCAGCCAAAATTCACCCGGGAAGAGGACGGGGACATCATCGCGGTGGACACGATGGTCTACCGCCGCAGCGAGATCGAACGCATCGCCCACGTCGCCTTTCGCGCGGCGGAGAGGAGGGGAAACAAGCTGACATCGGTCGATAAAGCCAACGTCCTCGAGAACGGCGTCCTCTGGAGGCGCACCGTCAGCGGGATCGCGCCGATGTATCCCGGCGTAAAACTGAACCATCTCTACGTGGACAACGCCGCCATGCAGCTCATCAAGAACCCCAGGTCGTTCGACGTGATTCTCGCGGAAAATCTTTTCGGCGACATCCTCAGCGATGAGATGGCCATGATCACCGGCTCCCTTGGCATGCTGCCCAGCGCCAGCCTGGGGGCGGAGAACGCAGGCGGCCTTTACTTCGGCATGTATGAACCGAGCGGCGGCACCGCGCCCGACATCGCCGGCAAGGGAATCGCCAACCCCGTCGCGCAGATCCTTTCCGCCGCGATGATGCTCCGCCTTTCCTTCGGCCTCGAACCCGCCGCGGCGGCCATCGAAAGCGCCGTCCGCGAAGTCATCGACGCCGGTTACAGGACCGCGGATATCTTCAGCGAAGGCGCTTCTCTCGTAAACACGGGCGAGATGGCCGGCGCCATCGCCGCCGCGCTCGGCTAAAGTGAGCAAATATAAATTGGATTGACCGTGTCCGTGGACGTAGTGATCGAGGTTCACCGACAAAATCGGCGGGCAAAGCTCGTGCTGCCAGTTGGCCTTCCCTATTGACCGCCCCGGATAAGAAAGTCGATCGCCTTTTGGCGGACGGTGGTATAGAGGGGATCGCATGAGCAGAGTGAGCAAAATCTACGAGAAACTGATGACCGGCAAAAGCGACGGAAATTTCAGTTTCGACGATCTGGCTTACCTTCTCCAGAAGTTAGGCTACCAGATTCGCAAAACGGGCGGCAGTCACATCATCGCCCAGAAAGGCCCGAGCTTCCACAATCTCCAGGAGAAAAAAGGGCAGGCGAAGCCTTATCAAATTGCCCAAGTGCGCAATGACTTGAAAAAGTTCAATATCAAACCAGAATAATCCTATGAAGCACGATCCGCGAGACTATGAGATCCGCATCCAGTATTCAGCCGTTCCCGGCGATGATTGCTATGTCGCCCGCGTCGTGGAATGGCCGAACATTTCCGCCCATGGCGGCACGCGGGAGGAAGCCGCGCACGAAATCGAGATCGCGCTCGAGGGCGCGTTGAAAGTGGCCGAGGAAACCGGCTTTCCCATTCCAGCCCCCGCGCGACTGGCTCATGTTGAGGGTTAATCGGCCCGTCCTAACGCCGGGTCATCTTCCCGTGATTTGCGCGCTCTCGTATTGTTTCGTTCTCAATCCATGCACAACGAACGCAATGCCAATCGCGATGAGAAAGAAGGAAAGAAACTGCCCGCGCGTGAACGGACCGGTGAGCGGCGCGTCGGGAACGCGAAACTGTTCTCCAACGATCCGGAGCAGAGCGTACAGGATGAAAAACGCGCCGGTAATGACTCCTCGCGGCTGCCTGGTATAAATACGAAGAAACCAAAGCGCCGAAAACAACACCACCCCTTCCAACAGCGCCTCGTAGAGCTGGGAGGGGTGGCGCGGGGTCAAAATGCCGCGCAGGATCTCCTGGACGCGGGGGTCGTAACGCACTCTTTCGGTGATCGCGTCCACCGTGACCGGGGGGGGGATCACGCCCTCGCACGCCGTTCGCGCCCGCTCCGCAAGAGCGGGGAAATCAAAAAGCTCCTTCGGGAACTGCACCGCCCAGGGCGCCGTGCTTGGCCACCCATAGAGTTCGCCGTTGATGAAGTTGGCGCAGCGCCCAAAGAAGAGGCCGATGGGCGCCACCACCACCAGGTTGTCCCCAATGCCGGGCCAGGAAAGGTGATGTCTCCGGGCATGGTAGAACGTAAAAATCACCAGCCCGATGATTCCTCCGTGGCTGGCCATCCCTCCGCGCCACAACTCGAAAAACGTCCAGGGCGCTTCGAGCGTCTCCCGCAAATTGTAAAAAAGCGCATAACCGAGCCTCCCGCCGAGCATCACGCCGAAAACAGCGGCCCACGTGATGAAATCGCCCACCGCTTCCGGCCGCATTTCCGAGTAGCCTTTTTCCGCCAGCCATTTGTAGAGAGCGTAGCCGCAGATGAACGCGAGCACATACGCGAGGCCGTACCAGCGAATGCCGACGCCCGGCCGGATTTCAAAAAGAAACGGGCTGAAGTCATCCAGAAAATAAGCCAATGCAAACGTGAGCGGATTCATGGGTGAAGCCGCAAGGATCGGACGCGAAAGCGCCGTTGACCAGCGTAAGTTTTACCCGGTGTCACAGCCATCCGTTCTCCGCGAGAAGCTGCCGCAGCCTCTCGTCATCCACGGATAAGGGAGGCAGCCAGGCGCCGATCCGCTCACGCTTCCACCACGCGCCGCTCGGATCGCCGGGCGGTGCGAATTGGTATCGGTACAGCTCCGCGCGGATGGTGCGCGGCGGCGATTTGGGAAACGGATTGTTTGCCAAAAGGCTGAGGGTGCCGGGGTCGTTGTGAAGCAGTTTCCACACGAAGTGGAGGGTCCACGGGTATTCCTGCCACGTGGACATCGCGGCAAACCAGATCTGCCAATCCAGCCGGGGTTGATAAGGCGCGATGAAGCATGGACGCCGGTACGGGTCACCCGGCTTGCATGGGAATTCGTATTCCTTCCATTGGGTCTTGTCCGTAAGGACGGCGTCGTCCGTTCCCTCGAAGATGATCTCGTCGCGCTCCCGGCCGACGCTGCCGAATGCGCCATAGGTATTCACTAGGTGCAAGGGATCGAACGACGCATTCATGAGTTGCGAACCGGAGAGCATATTCAAAGTCGGGAAGACGCTGAGCGTCACGATCAATACCACCAGGACGAGTACGGCGGTATTCTGCGCTGCTGAAGGCCGGGCCGTTTCGGAAGCGGCGGCCGCGCGGTTGACGAGCCATTTCGGAAGAACGCGGCGCAGGAAGGAATCGTCGAAGCAGGCGAGGATTGGGACGATGGTAAGGTAGTTCAGGAACGACAGATTGCCGGTGAGAATCAGCATGACCTGAAAACTCGCGAGCAGCACCCCCGCGATGTGGCGGGCCGTGCGCGGCCAAAAGCCGAACCACGGGACGACTAGTTCGATAAAGTGGTTCCAGAGGGCGCCCAGCTTCAGGAACCAGTGCGGCGCGAAATGAAGGGCGCGGCTGAACGGATTGGGGATCGGCTGGGTCTCGTAGTGGTAGTAGAGGCAGGTCAGATCCCGCCAGCAGGAATCGCCCCGCATCTTTATCAGCCCCGCGCCGACCATGATGCGGAAGGTCAGCCATCGGAACAGCCAGATGACGAAAGTGGGCGGCGGCAGGCGGGGAAACGGGCGTCCGTCCAGCAGCGGGCAAAGGAAGATGGCCAGAAACCCCGTTTCCAGGAGCTGAATCTCCCATCCGTACCCGTACCAGTCTTGTCCGACGTGGACGAACGACATGTAGAGGGCCCACAAGACCGCCATGAGAAGCGCGTTCGCATAGCCCAGCAGGACGGCCAGCGAAAGTGCCGTTCCGATCCACGCCAGCACCACCAGCGAGCGGTCTGAAATTCCAAACCAGAAGAGACTCGGGAGTTCGATGAAAGCCCCGAGACGCGAACCGGCGTGCGCCTCGACCGCCTGAAGAAAAGAATGCGCGGGCAGCAGGCCGTCCTGCCCGACGAGAGGGAGGACCTGTCGCGCGAGACAGAGGAACGCGATGAAATAGACAAACCCGAGAAGCCTTAGAATGACGAATCGCGTGAGCCAATAGGTGGGCCGTTCTTCCACGGATGCTTGCGGCATTCTCATAATCTGCGACACCTTATTGAACCATGAATTTTAAAGGAAACCTCATTTCCCTGCTCCTTCTAGTGAATTCGCAATTATTCTCCGCCGCAGCCGAAGAAATCGGAACTCCAAAGCATCCCGTCATTGACACCTACCACGGCGTTGAAGTCCGGGACGATTACCAATGGCTCGAAAACAAAAGCGACCAGGCGGTCAAGGAGTGGATCGACAAGGAGAACGCGGCCACGCGCGCTTTTCTCGACAAGCTCCCGGACCGGGCAGCCATCGAGCAGCGCCTGACCGCGTTGTACGCGAAATCCTCGCCTGCTTACGGCTCTCTCGTTTCCAGGCCGGGAATTCTTTTCGCCCTTAAATTCCAGCCGCCAAAGCAGCAGCCGATGCTCGTGACGCTGCATTCGGCCGACGAACCGAAAAGCGAAAAAGTCCTGCTCGATCCCAATGTGCTCGACCCCTCCGGCGCGACCGCCATGGATTGGTTTGTTCCTTCGCAGGATGGGAAAGTTGTGGCTGTCTCGATTTCCAAAGGCGGCAGCGAAGAGGGAACCTTGCACTTCTACCGGACGGCGGACGGGACCGCCCTCCCTGACAGCATCGAGGGCGTCCAATATCCCACCGCCGGCGGCAGCGCCGCGTGGAATGCGGACGGCTCCGGCATCTTCTACACGCGTTTTCCCAGGAAAGGGGAACGCCCCGACGCCGATCTGCATTTTTACCAGCAGGTTTTCTTTCACAAGCTCGGCACGCCTGAAAGCGAGGATACCTATTCGCTCGGGAAGGATTTTCCGAGGATCGCGGAAATCTCGCTAGCCTCCTCCCACGATGGCCGCTACATCCTGGCGGCCGTCGCCAACGGTGATGGCGGCGACTACGCGCATTACATCCTCGACGAATCAGCCAAGCCGGAATGGCAGCAGATCACCCATTTCCTCGATGCGATCAAGTCCATCGCCATGGGCTGGGATGACGCGCTCTACCTGCTCTCTCGCCAGGACGCTCCTCGCGGAAAAATTTTGCGCCTTTCTCCGGGCGTCACCGATCTCAAGGACGCCAAGGTCGTCGTGCCGGAGAGCGAGGCAGTCATCGAAGGGGGCGCCCCATCCAAAGAGTATCTCTACGTGGAAGACCTCGTGGGCGGCCCGACCCGCCTCCGCCGGTTCGGCCTCGAGGGCGGCGGCGAAATCGTCATCCCGACGCCCCCTGTCTCCACAGTCCAGCAGGTGCTTCCGCTCGAAAGCGGGCAGATGCTCTTCCGCAACACCAGTTTTCTCGAACCGTACGCGTGGTTCCTCTACGATCCCGTTACAGGGAACGCCAGGAAAACCGCTCTCTTCGGAACCTCGCCCGTCAATTTCAAGGACTGCGAAGTGGTGCGCGAATTCGGCGTCTCTCGCGATGGGACGCGCGTCCCGATCAGCATCCTGCGCCGCAAGGATTGCAAACTGGACGGCAGCAATCCCACCCTCCTCTACGGATATGGTGGCTATGGAATCAGCCTCTCGCCCTCCTATGATTTCACGAGACGCTTATGGATGGATCGCGGCGGTGTTTACGCGGTGGCCAATATCCGGGGCGGCGGCGAGTTCGGCGAGCAATGGCACAAGGCCGGCAATCTGACGCACAAGCAGAACGTTTTCGATGATTTCACGGCGTGCGCGCAACATCTCATGGACGCCAAATACACAAAACCCGCCAAACTCGCGATCCAAGGCGGCAGCAACGGCGGCCTCCTGATGGGAGCCATCCTCACACAGCATCCCGGGCTGGTCCGGGCTGTTGTCTCCTCCGTCGGCATTTACGATTCCCTCCGTTCCGAACTCGAGCCGAACGGCGCCTTCAACGTCACCGAATTCGGAACCGTGAAAGATCCGGAGCAATTCAAGGCGCTCTACGCTTACTCGCCTTACCATCATGTCGTGGACGGCACGAAATATCCCGCCATTCTTCTCATGGCCGGCGCGAACGACGGTCGCGTGGCTCCTCATAATTCCTATAAAATGGCCGCCATTTTGCAGCTCGCGACCACATCTGGACTCCCGGTGCTTCTGCGCGTCAGCACGCACTCGGGGCACGGCATCGGAACGGCCCTCACCGAACGAATCGCGCAGCAGGCCGACGTCTTCGCGTTCCTGTTCGACGAGTTGGGGATGAAATAAAGCGCCTGTTTCGCGGAACGGCATCCGGAAAAAACGCTCTTTTTTAGCTTGTGTAACAACCAGTAATGAGGTATTCTCTGACTATCAACCGAGGGTTTTGACTGAGCAGGCTAAAATCCCCGACATCTCAGCCCCAAATCCAGCACAAATCTGATCTGCATATTATGACAAAATACACAGCATTCCGATGCCCCGAAGACTTGCTCTCCAAGGCCAAGGTCAAGGCCCTGAAGGATCGCCGTTCGCTTAGCAACTATCTCATCACGCTCATCGAAAAAGACGTGACAGATGAACTCGAGCTTCAGCCGCGCAACGGCCGCAGCCTCGTTCGAGCGGGGTTCTCCCGTCTGAAAAAGTAGAGCGTTCGCCCGCCTCTTCGGTATAGTAGAGCCCGTTGAAAAGCATCGGGTCGCCGCTGGACGCATCCAGATTTTGCCGGAAGGCGGAAAAAATCGTGTTGGTTCCCACCATGGGAGCCTTGCATGCGGGCCACGCGGCGCTCATTGACCGCGCCCGAAAGGCCGCGGGCCGCGGGGGCCTTGTAGCCGTGAGCCTCTTTGTCAACCCGGCGCAGTTCGGCCCGGCCGAGGATTTCTCGCGTTACCCTCGCCCCTTCGCGGCGGATGCCGCCCTTTGCCGCCGTCACGGGGTGGACTTGCTTTTCCATCCGTCGCCCGAAGAAATGTACCCGGCGGGATTCTCCACCTCCGTCCACGAAACGGCGCTCTCGTCTCTCCTTTGCGGCAAATCGCGCCCCGGGCACTTCGCGGGCGTCTGCACCGTCGTCGCAAAGCTTTTTCACATCATCACCCCCCGCGCCGCGGTCTTTGGGATGAAGGATTTCCAACAGTTGGCGATCATCCGCCGCATGGCGCGGGATCTAGATTTTCCGATAAAGATCCTCGCGGTCGAAACCGTCAGGGAAAAGGATGGACTGGCTCTCAGTTCGCGGAACCAATATCTCACGGCGCAAGAACGCGCCCAGGCGCCCATCATTCGAAACACCCTCCTGCGCGCGGCCGCCCTCGTCAAAAAAAGGAGCGAAGGGAAGAGCGGCGCGCGCTTTCTCAAGGGTTGGATCACGCACGCAATTAGGAAGGCTCCCTTATCCAAAATTGACTACGTCGAAATCGTCGATCCCCGTACCCTTCAACCCCTCACGCGCGTGGGAAAGAGGTGCCTCATCGCCGTCGCGGTTTTTTTCGGGCGGACACGGCTCATCGACAATCTCCTGGTCGACAACAGATGAAAGAATACGATTTCGTCGTTCTCGGAAGCGGTGTCGCCGGGTTGACTTTTGCGAGAAAGGCCGCCGCCCACGGAAGCGTCGCGATCATAACCAAGAGGAGCGGCGCGGATGCGAACACATCCTACGCGCAAGGCGGTGTCGCGTCCGTCACCAGCGTCGAGGACTCGTTCGATCTGCACGTGCAGGATACGCTCGCCGCCGGCGACGGCCTTTGCGATCCGGCAGCCGTAAGAACGATCGTCACGGACGGTCCCGCCAGGATTCGCGAACTGATGGATCTCGGCGTCCAGTTCGATGAGCGCGAGATCGAGCACGGATTAAAGGAACTCGATCTCGGCAGGGAAGGGGGGCACTCCAAACGGCGCGTCCTTCACTCCCACGACACCACCGGACGCGAGATCGAGGAAGCCCTCCTGCGCGCCGCGAGGTCGCATCCGAACATCGAGATGCTCGAGAACCACATGGCCGTCGATATCATCACCTCCGGCAAGCTCGGGTACGTCACCGAAGACCGCTGCCTGGGCGTCTATGTGCTCGACGAGGCAAGCGGCAGCGTGATTACCGTCCGCACCGGGCGTCTCATCCTCGCCACCGGCGGCTGCGGCAAGGTTTACCTCTACTCGACGAACCCCGCGGTGGCCACCGGTGACGGCGTCGCCATGGCATGGCGCGCCGGGGCGCGCGTGGCCAATATGGAATTCATCCAGTTTCACCCGACCTGCCTCTATCACGCCGAAGCCCGCTCGTTCCTCATCTCGGAAGCCGTGCGCGGGGAGGGAGCGATCCTGGTCGATGCCAAGGGGAGGCGCTTCATGCAAAAGTATCATCCCTGGCAGGAACTCGCGCCGCGCGACGTCGTCGCCAGGGCCATCGACGCGGAGATCAAGCGGACGGGAGAGAAATGCGTGTTTCTGGACATCACCTCCAAGCCGGCTGATTTCATCCGCGAGCGCTTCCCAAACATCCACGATACCTGCCTGAAATACGGCATCGATATAACCCGGCAGCCGATTCCCGTCGTTCCCGCCGCGCATTACCAGTGCGGCGGGGTTTTGACGAACATCAACGCGGCGTCGAGCCTGCGCGGCCTCTATGCCATCGGCGAAGTCGCGTGCACCGGCCTGCATGGCGCCAACCGCCTGGCGAGCAATTCGCTGCTCGAAGCCATGGTCATGGCACATCGCGCTTACGAAGCGCTCACGGCCAAAGGCGCCGACAGCGGGGACACCACCGTCGAGCTGCCGGAATGGAAGAGCGGCGATGTCCAGGATCTCGACGAACTCGTCGTCATTTACCACAACTGGGATGAAATCCGCCGCCTGATGTGGGATTATGTAGGCATCGTCCGCACCGACAAGCGCCTCCAGCGCGCCAGCGCCCGCCTGCGCAACCTCCGGAGCGAAATACAGGAATTCTATTGGAACTTCAAGGTCACCACCGATCTGCTGGAATTGAGGAATCTCGTCACCGTTGCCGCGATCATTGTCGATTCAGCCCTCTCCCGAAAGGAGAGCCGGGGCCTCCATTACACACTGGATCATCCCCAAAAAGAGGCAAAATACGCCAGGAACACCGTCCTCTCGGCGGTTTGAGAAGGGTGAAAGTGGGGGGCGGACGGCGTCGTGGGGGCGGACGGCACACTTGATGCTATCCAAAAAACGCTTTACCATAGCGACCCTTTCCCTTATAGGCGGGTGGGACTTTCCATGAAAACGCCTTTTCTCCCAGCGTGGATTGCTCTGCTCGGAACGGCGGGATTTGCCTTTGGCCAGTCTCCCTACCAGAGCAGCACCGACTTTGCGAGGTACGCGATGAAGCTTCGGGAAAACGCCCTCCTCAGGATCGAACCGCAAGTGGTCGTCCCAACCACCGGCCGTGCCTGGTTCTTTGGCGGCCCGCATTATCCCTGGAAGACAAACATCGTCACCACCGTTTTCTGGGTCGGCGAGAGGGCGACCGCGAACAACCCGACGCCAAACCACTCCAGTTCCTGGGATCCCGATTGGCAAGGAAGCTACGGCGGCTTCGATAACCCCGATCCGACAGCGCGCCGCAACTTTCTGCCTCCCGGCTTCATCCCGAGGCAGAACCCCTTCTATTTCGCTCTTCCCTTCAACGACGTGACACAGGGCATGACCAAACCCGAAGCTTTCCAGGTCATCCCGTGGATGAGGGAAACCTTCGAGAGGCCGGGAAAATCCGTCTGCCGCGACAGGTGGATCGCCATCCGCCACGGCAACCGGGTCGCTTACGCGCAGTGGGAGGACTGCGGGCCGTTTCGGACAGACCATTGGCAATACGTCTTCGGCAACGAGATCCCGAAACCCAACCTGAACGGCGGCGCCGGCCTCGATGTTTCTCCCGCCGTGCGGGATTATCTCGAAATGGCCCCGACCGATATCACGGACTGGCGCTTTGTGGACTTCCGCGAGGTCCCGCAAGGCCCGTGGTCGCAATTCGGTGATAACAACGATTTTGTCCTCAACCGCCGCCGGGGCAGCGTCGCCAGCAAACAATCCGTGCCGACGGTCGTCACGAAGTAAACCCCTTTTGCCTTTACCTTCGGGAAGTCCGGCTTTACTCTTCCGGCCATGACTCCCCTCGTTGCCCTTTTGCTTGTTCTCCAGTTCGACCCCGTCCACTCTACCGTCGGCTTCAAAGTCCGGCATTTCTTCAGCAACGTGGAAGGCCATTTCGACAAATTCACGGGAACCGTGCAGGTCGATCCCGACCACCCGGAAAATTCTTCGGTGGAATGCACCATCCAGACCGCCAGCGTCGATACCGGCACCGCCAAGCGCGACGACCATCTGCGCAGCCCCGATTTCTTTGATGTCGAAAAATTTCCGACGATGACTTTCAAGAGCAAGAAGGTCAACGTGCTCGGCCCGGATGGCGCCGATGTCGTCGGCGATCTCACCCTCCATGGCGTGACCAAGGAGGTAACCTTGCACGTGAAGTTCCTGGGCAAAGGGAAGGGGATGAAGGGCGGCCTGACAACCGGCTGGGAGGCGACGACGCAGATCAAGCGCGAGGATTATGGCCTCGTGTGGAATAAAGTCGTCGAAGGCACGGCCGTCGTGGGAGATGACGTCGATATCGATTTGCAGATCGCGGCGGACGAGCCGCCAAAATAACGTTCATTCATGGATCTGTTTGATCTCACCGGCGACGTCGCCGTCGTCCTGGGGGGGACCGGAGTCCTTGGGGGAATACTGGCGGAAGGGCTCGCTCTCGCGGGGGCCAAGGTCGCCATACTCGGAAGAAATCGCGAGCGCGGAGAGGCCAGGCTCGCCCGAGTCCGGGAAAAAGGCGGCGCCGGCGAGTTCTTTTCGGCGGATGCGCTCGATACCACCAGCCTCGCCGTCGCGCACCGCGCGGTCGAGACCGCTTTCGGCCCCCCGACCATCCTCGTCAATGCGGCCGGCGGGAACGATCCCAAAGTCACCGTCACCCCCGAGCACGCTTTTGAAGCCATCACCCTCGAGGACTGGCAGGAAAATTTTGATCTCAATCTTGTCGGCGGCGCGCTCCTGCCTTGCCAGGAGATCGGGGCCGCCATGGCCCGGCGTGGAAAAGGGAGCATCATCAATCTCGCCTCCGTTTCCGCCCATCTCCCCCTTTCGCGGGTAGTCGCCTATTCCGCCGCCAAGGCCGCGCTCCTCAACCTCACCCAGTTTCTCGCGCGCGAATGGGCGCCACGGGGCGTCCGTGTCAATTCCCTCACGCCCGGTTTTTTCCCTTCCGAGCAGAACCGCCGGCTCCTGTTCAACGAGGACGGCACGCCCAGCGCGCGCGCCCGGTCGATTCTCGGCCACACGCCGATGGCCCGCTTCGGCGAGCCGCATGAATTGGTGGGCGCGGCCGTTTTCCTGGCGAGTTGGCGCGCCGCAAGCTTTGTTACAGGAGTCGATTTGAACGTGGACGGGGGGTTCCTTTGTCAGACGATATGAGCTTTTTCTGAAATGAACCGCCGGCGCTTCGTCAAAATCATGGCCGGCTCCGCGGTCTGTTGCGCCGGCCATCAAGCGCTCTTGCGCCCTGCTCGCGCCTGCGCCGCTGTGGCGCGCCCGTCCACCGGCGAGATCGCCAGCCGCTCTCTTTTGGAGACGCTGGCCGATGCCGCCCTGGACGCGGCGAAAAAAGGGGGCGCCTCTTACTCGGACTTGCGCCTTTGCCAGGATGAATCCGAATGGCTCACTTCCCGGGAGGAACGCATCGAAGGCGTCGGTTTCTCCCGAACCACGGGTTTTGGCGTCCGTCTTTTGCTCGACGGGGCATGGGGATTCGCCGCGAGCGACCGGCTGACGCCGGAGGAAGCCGTGCGGATGACGGAAAAGGCCCTCGACATCGCCAGGGCGAATCGCGCCATCCAGAAAGCCCCCATCGAGCTGGAAGAGATCCCCGCCTATCAGGACAAGTGGGTCATGCCGATGCAAACGGACCCCTTCACCGTCCCGGTCGATGAGAAGATCGAAAAGCTGCTTGCGATCAACAGCGCCGCAAAGAAGGCCGGGGCGAGCTTTTGCTCTTCGAATCTCGAGTTTGTGCGCGAAACCAAGTTCTTCGCCTCCAGCCGCGGCAGCCTCCTAGAGCAAATGCGCGTCCGCTCGATGCCCGGGTTCGATGTCACCGTCGTGGACAAGAAAACCGGCAAATTTGCCAACAGGACGAGTCTCGCCGCCCCGCGCGGCAGCGGCTATGAATACGTGGCCGGCTACGACTTCACCGCCGAGGCGAACAAAGCCGCCGAGGAAGCGCGAAAGAAGCTCACAGCCCGGCCGGTCGAGCCCGGGAAAAAGGATCTCGTCATCCACCCCACCAACCTTTGGCTGACCATTCACGAGTCCATCGGCCACGCCACCGAGCTGGATCGCGCCCTCGGGTGGGAAGCGAATTTCGCGGGCACATCCTTCGTCACTCCTGACAAATTGGGCAAGCTGCGATACGGCAGCCCGCACATCACCGTCATGGCCGACCGTTCGCAGGAAGGCGGCCTCTCCACCATCGGCTACGATGACGACGGGGTGAAAACCACCGGCGCGGAGTTCCCCATCATCCAGGACGGCATCTTCAAGAACTACCAGATGGCCATCGGGCAGGCCGCGCTCATCGGCCTCAAGCAGTCCAACGGCTGCGCGTTTGCCGACAGCTACGGCTCGTTCCCCATCCAGCGCATGCCGAACGTCTCCTTGCAGCCCGCGCCGAGCGACATCCGCCTGGATGAATTGATCTCCGGCGTGAAGGACGGCATCTACATCATGGGCAACGGCAGTTGGAGCATCGACCAGCAGCGGTACAATTTCCAGTTCGGCGGCCAGGTCTTCTATGAAATAAAAGACGGCAAACTCGGAGCCATGCTCCGCGACGTCGCTTACCAGGGCAATACCGTCGATTTCTGGAATGCGTGCGACGGCATCTGCGGCAAGAGCGAATATTTCCTGGGCGGCGCGCGCAATTGCGGCAAAGGCCAGCCGACCCAAGGCGCGCCTGTCTCCCACGGCGCAGTGCCCGCCCGTTTCCGGCAGATCAACGTGATCAACACCGCCACATGATTCCCGAGGAGGAGGCTCAAAAACTCGTTCGGAAAGTCCTTGGCTTTTCCAAGGCGGATTCCGCCGTCGTCTCCTTTTCCGGCAGCGACACCCTCGGCGTCCGCTTCGCCGTCAACAGCGTCACCACCGCGGGCTTCCGCAAGGACGAGGCCCTCTCGATAGAATCGCATTTCGGAAAACGGTCGGGCTCCGCCCAGATCAACCAGACCGATGACGCATCGATAGAGGAAGCCGTCCGCAAGAGCGAGCAAATCGCAAAGCTCGCGCCCGAGAACCCCGAATTCATGGAGCCGCTCGGGCCGCAAAAGTATTTGCCCAGCCCATCCTATGCGGACTCCACCGCGAGCTCCTCTCCCCAGGAACTCGCCGCCCTTTGCCGTCCCGTCATCGACGAAGCAAACGCCGGTGGCGTCGCGGCTGCCGGATACGCCGAGTGCGGCGCCGGCTTTTCCGCGCTGGCGAACAGCAAGGGTCTCTTTGCCTGCCAGAAATCCACGGGCGTCGATTTTTCCGTCACCGTTCGCGCCAAGGCCGGCTCCGGCTGGGCCGCTCGCAATGAGAACGACATCCGCCGCCTGGACGCCGCCGCCGTCGGACGCGCCTCCGTGCGCAAGTGCCTTGACTCCAGGGAGCCCGCCTCGCTCGATCCGGGCGAATACACCGTCATCCTCGAGCCGTCCGCCACTTCCGACTTCCTATGGCCGCTCCTCGAAGCATTCAATGCCCGCGACGCCGACGAGGGCCGCAGCTTTCTGACCAGGAAAGGAGGCGGCAATCGCCTCGGAGAGAAAGTCTTCGGTGAAAACGTCACGATTTATTCCGATCCGGCGGACGACGTCGTCCCGGGCGCGACCTTCTCCGGGGAAGGCTTGCCAATGGCAAAGCAAACCTGGATCGAGAATGGAGTCGTAAAAAGCCTCATCTTCTCCCGTTTCTGGGCGCGTAAACAGAACACCGAGCCCGTCCCCGAACCGGCGAACCTCATCCTGCGCGGAGGCGATGTCTCCGTGGACGAGATGATCAAGCAAACAACGCGGGGCGTGCTGGTCACCCGCTTCTGGTATATCCGGACCGTCGATCCGCAAACCGTCTTGCTTACCGGTCTCACGCGGGATGGCAATTTCCTTATCGAAAACGGCAGGATCACGAAGCCGGTCAACAATTTTCGTTTCAACGAAAGCCCGGTGGCCGTCCTGAACAACGTGGTGGCCATGGGCCCATCCGTGCGGGCCCGAGGCGGCGAAGGCGCGTCCTCCATCTCCGCCCCGGCCATCCTCGTGGACAACTTCCATTTCTCCTCCGTTTCCAAAGCCTCTTAACTCTTTCCAAGAGTTATCCCCTGGATTGACGGTATGTCCATCGAGAACAACGATGCGGTGGTTCATAGGCGTCAACCAGCTATTGGCGAGTCATCGAGACATTCAAATGTGCTTGAGGCAGATTCGCCCCCTGTGCACGCAGGGTTTCGATCAAAACCCGGGTATCCAGATCGCAAGCTGGTTCTCCCGTGCGGAGGCTCTGAACCGCCGCCGTTCCCGCCGCCTGTCCCATCATCGATGCCGCCGGTTGCACGCGGATCGACCCGTGGACCATAACATCACTGGAGGCGCACCGACCCGCGACCCAAAGATTTTTCCATCCTTGAGGAACAAGGACTCCGTAAGGAATCCCGAAAAACTCGCCCGGTGCTAAGCGCGCGGTCTTATCCTTCTCCGCCAGGAACCGGTCAAACTCCCCCTTCGAACAGTCGTAGGGGTGAATATCCACAAATTTGCTGAAGATACCAATCTGATCTGGAAATTGTCGCCGGGCCAGATAGTCATCAAAGTTCAGCTCGTATTCTCCTACGATCCGCCGCGATTCTCGGATGCCTAAAAGAGAGGCCGTCGTGACATGCTCCATGTTCTCACAACAAGGGATGTATTTTCGGTAAAACTCCAGGTATTCGCAGGCCAACTTTCGCCCCCACATCACGCCATCGCTGAGGTCCCGACAACGAAGAGCATTCAAATTAAAAATATGCCCTCCATTGAGGTAGCCCACTTGATGCCCAACTTTGGAAAGCCCCGGCAGGTGCCGATCATATTGGGTGAAGTGTCCCTCCGCCAAGGCTTGGAATAGTTTTTCTTGCTCACCCTGTTTTCCCACACCCCAGTCGATACCAGTGAAGAGAGAGGCCAAAGTAGTTGGCATGATCCGAGGGCTGTCTCGGCCTGCCTCCCGGCACGGCACTCCGCAAAGATTTGCGAGAATCGCATCGCCGGTCGCATCGATGAAGGTTCGTGCTTTGACAAAAGAAAAGCCTTCGATATTGGTCAGAACCACTCCCCGGACTTCTCTGTTGTTGACGTCTACGTCCACATCGACGACTCGCGTGAAGAAACGCACCTCCACTCCCGCCTGGATGACAAATTCATCAAGGAGTAGTTTCAGCCCCTCCACTCGAAAAGGGGACCACCTGTGGTCGAATTTTCTCCAACAGTTTGGATCAATGCCAGGGGACATGTAGCCCCGGGCGTACATGGCTTCCACCAATTCCAGCATAAATCCCCCGACGAGGCACTGCTCTCCGTTTGCCATGGGGTCGAAAGCGGTGACAAGACCGGACGTGCCCATGCCACCCAGACATCCCGTTGATTCCACCAAAAGTACCTTCGCGCCCAATCGACCAGCGCAAATCGCCGCAGCAGCGCCCGCGGGCCCTCCGCCCGCAACCACTAAATCGTAGCCGGATTCAGCAGGAATTGTCCGGTGAAGAGTGAACTCCCCGTCAGGGGAACCGTATGTCTTCGAGCCAACGAGAGATTGCGGCTTCGTCGTAGCGTTGATTGGGATGTTGGGCATGGATCCATCTTCGGTGAAGGACGATCACTTTCCTTTGTTAATCCCGCTGGATTTATGGCTTTTTCCGCTATATTATGCGACTAACGTCTGATTTCCTACAAACCCCCGAACGCGCCATTCAGGCTTTCGAGACTGTTACTGGTCTCTCAATCGTCGTTCACGATCTAACGTCAACGCTATGGCCATTTCTGTCAACGGAACGGCTTCAGCACAGGTCCCCTTGCTGCGCGGCAGTGAAGGCGACGCACGACTGGGCATGTAGGGATTTTGAGATGGGCCGGTTACGACAGGAAATCGATCGCTTTCCTGAGGGCCGTTATCAATGTTGCCATGCGGGATTTCTGGAGTGGGTCGTTCCGGTGTTTTTGGACAGCCAACTATCCTGGCTTCTATTCGCGGGACAAAGACGAGCCGCAGGTTTGTTTGTCCATCTCGTAAAAGACGTGCGAACCACGAGGATCACCCATTTTGTGAAAAGTCTACCTCCGACCGTCTCCGAGAAGCAGGCGGAATACATCCTGGAATCACTCCGTCAATTACGATCCCGATTGCTCGAATGGCACGCGGGTGCGATTTCTATTCTTGATAGCTCAAATGGAGCCACGCTCCCAAAAGGGAAAGGCGTTGCCACCCGCCGCCTCAACATCGCTCGTTTTATCTACGCACGTCATACAACGAAGGCATCCATATCCGATCTCGCCAAGGAACTCGGTTTAGGAGAGGACCGAACGATCCACTTGGTCAAAGAGCTATTTGGGAGCAGCTACAGCAAACTTATTAACGAAATGAGGCTCCGCACGGCAGCCTCTTTGCTTCGGGATACATCCATCCCCATTCTAGAAGTGTGCTTAAGCAGCGGCTTTCAGGATCTTTCCCATTTTCACAGACTCTTTCGAAAGCGATTCGCTATGACGCCGCTGCAGTACCGGCGCGTACCTCAAGGCTAAACAACGCCTTTCGCTGTCGTCATCTCTCCTGACACACCTATCAGGATACTCACCGGAACTGCTTAACCCGTTGCTCCGTGAGGCATCCCTGTCCAAAATAAGTTTCATTTTGGACGGCATTTTTCATCCGACGTGGTCGGGTGCCCCCTCTCTCTGCACTGGAAAAGTCCCGAAAAGCCCCTCCCAATGCGGGTTTTGGCGCGTGGGTCGAAGGAGACAATAACCTGGATCGTCTTGGACAGCAGCGTGCCAACCATTTGTCCATATCCTCAATGTGCGGCCCTCGTTTGTGATAGTTTGTTGGCCATGCTTTCCACCGGCCATGTGCAGCTTTCTTGAAAAAGTGGAAATTTTACTTGCTTGCAGAACCTCGAACACTCGTACAGATGATTGCATTTAGGCCGCATTGTTGCTATCAATCTCTCCCGCCATGTCGCGGGTCTCTCTTCTAATCAGTTTGAGCGCGCTGAGCCTCCTTTTTCAGGCGGTCGCGCCGGCAAACGATCTGCCCCCTCCTTTTCACGCCGGCGCGGCGAGGGTGAACGACTCCCAGCGGCGCGTGGAGAGAAATCCACCTCCTATTTGCGAATACCGTCACGTCATTTCCCTGCGGGGCAATGAGAGTGCCCAGGGGAAGATGCAGGATATGATGACGCGTCTTGCGCTCCCAGACGGCGGCGTCCGCCTCAGTTTGAGGGATAATTGCGTGGGAATACCGACCGATTCGACCCCGTATGACCGCTATCTGGAGCCCGTCCATCAGGTCCTTGAAAACCTTGGCGGGGGCGCGGCCTCGATGGAGCGCGTGGAAGAACTGATGAGCGAGGGACGCAAGTTCCGCTACGAGTTCAACGAACCGTACACCGCCGCCTCACCGGAACGGACAGCCGCGAGGCATCGCGGAGATTGCAAATCCAAATCCCTTTGGCTCTGTTACGAGTTAAGGGATTCCTCCGTCCGTTTCGTCGTCGGCAGGCTCCATAGACGCTCGCGGATACAGCATGCATGGCTTTATTGGCGCCATTCGGGCCACTGGTGGATACTGGATTGCACCACCCGCGACACGCCGGTCGCCGCGGACAGCGTGGGCATGGATGAATACATTCCTTACTATTCCTACGACAGGGAAGGTTCCTACCGCCACAGGGCGACGGAGATCATCATGGCGAGCGGCATCGTCCCCTCGGGCGTCCGCGAAAGCGCCACTCCGCGTGGCGGCTCTCTGAACTGAGAGCCCCGCCCCTGGCTGCCGGCCCAATTACAATTTGCTTTTCCCTCTTTGCAGCCAGAGTGTTGCCCTTCATGACTTTGACTGAAAAACTGCTCGCGCGCGCCGGCGGGAAGAGCGCGGTCGGCCCCGGGGATAACGTCTGGGTGAATGTCGATGTCCTCATGACTCATGACGTCTGCGGCCCGGGAACCATCGGTGTTTTCAAGCGTGAATTTGGGCAGGACGCGAAGGTCTGGGATGCAAAAAAGATCGTCATCATCCCCGACCACTACATCTTTACCGCCGACAGCCTTTCCAATCGCAACGTCGATATCCTCCGCGATTTCGTGAGGGAGCAGGGGATCGCCTATTTTTACGATGTGATCGACGAGGAGGACGGCCATTGGAAATTCGATGCTTCCCGAGGCCAGTTGAAGCGCCAGTACGGCTCGCGATTTGCCGGCGTCTGCCATACAGCCCTGCCGCGCAAAGGCCATATACGACCCGGCGAAGTCCTTTTCGGCACCGATTCCCATACCTGCATGGCCGGCGCATTTGGCATGTTCGCCACGGGGATCGGCAATACCGATGCCGGCTTCATCCTCGGCACCGGCAAGCTGCTCATCAAGGTTCCCGAGACCATGCGTTTTTACCTCGAGGGTGAGATGCAGCCCGGCGTCATGGCCAAGGATGTCATCCTTCACGTCATCGGCGACATCGGCTTCGACGGCGCAACTTACCGCGCCATGCAATGGGAAGGGCCGGGCGCGGCCGCCATGAACATGGATGACAGGATGACCATCGCCAACATGGCCATCGAAGCGGGTGGGAAGAACGGCATTTTCCCGGCGGATCGGACGACATTCGACTACGTCGACGAGCGGACCGCGGCGAACGGCACGAAGGCCGGCTACGAGCCGGTCGAACTCGATCGCGACCAGAAGTTCTGCTTCGACAAGACATTCGACATCTCCAAACTCGAACCGACCGTCGCCATGCACCCGGACCCGGGTAATCGGGCCCTGGCAAAGGACTTGGGAAATATTTCCCTGGATCGCGCCTATATCGGCTCCTGCACCGGCGGCAAGACCAGCGACTTCCTGGCGTTCGCGGCGGTTGTGCGCGGCAAATCCGTCCGGATCGACACATTCGGCGTCCCCGCCACTCCCGACGTCGTCGAGGATTTAAAGAAGACCCGGTGGGACGACCATTCGGTGTGGGAGATCCTGACCGCTGCCGGCGTCACCATGACGGAGAACGCCTCCTGCGCCGCCTGCCTGGGCGGGCCGGTGGATACCTTCGGAAGACTCAACACCCCGATGAATTGCATCAGCGCCACCAATCGGAATTTTCCCGGCCGGATGGGAAGCAAGGAATCGCGCGTTTACCTCGCGAGCCCCTACACGGTTGCGGCCTCGGCTTTGACGGGCAGGATCACCGATCCGCGCGAATATCTCGGTTGAATGGGTGCTTTTGCGTGAATGCGCGGAGTTTGCCCATCGTGGGTCTTTCGATTTTCCTCGTCTCCGGGTGCGCCATGTCCCCAGCCGCCAAAGGCGGCGGCTCCAAAACGGATCGATACGTCGTCGTTGCGGCGCGAACACCGTTTTACCACTACGGTCCCGCGCAGGGATTGGGGCCCGACTTTAATTTGTCAGCCGGCCAGCCCCTGAAGCTTCTCCAGCTCGATTACGGCTTTAGCCGGGTCCAAACCGATGCCGGGCAGACCGGCTACGTTTCCACGGAGGACATCGGCCCCGCGCCCCCGCCTCCGCCGCAATCGACGGCGGCAAAGGCAAAGCTGCAAAGGTCCGCGCCGCCCGATTTTGACCAGCCAAACGAAATGGCGCTGCCCGCCTATACGCCGTCTCCGACCTTTCGCTATTGATCCAGACCGTCCGCTCCGCGAGAACAACCCTATGTCCCACATACTCACCAGCCCGGTATTCGTCGTCACCGATAACATCGACACCGACCAGATCATCCCCGCGCAGTATCTCACGCTCGTGCCGACGATTCCCGAGGAGTATGAGAAACTCGGTTCCTATGCGCTCGCCGGGCTGCCGGATGACAGCTATCCCACCGATTTCGTCTCCCCCGGGAGCGCCAAAACGCCCTATCGCATCGTCATCGCCGGGCGCAATTTCGGCTGCGGCAGTTCGCGGGAGCACGCCCCCATTGCCCTGGGCGCCGCCGGTGTCCAGGCGGTGATCGCCCAATCCTACGCCCGCATCTTCTTTCGCAATAGCGTGGCAACGGGCGAGCTTTACCCGTACGAATCCGTGGAGAGGCTGCCGGATTTCCTAAAAACGGGAGATGAGGCGGCTCTGGATTTCGACAACGACACTCTCACCGCGAATGGAAAGGTTTACCAACTCAAGCCCCTGGGTGAAGTCCGCCCCGTGATCGAGGCCGGTGGTCTCTTCAACTACGCGCGCAACACCGGCATGATCGCGGCGAAGTCCCCGTGATGTGGAGGCGGCTGCGCCAGCCGCCTGACTTGGTTCTCACTGTTAGCCGCCCAGACGCACAAATTTATGTTCCTCACCCTGCTATTGGTCACATTCGTCATTGCCACCGCAGTCTCTGTCATCGTTGCCGCGGCCTTCAAGAAGCCGGTCGATGGCATCCTTAAGCGCATCATTGGCGATGACATTTTTGCCGCCTGGCGGAAGTATCTTATGTTCGCCATTTATGTCGTCGGCATTTCCAGCGGCGTGCGCGTTAACGAATTGGAGAAGTATATTACCAAGCCGTTCGCGAGGAATGCGGAAGTCGTCGAACTGACCCGAGATCGCTGGATTCTCGAAGTTTACCGGACGATTATCGGCGTTCTACAGGGGATCGCGGAAGTCCTTTTGGTTTTCTTCATCATAGCTTTGATCGCATTCGTTCTCGTTCGGATATTCGAGTTGCGTCAAACCAAGGGCAAGGCGGCTGGGGCCGCCGCCTCCACGTGAGAATCGCGCATTTCTGGAGGCGGCTGCGCCAGCCGCTTTGCTTCATTCCGCGGCGCCATCCACGCTTCGCCTTGCGCAGATTCGCAGAAAATCCCGCACGCTGAGCGGCGTTCTCTCGCGGAAAACCTCGTCCAGCCATCCCTCGTCGCAAAAGCGGGAAATATCCTCCATCCCGCCGCCGGCGAGCCGGCGCCGCGCCAACTCCAACGCGTGCGGAGGCCGAATCCCCTCCAGTTCGATAGGATCGCTGAAACGGTCGCGAAACGCGGTTTCTAGATTTTTCTCCATCACCCTTTTCCATGGATCGAGGTTCGCGGCTACGACTACCATGTGATTCAGCCCGAAGGTCACCAGTTCGTCCACGACGGCTCCGAATTCCGCCACCAAATCGGAATTGCCCATGAGAAGCTCGATCTGGTCAAAGCAGAACACGAACGGCCTGCATAAACCCGCTAGCACGAGAAAATCCTGGAGCCGCGCAAACGAGGAAACGTTTCGCCCCGGTTCCCCGGCGCGCGCCGGCTCGTCGTGCGAACCCGCCGGCTCGGCGCTCGGGCCCTCATGCGCCGTCTCATTCGGCCATGAGCGCTCGCCCTTGAGCCACTCCAGGCACGCCTCGCGTTTTTCCTTGCCGCCCTCGCCAAAGCAATAGGTTTGCAGCACCGAAATCCAGGCCGCGGGCGAGGCCTTCAGCGGGATGTCCAAAGCGCTCAGAGCCTCCACGAAGAGGGTCCCGAGGAAATCAGATTCGTCGCGCACCCATTCCCGGAGGAATGGATCCTCGCCTTCCCGCCCGAAGGCCTTTGCCGGGTTTTCTCGGAGATCCCGCACGAGGTCATCCCCATAGTCGCCGCCGACGATCTCTTTCTCGATCAATTCCGCGAGCAGAAACCCGATCACTCCCTCCGCGAACGTATCCAACTGGGTCGGCCGCACCGATCTCTTCACGCTGATCGACGCGTCGTCGGGCCGGTCCAATTCCTCGACGGTTTTTGCCAGGATCGAGCGCCAGGCCGCGCCCGGTTCCTGGAATGGGCGCAGGTAAATCAGCGTGGCGCGCCCGTTCAGCTCCCGAAAAAGCCGCCCGATCAAGTGCGACTTCCCATAACCAGGCTCGGGTGAAAGGACGAGTTGCGCCTTCAAATTCGTGCGGTAACGGCGCGGGTGCGGCTCCGCCTCCAGGCGCGTGAAGCGCCTCACCAGCGTCGCGAGCGCCCCGTCGTTGAGGCCGGGAACAGGCTGCTCGGCTTCCCGTGGATCGAAGACGACGTCGTTTTCGAATGGGTTCTGGCGTTCCAACATCTGCCCAACGTAGCGCAAGTTCCGCGCCAGGTTCAACCGTAGAAGATGCTCCCTCGCCTCCGGGCATTATTCATCGTAAAGAGGGAGCGGGCGGCTAATCTACAAGGATGGACAACGTCGTTCTCCTTCTCATCGGCGCGTTGTCCGGCGTACTGCTGGCCGTATTTTTCAACTCCATCGGCGCGAAGCGGCGCACCGAAGAACTGGAAGGGCGCCTCTCCTCGCTCGCGGCGGAAGTGCGGCTTTTGAGGAGGCAGATCGATCCGCCGAAGCCGGCCGCGCGACCGCCTCCGGCGCCTGCCGGGGAAATGCCACCGGGAGTTGAATCTCTTCCTCCGTCCGTTCCTTCCATGCCGGCGCCCGTCGCCGCTTCCCTAAACTGGGAGCAGTTCATGGGCGCCAAGCTTTTTGCGTGGATCGGCGGGCTGGCATTCTTTCTGGGCATCGCGTTTTTCCTGAAGTATTCGTTCGAGCACAACCTCATCCCGCCTGCATTGCGCGCGGCGATCGGGTTCTTCATCGGGATCGGTTTGGCCGGGGGTGGGTTCCTTCTCAAGAGCAAGGAGAGCGCCGTCACCTCGCAGACGCTTTGCGGCACCGGGTTGCTCATTCTCTACGCCGTGACTTTCGCATGCCGCGCCTATTACCACTTCGCCTTCTTCGGGTTGGTTCCGACCCTGTTGCTGATGACCCTCATTACCGCGGTGGCGTTCTTCCTCGCAGTGAGGCTCGATGCGCTCGCTGTCGCCATCCTCGGCATCGCGGGCGGTTTCCTCACGCCGGTTCTCCTTAACACGGGCCGGGACATTCCGGCGTTGCTTTTCTCCTACGTCGCGCTGCTGGACATCGGCCTGCTGGCGATTGCCTGGCGGCAACGGTGGAAGACGCTGCCGATTCTGGGCGCGGCCGGCACCATCCTCCTGCAAGCCGCGTGGGTCGCGACGTTTTTTATGAGCGAGAACTATTTCGCCGGCGACAAGGTCCTCGTCGCGATGGCCGTCTTTGCCGGCTTTGAAGCGCTTTTTCTCGCCGCGCTCGCGGGGGTCGCCCGCACGGGGGAAGGCGCCCGGGCGTTCTCGATCGCAGCGATTGCACTCGGCGCGGCCGCCATGGCATCCGCGTTTTATTTTCTATGGTTTCCAGTCTTTGGAGCGCGGCCGGTTCTTTTGTTCAGCTACGTCTTTCTCCTCGATCTCGGCCTCCTGGCCCTCGCGTGGATCGACCGGGCGTCCCTCGAAGCCTTCGCCAGCGCCATCGTCTTCCTCTTTCTTGGCTTATGGACAGGCGAATATCTCACCGGCGGACGACTCGACGCGGCCCTCGCCTTTTACTTCGTATTCGCCCTCTTCCACGTGGCCGCGCCGCCGCTCGTGGCCCGCTTGCGCGCGAGCCGGCGGCTGGGGGCCGCTCCGCGTCCATTTCTCCTTCTCCTCATCGCCACGCTGCGGCTGCCTTTGGCGAATCCGTCGCCCGTCTTCGGTCTGGCGCTGGCGGTCGTCATTCTGCTTCTGGGCATCACCGTGATTCTCTCGCTCGACTGGCTCCCCGCGGTGGGCCTCGGCTCGGCGCTCGCCCTGGAACACACGTGGTATTTCCTTCGATTCAACCCCGCGCACGCTGCCCCGCCGCTGGTCTGGTTCTTCCTCTTCTACGCCGTCTTCAGCGTCTTTCCCTTTTTATTCCATCGGCGGTTCGCGGGAAAAAGCGGCCCGTGGGCGGCTGCGGCGCTTGCCGGACCTTTGCACTTTTATCTCATCTATCGGATCGTCCGCGCCGTTTATCCCATCGGCGTGCCCGGCCTGCTGCCGGCGGCGTTCGCGATCCCCTCGCTGCTGGGACTTTTTTTTCTGGTAAAACGGACGCCGGCGGACAGCCCGGCCCGCAATGCGCAGCTCGCGCTCTTCGGAGGCGCGGCGCTCTTCTTCATCACGGCAATCTTTCCCGTCCAATTCGACCGAGAGTGGATCACTGTCGGCTGGGCGCTCGAAGGGGCGGCTCTCTGCTGGCTCTTCCGCCGGGTGCCGCACCCCGGACTGCGCTTTGCCGGAGCCGGCTTGCTGGGCGCGTCCTTCGCGCGTTTGGCGCTCAACCCGGCTGTGCTCAGTTACCATCCGCGCGCCGCGACCGCGATCTTCAACTGGTATCTTTACGCCTACGGCTTTGTGATCGTCTCGCTTTTCGCCGGAGCGCGCCTTCTCCCGCCGCCGCGAAGAGAAGCGTTCAACGCGCCGGCCTGCCTTTATGCACTCGGGACGGTCCTCGCCTTTTTGCTCTTGAACATCGAAATCGCGGATTATTTCGGCACGCCGGGAGAGCCCTCGCTCACGTTTCAGTTCTCGGGAAATTTCGCGCGCGACATGAGTTACAGCATCGCCTGGGGTTTGTTCGCGCTGCTCCTGCTCATAGCCGGCATTCGAATGAGAAACGCGCACGTGCGTTATGGAGGCCTCGGCTTGCTCGGCGTCACGGTGCTCAAGCTCTTCCTTCACGACCTTTCGGAACTCGACCAGCTCTACCGCATCGGCGCGCTCATTGCCGTCGCGATCATCGCCATCCTGGCGTCGTTTCTGTACCAGCGCTTTTTGGGCCTCCCGGACCACCTCCGGGAATCCCCGCCGACTCCTCCGCCGATTTAGCGCCGTGCTTGCACTTTACCGCTTAAACGGTATCGTTACCGTATGGATACCACGGGATACGCATACTCCACACTGCCGGAAATATTGGTGAAAGAGCGTCTGACGGTCGCGGATGTTTATGCAAGACTGCGGACGAGCGGTTTCAAATGCGACAAGAAAACTCTCTATCGTCTGGCGAGCCGCAAGCCGATCCAGAGCATCAACGCGCCTATTATCAAGGCTCTCTGCATGGAGTTGAAAACCGATCTTGGCAAGCTCCTCGTATGGGATCCCCCGAAGCTCAAACTCCATCGTATTGACGAAAAGACGCAAGGCCGGCTGGATTATCTAATGGGAAAGAACACCGAAGGGACGCTGGTGAAGAGGGAGCGTGAGGAGTTGGAAGAACTCGCGGAAAGGGTTGAACGTCTTTCCTTCGAAAACGCTCAAATGCTGGCGGGATCGGCGGCACGAAAAAAGCGAATCGTGCGTCAGCGCCCCAGTGGGCGTTGAACAAGTGAGCATCCGAATGCGGAGTTTTGTGGAATGGAGGGCGGGCGGCCGCTGTGAATACTGCAAAGCTCCGCAAGAAATTTGCGCCTGCGTCTTTCACATCGAGCATATCATCCCTCGTGCGAAGGGTGGCGCTGATAATGCGTCAAATTACGCGTTATCTTGCGTAGCTTGCAACCTCGCCAAAGGAACGAATTTGACGGGGATTGATCCGAAGACGAAAAAGGACGTTTCACTCTTCAATCCACGCAAGCAACGGTGGAGTGCTCATTTTGAGTGGAGGCGGGAATTCGCCGTGATCCGCGGCAAGACGCCAACCGGACGAGCAACCGCCGAAAGACTTCAATTCAACGGTTCCCGGCGGTGCGATGCGCGTTCACTTTGGGTTATGACCGGAATGTGGCCATGAGTGCCGCGCCCAAATCACCGGCTTGCTTTATGCGCTCGGGACGGTGCTCGCCTTTTTGCTCTCATCCAATGTCACCGCGAAATCGCAAGGAAATTTCGCTACAGTTCGGCCAACGCCGCCTTGACCTTGCTTTCGATGAAATCGCGCACCTGTCGAAATTCCCCCGGCTCCATGTGCTTCGGGTCCTGGATCTGCCAATCCTCACGCCGTTTCGCCCGGACGAGAGGGCATTCATCGCCGCAGCCCATCGTCGCCACGAAATCAAATTCCACGTCGGGAATGTCACTCAATGCCTTCGAGCCGTGCTTGTTCAAATCGTACCCGATTTCGCCCATCGCTTCGATGGCTTTGGGATTCACGTTGCCCGATGGGCGGGAACCCGCGCTATAGGCTTCCACGCTTTCGCCGCCGTGGATACGCGCGAAGGCTTCGGCCATCTGACTTCGGTTCGAGTTTTCCACGCAGACGAAGAGGACCCGCTTGCGTGGCTGTTCGCCGGATGGTTTCACGGGCATGCGGCTGTTTTTGTGGATGGGAAGCAGCAATGAGGTGAGCGAATGACGCAACACAGCGGGATGGCGAGAATTGCGCCAAGTATGGGGGCGGCGATGTACACCCAAAGGGTTTCAAGATGACCCGAGACGAGCGCGGGCGCAATCGAGCGGGCGGGATTCATGGAGGCGCCGCAAATCGGGCCTGCGAACAACGCCTCCAGCGCGATAACGGAGCCGATGGCAATTCCCGCCGTCATGCCCTTTTCCTTCGCTCCCGTGGACACGCTCAAAATCACAAACATCAAGATGAGCGTCAGCAGGACTTCCAGAACGAAGGATTGCTCAACCGAACCGGAGGGACGGGTTAACCCCAGAGTGGAGTCCCGTGGGAATAATACGCGCAGCACCACGCTCGCCGTGATTCCGCCCAAAACCTGGCTACCCACGTAGGGAAGCGCCTGAGAACCTTCCAGACGGCCAGCGGCGAGGAAGCCGAGCGTCACCGCCGGGTTGAGGTGAGCGCCTGAGACATCGCCAAGCGTGTAAATCATCGCCAAAACAACCAGCCCAAAGGTCAGCGCGATACCGACGTGAGTGATCGCGCCGTTGCTCACGTCGTTGACGATAATCGCGCCGGTGCCGGCAAACACGAGGCAGAAGGTGCCGAAAAACTCAGAAGCCGATTTTCTGACGGTCTCATTCATGGGCAGCAAAGCGTCTTTAGGCGTTTGCGCTCGCGCGACATCCCCCTGTCTTTGGCCATCCAGTCCCTTAGAGCGTCCATGATGTTGCGAGCGGCAGGGTGAGGGTGCGGCGCCCATCGATAATGCATCCATTTTCCATCGCGCCGCGCCGTTACCAGTCCCGTTTTTCTTAGATATGCCAGGTGCCGCGACACCTTCGGTTGCATCAAACCGAGAACATCAACGACGTGACACACGCAAATCTCCTTTTCGGACAGGAGGTTCAGAATCCGCAGGCGTGTCGGATCGGACAAGCTGACGAAGAAGGATGGTAAATCGAAAACTCCCGATTTCACGAACCGTAATATATACGCCTGTACGTATATATTCAAGGAAAAGAACGAACATGAAGGGGAGCATGAGGATCCCGAACGGGTAAAACAGCGCGTCATACCCGCCAGACAGGGGTCGGTTAAATCACCGGATCATTTCGCCGTCGCGGCAAGCATGCTATTCAGGCGCTCTTTCAGGTTCTCATCGGCGGCGACTTTTTGGAGCCGTTCGAGTTGCGGGTGGGTCAGCTTCCAACGTTTGCTCTGGATCAGGAGATCCGTGAGGCCGCGCGGCTCGTAGAGGAGCCTCTCCCTTTCGTAGCCTTTCACCGGCAGCGGGCGGGAGGCGATTTGTTCGATTGCCGCGATGACTGTGTCGATAGCCTCCGGCCCGGCGTGGGCTTCGAGCAGAGTCGCGGCGGAGCGGATCACCATCAAATCCTTATTACGAGTGGCCGCGAGCACCAGCGGCAGCGCCTCATTGACCCATGCCTTTTGCAACACGTCGGTGATCACGTCCCGAAAACAGCCCGTGTCGTGCTCGCCGTCTCTCTTCAAAGCACGGCCCAGCGCTTCCACGCCTGAGGCGGGATCGCAGCGAATCCAGTAACGTAGCGCCGCCGCTTGCAGCACGCATTGCCAGTTCCCTTCGTCCACTTTATAAAGGCCCACCACGTCCGGGAGCAGCGCTTTTGTCGCATACCGCTCGATCAGCACCATCGTCGCCTCCAGGCTATCCTGGTCGTACGGTTGCCGGGGTAGTTTCTCCCGAAGGATGGGGTCGAGCACCGGCATCTCGCGGTCGGGGAGCGCTTCCAACGCGAAGAAATCCATGTCGGGTCTAAAGACATGATCAGTGGGGATATAAATGGCATGACTCCGCTTGATGTCCGCAATCACGATGGGTCGTGCCTCATCCGGGGCGATGGCCGCCAGTGCGGCGAGGGCGTAGGGATTATGCTTGTCCGGTTTCACCTGCTCCCGCACGAGCGGCAGAAAATCCGTGTCAACCAGCGAGGCATTCTCTTTGAGGAACTCATCGATCTGTTTCTGCGGAAGATCGAGCTGACGCTTGATCATAATGGCGCGTATCTTCGGCTCCTTTGGATCACCGCGAAAAAGCGTGAGCAGATTGTCAAAGAAAACGTCACCCGCACCGTCCTCCTCCGTCGCGTCTCTCGCCGCGTTTTTCAACTCGTCGCGCAATGCCGCGGGCCGGGCATCTGGTGGATCAATCCTGATCATGTTGGCGCCCATTTTCATGCTCACATAAAGGGACAGGAGGTTATCGCTCAACCCCAGCTTCCCCTCCCGCACAGCCGCAAGGATTTTACGGGTCAATGCCCCGTAATCCGGCCACTCGCAGAGACCGAGCATCGCCTCGCTGCCGTAAGGCGAGTCGATGAATGGCAGCAGCGCATCGCAGGAAGCCGGCGTTTGCAAAAAGCGCAGACGCTCCACCGCCTCGACAGCGGCCTCGTTGCTTCCTGGCTTGTGCGGCTTGGACAAATCCTGCTGTGCGCGTTGTATGACAGCCTTTTCCTCCTCCGCGGAAAGAGGATCGACGGTGATTGTCACGGGATCGGAAACGAGTTGGACGGCTGGAAGTTGCTTTTCATACGGCACATCCACGTCTCCCGGTTGCACACGCGAGGACCATGCGGAGAGCTTGTATTTGCCGGGCTTTTCGAACTTCACCCACTGATTGGCTCTCAGGCTGATCTCCCATGTGCCAAGATTCTTGTCGTTCCCAATGCCTCCGCATACGCCTAGGAAATGTTGGAAATACCATTCGAGTGGATCGGGAAGAGGCAAACCATCCTCACCCTCCGCGCGGAAGCCGATGTCGAGGATTCTTCCCGAACGGTCATAGGCGCCGATCCAGAGGTGATATGGAACTTTGGAATCGTTCGAGAAAGCCAGCTTGGCGGAGATGACCTCGCCCACGTAGTATCGCGTCTTCGGCAGGGTCAGCGTGAGACGGAGCCCAGGGGGTTGTTTCTGGCCTGAGACAGAAAAAACGGAAATTGTAACCGGCGTCGTCCGTGTGAGTTGGACCGAAGCGGGTTGTCCGTGACCTGCGGTCTGCGAAGAATTCGGGGGTAGTCCGTTTTCCTGGGCCGCGCAGGCAAGTCCGAATGTGACGAAAGGCAGGAAAAAGCGCGAGACTCTCATTGCTCCTCGCAAAGGAATCAATTAAATCACCGGCGCTTTTTCGAACTTCCGCTTAAGAACCGCGTCGCCCTTCGTCCCGAGCCAATCCTCGAGGACGGAGGCATAAACCTGCCGGAAATCGACCTCGTGACCCACGTCGCCGTCCACCAGGTTTTTCAGGTCGGGCGGATTGCCGTGGACGCCAGCCTTGAGCTTTTCGCCGAACAGAAACATCGGCGCGGCGGCTCCGTGGTCCGTTCCCTGGCTGCCGTTCTCGGCGACACGCCGTCCGAATTCACTGAAGGCGAGCACCATCACGCGCTCCGCGTTCCCGTGCGCCCGCAACTCCGCCCGGAACGCGCGCACGCTGGCCGCCACGTCCTTCAACACACGCGCATGGGTGCCGGCTTGATTGGAGTGCGTGTCGAACCCGCCCTGGAAGGCGTAGTAAACCCGCGTCGCAAAGTTCGCGGCGACGAGCTTGGAAATCATCTGCAACTGGTTCGCCAGCTCGGAATCCGGATAGGAGGAATGGGCCGATTTTTTGGCCAGCGCACCCCGGATGCGGTCGCCGGCCAGGATGGCGTTCATCGCGGTGTGTTTGAGAAAATCGAGCGTCTCCGGCTCGGCCCCTGCGATTCCCCCGAGGCCTTCCAGGCCGCCTGTCCGCATCGTGTCGGCCATCCCGGGTTGATTCAGCCGGGCAAAAATCGCCTCTTGCGCTTTGGCCAGGCCGACGGTTTCTCCACTCGCGTTCCATTGAAAGGTCTCCGGATTGTCCAGCGCGATGCCGACGTTCGACCAATTGCGAAAGGATTGCGGCATGACTTTCCCGATGCTGATCCCGATATCCCCCTCATTTTCGAGGCGGTGCGGATCCGCCCCCTGGCATTGGGCGTCAAAATAGCGGCCAAGCCATCCGGTGAGTTCCCGGGGGCCTTCCGAGTCGCCGGCGGTGTGCCAGATTTCCATCGAGCGGAAATGCGACCGATTCGGGTTCGGATAACCGACGTTTTCGATGATCGCCATCTGCCCGGCGTCGAATTCGCTCTTGAGCGGAGCCAGCGCGGGGTGCAGGCCGAGATGGTCGTTCAACCGAAGGACTTCTCCGGCGCCGATGCCGAGCGTTGGGCGGGCCTTGTAATAAAGGTCGTCTCCGAACGGGATGACGGTATTGAGACCGTCGTTCCCCCCGCTGAGCTGGATGACGACAAGGATGTTTGCATCCGTCTCGGCGCCCGCGGCCAGGGCGGTGCGCGCGACGAAAGAAGGGACGTATGCCGACGCCGCGACGAGGCTGAGACCCTTTAGGCCGGTGGCGAGGAATTCACGCCTGGTTTGGAGGAGGCCTTTCATTGGAGTGACGGGGCGGGTTCTAACATAACTGATAATCCGGGCTGCTCATAATCAAATGCACGAGTCCGCGAATGCGTTCGTCAAAATTCGAGTCGTCCAAACTGAAACTCCGATGGCCTCCCGCGGCGTCCGTCTCCAGAAAGTCTTCCAGTTGCTGGTGCACTTCCGCCGGCATCCGCCGCTGGAGAAACTCGCGGATATAGTAATCGACCACGTCCGCGGTGGTCATCATCCCTCTGTCGGCCCCGAGTTCCCGAAGCTGTTCCCGGGGATTCCACTCGAGCACGCTGGAGTCGCGCTGGTGCTCGACGAATTCGCGGCGTCGTTCGCCCGGGGCCGCGGCTTTCCGATTGAACATTTTGAACTCGCCGGGGCTGACGCCGTTCAGCAGGAAATTGGCGAAATTGTAGCGCACCAGCAGCATGTTCGAGTTGATCCAGGCCATCCCGCCGGGCCAGCCGTTGACATCCGGCGGGAAAAAAAGGTCCTGCCCCATGAGGCGCAATGCGTCGGCGAGAACTTCCTTTTCGGGAACGGGGACGCGCATCGCCTTCAGCGCGCCGATGGCGAGCACAACCGGGCTTTTGACGATGGAGTCTTTCGCTTTCGCCGAATAGAACACTTCCGATTCAAAGAGCGCATGCAGGAACGGCCCAGGCGCGCTATCCCTGTAGAGCGCCGCCGCCGTTTCCAACAAGTCCGGTTCGGGATTTTGATAAACGAAGAACTCGAGGTATTTGCGCGCCATGAAACGGGCCGAGGCTTGCTGGCTCGTGATGATCCGCACCACGTCGTCGCCGTCCCATGCTCCGGTCTGCCCCAGGTAGGTCTTCTGCCCCGCATCGTGCCATTCGGGATTGAAATGGAACGTCCACGTCTCGCGGTCGATCGTATAGCCGGTGAGCGAGCGGGCTGCCGCTTTCACGTCGTTCTCGCCATAGTTGCCGACGCCGAGGGTGAAAAGCTCCATCAATTCGCGGGCGAAGTTTTCATTGGGGCGCCCCCCGCGGCTTTCGGCGTTATCCAGCCACACGAGCATCGCGGGGTCGCGGATGACCTTCCCGAGCAGAACCGGAAAGGGAGCCAGGGCGTTGCGGCGAAACATATCGTTTTGCAGCCACATCGGGTAGCAGGCCTCTATCTTTTCATTGAATGAACTGGCAAAATGAGAATGCCAGAAAAGCGTCATCTTTTCCTCGAGCGGATGTTCCGTCGTGAGCATCCGGGTGAGCCACCAGAACTTCAAGTCCGTGATCTTCCCGCGCTCCCCCTCCTCCCTCTTCTGGCGTTCGCTGGACCTCGCCTCTTTGTCCAGGCCGCGTATCCTTTGCTGAAACGCGGCATCGCTCTCCGGCGGCGTCACAAAGTCGGGAGGCGCTGTCTCCTTCGCTCCGGGAAAATCGACCAATTTATCCACCGCGCCTTTTAAGCCGACTTGGGCGAGGCTCACCGCGTCCTCCCATGTGCCGCCGAACCCGGCGCGCCAGAGGAGGTGGGCTGCGTTATAGGAATCGAACTGCGTCTGTGGAATGGGGGAAAACCACGACATATAATTCTTCTAACACGATTCCAGGTGCGCGCAAGGCAGCGGTTCGTGCTCCCGTTGAAATAGCAAAAAGGAAATGGTGCGAAGGGCGCCCAGATCGACCTTTTCTCCCATTACGCCAGCGCCGCCTTTACCAGCGGTTCCACCACCGCGATGTTCTTGACCAGATCGGAGGGTATCCCGTGGCGCTGGGCGAGGAATTCGGGCGTGTCGTAGCTGACCCAGGCCTTTTTATCGGCGTCTTCCCAGATCAAGACTTTGAGAGGGAGGTCCAACGCCACCAGGGGCCTGGCCACCATCAATGGGGTGCCTCCCTTGGGATTGCCAAAGATGAGGACATGCGCCTCTTGCATCTGTAATCCCACTTGCCTGGCTCCGGCGGTGTGATCGACGTGCGCAAAGAGGGTCACTCCCTTGCTCGCGATGAACGCCTTGAGCCTGGAGAGGGTATCGCTGACGGAATGGGGACTCTGGATGGATGCGACGCCGGTGGAATTTTGTGTCATAAGCGACAAAAGAAACACTGTTTGGCGGAGTTTTTCAAGCAACCAGGCGCGTTCCGAGGGGTTGAAGCGTATAGCGCCACACACAGCAGTCTGGCTAGGCCCTTCCGCCTGGATGGCGCCCCGCCATGGAAGTAAAGATATCCGAAGACAAAAGGGCCACCGAATATCTCGCCAACGAGCGGACGTTTCTGGCGTGGATCAGAACGAGCATCGCGGTCATCAGTCTCGGTTTTGTAATCACCAAGTTCGGCGTGTGGCTGCGTGAACTCGCCGCGCGGATTGATCCGGGGATGCAAATCCATGAAACGGGCGTTTCCTTGTGGATGGGGGTGGCGCTGATGGCCCTCGGCGGCGTGCTCGCGGTCATGGCGGCATGGCGTTACCATATCGTCAATGAGGCCATCGAGCGGGGCCAAGTCCGGGCCGATCGCGGCCTGGTTGTTATCGTGACCGTCGCCGTCGGGCTGCTCGCGGTGTTGATGATTGCTTATATGCTATCCACAGCGTCCTAAAATTGGACGGCTCCCGCGAGCTCCGCCGTCCGTCAGCATTCAGAACGCCATCCGATTTAAACTTCACGAGATGTTTTGAACGATCCTCTCTTCTTCTCGAATGCATCCGCGCCGCCGAGGTTTGGCTGGCGCCAATGCCTGATGCTCTGCCTGCCCGCGCTCATCCTCGGCGCCGTCCTTCGTCTCTTGTTCCTGGTCGCCATACCGGAAGCCTTTTACGGCTCGGACAGCCCTTCCTACTTCCAGGCGGCCGACCGTTTGTGGGGCGAGCGGCATCAGATCCGCTTCATCCGGAAACGGCGCTGGCTTTACCCGATGCTGCTGATGACGTCGCCCATGTTGCCAGCCACCCCGGCGCGGTCGATCCCCATCATCCAGCACCTGCTCGGCCTTGCCACGATTTTCGGCATTGGCTGGGTCGCGGGCAACCTCACGAGGCTTCGGTTTTTATGGGTTCCCTCGGTGACTGTCCTCGCCGCCCTCCTGCCGCAACTGCTTTGGGACGAACACGAGGTTATATCCGACAGCGTTTTTCTCGCCGCGTTCGTCCTGACCGCGGCGCTCGCGATGCCGTACGGCCGTCTGCTTGACCGCAAGCGTTTGTTCTGGTTCCTCCTTGCCGCGGCGGCGGTTCCCGCCCTCAAACCGCATGGCCGCGGCATCTGGCTCGGGTGCGTGCTTTACGCCGTTCTCGTCACCGGCAACCCGCTCAAGTGGAATTTCAAATGCTGGGGGACCATCCTGGCGGCAGTGTTCATTTTCCTCAGCTCGGGCGAAAAACGGCAGGGCGACTGGCTCCTCCTCGACTCCGCATTGCCGCTCGTCGATCTCAACGCCCCGAAATGGAAGCAATATCGGGATGCGCTCCGCCCGCTTGTCCTCCGGGCGCGCCAGGAGTCGGGCCAATACGCGTGGGATGAAAAAGATTACAAGAAAGCGCTCGGCGATGGCAACCCGAAGCTGATCGATCCGGTCTGGGCGAACCTCGTGCCCCGCCAAACGGAATATTTGGAAGTTTGCAGGGGACTGGCCTTTGGCGCGATTTTTGCCCACCCGTTCACCTTTGCGGAACTGACGATTGCAAAGATCGGCATTGCCTTCGCCCACTCCAGCAAATTGGAGGAGAAAATGAATCCGGCTGCATTCTGGAAGACTCAAGAATCAGAAAACAGCGGCCGCTGGCTCCACGACGCGTCGCAACTGGGGTTGTTCTATCAAATGGATCAGCCGCGATACGAGAAGCTCGTCCAGGAACGCCAGGCCCGTCGAAACGCGATAGTGCCCTTCTTGCACGCGTTCTCCGAAAAATTGGCGTGGCTTCGGGAGTACCGAGATTCCGCGACTGGCAATTACTACCTTGGCCCCGGCTGGCTGGGTGTGCTCGCGGCGTTTGGTTTTCTCGTCTGTCTCCTGCCGGGGCGCTTTGCCGCCACATCCGTGCTCTGGCTGCCGGCTATTCTCTACCTCGTCACCGTTTTTGCCATCGGGAACGGCAAGGGCGACTACGTCCAACCGGTCAGCTGGGTCGGGCTGGTCCTGGCGGCGATCGGTTTGGATCAAGCCATCCACGCCGCCCATCGGCTGGTATCCGGGTTGCGAGCAAAAGCGCACAACGAATCCCCCGTAATATTTGGCACTTGAGCCGGAATGCTTTTCCTTTGCGTGCCTCTTCGTCGTCATAGTAGAGTTTGGCAAAGCTGCCCCTCTCCAGGCGCTTCCCCAACTTATGCCACGATCCATCACATTGTTCACCGGCCAATGGGCCGATCTCTCCCTTGCCGAACTCGCTCCCAAGGTTAAGGCCATGGGCTACGACGGCGTCGAACTTGCCTGCTGGGGCGATCACTTCGAAGTCGATCGCGCGCTCGCGGAGGACGATTACGTCGGGAAAAAATGGGCGCTCCTTCAGCAGCACGGCTTGAGCTGCCAGGCCATCTCCAGCCACCTTGTCGGGCAGGCTGTTTGCGACGTCATCGATGAGCGCCACCAGGCCATCCTTCCGCCCGATGTCTGGGGCGGCGGCGAGCCCGAGGAAGTCCGGCAGCGCGCCGCCGGGAAGATGAAGGCGACCGCCCGCGCCGCGCGGAGGTTTTTCAATGCCAGGCCCGGCGGGAGCGCCGGAGATTTTCCCGCCGTGGTCAACGGCTTCACGGGTTCATCGATCTGGCATGCGGTTTACGCATTCCCGCCGACCGGCCAGGATTATCTGGATAAAGGCTTTGCGGATTTCGCCAGGCGGTGGATCCCCATTCTCGACGTGTTCGAGAGCGAGAACGTCAATTTCGCCCTGGAAGTGCATCCCACGGAAATCGCCTTCGATATCGCATCGGCCGCGCGCGCGCTCGAGGCGGTCAAAGGCCACAAACGGTTTGGGTTCAATTACGACCCGTCGCACCTCGGCTACCAGGGAGTAGATTATGTGAAATTCATCCGCCAGTTCGCGGCCCGCATTTACCACGTCCATATGAAGGATGCGTGGTGGGGCCACGGCGACGGCACGGTGGGAGTATTCGGAGGCCACACCGATTTTACCGATGCGCGCCGCTATTGGGATTTCCGCTCGCTCGGCCATGGCGACATCGACTTCGAGGAGATCATCGTTGCCCTCAACGACATCGCGTACCGCGGCCCCCTTTCCATCGAATGGGAAGACGGCCGCATGGACCGCTTCCATGGCGCGGCGGAGGCATGCGCCTTCACGCGCAAGCTCGACTTCACGCCCAACGCCGCGGCTTTTGACGCCGCATTCGCCAAACGCTAGCCCATTCACGGCCGGGGAGGGCGCGAAAACAAGGTGCGAAAACTGCTCGTCCTTCAAATTGCGGCTCTCGGGTGGGAGCAGGCATCTAGACTGGCCAGATTCCCTTTTCGGCCGCTCGAGACCGTTTTCCCGGCTGTAACCTGCGCGGTCCAGGCATCCTTTCGCACAGCCGCTGCTCCCGCCGCTCACGGCCTGGTTTCAAACGGCCTCTTTTTCCGCGATTTACGGAAGGTGATGTTTTGGGAACAGGCGGCAAGCCTTGTGGAAGGCCCGCGGATCTGGGATGGCTTCCGCCGCCGAGGGGGCCGCGTCGGCTTGATGTTCTGGCAGCAGAGCCTCGGCGAGAACGTCGATCTCCTTCTTTCGCCGGCTCCGATTCACAAGCACGGCGGCGGCATGCTCCAGGATTGCTACTCCCGCCCCGCCGGCCTGTACCGGCAGCTTTGCGGGGCGATTGGCCGTCCCTTCCATTTGATGAACTATTGGGGCCCGCTCGCCTCCCGGCGCTCGAGCGACTGGATCCTTGAGGCCACCTTTTGCGTCATGGAAAGGCAGAACGCGCCCGGCTTGCTCCTCTCCTACCTGCCGCATCTCGATTACGACCTTCAGCGCCACGGTCCCGATTCCCCTCCCGCCCGCCGTTCCCTCGAGGTGCTCGCGGGCTATCTGGATCGGCTCCAAACCCATGCCGCCGTTCACGGATACGATTTCCTTGTCTTCGGGGATTACGCCATCCAGCCCGTCACGCAACCCGTCCTCTTTCCGAATCGCCGCCTGCGCGAACGCGGGCTGTTCGCCTCGCGCGCCGTTCGAGGGATGAGTTACCCCGATTTTTTTTCCAGCCGGGCCTTCGCCGTGGCAGACCACCAGGTGGCCCACGTTTACGCCGCGCCGGATGCTATCGCGGAGGCGGAAACCGCGTTGCGCGATCTGCCGGGCGTCGAAGCTGTCCTTGACCGCGCCGCCCAGAAATCGCTCGGTCTCGATCACCCCCGCGGCGGCGAACTCGTTCTCCTCGCCCACGAAGGCGCATGGTTCGCCTATCCGTGGTGGGGGGAAGAGGAAGCGGCCCCCGATTTTGCATCCCATGTCGATATCCACAACAAGCCGGGGTATGATCCCTGCGAACTCTTTTTCGGATGGCCCCCGTTGCGCGTTTCTTCGGATGCAAGCCGCATCCGCGGTTCCCACGGGCGGGCCGGCGCCTCCCACAAGGCCGCCTGGATGTCGTCCATCGATTTTCCGGCGACCGGCACCCTCCTGGAACTCGCGGGCGCGGTGCGCGAGCGGCTTGACTCAGACCCATGAACGGAGAAATCTCCCAGGCGTTCACCGTCTCCTTCGACTACCCCGTCCTCTTCACCGAACGGGTATTCGCCCCCGAAAACGAGACGCTCGTGAACGCGTTGGGCCGTCTTCATGAAAACCGGGTTCACCGCGCCCTTGCCATCCTCGACGCGAACGCGGCAACGCCCGCTCTGCGCGGCGACCTGTTTTCCTATTTTGCAACGCACGCCGCCCGCGTCGAACTTGCCGCTCCGCCCCTGCTTCTCCCGGGAGGGGAGGGGATCAAGAACGATCCCGCCTTCATCCGCCAGATGCTTTCTTCCATGGTGCAAGCCCGCCTTTGCCGGCACTCCTTTGTGATTGCCGTCGGCGGCGGCGCTCTCCTGGACGCCGCCGGTTTTGCGGCGGCCCTCTTCCATCGCGGCGTGCGCCTGGTTCGTCTGCCCACGACTGTCCTTGGCCAAAACGACGCGGGAATCGGAGTCAAGAACGGCGTCAATTTCGAGGGCATCAAGAATGCCGTGGGCGTCTTCTCGCCGCCGTTCGCCGTCATCAACGACGAGCGCTTCCTGCTCACTCTTCCCGACCGCGAATGGATAAGCGGCATCGCCGAAGCCTTCAAGGTCGCCATCATCCGCGACCGGATTTTCTTTGATTTCCTGGCGGGCCACGCCGGGGCGCTTCGCGGCCGCGATGCCGCCGCGATGCGGTTCCTGGTGCGCCGCTGCGCCGAGGTGCACCTCGAACATGCGCGGACCGGCGATCCCTTCGAAACCAGCCGCGCGCGTCCGCTCGACTTCGGCCACTGGGCGGCCCACAAGCTCGAAACCATGTCGGGCTTCAGCATCCTTCACGGCGAAGCGGTCGCGGCCGGCCTGCTTCTGGACTGTTCCTACGCGGTCACCCAGGGGTGGCTCGCCCCCGGGGAGTTTCGCTCCATCCATCGCGCGATCGCCGGGAGCGGCCTGCCGGTATGGTTTGACCTCCTCACGCGGCGAAAGCTCGGGAAGCTTGAAGTCTTCGACGGCCTCGAGGACTTCCGCGAACACCTCGGGGGCGAACTCTGCGTCACCTTCCCGCGCGGGATCGGCAGCCGCCTTGAAACCGGGAAGATCGATCTCGAAGCGATGGAGGAAGCCCTCCGTCAACTGTTCTTGGAATCAGGACGCGCGATTTCCCCCGCCTCCGGGCGCGACCAGAGATAAGCGATTCCGCCGAGGATGCTCCAGAATACATAGATCAGGAAACCGGTGAGCGAAATGAGCACCGCGAGATTGCCGGAGACGTGGGCAAGGTCGCCCAGAAGCTGCTTGAACATTTCTTCACGCACGCCCAGTCCGCTGACGCTCACCGGCAGCGACGAGATGACCGTCACGACGGGCATGATCGAAAACATGTCGGGCAGGGAGATGTTTGCGTGAAACGCCAGCGCCGCGCAGTAGAATGTCCCGAAAAAAGTGAAGAGCACCGGGAAGGAAAGCAGGATGGCCAGGAGAGACGCGCGCCATGCTCCCCTGAAGAGATCGTAAGCCGCCGCCATCTCGAGGAGCTTCTCGCGTCCCGGGGTGCGAACGGGCAGGCGTTTCATCAACCCCGTCGCGGCGATTGCAAACGAGCCGCCGATGAATGCCACGCACCCGGCGGCAAAGGCGACCAGCACCCAAAGCAGCCCCCGGGCCGCGGGTGTTTGCGACATCCAGCCGTAACGCAGCCCGACGATGGCGAGGCTAAAGGGCACCAGAACGAAAAGACCGCTCAGCCGGTCCGCCACCACGGTCAAAAAAACTGTGCTCTTCTGGTATTGCCTCCCCTTCACCAGGAGCAGGACCTTCATCACGTCCCCCCCGGCCGTGCCCAACAAAAAGAGGCCGAAAAAAACGCCGACCATGAAAAGCTCGGCGGTGCGCCGCCAGCTGATGTGAACCCCCTGGACCTTCAGGAAGATTCCCCAGCGCCAGATGTTCGCCACCTCTCCGGCGCCGGCCACCGCGATCCCGATGGTGATCCATTTCGGGTCGGCCTTCCGCAATGCCGCCGCCATGCCTGCGCGCATCGCCGGGTCGCGAAAAACCCACGCCAGCACGCCCACCGTGACGAGAACCTGCAAAACACGAAAAATGATTTTTTTCACAGCCTCCAAGCCCCAGGCGCTTCCGCCAAAACCGGGAATTCCCTTTCATTCCAGCACGCGCCGCAGCGAATCGACCCGCCGTTTTAGCACAGCGGAATTCATATACCTCGTCCGAATCGCCCACCACACCCTCGCCGCCATTCCGGGGCGAATGACGAGGCGTCCCTTAAGCGCCCCGACCACTCCCGGTGCGCCGCCGTAAGCGTTTATAAAACAGAGCGCATGCGGGAGCCACTGTTCCTCCGAAAGCCGGCCCACCATGTCTTGCAGAAAAACCAGCAGGTCGTCCGCGTGCCGTTCCTCGGGGGAAAGCGACTTCCTGTGCATCACCTCGAAATCGATGAGCCTTGCGCGGTTGGCGGCCTCGTCGTACAGGAAGTTCGCCATGTGCGGATCTCCGTGCGACCAGAGCCCGTCCAGTTCCGGACACCAGAGGTTGTGCACCCGCTTGAATTCGTGGGCGGCGGCGACCAGCATCCCGGTGGAAAGGCTCCCTTCGTCGAGATGATCCGAGAGACTCGTGCCGGGAAGCCTCTCCGCGCAGACGGCCCGCGGTCCGTCCGCGAAGGCGAGAAACCGATCCCCGTTCAACAGCCGGAAGCAATAAATCTCCCACTGCTGCCAGTTTTCAACGCGCCCCCATACGTAGACGGGATTGCCCGCCCACCGGAAGAAGAGGTTTGCGCACTGGACGATGTGGTGGCTGCCGGCCCGCCTCCTTTTCACCCAGACCGCGCGCCCATCCCGCATCTCGTTCGAGATGGTGTTGATCCTTATCAAGTCAATTGCCGAGCCGGCGGCGGTTAACAAGCGGCGCATGTTTGTTTTCAACATGTACAGAAAAACCGGCGAGGGGGAACCAGTTTTCGCGGCATCTCAGCAGTTTTCCAGGAACGACCGGTAAAACGCGACGCCGCGCTCGAGATCTTCCACGGCGATCCATTCGTCCTCCGTGTGCGCCTGGAGGATCGAGCCGGGGCCTGCCGCCACGGCGGGAATTCCCGCCTCGGAAAAAACGGCCGCGTCGCAAAACCAGGATGCTCCCCCGCATCTGCCTCCCGCTTTCTCCAGCGCCCGCACCATCGGGTGGGCGGGATCGGTAAAAAGCGGTTTGCTCTGTATCGCCTCGATTTCCACGTCTGGATCGACACGCCGCAGCCGCTCGGAAACCCACGCCAGAAAGCCTTCCGCGCTTTGCGAGGGGAGCGTGCGAAAATCGACCTGCGCCTCGCAAATGTCCGGCACGATGTTCGCCTTGCTGCCGCCCGCGCACATCCCGACGCTTGCGGTGGCCGCGCCGAGAACCGGATCGAAATGGGTTCGCAATTCCGGCACGATCTCGTCCCGGATGCACCGGATGAGGTCGGCCATCTTGTAGATCGCGTTTTCTCCCTGCTCGGGGGCGGAGGCGTGGCAGGCTCTTCCTCGCGAGGTGAGCTTCATCCAAGTCGATCCCTTGTGCACGTGGACGATCTTCAGGTCCGTCGGCTCCCCGACCAGCGCGAAGCCGGCCTCGAATCTCGTCACGAAATCGCGCGCCCCGTCCTGCCCGGCTTCCTCCCCCATCAAGCCCGCGAAACAGATCTCGTGTTCCAGCAAAGGGAGCCGCTCCCGCATTTCGTGGAGCGCCCAGAGCATTGCCGCCATCGGCCCCTTCGTGTCGCTCGCGCCGCGCCCGTAAATTTTCCCGTCGATCAACTCGGCGCCGAAAGGGTCTATCGTCATGCCGGCCACGCTCACGGTATCCGTGTGCGGCGCGAGGACGATGCGCTTCTTGGCGCCCCGTGCGCTTGAAGCGCTCGGGAACATCCCCACCACGTTGGGGCGGCCCGGTTTCACCTTCTGTATCTCCACCCGCGCCCCGCACGCTTCGAGAAATTCCGCTATCGCCTCCGCGCACCGTTGTTCGCCTATCCCGTCGGTCCCGGGGTTGCCCGCCGGGTTGACGCTCGGGATACGGACGAGATGCCGCAATAATTCCACAACGCCTCGCGGGATGGCACTCATGTTCCAGTCATGCTCCTAAGGCGGACACTTTCCCGTTTTAAGAAACCACTCGACGAATTTCGGTATTCCCACTCCGATCTCGGTGGTTGGGTTATAATGCAGAAGATTTCTCGCTTTCGAGATGTCCGCGTAGGTCAGGGGGACATCGCCCGGTTGTTCGGGAAGCCTTTTTATCGCCGCCTTTTTTCCGAGCGTCGTTTCAATGAGCGAGATGAGTTGCGCCAGGGAAGTCGTCTTATTCTCCCCGAGATTGAAAATCTCAAACAGCGGGCCCTCATAGGTCAGGCAGGCCATTATCCCTTCCAGGATGTCGTCGACGTGAGTGTAATCCCGCCGTGTCGTCCCATCGCCGAATTGTTCGATCGGCCTGCCTTCATAAATGCTCCGCGTGAATTTGTGGATCGCCAGGTCGGGCCGCTGCCGCGGTCCGTACACCGTAAAAAATCGCAGGCAGATGCATCGCATCTTGTAGAGCCGGGCGGTATTCGAGCAGAACTGTTCGCCGGCAAGTTTCGTTGCCGCGTAGGGGCTGATCGTCTGGTCGATGCACATGTCTTCCCGGAACGGCGTTTGGGTGATCGTCCCGTAAACAGACGAACTCGAAGCGAAAATGAACCGCGGCACACCGTGGAGGCGCGCCGCGTCCAAAAGGTTGAACGTCCCGCCGATATTTGTTTCAATGTAGAGTCTCGCATTTTGGATCGACGGACGGATGCCCGCGCGCGCCGCGAGATGGAAGATCACGTCAAACCCGCCCCTTTCGATCAACCGATCCACCCCCATCGCATCCCGGATATCCGCCTCCACCAGAGTGATGTTTTTCAGAACGCGGGCAAGATTCGCCCGTTTTAACCTCGGGTCGTAAAAGTCGTTAAACTCGTCCAGGACCGTCACCTCGTGGTTCTCCGCGACCAATCGCTCGACCAGGTGTGAACCGATAAATCCGGCGCCGCCGGTTACGAGTGCCTTCATGCGGAAGGAAGAGTATTGCGAATGTCCGGCGACTGCCAAATAAATGTGCTCGCCAAAGGCGCTAAATTATCTTCTAAATGGGTGTTGTAATCCTATTGACACTTTTCTCTTCCGGTGAGAGAAATCTTCCATACCCATTATGCCAGACGACGAGAATTCTCCGACGCCAGAAGCGGTTCCGCTCGCGCCCAAAAAGGAAACCGTACGGATCACGCTTCCCCCCAAACCGCTTGAATTCACCGCATTAAAGCGGGAAACGGTCAGAATCGGTTCGACCGAAGCCGGAGCCAACGGCCCCAAAAAGGAGACAACGCGGATTCCGGCAGTTTCGACCGCTGCGCCATCCGCGCCATCCGCCCCGGCAACCACGCCAATGGCGCCCCCCCCTCCCGGGGCCATCAAGCCGGCGGTTGGGGGCCCTCCATCGCCCACATCACCTCTCAGGCCACCCGGCTCACCCGCTCCCAGGCCTCCCGCGTTCGGTGTTAAACCTTCCCTTGGACTCAGGCCTCCGGGCGCTCCGACGGCTCCCCTTGCCCCGGCCCCCGCTCCGTCTCCCGCGCCCGCTTCCCCCGCGGAAAGTGCCGCGGGCGGGGCAGCGGCGCCCAAGTCCACCGTGCCGAAAAAGGAAACGGCCCGCATCCAGGTGCCGCCTCAGCCGAGGCCGATGGTCCCGAAGGCAACTGTCAAAGTGCCGCTGCCGCCACCGCAGCCAACAGCCGCGCCGACTGCCGCCCTCCTGGTTCCCGAGAGCGGCGTGGATGCGGATGTGGAGGAGCCCGCTGCCGATCAGGTGGTGCTTTTCCTCAGCATCGGCGCGCTCGTGGTCTCCCTTATCACGCTCGCTCTTGCCTACCTGGCCTATTCCGCTTGATGCGCTTGATGCGCCTGAGGGTTATGGCCAGTTTGAACGTCGTCACCCTCACCGAAGAGAACTTTGAAAATGAGGTGACGAAATCACCAGGCCCGATTCTTGTCGATTTTTGGGCCGAATGGTGCGGCCCCTGCAAATTGATCGCCCCCCTGCTCGACGAAATAGCCGATGAGAAAGCGGGCAAGTTCAAGATCGCCAAAGTCAATGTGGATCACAACCAGGCCTTATCCGCGCGTTTCTCGATCCGTTTCGTCCCGACCTTGATTTTATTCAAGGACGGGCAGGTCAAGGAGCAGTTGGTCGGTCCCACCAGCAAGAGCGACCTCATTTCCAAGCTCGACGCGCTGGTTTAGCGCCCAGCCTCCGACGTTGTAGAGGCGGCTGTCTCAGCCGCCTGACTTTTATTTATGGCCAACCGCCCGCCGCGTTTGGACGCGATCTTTCCAACGGACAGCGATCCGCTATTCTTCGTTACATTTAATACGCATAAACGCGCGCGCCTCCTCGCATCGGAAGCGGTCCACGCGCGCTTCATCCTTTTCGCTCGCGAAGCGGAAAAACGCGACATAGCTAATCGGGCGTTACGTTACCATGCCCGACCATATGCATCTCTTTGTGCGGGGACGGAACTTGGACCTGTCTTGTTGGATACGGTCACTCAAACGCACACTGTCCGGGGTCATCCCGGCGAATCCCGCTCATTGGCAGGAGGGATTTTTCGATCATCTCGTCAGGCAGGATGAAAGCTACGCCCGGCAATGGGAATACGTCCGCTACAATCCGGTTCGCGCAAGGCTCGTAAAGCAAGCCGAGGACTGGCCGTACCAAGGCGAGATCGCAATTATCGACCGCGCTTGATCCACCCATAGTCAGGCGGCTGAGACAGCCGCCTCTACAAATCCATTGGTATCGCTGGCGTCAGAGCGTCCGGCAGAATTCTTCGAAGCGGTCCAGGCCCTTCTTGATAACGTCCATGCTGGTCGCGTAGCTCAGGCGCAGCGTGCGGTCATCGCCAAACGCGATTCCGGGCACCACCGCGACATTCGCTTTGCTCAGGAGCCTGTCCGCGAAATTCTGCGAGGTCAGCGAAAGCTTGCTGATGTTGACCAGAACGTAGAACGCCCCCAGCGGTTTCACCGCTGAAACATTCGGGATTTTGGTCAACCGGTCGTACATGTAATTCCGGCGCATGTCGAACTCCGCGCGCATGTCGCTGACGCACTGCTGGTCGCCTTTTATCGCCGCCAGCCCTCCTTTTTGAGAGAAGGAACACGGGTTGGAAGTGCTGTGGCTCTGGATCGAATCGATCGCTTTGGCTATCGCTTCCGGAGCGCCCAGGTAACCCAGCCGCCAGCCCGTCATCGAATACGCCTTGCTGAATCCGTTGACCGTTATCGTAAGGTTGAATGCGTCCGATGAAAGCGACCCGATGCTCACATGCTCCGCGCCGTCATAAGTAAGCTTCTCGTAAATTTCGTCCGACAAAATCACGATCTCTTCTTCCGCGGCGACTTCCGCTATGGCCGCGAGCTCATCCCGCGTATAAACCGACCCGGTCGGATTTCCCGGTGAATTGATGATGACCATCTTCGTCCGCGGCGTCATCGCGTTTTCGAACTCCGATGCGGTCATCTTCCAGCCGTTCTCCTCGCTCGTTTGCACGAAGACCGGTTCGGCTCCGACCAGCCGCGCCATTTCCGGGTAGCTCAGCCAGTAAGGCGCCGGGATGATGACTTCGTCTCCCGGTTCGCACGTCGCCAGGATGGCGTTGTAACACGAATGCTTCGCCCCGTTGCTGACGATCACCTGGTTCGGTTTGTAATCCAGCTTGTTTTCGGAGGCGAACTTCTCGGCGATCGCCTGCCGCAGCTCGGGTATTCCCGAGCTGGGAGTGTACTTCGTAAACCCGGCGTCCAGCGCCGCCATCGCCGCGGCTTTGATGTGCTCGGGCGTGTCGAAGTCCGGTTCGCCCGCCCCGAAGCCGCATACGTCGATGCCTTCGGCTTTCATTGCCTTGGCTTTGCTGTCGATTGAAAGCGTGAGGGAGGGGCTGAGAATTTTTGCGCGCGAAGCGAGGTCCATAGGGTGTGTCATTCTTGGGGGTTTTAGGAGTTCAGGTTGCCGTAATACGTTTCAATGAGCGGCTTCAAATTGTTTTCTTTGATTTGCACGATTTCCATTTCCCGGTTCGCGTTTTCCGCGGAATCCGACGCGTGCGCGGCGTTGACCATGATCGTCTGCCCGAATTCCTTCCGGATCGATCCCGTGGGCGCTTTGGAGGGATCTGTCGGGCCCAGGACTTCCCGAATCTTTCTTACCGCGTCGATCCCCTGATACACCAGGGCGATGCATTTTTCTGTCCCCGGATCGTTCCGCCTCTCCGGTGGACACTCGCTCGGCTTTGTGCCCGCCATGAACTGCACGATCGATTCCCAATTCTGGTGGCCGTTGATCGGTCCCAGCAATTCCCCAAGCTGCCGCTGCACCTGGTCGCTCAAGGGAAAACCGAGTTCATGCTCGATCGCAAGCCGCGCCTGCACGCCCGAGCGATCCTTCAGCTTTTCCATCAGCACCTCGAGCACCGGCCGGTAAAACTCCTCCGCCTGCGCCACGCTCATCCGGTGCACCTTGAATCCGATGATGTAAAGCCCGGTTCTCGAAAACACGTCGATGACATTTCCCGGCCTGGCATTGGGGAAGCGAAAATTATCCGGCTTGATGAGCACCAGCGTTTTTTGAACCTGCGCGCCGGGAGGAAAGGGGACCACATCCTCCAGAAGTCCGCCGTCCGTGTCCGAGCAGGAGGCCCACAGCTTCAAGTTCGTCTCCACGGAGATGTCGTCCGGGGGCGCCAGCACAGCCGGCTCGAAATAACGCACCGTGCCATCCGGATCGACAATATAATCCCCGAAGGTGTCCCGAATGGTCTCGCCGCTCGTGCGCTCGTTGACGATGTGACCCACCGTCGTCCGGATTTTCATCAAGGCATCCTTTCCACGGAATACCAGGAAGAGCACCCGCTGGCGGCAGCCGTTGCGATCCGGAGCGAAATTCTTCAGCACATACTGTCTTATCAGTTCCTGCGTCGCCCGGTGCCGCGGTTCCGGGTCGGTTAGGATCGACTCCGCGTACGCTTCGACCAGGTCCTTGCCCGGCGCGAACATCATCGCGCGCACCAGGTCCAGTCCAGTCCGCGAAATTAAACGCGCGATGATTCCTCCCGTCCGCGATTTACGGATCGAGTAGGGGGTCACCATTACATAGGAAAGATCCTCTACCATAGATAAAAATTGCCTGCGTTGACCCGTCTGAAGTCACTGAATTTCAGCGCGGAACCAACGTAGGCATCTCGCTCACTTCAAAGCTTTGTCCAAAAGCTACCTATCGTGCCCCTCACTTGCCGTCAACAGTTTTTCTAGTGATTCGACCTGGCGGGACTCCCCCCGCCGCGGCGGCTTTCGCCAGAGAAGGGTCGCCCATTTTCCCAAACGAAGCCTGCGCTCCATCTTCACGCCGAGGCGCTCGAACGCCGCTTTGCATGCCGCTTCCTGCTCGCGCAGAATCCCGGAAAGAATCAGGTACCCTCCCGGCCGGACCGTCCCGGCGATTTCGGCCGAAGCGCGAATGAGCACCCGGCTGTAAAGGTTTGCGGAGACCACTTCCCAACAGCCGCTTCCGGCGGCAGCGGTCACGTCGCCTCTTTTCAAGGCGACATTGGCGACGCCGTTCGCGCGGACATTTTCCCGCGCCGTGCGGATCGCATCGGCGTCAAAGTCCCACGCCGTGACCCGGCCCGCTCCCAGCTTGCTCGCCGCGATAGCCAGGATTCCACTGCCCGTCCCCAGGTCCAGCAATTTCCAGCGCCCGTCTTCAAACACCTCGCTCAGGTCGCAGAGAAGACGCAGGCAGGAGGAGGTCGTGGCGTGTTCGCCCGTGCCGAAAGCGGCGCCCGCGGGAATGACAACCACCTTGCGATGCGGAAAGAGCCGGCTGGCGCCAGCCAGCGCCTTTGCCGAATCAACGACAACCAGCTTGCTCCGGATTCGGATCGGCTCCCGCGCTTTCACGGGGAGACAGCCGGGGCTTTCCCCGCGGAGTTCGCGCAGAGTCCCTCCGAAACGGGATGTCAGCGCCGCCGCTTCCTTTTTCGCAAGAGAGAACGCCTCGAGGCGGATGGTCTTGCCGCCGGGAAAACTGGTGATGGCGATGCGCGTCGCGCCCAGAAAACCGAGGCTTTCGACCCATGCGTCCTCCCACTTGGCGGAAGCCAGTTTCCGCCATGCCAGCCGCGAACCGCGACGAGTCAAATCTCCCTTCGCAACCGGCTACGCCGCTCCGGCCCGCGGCGGCTCCTGGGAGCGCACCAGTTCCGGCTGCATGACGCTCACCTTGCTCAGCGTCACCTCCGCCTTGCCGACGAAGACGGCGCCTTCCTCGATCGTCAACCGGGGCGCTTTCAAGTCGCCGAGCAATTCGCCGCTTGCCTTCAATTCGCACCGTTCCTGGGCAGTGACGTTGCCATGCACCTTTCCGGCAATCGAAGCGGATTTCGTCTTGATGTCGCCCCGGATCTCGCCGTTCTCGCCCACTGCGAACGCGCCTTGCGAAAAGATCTCGCCCTCGAGCTTTCCGTCGATAGTCAGGTCGGTTCGGAACTTGATGGTTCCCTTGATCTCCACGTCGCTGCCAAGATTGTTTTTTGTCGTCGCCATAATTTATTTTTTGGGTTTGGGATGTTTTTTAGTGTGTCGCCGAATCAGCCGGGCCAAAAAACCGGGCCGAAGCGCTATTCATACGACATAACAGTCCCTCTGCAACGGAAAAACGAATTGTTTTTTCCCATGCCGGGGCGGCAACGGAAACTCTTCTGAAACTTCCGGGTGGAAGCGGGGTTTCACCTTTAACCTCGATGGAAAACGAGGCCGTTTAAAAAGATAGAAATCAACAAGATACAAAAATGAAAAAGTTAAAAGTAAGTCCCCTATTCGCCGCGGCAATCGCCGGCGCCCTGGTTTTCGGACCCCTTGCATACGGTCAGGAGACCTCCGGAACCAATTCCACGGTCACCACGCCTGAGGGCGCGCCTCCGGGCGGTGGCCACCGCCATGGCGACCGGTTGGCAAAGATGACCGAGGCGCTTGGCTTGACCGAGGCGCAACAGGAACAGATCAAGCCGATCCTGAAGAGCGAGTTCGAGCAGATGAAGGCGCTCAAGGACGACACGACCACCCCCAAGGATGAAAAGAGGGAGAAGTTCAAAAGCATTCACCAGGCAGCCGAGGAACAAATCAATGCCATTCTGACACCGGAACAACTCCAGAAAATGAAGGACTGGAGAGAAGAACACCGTGGGAAACACGGGCCAGGAGCGGGAGGGCCGGCCGGAGGGCCAGCGCCAGTGACTACGGGCACCACTCCGTAACTCCAACAAGCTGACAGTGCGATAGACGGCGGGCCGCGCACATGGGCGCGGCCCGCTGCTTTTTCAACGCGCGCAGTGCGTCAGCGCGCCTTGAGTGCGAGCGCGATCCAGCCCGCCAGCAGGCACAGTCCGCCCAGCGGCGTAATGGGCCCGAGCCATCTCCATTGCGTTATCGCCATCAGGTAGAGGCTTCCGCTGAAGAGGAAAATTCCCAGGACGAACAGAATCCAGGTTCCCAGAGGGACGGGATTGCGGCTCGCGACGAAGAGCAACGCCACCGCGTGCGTCAGGTGGTAAAGCACTGCGGTCTTCCAGTAATCGAGCGCATTGTGTTTCAGGAGCAGATCCTTGAGCCAATGAGCGCCGAACGCGCCAAAGGCAACGCCCAAAAACCCGATGATGGCCGCGATTCGAAAAGCGTTTGCTGGATTCATGGAGAAGGGGCGCGCTACAAATGGCCGCGGGCCTTATAGAATTTGTACCGATGGAGGATCGTTTCAATATAAGACCGCGTGGATCGGTACGGGATGCTCTCGCGCAGGTCGTCCGCCGTCGCCTTCCCGCCCATGTTCGTCTGGCCGATCCACCGGTCCACGCGCGTCAAGCCCGCATTATATTCGGCCAGCGCGAAGGGGATGGGGTCGTCCTTCGCGCTCCAGCGTTGCAGCGCCTGCTTGAGGTACCACGTGCCCGCTTCGATATTCGTTCTCGGGTTGAAAAGATCCGACTCGGTAAAATCCTCCTGCCTTTGCGATTTCGCCCAATCCCTCGCCGCCGCCGCGTTCACCTGCATCAAGCCGCGCTCGCCATTCTTCCCGATCTTCTCGGGATGAAAGGAGCTTTCCCGCCAGATGATCGCCTTGATCAACATCGGATCGACCTGGTGTTTGTGCCCGACTTCCGCGATCATTTTGTCATACTGG
>Ga0302324_100001243_pt1 | contig 62876 bp, 55 predicted proteins | sample Palsa_T0_1_FD_201949 | JGI IMG/M metagenome (GOLD analysis project Ga0302324, IMG submission 201949) | Peat permafrost microbial communities from Stordalen Mire near Abisko, Sweden - Palsa_T0_1 | ecosystem: Environmental > Terrestrial > Soil > Palsa > Peat permafrost | place: Sweden: Abisko...
CGAGTCACCTTTTTGATTCTTTGAGGCTGCGAGCACCAACCCCTTAATTACTTTCCCGGGTGTGCTCGCAGCCGAAGACGAATCCGGTGGGCCGGTGGGGGCAGAAAGCATGACGCGCTAGACGTTTGGAATACACTTAAGCTAGGCAAGCGCGGCGGGATTTCTGCTCGGGCGGGCGGTGGTTTCTCGGGAATGGTAAATCGTCGGAGTTCCAACGAAGCATTTTAATTTTTTTCGCTTTTTTTCTTTGCGAAAGACGAGGTATTGTGTTTTCTTCAATCCAAACCACAACGAGTTGAGTTAAGGAAGGCGATCTTCCTTTTTAAATTCACGCTCAAAGCAATCCAGAAAGACGATCAATATGCCCAAAGTCTCCCCATTCCACTCAAACCATGTCCCTCACGATAAAACGCACCACGACAACTCCAAGTGCGGCCCAGGCAGCGAGATTCCGGCGCACCATAGGGTTTCGGGTACTGGCGGAAAGCCTTTGTGCGCGCATTGCAAGAAACTGGACGACGAGGGTAAGTAGCCTCGGTATTCGCTTTCGCACGGAGAGGGGCGAGCACCAGTCCCGCCTTTGCAGCCGAGGACGAATCCGGTCGGGCAGCGGGAACAGAAATTCGGAACACACTTGAAGGTTTGGCGAAGCGCGGTGGGATTTCTGCTCGGGTGGATATGGTGGATTCTCGGGAAGGTTAAATCGTCGGAGCTTTAGCGGAGCGATTGAATCTTCGCGGCTGGCTTTCGGGCGAGGGGAAGCAAAGTCTTCGTGTTTTGGAGTGGAGCGGAGTCGGGGCGAGGTGGGGACGCAGCAGAACGGAAAAGCGCGAATTCTTTGCGAGGCGTGAGGAGTGTTAATCGGCTTCGGAGAGGGTACCGGTTTTCTCCAACTCGGTTCCCTGCGTCGTCTTGGGCAGGAGATCGATCCACTCGCCGACTAATTCCGGCAAGCGCGTTACTACTTCACGCCCAACGAGCACCTCGTCCACGTAGCCCATGTGGAGCATATCAACGATTCGGCAGAGATATGGGCGTCCTCCCGTCATCCACCAGGTATAATGAGAATCGATTATCAGGTAATGTTTAACATCTATTTTCTCGCTTGCAGCCAGTTCTTCCAGTTCCAGTCCGTCAAGTAGTGACTCGTAAATGCCGTCGGCAACTCGGCTGCCAAAACTGGTAGTGTAATAGTACTCTTTAATCTCCCAGATGGCCACGGGATTAATTACCTGTGGAAATGCGCCGTCAACGCGTCTAGCGAGCGTCCTGACGGGCAGGCGGTCCCTCGTTACGCTAGTCAGTTCGAGGGGATCAAAGTTGCATGAGAAACCTGCCGAATGTCTTTCGATCAGCAGATTGACCAAGGCTGTAAGATACGCAGGAGCCTTCTTTTCCCCTTTTTGCTTATTCATCGGGACCGGGCGGCGCGCAGCGGGACCATCGGCTAACACTTTTTCATAAAGCTCTTTGGCTGCTGAGGCATCCATCAGATTTGGTTGGACGAGTGTGTTGATAATGTTTGCGCGATGCTCGAAATAATCGAGAAGAAGAGCGCCGAATTCGGTACTTTTCCCGTCCTCGGCAGCGATATGATCGCTTCGCAGCTTTAACTCGGTCAATGCTTTGGAAATTTCGTCGAGGGTGGGAACAAGGATTCGCGGGGGTATCTTAACTTTCTTGCGCTTTTTCGGTTTAGTCATCCCGTTTTTGAAGGTGCGAAATTCCTGAGGCGCCCATTCCCGGTTTATCGTATAGCCGAGGTGTTGGCTCACGCTTCGCACATGCGCCCAGAAAACCTTGTCTTGCTTGAGAAAGCGTTGCTGAGGCTTCACTGAATCTCCTGTTCGAAGCGGCTCACAAAGTCTTGCAGTCCGATCCCGACGGCATCGCAAATTTCTTTGAGTTCGAGAATGTCGAGGAGGCGCTCCCCGGATTCGATTTTCGATACGAACGATTGGGGACGCTGCAATTTCTCGGCGAGCTCGGTTTGGGTGAGACCTGCCTCGACGCGAGCGCGGCGGAGGAGTTCTTGTAGAACCTCCTGACGCTTGGTGAAAATATTCTTGGACACGGTTGCCGTGCTTATCAGACCCTGCAAAATATCCAAAAACAGGATATGTTTTCTGTTGCATGACCGTTCTTCTTCGGCAATGCTCGTCGGATGCAATTGGACCTGCTCACATTTCCTACGCCGCCAAAGGTTTCTGTGGGTCGAGGCGGTGGGGGGCTTCTTAAATGGATCGGCAATAAGCAGAGGTTTGCGAGAGAAATCATCGCTTTTTTCCCGAAACAATACGGGGTTTATCACGAGCCGTTTCTTGGTAGCGGTGCCGTTTTAGCGGCGCTTTCACCGAAGAACGGTGTTGCTTCTGATACGTTCGCGCCGTTGCTTGGCATCTGGACGGCATTGAAAGGTTCGCCTGAGATTCTCAAAGATTGGTATTTGGTCGGATACCGACGGATGATGAACGCTCCCTCCAAAAAGGAAGGGTATGAGGCCATTAAGGCCGATTATAATGCCTGTCCGAATCCGGCGGATCTGCTCTTTTTAAGCCGGTCCTGCTACGGGGGAGTCGTTCGGTTCCGCAAGCGGGATGGCTATATGAGCACGCCGTGCGGAATCCACTCTCCGATTTCACCAGAGTCCTTTGCGCGTAGGGTAGATGCGTGGGCGGTGAAGGTCGCCGGAGCGAATTTTTTTCATTCAGACTACAAGGAAAGCATCCCGAAAGCCGAAACGGGGGATTTGGTTTATTGCGATCCCCCTTATACTCACACCCAGGCAATCCTCTATGGAGCGCAAGGATTCTCCCTGAAAGAGCTCTGTAAAGAGATTGAGAAAGCAAAGCACCGAGGAGTTTATGTGGCACTGAGCATCGACGGAACCAAGAAAAGTGGCGGGACCCAATGCGAACTGTCGATTCCAGTCGGTCTGTTCGAGAGAGAGGTTTTCATTGATTGCGGCAGGTCGATGCTCAAGCGATTCCAGATGGAAGGTGAGACGCTTGAAACGGAATGTGTTTCCGATCGTTTATTGTTGACGTACTGAGTCGATCCGTCCGTTCGAAGAGCGTGACGATCAATCCAATTAAAAATAGCAAATAAATAGCAATCGATTGGACGCTACTCTGTTTGACTGCGGCCTCCGAAGCCAAAGGTTGTGGGTCCGACCCCCGCCGGACGCAAATGCGGACGCGACGTTTTACCTGTCGTATTGCAGTGCGAGGTGAAGTTGCTCGATGGCAGCATCGCATGCTCGCAAAGCAGCGTCCCGATGCCCGCCAAAATCGTGATTTGCATTTTGCAGGTGATCTCTTGCATTCTTAAGGGCGTGAAGCGCCTCGTGGATTTCGGGGTGATGTTCGTGCCCAAAGGGGGGCTCCGCTTGGACTGTAAAAGCCAGGGGCATGAGCAGTCCGGCGGCAACAACGCAGGTCGTGAGCAGCTTTTTCATACTGTTGGAGTAGACGGGAATAGAGCCGAAAGGATTCGAAAAAAGTTTCAGATTTTTTGGGCCGACCGTTATGGATTCGTCTCCGTTTTTCCTCTTTCCATCTCCGCGCCTCCGCGTATTGCAACTGGCGCTCGCGTTCCTGGCAATCCTCGACGCCGGGGCCGCGGGCGGGGAGGCCCGCTTTTACCTGGGCACCTTTGCGAGCGGATCACCAGGCATCTATATGGGTAGCATCGACACCGGGACGGGCAGGCTCGGTCCGCTCGGGCTCGCCGCTCAAGCGGACAGGCCCAACTTCCTGGCCATCTCGCCGGATGGCAGGTTCCTCTACGCCGCAACGCGGAACCTCGGCAGCGGCGGCGGAGTATCGGCGTTTGCGGCAGGGCTCGCCGGCAAACTGGTTCCGTTGAATAATCAATCATCCGGCGGAGACGGCCCCTGCCACATCTGGGTGGATGCCACCGGCCGCAACGTGCTTGTTGCCAATTACGACAGTGGCAGTATCGCGTGTTTGAAGACCAAACCGGACGGCTCGCTCGGTGAGCGCGCCGCTCTGGTGCAATACACCGGCTCGGGTCCCGACCCGAAGCGCCAGCTCAAACCGTTCGCTCATTCCGTCTATACGGATGCTTCCAATCGTTTTGTCTATTCCTGCGATCTCGGCACGGACAACATATGGATATTCAAGTTCGACGCCGATAAAGGCACTTTGACGCCGGCCGCGCCGCCCTCCGCCAGAGTTCCGCCCGGCAGCGGTCCGCGCCACCTGGCGTTCCATCCAAACGGCAGACTGGTATACTCGGCCAACGAGATGGGTCTCAGCGTAACTGCCTTTGCACGCGATACGGTTGGCGGGGGGCTCACTGCTCTTGAGACAGTGCCAACGTTGCCAGAAGGCGCCCCAACCGCGGGCGCAACCACAGCGGAAATCGCGTGCCATCCCTCTGGAAAGTGGCTCTACGTCTCCACTCGCGGGCCGGACATCGTCACGGTCTTTGCCATCGCTGGCGACGGAAAACTGACGCGGATACAGAACGCGCCCGCGTCCGTCAAAATCCCCCGAGGATTCGCGGTCGACCCGACCGGCCAATGGCTGATCACCGCCGGCCAAGACGAAGGCAAGATTGCCGTGCTAAGGATAGACTTGGCCACGGGGTTGCTGACCTTCACAGACCAGACGGCCAAAGCCACTTCGCCGGTCTGCGTCCTCTTCGCGCCCAGCGCTGCGAGCGCCGGCCAATAAACCGCCAGTCGCCGCCTCGCACTCCGCGATCACCGATTCAGCAACCGCGCGTCGAGCGCGAACTCTCCGCGATCGTGAATCGCGATCTTTCGGAAATCCGGGTGGGCCGGATTCATCACGAAGTTACGTTCCTCGGGAATAAGCACGCTGGGAACCACTAAAACCGCGGACCGCTTCTCGCGCACCCATTGGTCGCCAATCTGCATCGTGGCGATCCCCGGAGGTTCCGCCTTCCACATCCCTGGCAAACTGGCGAGCGTTTCCTGCAAAGCGTCGTCCCATTCGGCAAAGAACGCCTGGTAGGAATCCATAAAGGTCAGCGGCCGTGTGTGAACCAGGATTTCCAGCGCTCCCAGCGACCGGTGCTCGCTCAGATAGACCATGGGCACCCCGGGCGAGTTCCACCTCCCGCCATAAAGCCGCGCGCCCTCGCCGGAAAATGCCGTGGCCGCGTGTTTTGCCTTGACGATCCTCCAGCCGGATCCCATCAGGAATAGACACCGTGATCGATCCGCCCGAGCAGGTTCTCCACCTCCCGCGCGCCGATCTCCGTGCGCGCGTAGTCCAGCGGCGTGGCGTTCCCGAGACCGAACTGTGGAAAACCAAGCCACTGCCGCGCTTCGTCGAGGCCGCCAAAGACTTCCGCTGCCTTGCCCATTAGCCGCGCGTACCGCACAACCCTGTCGGACTCCCCTTGCTCCAGTCTGCCGGCGTGCTTCCGCCGATGGAGGGTGGCGCGTGAGATCCCGAGGTTCCCCGCCAGTTGCTCCAGCGGCAACCCTAGCAATTCGCGCAACGCCATCAACTCGGAGAAGGGGAGCCCGCTAAGCACGGTCTCGATGAGAGAACCCACCGCGGCTCGTTGTTTCACGCCTGTCTGTACAAACTGCCTTACGACGCTTGTAAGCGCATACCCCCCCCATTCGAAAGGTGGGGTCTCCATGACGCGATCTCCCGTTTCGCCTCGTGCCGCGGCGGAATACTTCCCGCTCTGAGCGGCCTTTTTCTTTAAAGCCCCCGGTTTCTGACTCTGTTTCATATGGATGAAGATATCATCTCATTTGAGACGCATCAAGCAAAATAAAACAAAGATTCATGGCGGGGATGGCCGCTTTAATCATTCGGCCCGGCCGCTCCGTTGATGCCATTGATAACTCTTACTGGACCGGCATGGATAACCCGAATAACCCCGCGCCCGTTCCAGAGGCCATTGTTCAAGAACCCTTGCTCGCCATCGTTCTGTGAATCGTCGCCGCCGTCCATGTCGTCGTCGGGTCGCGATTCGCTGTCGAGGTTGAACTGGATCCGCTCGAACGCCTCCGTTTTGAAGGTGGCCCTCCCGAAGTTCGGGCTTGTCCCGATGAGTTCTTTGCCGTCCCATTTCTCGACGGATACCGTAACCATCCCGCCTCCGGCGAAATAGACGCGCACGTCGCCGGCCTTCCGCTTTGCTTGATCGGCATTCTTGCCGGCCATGTCGATTTCTTCGATGCGATCCACCGGGATATCCAAGGGCGCGTACGTCGAGGCGAGCGCCGCGTTCCCTTTCGCGATCTTCTTGAGCAAGCCGGATACCTTATCCCCGTTGGCAAGCCTCAAAGTATCCTCAGGCGATTTATCCCCCGGTTTCGGCGGCTCCTCGAGTTTGCCGTCCCAGGAATCGATCTTTATGTTGCTTAGCTTTATAAGCCCGCGCCCCTGTGAATAGAAAGCGATGCCCCCGCCGCCCCCGGCGAATTCGCCGCGGTCCGTCCACTGCTTGGCAAGATGGCCATCGACAAAGAGCGCGATAGTCTTCGCATCTTTGTTCACGCGGATGCTGAAGCGCGCTTTGCTCTTCTGCATCAAGCTCTGGAGTTGGGTGTTCCCAATGTTGTTCGAACCACTATTGCGCCGCATCCTTTGGATATAGACGTAGTTGTTATTGATCTGGAGGACATAAGCATTGCCGCCGAAGTTATCCACTTGGTCGGTGTAAACGCTGATGCCGATCTGCAGGAAACCGCCCCAAGCCATGTCAAACTCGATGTCGGAGAGATTCGGCAGCTTGAAATCGCGGCCAAGTATCCCATTATTGTGCGTGTAAAACGCGCCGTCGCGGTATTTCCATCCGTTTTCCTGTTCTGTATTCCAGCCTTCGAGGCTGGTCGGCCCTTCATAAATCGTCGCGGCGTTCTGCCGCCGGGGGGTCATGCTCTTTATCATGGCGCGGGGGATCGAGAGGCTTCCCGCATACCATGTATCGAGTTCCAGTGTTTCGCCATCCAGAGAAATGAGGGAGCCTTCCAGTTCATCGTCGTTGGTCAACACGATGCTGAACGCATCCTTTTCCGGCGGCGGGTTGACCTTGTGCGGCGCGAGCCTGATCTCCGCCAGTCTCGCCGTGTTGAATTCGATCGCTTCCCTGGCTTCGGGACTCCGCCAGCGGACGCCCGTTTGCGGATCGATGGCCAGGAGGGAACCGTGGAGGCTGTCCCGATTCAAAAATTGAAGAATGTCGCCCTGCCCGGCGGCAGGAGATTTCTCGCTATCCTTCGGCTTCGGCACTTCGATCTGCCTGGCGTCGTCGGTTGTTCCGGGGGGCGGGACGGAGACGATGATGGCGCTTCTCGCGGTCGCTGAGAGGAGGAAGGCGGCCAGGAGGCAGGCGTGAAGTTTTCTCATAAGGTGAAAGGGCGGGGCTTGGGGATAAGGGCTTCGGCGTCGAATCTCCGGTCGCCTAACGCTCATAGATCGGCAGGAAACGATAATTCAATGCGAGCGAAAGCAACGAGGCCGAGGTGGTGAAGGGCGGCCCCATGTTGCCTTCCCAGCCTCCGTCGTCGTCCTGGGTCTCGGCGAGGCTTTTGATATTTGCCTGGTTCCACGGCTCCCACGCGGTGCGGGGGCCGTGGAAAAAGGCCTGGGCTGCGTAATACAGGTAGTATTGGTAATATCCGTCGTTATTATTTGTTCCCGCCTGCTTCAGATACCGGAATGCCGCTTGGAAAGGAATCGATTTCTGCCTTTTCGCCAGCGCCAAAACCAGCGCACCGATCGCCGTGCGGGCTCCATCGGGGCCTCCGGGGCCGGTGTAGCCGATCCCTCCATCCGGCGTCTGTGCATCGATGATGAACCGAAGCGCCTTTTGCATAGCCGGCTCGGGAACGCCGATCCCCGCGTTGCGGGCGGCAAAGAGAGCGACGATCTGCGCGCCGCTCACGGTCGTATCGGCATCGGCGCTCTCCGGCGAATAACGCCAGGCGTTGTATGGATTGTTCGCCTGCGAGGTGAGGATGAGATCGACGGCTTTTTGCAGAGCCGGGCCGATCCTGGGATCATTCACCACCCCATACGCTTCCGCGAGCGCGAGTGTCGAGAACCCGTGGTTATACATCGAACTGCCAATGTAGCCGGTATCCGTGCTGGCGGCCTGCAGGATGTAGTCGATCCCGCGATGAACCGTTTCGCTGTACGGACCGAAATTGGGATCCTCTCCATGCGCCAGAATAGAGAGAACGGCCAGCCCGACCACCGCCGGTTCAGAACCATATTGCCCTTGCCAGGAACCGTCTGAGTTCTGGTTTTTGACGAGGAACCGGATCCCCTTCACGTACATCCGATCAAGAGCGGGCGGCACGTTCCCATCCTCCACATAGGGGGCTTCCTGCGCCGCGCAAGGGCGCATTGTCCATGCGCCGCATAGCGCAAACAGCACAAAGAAACCCCTCGCAACTTTCCGTGAAAACCGTCTGTCAGCGCGCATTCTCGATAGCTCCGTAGTAGCTCTCCAGGGCGTCCCGGAATTCGACTGGCACAGTCTGGATTTCCTTGCCTCCCGTCGTAGTCACCGCGCGCGGTCCCGAGGCGGCTCCCACGCGGCTCCCTTCCACCCGTTCGTTGGGCCGCTCGGTCGTCCCACCCGCCATGCTCCCGGTTCCGGCTTTCCCCGCGGCAGCGCCCATCCCCATCATTTCCCGCAGCATCGCCAGACTCGCGCCGTCGCTCCCGCCGCCGCCCGGGCCGCCATCCATAAGGTAGTCGAGCACGTTGATGGCATCGGTCTCGGCGCCGACCGTCGCGTCACCCGTAATCGATTTCGACAAGAGCCCTCCGGCATCGCTCATCGCCTGGCGCACCGGCTCGAGTTGCGAGGCCGGCACGGGAAACCCGGGTTGCGCCTGAAGTTTTTGAACGGCTTCCTCCAGGCCGTGCTGCGTCGTGCCGAGAGCGCGCGGGCTTGCGGTGTCGGAGTGGGGCTGGTCCTGCCGGTCCAATGCGACGGTCTGGTCCCGAAGGCTCGCCTGCTGCTGGCGAAGGCGAACCAGCTCCAGCATCGCCTCAAGTTGCTCCTCCGATGCTGCTCCCGCTCCGGAAGCGGTTTTCGATTCGTCGGACTGCTCCAGGCGATCCGCCCACTGGTTAAATCGCCCGGCCCACTCCCCCGCGGACTCGATGGCGGCCACGGAAGTATTCTGCGAAACGAGTTGGGCGAGACGCTCCAGGTTCTCGTCAATCTTGCCCTCGCCCATGTCGCGGGACACCTCCCCGTAACGGGTCAGCCGGGTCCGGTCGAAAAAGCGGGCGATCTCGTCCTGAAGCTCGTTCGACTCGGCGCGGCTCGTCTCCTCGCCGGCTTGCATCTGCTCGACGAGTTGCCGCTTTTCGGACGGCATCTCGCCGGGGCGCATACCCACCGTATCAGGCAGGATGCTTTGAAAAGTGGTCGAAATCTGCCGTTCCGCCCCTGCGATCTTTCTCAGGCGAAGCGCGATGTTGGCCGCCGTCAAGCCATCGAGCGCTTTGTCGGAGGATTTCTGGAGTCCGCGCAGCGAGTCGAGAATCTTCTGCTCTTCCGCGAGCGCTTTCGTGAGATCCGCGGCCCTTCCCGCCTGTTCCCGCCCGGATGAATCCAGGCTATGGGCGGCCTCGGGCATCTCTTTTTGCGCGATGCCACGCATCGCCTCCGCCTGCTTCGCCCAGTCGTGGAGAAGTTTTTCGGACAAGGCAGGGTTGCGCAACGCCTCGCGTAGAGTGGAGGCGACTTCCTGGGCGATCCCGGTCAGTTGTTCGCCATTCTCGGTCTGGTCCGAAGCTTGTTCGCCCAATTTCTGAGCCGACTCTTCGGCCGCTAATTTCTCGGGCTTCTGTTCGCGGATCTGTTTGCCGGATTCCAGGAGCGCCTCCTGCTTGCGAGTAAGTTCTTCGAGTTCGCCGGCCAGTTTCTCGAGCTGCTCCTCGATGAGGCGCGCATGCGCCTCTTTCCCGAGGACATAGATCTGGCACGGCGCCGACTCCGACGGCGCGCGCCCGGGAAAATAATCGGTCGCCACCGCGCGGAGGGTGACGGTCGAGTCGGCGGGAATGTGCAGCAGAAGCGGGCTAAAATCGAAGCTCCCCTTCAGCGTCCGGACTTGCGGGCCGCCCTGCCGGACGGTGCGCGTTTCAGTGCGGGCCGGCGATTTGTCACTGGCACGGGCGGCGACTTCCCATGTCACGCCCATCTCGCGCACGCCGTAGTCATCCTGTGCCGAAAGCGGGATGTTGAGCACTTCCTCTTCAAGGATGGCGATGGCTTCCGCGACCCCGGTGCATTCGATCTCGGGCGGCGCGTCCTCCTTGGTCTGCAACTTGAAGACCGCGGGGGCCGGCGCATCGAGTCCAAAGATGTCCTTCCACCGGAGGAGACATTGAGAAAAACCTTCCAGGGCCAGGGAGGCGCTGTGAAAACTGTTTTTCTCGATATCAAGGCGCGCCGTCTGGAGCGCCGGTTTCGAGCCGCCGGACGCTTCACTCGTCAGCTCCATTTCGGCATCCTCAAGGGAGCGGCTGGTCTTTCCTTCAAAGAAGACGCGGCTTCCCCGAAGAAGGGCGAACGAACCGCCATCGATTTTCTCGGTGACCGGCGGATACCCCAGATAGCCGGGCAGGTCGATGTGAGCCACAAGTTGTTTCAACTCGGGACGATAGACCGGCTCGATCAAGATCCGCTTGGTCACGTCGCCCGCGCGCAGCGTGAGAAATCCGTTCTGCGTCTGTCCCGGTATGCGAAAGAGGATATTGCCCGCCACAACCGGCGTTTCAAGGATCGGCTGATCCTCAAACCGGCAGCTCGCCCACGACGGATGCCAGACCGAGGAACTCGACACGGAGCACGCGATCTCGAACGGTTCGCCGTGCGCCACGACCTTTCTCGCCGGCAGGTCGCCGAGGCTGACGAAGGTATATCGGGCCACTCGCGAACCGGGCCAGATCCAGCGTTTCAGCGCGTTCAGGCTCGCCTCCGGCGCGAAAACGCACGGGATGGCCGCGACCGCGAGCAGGAGCGCCAGAAAACGCGCGTACCGGTACGATTTCTTCGGCGACGCCGCTTCGCGAAAATCGATCCGCGCGGCTTCCGCCGCCACCTGCCCGATGGCCGCCGCGCACAAAGCGGGGGAAACGTTGGGAGGCCGCCTCCCCTCGTCGGCCAGTTCGACGATGCCCAGCAAGCGGTCGCCGAGCCGGCGGTATCGCTTCTGCACCAACCCGGCGAGCGCCTCAAAGCCCCGGATTCCCCCAATCCTCTGGATTCCCCAAATCCACCGGCGTCCATAGCCATATAGAAAATAGAGGAGAAGCCCCAACCCGAGCGCGCTGAAGAAGGCCCGGAGCCAGAATGGCGTATCCCACAAGCGGTCCGAGATGAACTCCAGGGCGCAGGAAAGGACGAGCGCGCCCGCCGCGCCGCAGATCGCGACGGCCGCGTCGATCCGCCAGAGCCGCCGTTCGAGCGCCTGGAACTGGCGTCGAAGTTCGTGCGGCAGGGAAATGGTTTCGTTGCTCATGACGCTTGAGACCGGACGCCCACTACTTTATCCTCCCCTCGGCGAAGAGAAACAGAAAAGTCACCGCCTTCTTGACAACGGAATCCGAGAAAAACATCTCCCTCACTCCCCAATGCCCCGCATCCTCTCAGGAATCAAACCCACCGGACGGCTCCACATAGGGAACTATTTCGCCATGATGCGCCCCGCCATCCAATGGCAGGAGAAAGGCGAAGCGCTCTACTTCATCGCCGACTACCATGCGCTGACGACGTTGCGCGAGCCGGCGAAGCTGAGGGAATATTCGGACCTCGTCGCGCTCGACTTCCTGGCATGCGGCCTCGATCCCGCCAAAGCCGTCCTCTTCCGCCAGTCCGACGTGCCGCAAGTCACCGAACTGGCGTGGTTCCTGAGCACCGTCACGCCCATGGGCCTGCTCGAACGCTCCCACGCGTATAAGGATTATCTAGCGCGCGGCATTGCTCCGTCCCACGGTCTCTTTGCCTATCCGGTGTTGATGGCCGCCGACATCCTTATGTACGACAGCGACATCGTCCCGGTCGGCAGGGATCAAAAACAGCACATCGAAATCACGCGCGATCTTGCCATCAAGATGAACGAAACATTCGGCGAAATCTTCAAACTGCCCGAACCGAGCATCCTCCCCGAAGTCGAGACGATCCCGGGCGTGGACGGCCAGAAGATGAGCAAGAGCTACGGCAATACGGTGGAACTGTTCCTGGACGAGAAGACGCTGAAGAAAAGGATCATGGGTATCGTAACCGACTCGACGCCGGTCGAATCGCCGAAGGATCCCAGGCTCTCATCCATCGTCGATCTTTACCGCCTCTTCGCTTCCGCGGGGGAAGTGGCCCGCATGGAGGGCGAATTCAAGGCCGGCGGGGTCGGCTACGGCGAATTCAAGCAGAGGCTCTTCGCGGCGATGTGGGAATATTTCGAGCCGATGCGAAAGAGACGCGCCGAAACCACGCCTGCCTATGTGGAGGACGTGCTGCGCGCCGGCGCCCGCCGGGCAAACCAGCTTGCCAACGAAACGATGGCCAGGGTGCGCCAGGCCGTTGGTCTTCGGCCCGCGATTTAAAAAGTCAGTTCCCGGCGGCGTGGGCGTGGGCGGCCATCACGCGCTCTTTCAAGTCGGTGCCATCCGCGGGCACGATCCCGTCCGCGCCATTGAATTCGACCGTCAGGTTCTGGCCCATTATTGACAGGAGCTTGACTTGCGTCCCGGCAGTCGCATGCCTGTCGCCGTGGATTGAAGGAAAATCCATGTCCGCCTTCAAGGCAACCGTCGGCGGCCATTGGGAGGGAGAACTGCTGAGGGCCTTTAAGTCGAACACGTAGGGGGGCGGCGTCGGGGAAGGCCGGGGAGTAGCCGCGGCGGAAGAGTCGGGAGCAGGCGAACCGTTTTCCGAATCGGTGGCGTCCGCGGCAGCCGTCCGCGGCGCGGAAGCCGGCTTGAAGGTGTTGAAAAAGGCTTGCGGCATCTGCAAGATTTCCGAGGGGGTCGCCCCGAAAACCACGAGGAGCAAAAGAGTGAGCACCACGATTGCCAGGAGTGAGGGGAGCCACGCCGAGCCGTTGACTTTTCCGTGCATCTTCATAAGGGAAATAGACATACATCCTGCACGAACCCCCGGCAAGAGGCAAGGGCGCCGGACCGCGCCTCCCGCGCCTGGCTCTGGAACGTGCGGAACGTGTGTTATGACGAAAGCCTTTCTAAATCCTCCTGCTTGGTGATATTCTCCGGCGCGATGTATGGCTTCTGAATCCTCAGCGAATGAGGGACCCCGCGGCGCAAAGCTGGGGAGAAAGTTCGCGTTCGTTTTCCTGGCACTCGGTTTCCTGGCGTTGAATGCCGCCGCCAGCGATATAAAGCTCAAAAACGGCACGAGCTATACGAATGTAACGATCCTGGACCAAAACAATACGCAGATCAGCCTGCAAACCCGCTTTGGGCTCATCGCGGTGCCGGTCTCCGCGGTCGCCAGCATCGATGGAGTGCCGCTGTCGCCTCCCGCTACACCTCCGCCCGCCGCTCCCTCCTTGCTCATGCCGCGAGCCTCTCCCGTTCCCGAGGCTCCCGCGGCCGTCCACCACGAGGAAGAGAGGCCCGCGCCCGCCCCGACCGAAGCGCCGTCCCCGGCCCCGGAGGCGGCGGCGGCGAGCGCCGGCAGGCCGTATGAGCATGACTGGCGGATGGAGATTTTGCTGTTTGTCTGCGCGGCGGCGGCGTTCGCATGGCTCTTCACGATGGTCCGGGTTCAGGTGGTTCTCCGCAAGCGCGGTTCGAAAGAGATCGGCTGGAACGTCCTTCCGTTCCTGCTTCCCGGCCTTGGTTTCCTCATTTTCAATGTCTTTGGCCGTTCCCCTTGGAAGCGGCCCGCCAGGACCGCGATTATCTCTTCGCAGGAGCTGGCCGGCCGGCCGCCTCCTCCAAAGTGGCAAAAAGAGGCGTCAAAGGAACGCGGCAGCGAGCCAGACTCTTCCCTGAAGTTCGTTCGCGAAGGCGTTGTCGTCGGGGCGCCAAAGGAGAATGTCGACGGTTCCGGCATTCAGACCGCCCGCCAGCTTCTGGAGGAAGCGGTCGCCGCCCGGACGAGCGACGTCCATATCGAGCCGCAGGAGAATGAATACAGGGTGCGCTTCCGCATCGACGGCGTGCTCGAGGAGCGGGCCGTGCTGGAAAAGCTCGATGGCGTCCGCGTCGTATCGGCCCTCAAAACGCTGGGAGAGATCGATGTCGCCGAAAAGCGCAAAGCGCAGGATGGCCGGTTCCGGGCGCGGATAGAATCCCGCGACGTGGATATGCGGATTTCGACCGCCAACTCGATTTTCGGGGAAAAAGTGGTCATTCGCATCCTGGATCGGAAGGGAGGGATAAGGGGGCTGGCGGAACTCGGGATGTCCCAGGAAATGGTCGGGCAGTTCAACAATGCCATTCATTCGCGCAGCGGGATGATCCTCGCCACCGGGCCCACGGGCGCGGGCAAGACCTCGACCTTGTACGCGGCCATCAGCGAGCTAGACAGGAAACGGCGCAACGTCATGACGATCGAAGATCCCGTCGAGTGCGAACTGGACGGCGCAACCCAGATTCCGGTGAACGTGAAGGCGGGCGTGACCTACGAGTCCGGGCTGCGTTCCATCCTGCGGCAGGATCCCGATGTCATTCTCGTCGGGGAAATGCGCGACGCGGAGGCCGCGAAGATCGCGATGCGGGCCGCGATGACCGGGACTCTCGTATTCAGTTCTCTTCACACGAAGGACACGATCAACACCATCCTGCGGCTCGCGGACATGGGCGTCGAACCCGCGCAGATGGCCTCGGCGTTGCTGATGCTCATCGCGCAACGGCTCGTCCGGCTCCTCTGCCCGGAGTGCCGCGAGCCGTACGCATGCTCGGGGGAAGAGCTTTTCGACATCGGGATCGAGTTGCCGGCCGGTGAAACCATTTACCGCGCAAAGGGATGCCCCGCGTGTTCCCATACCGGTTACCACGGGCGAACCGGCATCTTCGAATTGTTCGTCTTTGACGATGAGATCCGCGAGGCCATCGCCCGGCAATGCGGCCAGGAGGAGCTTCTCGCGCTCGTGCGCGAAAAGGGCTTTTCCGGCTACAGGGAGGCCGGCGCGAGGAATATCCTGCTCGGCATCACCTCGGTGGACGAGGTTCTGAAGGCGAGTTGAAATTCCATGGAAATAGTCATCAGCATTGCCGGCCTCCTGGTGGTCTTGGTCGGAGCATGGCTCTGCCGGAAGGAACGGTTGTTTCTGGCGCTCGCCAATGCCCTGGCGGCCCTGTTCGCGGCGGCGATCGCCTTGAGATACTGGTGGCTCCTGGCCCGACTGATCAGTTCGGTGGTGTCGTTTCCCGCCGGGGAACTCTGTTTTGGCTGTTTCTGGGTGCCATTTGGAGTCACTTACTACACGCTGCTACGGTTGAAGGATGGCGTGGACGAGCGCGACATTCCTCTGTATCCCCCGCTTGTAAATCGCATTTTCGTCCCTCTTTTGGCGGCGGTGCCATTCTGCGTGTTCCTTTGCGGCATCATGGCGAGCATCCAGATCTCCCTGCCGCAGGCCTGGACAACCTACGACCGCGCCCAGATGCCCATCCCCTGGGACAGGCTCATGATCGACGCCTACCAGGAGGTCGAGGAAAACGTTTGCGGAATTTCGCCGCACGATTCTTCGCATACGCGTTTTCCCGCGCTCAAGATCCCACACACCGACACAGTCAAGCCGTTATGGAGGTGAACATGGCAACACCTCGCAAAGAGCGTCCCACAACGCTTCCGCCATTTGCTCGAGTTGCCGTTCCGACGCGCAATAGGGCGGAATGAGGACCAGCACGTCGCCGATTGGCCGCGTCAGCAATCCGCGCTTCCTGGCGGCCTCGCAGATTCGAAATCCGGTGCGTTCGGCATAGGGAAAAGATTTTCTCGTTTTGAAATCGAGAACGATCTCGATGGCGCAGATCATCCCTTCCAGCCGCACGTCGCCCACATTCGGGTGATCCCAGAAACGCGAGGCGAGCCGGGCAAGGATATTTCCTTTCGCCCGGATATTTGCGATGGTGTGGTCCGTTTTGAATATCTCGAGGCTCGCCAGCGCCGCCGCGCAGCCGAGCGCGTTGCCCGAGTAACTGTGCCCGTGGAAAAACGCCTTCTGCGAGGAAAAATCTCCCAGGAACGCCTCGAATATTTCATTCGAGGCAATCGTCGCCGCGATGGGGAGATACCCTCCGCTCATTCCCTTGGCCAGCGCGACAACATCCGGAGAGGAGTCCTCTTTGTGAAAGGCAAACATTTCTCCCGTCCGGCCGAAGCCGGTGAGAACCTCATCCAGCATGAGCCAGACTCCCCGCTCCCGGCAGCTCCGGGCAGCCCGCTCGAGATAGCCTGCCGGGTGCATCGCCATTCCGCCCGCGCCTTGGACGCGGGGTTCGAGCACAAAGGCCGACGCGGAGTCCCCCAGCGAATCGAGCGCGGCATCCAGCATTCCGGCGCACTCCCAGCCGCACTTGCGGGAAAGACGCGCATCCGAGCCGCGCACCGGTTCGGCCCGGTTAAAAGGGCAGCGGTAGCACGCGGGGCTCATCACCTCTGTCGTTTCAAAAAGCAGCGGGCTGTAAACGCGGTGAAAGAGAGGGCTCTTTCCGGCGCTCATAGCCCCCACCGTGTCGCCATGGTAGCCGCCCGAAAGCGAAATGAACGCGCGGCGCCGCGTCTCGCCGCGCTGGACGCGCGCTTGAAAGATCATCTTCAATCCCGCTTCGATGGCGGTTGAACCGTCGTCGGAGAGGAACACCTTTCCCTCGAGCCGGAGCCATTCCATCAGTTCGCGCGCGAGCCTCGGGGCCACGTCGTTGGCAAGCCCCAGGAATGAACTGTGGGCGATGCGGCCAAGCTGCTCCTTAATCGCCCGGTCGATTTCCGGCCGGCGATGGCCGTGAAGATTTGTCCAGATCGACGAATTGCCGTCCAGATATTCCCGCCCCTGCTCGTCCCGCAGGATAGTCCCTTCGCCCTCGACAATGACGACCGGTTCGCCGGCATTCCAATCCCGCATCTGGGTGAACGGATGCCACAGATAACGCCGGTCGAGATCGGCTGCGCCGTTCATCTCCGGGTCTCCTCGAAAAACCGGAGGCATTCGATGAATCCCGTCGCGAAATCCTGTGGCCTGTTCCGGATCCAGCGCCGGATCAGCGGCACCGGAAAAAATTCTCCGCACTCGATCTCCGAGCGCGCCAGCACGAACGGCCCTTCGTTCTCCGCCTTATAGAGGTGGACGAACTCGTGCCCCGTCCGGTCGGAAGCGGGAATAGAGGCTACCAGCGCGACGGCGCCTTCGATCCCAAGTTCCTCGCGCAATTCACGCACCGCGGTTTCGTCGTAGTCGCGGCCCGCATCGACGTGGCCCGCCGCGCTGGAGTCCCATCTTGAAGGGTGGGCATCCTTCCATCGGGAGCGTTTTTGGAGGAAGAGTTCGCCCGCCCGATTGAAGACGAATACATGGACGGCGCGGTGAAGCAGGCCGCGCGTGTGGACCTCGTGGCGTGACTTGCTGGCGATCACCCGGTCGCCTTCATCCACCACGTCGAAGAGTTCGCCATGGACGTTTTGCGCCGCGCCGGCCTCGACGGGATGGACGGCGTTCGCCAGTTCGATCCATTGGAGCGGTGTGAGTTCTTCCGCGCGCGCTTGCGCCGGGATGCCGAACTTCGCGGCAAACGCCTGCCAATCCACACCGCGAGGAACGAATTTGCGAAGCTGCTTGCGGCGCTGCGAGAAGCCGGTTTTCACGAGGCCGTCGAACGTCGTCCCGTCGCACTCCGGCAGTTCTCCGGGCTCGCGCGGCACGAGGGAGATGACGGCGGAATCCACCTTTGGCCGCGGCAGGAAGACCGACCCCGGCAGGGTGCGCAGGTAGTTCACCCGCCAGCGCCGGTGGATGATGACCGTCAGCGCGCCATATTCCTTCGTCGAAGGCTCGGCGGTGAGGCGCTGCGCCAGTTCGCGCTGGATCGTGAATACCATCTTTTGAACCGGCGACGGCTCGGCGGTGAACTTGAAAAGAATGGGGCTGGTGATGGAATACGGCAGATTGCCCAGGACCTTCACCGGCGCGCGCTCAAAGAGTGTCCTGACATCGAAATCGACCGCGTCGCCCTGAATGACTTCGACTTTTTCGGATGCATACGCATTCCGCAGGAACTCCGCGAGCCGCCTGTCCTTTTCGATGAGGATTGCGCTGCGGCACCGTCCGAGGGCGCGCTCGGTCAACGCCCCGAGACCGGGGCCGATCTCGACCAGGCAGTCGGATTCCTCCAGGTCGAGTTGCGCGGTGATCCAGCCCGCAAGATTCTGGTCGTGCAGAAAATTCTGGCCGAGCCGCTTGCTGGGGCGGACATCCAGTTGGGCGAGCGTTTCCTGGATGGTTGAGAGTTTCACAACGTTTCGCGGCAGGAATGGACTGACCATTTCGCCTCGTCGTCCTTTGAACTACAAGGATTTGTTGTGGAAGCATTCAGGGTCTCTCTGTCATGAGCGCGCTAAATGAGGTCAGGCAAGCCTTTTGTGGACAAAACGATCCATTTTTGAGGGCTCTTGACTCTCCGCATCACACTTGACGCATTCTAGGCCCTCCAGTCCTCCCCAGGCATGATTCGACGCATAAACTCGTCAAACAGGGGCACTGTGAAGGATGTATCCCCGTGGCTCGGACTCCAGATCATGCCTTTTGATATCAACTGATTCCGTGTCGGACCGAGGGCTGTTACGTCGCGGCTCAACTTTTCTGCAATGTCCCCAGAGCGATGCGGGCCTGGGCCGAGTTCGGCCATAGCCCGCAAGTATCTTTTCTCCAAAGGGGTCAGCCGGTCGAATCGGACGCGGAAGAAACTTTCATCAAGGGCCGCAATGGCTGATGCGGATGCCACCTCGACATCTTGCAGAGTGATAGGAGACTTCGAGGCTGTGTCCCAAGCGTGTTTGCCCCATTCCTGCAGGAAGTAGGGATAGCCGTGTGTTTTCTGGATGATGCGTTCCAAGGCATCTTCACTCACGTCCACGCCTTCCGCTTTCGCAGGCTTGGCAATCGCCGTTCGCGCAGCCGGTGGCGGAAGCGGTCCGATTTCGGGAAAATCGAAGAGGCGTTCAGCGTAGGATTTTGCCCGGCCCATGCGACCCCTCAACTGCGGCAGACCCGCGCCAACCAACACGAGTGGCAAGCGGCGCTGGGCCGCACGATGTAAGGCCGTGATGAGCGCTGCCAGCTCGTCTTCTTCTACGTATTGCATTTCATCGACGAACATCACCAACGCCGTGCCGGCTTTCTGCGCTGCCGCGCCAGCGGCCTCGAGCAAAGCCTGTAAATCGTGCTCCAGATCGCCGTTGTCGGCCAGGCCTGGCTCCGGCTCAAAGTCAAAACCCACCTCAATGTCGGCATATTTCATCTTCAGCGCCTTGGCGAAACCCGCCAGCCCGCGGAGGGCCCGCTGTGCAAGATCCTTCGCTTTTTCATTCCGCGACAGCCGTAACAATGCCTGCCGCAATTGCGGTGCCAAAATAGCGGGCAACGACCGGCTCTCGGGTGCCTCCACGCGCAGGGTCTGGATGCCCTCCCCTTCCGCATCTTCCCTCATCCGATCGAGCAAAACCGTCTTGCCAACGCCCCGCAGACCTACCATCAAAATGCTCTTGGCCGGCCGGCGAAGTCGCGTTCGTTCCAATGCGATACGAATGGTCTCGCGCAGTTCATCGCGACCGGCGAGTTCAGGCGGCGGCGTGCCGGCGCCCGGCGCAAATGGGTTTCTTACCGGGTCCATGCGAAGAAGTTATAATGAGTTTAGTTAATTTACAATCCAATTGTAAGTCCCCTAATATTCATCAAATTACTGGATCCTGCGTCGAAAGGGGAAGACCTTTCGCGAGCGCGGGAGGAGCGCGTTATATCACCGAAGCCATCCACGCGGGAATCGATGTCGCGATGAAGTTGGTTTTCCCCCTCTGGAACTCGGCGACTTTCCGGAAGGGAGCGGCAAGGTCGTCGTTGTCGAAAACCAAAACCACGGGAAGCATCTGAATCGCCGCCTTGAGATTGGCAAGGGTGCGTAGTCGCCGCCCGGACTCCAGAGCACGACATAGTTGGAGTCGTCGGGAGCGAGTTCACTGAAGGGGAGGAAGCTGTCGGAGCCTATCTCCTTTCCAGATTTCGTGTCGCGAACGATCATTCGTAAGAGATCGGGCTCGTAACTCGTTGTCGAGTCGGGCACGAATACCAATTCGCGATTGAGATTGGGTGCTCTCCAGCCCTTTAGAGCATTTTCTATTTAATTAGTCGCATAGTTGGCGTGCAGAAAGAAGTTGAGGCATTGGGAGGCAGAGAAGGAGTCCAAGGCGCAAGCGGCGGCGGTGATGAGGTTGGCCAAGTCCCGCGCGGCTGCCTTGCGCAGGAGGGCCTTGAGTTTGGAAAAGGCCATTTCGATCGGATTGAAGTCGGGGCTGTAAGCCGGAAGGTAGTGGAGTTGCGCGCCGCGCGCTTGGATGGCCTCGGCCACTCCGCGCACCTTGTGGCAGGAGAGATTGTCGCAAATGACCAAGTCATTGGGCCGCAGTTCCAGGCAGAGAACCCGCTCGACATAGGCCAGGAACATGGCGCCGTCCATCGGGCCATCAATGAGAAACGGAGCGCTGATGCGGTCGTGGCGCAAGGCGGCAATGAAAGTCGCCGTGTTCCAGTGACCATAGGGCACACGGCCCAAGCAGCGCTTCCCGATGGCGGCCCGTCCATAAAGGCGCGTCATCTTGGTGTTGAGCCCGGTTTCATCCAGAAAGACGAGCCTTCCGATCTCCCAGCTTTTTTGCCGGCTTCGCCACTGCTGGCGGGCTGCTTGTATGTCGGGGCGGTTCTGCTCGGCGGCGCTCAGGGTTTTTTTTATAGCTCAACCCCAAACGCTCCAAGCGGTGCCACAGAGCGGTGATGCCAAGTTGCACGCCCAAGTCGCGGCCAATGCGCTCCTGGAGTTGGGCCAAGGTCAGATCCGCCTCTTCCTTGATCCAGCGGCATAGCGTCTCATCATGCTTTTCCAGGCGAGAACGTCGGTAGCCGCCTCGTTGTTTGGGAGCCAAAGCGCCCGTACTCAAATACTGCTTCCAGTAACGCTCCACGCTGCGCTTGGAAACCCGCAACAACCGAGCGATCTCCTGCGCGCTATGCCCGCTCTCTCGGGCCGCGACGATTCGCTCCCGCAAATCCAGACTGTAGGTTCGCATCCCTTATCCATACCACAGTCCGCGTCAGATTAAATAGAAAATGCTCTAGACACGTCTCCGACTTTCCGGCACTCTAGCTAGTAGACACAAAACTAGAAAATGCGGTGAAGCATGTTAGGCGACTAGCCTTATGACATCCGAGTTACTTATCAAACACGCCAAAGACCTGTCAAAGGAGTTAGGTCCGTCTTTCCGTGGCCCGAACGACGGACCTAAGTTCATGGCTGCTCACGCCAAAGCTTGCGAATTTCTGCGAGTTTTTGCTGGTGAGCGTAGCGCGTTTTTTGAGGCGGCGAAGAAGGCGGAAGGATATTCCTACCCTCACGGTGCCGAAGTCACCGCAAAGATGCTCTTGGCATTCGCCGCGTATTTGGAGGCCGGCCTTGCCGGAGAGATTACACCGGAACGTAAGGCGCAATTGGACGTGGTTTCTGACTTGCTAGATCAAGCGAACCAACTTTTGGAGACACCCAAGGTGCATCCGGCTGCGTTCGCCGTCCTCATAGGTGCCACACTTGAAGAGTTTCTCCGAACATGGATTGAGACGGCGCAGCTTTCGATGGGCAGCCGCAAGCCAAGCATTGACGCTTACGTGCAGATTTTGCGTGATGCCGACCTTATTACAAAACAGGATGCGAAGGACATCACAGCTTGGGGCGGCATCCGTAACCACGCGGCACATGGAGAGTGGGAGCAGGTCGAATCTCGCGAGAAGATTTCATTGATGTTACAAGGGATTAACCTTTTTATGCGCAAGTATGAACGCGGAAAAGTCGTTTAACCATACGATGCAGCATGATTCTGGTGCCAACCGCCTCAATGTTGTTCACGATCCCTTGGACGGCCTCCTTTTCTTCTATGGGAAGGGCGAAACCGAAGCTTCCCTCGTTCGCCGTAAAAGGCGGTTGTGGGCGGTTTTAGATCGGTGTAATATTCGCCGATGAGCACGCTTGCCGAAATCGAAGCCGCGGTGCCAGCGCTGAGCCTTGACGAACTCAGACAACTGGAGCGCTTTCTCCAGAGCCTGACGGGCGAGCGTGCCAATGCCTCACGGACATTCACGGGCCGCGACGCAATCTGCTGGTGGAACAAAAGCGAGCGCTTGGGTGTGGCTGAGGCGGAAGCGTTTCTCGCCGATATCAACGCGGCACGGGCGGAGGTTGATCCTCCGCTTTCGCGATGGGATTGATCCTCGATTCATCGGTCCTGATCGCGGCGGAGCGCGGTCAGTTCGATTGGATCGGCTGGCAGAGCACCATCCTCGACGAACCGCAGTTCATAACCGTTATCACGCTCTCCGAGCTCTGGCATGGCTGGCATCGGGCGAAGACCGACGAGCAGCGGGCCCGCCGCGCGCACTTCATCCGGGGGATCGAAAGCCGCTATCCGATCCTCGGAATCGGATTGGCCGAAGCGCGCATCCACGCCCGCCTTTGGGCGGAACTTAGCGCCAAAGGACGGTTGATCGGGGCGCACGATTTGCTAATTGCGGCAATTGCGATCTCTCACGGATACGGGCTTGCAACGCTGAACCACGATGAGTTTTGCCGCGTGCCGGGCCTCAATCTCGCTGAGTTGCAGCCTTTTTTTCGTTAGAGGCTGTGCGATTTGGCATCGCGCGTCACATGCCGGCCAGCTCAAACGTCTCTCGCAGCGCCACCACTGGCTCCTGCTCGCGGGCGATTTCACGGTTGCATTCCAGGACCATGCGAAGGGCATCCGCCAGATTCTGCCGCGCTTCCTCGACGGTTTCGCCCTCCGAAATCGCTCCCGGAATTTCCTCCACGAAGGCCGTGTAGCCTCCCTCCGGGGCGGCAACGAAGACTGCGGTCAATTGCATCGATTGCTTCACTAACACACGCTTTCGGTCCGCGCAACGATACCGAAAGAAAAAGAGCGCGATAATCTTACATTGCCTCGCTGGGACACGTCAGGCTTGATTCTGCCGCCTTTCAGTGAATTATTTTGGGAAGCAGTGTCTCGTTGGCTTCTCCCTGTGGGCCATGGTCTCATGGCGCGGGAGTGGTTGAAACCGGTGAATCAGTGCCGGCCTCAAGGCCGATTTTCGCGTTCGTGGCTGCCGGCGAAAAGATGCCGCGCAACCTCGATCTTTAATGCGCGCAGGGACAAGGAAATATCCGCCAGGAAGTAGAGAACCGACCCGAGCAGGCAGGTAATGTTCAACCCGAACGCCGTCAGGACGGCGACCTCGATGTGAGCTCCCCAGAAGATCAGCATGAATAGGAAAAGAATCATCACGCACGAGAAGAAGATGCTGCCAATGATGAGGGTGATCGAACCCCGGAGCAGTTCGCATCGCCGAACGAGCACCCGCAGCTGTCCGCGAAAATCGCGTCCCGTTGAGATCCCCCCTTCGTCCATTTGCTTCACGAGCGCCCGGGAGCGATCTATGGCGCGTCCGAGACGGTTCGTCACGGATAACAACAGCAACCCGGCAGCCGAGATCACGATGATAGGCGATATGGATAGCTGCAATAACCTGCTAAAAGACTCGGTATTCACTCTCCCCTTGCGTTATTTCCCCCCGACGGAGCGCTCCGCTCCTCGTTCCCTGGCTGTTCCATTGCGGTTTTGTCATCGATAAGCCCTACGCGGTCAATCGCCAAACGATATCTCCCCCGTGAATTTCTCTCTGTAGCGCAAGAAAGCCACCACTCCCACGTCTGGCAGCTTGATTTGGCCGCGTATTCGGTGAATCCTTTACCCGCTTCCCCGGAGACACCCATGAGCATTTTCAATTTCATCAAAGGTCAGCTTCTCGAAGTCATCGAATGGCAGGATGACTCCCGGGACACGCTCACCTATCGCTATCCGGAGGAGGACAGGGCGATCATGCGCGGGGCGCAGTTGATCGTCCGCGAATCGCAGGTCGCGCAGTTCCTTTATCTCGGTGAATTCGGGGATACCTTCGGGCCGGGGAAACATACGCTCACCACGGACAATATCCCGGTGCTCACCTCGCTGGCGTCCTGGAAATACGGGTTCGAGTCGCCTTTCAAGGCGGACGTTTATTTCGTGACCACCCGGCTTTTTACCGGCAACAAGTGGGGCACATCCAACCCCGTCATGCTGCGGGACAATGATTTCGGCGTTGTCCGCGCGCGCGCCTTCGGCACCTATGACTTCCACGTGACCGACCCCAAGCTTTTCCTGAAGGAGGTCGCGGGAACGGACGACCATTTCCGCCTCGAGCAATTCGCGGACACGATGCGCTCCCGCATCGTGAGCCTCTTCAGCGAGGCGCTGGCGACGTCGAAAATCCCGGTGCTCGACGTGGCTTCCCGTTACCAGGAGGTGGGCGAAGCGCTGCTCCCGCTCATCAATCCCGTCATCGGGGCCAAATACGGGCTTCAGATGACCACTTTCATTCTGGAAAATGTCTCCGTGCCGCCGGAAGTCGAGCAGGCCCTTGACAAGCGTTCGAGCATGGCGGCGATCGGCAATCTGAACGATTTCGTAAAGTATCAGATGGGCCAGGGAATCGCCTCCGGCGCGGCGGGCGCGGGAGGTGTGGCCGCCGAAATGGCGGTCGGCCTCGCAATGGCGCAGCAGTTGGTGCAGCAGCAAGGCGGTATCCTCAACCAGCCGGCAGCCGGCACCGGCGCTCCCGGGGCCGCCCCGGAATTGCTCACTCCCGCCGATGTCGCCAAGATCCTGAACGTCAGCGAAAACGACGTGATGGCCAGCCTCGGCTCCGGGGATTTGAAGGGCAAACAAATCGGCTCGACCTACCGCATCACGCGGGCGGCGCTCGATCAATTTCTCAAGAGCTGACGGGGCTCGGTCGCTTCCGCTCCGATGGATGAAGTAACGGCCCGCTCCAAATTCGCGTGTCCCTCGTGCGGCGCGGAGGCCGTTTGGGATCCGGCCCGGCAGGCGCTGGTGTGCCAGTACTGCGGGACGCTGGCGCCGGGGAAGATGGATCCCAGCCAGGAGACGATCAAGGAAAACGACCTGGTCGCCGCGTTGCGAAGCATTCCGGACGATCAACGCGGCTGGCAGTCCGAAAAGGTCTCCGTCAAATGTCAGAATTGCCAGGCGATAACGGTGTTCGACGCGAGCCGGGTAGGCCAGCGTTGCGACTTCTGCGGTTCGTCGGCGCTCATTCCCCTCGAGCAGGCCAAGGCGCCGATCCGGCCGGAGAGCCTGCTTCCCTTCAAGCTCGCCGAGCCGCAAGTGCGCGACAAGATCCGCCAATGGTATGGAGAGCATTGGCTCGCGCCCAGCCATCTGAAATCCGGCGCGATGACGGACACCGCCAAGGGTTTCTATCTTCCTTATTGGACATTTGACGCGCAGGCGGCGGCCCAGTGGACGGCCGAGGCCGGATACTACTACTACGAGACGGAAGTCTATCGCGACGCCAACGGCAACGAGCAGACGAGAGAGGTGCAGCGGACACGGTGGGAACCCGCTTCCGGCTCGCTCGAGCATTTCTTCGATGACGAACTGGTGGCCGCGTCGCGAGGCGTTGCGCCGAAATTGCTGCGCCAGGTCGAGCCGTTCCCGACGCATGAACTGGTCAAATACGACCCGGGCTACCTCTCCGGATGGATCGTCGAACAATACCAGATCGACCTCGTCGCCGCCGCCCAGCGCTCGCGAGACGCGATGGAGGCCGAATTGCGCGTCCTTTGCAACCAGCAGGTGCCGGGCGACACCTCCCGGAACCTCGAATTCACTTCGGACTACTCGGCCCAAACCTTCAAGCACATCCTCGCGCCCGTCTGGTTGTTGACCTACCAATACGGAGAAAAGCGCTTTCAAGTGGCCGTGAACGGATATACCGGCAAGATCGGCGGGGAATACCCTCTTAGCTGGGTGAAAATCGCCCTCATCGTTTTCGCGGTCCTGCTCGTCCTCGTCCTTTGGGCGATGGCCCGGCATCATGGATGAAAGGAACGCCATGCGGGATTTGATCGACCACGCGAAGGCCGGCGGGAACCTGTCGGAAGAACAGGTGGAAGCGGCCGTCGAGTGCCTGCTTTCGACCGCCGTCGAGGAAGCGGCCAAAGGCGCGTTTCTCGAAGCGCTCCGGACAAAGGGAGAGACGGCCGGCGAAATCGCCGCGTTCGTTCGTTCGATGCTGCGGCGCTCCATCGATCCGGAAATTAGGGAAAATCAGCTCTCCGGACCGCTCCTGGACGTTTGCGGCACCGGCGGAGACCGGATGAACCTCTTCAACGTCTCGACCACGGCGATGTTCGTGGTCGCGGCTGGGGGAGCGGTGGTCGTAAAGCATGGCAACCGCGGGATCACCTCGCGCTGTGGAGGGGCCGATGTCCTGGAAGAACTCGGCGTGCGGATCGATCTTCCTCCAGCCGCGCTCCGGGAGAACATCGAAAAGACCGGCATCGGCTTCCTCTTCGCCCCGAACTATCACCCATCCTTCAAAATGATCGCGCCGGTGCGCAAGGCGCTTGCCGCACGAGGCGTAACGACGATCTTCAATCTTCTCGGGCCGCTGCTGAATCCCGCGCGGCCGCCTCACCAGCTTGTAGGAGTTTTCTCCCGGTCCCTCCTTCCGGCCTTTGCCGAGGCGATGGCGCTCCTTCGCCGCAAACATGCCTGGATCGTCCACGGCTCCGCCGGTTCCTGGGATCTGGGCATCGACGAAGTCTCGACCATGGGCCCCACCGATGTCGCCAAAGTCGAAAACGGCAACGCCGAATATTTCAGCATCTCGCCCGAGAAGTTCGGACTCCAAATCGCCTCCCCCGATGCGCTCCGAGGCGGCGGCAGGGAGGAAAATGCGCGGATTCTGACCGGCGTGCTCGACGGAACCATCCGGGGGGCGATGCGGGAGGTGGTCGTATTCAACGCGGCGGCGGGATTTGTGGCCGCCAACCTTGCGCGGGACCTCGGCGAAGGGATCGGGATGGCCCTCGAGCAACTCGACAGCGGAGGCGCGCTGGCGAAGCTGCGCCTGCTGCAAGACCCGAACTGAATGGTTACGGCTTCGGCGTTTTTTCGACGCTCTCGCGGTGACTCTCCTCCGCATCGACCAGCGCCAGGAAGACACGCTCCAGCGCTCCGGTCTCGGCGCTTTGGCGGCGAAGCTCGTCCACCGTGCCCAGCGCGATCAAGCGCCCATGGTTGATGATGCCTATCCGGTCCGCCATTTCTTCGGCGACAGACAAGGTATGGGTAGAAAGAAAGACCGTCGTGCCGTTGAGGCTGCGCTCCTTCAACTCGTTCTTGACGATGCGGGCGTGCATCGGATCCAGCCCGACCATCGGCTCGTCGATGATGATGACCTTCGGCTCGTGCAGAAGGGCGGAGGCGATCACGAGCCGCTGCCGCGTCCCATGGCTCAGGTTTTCAGTCAATTCGTTCCTATAGGAATCGAGGCCGAATTTTTCAAATAATTCCTCGGTCTTTCGCGCGCCCAGGACGCGCTCGACGCTGAAAATTTCCGAGACGAAACGCATGAATTCCAGCGAGGTCAGCTTGTCGTAGAGGAAAGGGAAATCGGGGATGTAGCTCAGGATGGCCTTGGCCGCTTTCGGAGATCTCTGGAGGTCGAACCCGCCGACGCTGCAGCGCCCCGCGGTCGGGCGAAGAAGCCCCGTCAGCATTTTGATCGTCGTCGTCTTTCCCGCCGCGTTCGGTCCCAGGAACGCGAAGAACTCGCCCTGCTTCACCGCGAGATCGAGCCCATCGACCGCCGTCAGATTTCCAAATCGCTTGGTCAGGCCGGCGGTTTCAATCATCTGCTAAAGGAGTGACGTCTTCACTCCCCAAGGTGTATCCGAAGGCTGTGCGCACGAAAAGGATTTGGCCAAGCTGGCTCACGTAAACTTCCGCCAGCGGCGCCTCGCCCTGCCGGATGGAAACCAGGTAAGCGTCGATCTTTTCGTTGCGGATATTCAGGTAACTCCTCCTCGCCGTCATCACCGGCGCTTCGAGGCCTTTCCGAATCCCATCGATGGCGTTCTCGTCCACGCCGAGCGCCTTCAACGCCATGCTCGCTCCCGAAGCGTCGAGCGGGAAGGATTGACCCGCCGCTCCGTTCTCCCCTTTCACCTGGTAGCGGAACAGGTGTTTGCCGGGTAAAAACTCGATGAGAACCGTATTCGGCGAATCGCGAACTCCGAAGAGCCCCTCCACGGCGTCGAGACGAAACGCGCGGTCCGTCTTCACGGAACCCTGCCATACAACGCGCTGGCGTGCCATGAACGGAAGCGCGAGGACGACATTCCCCGAAAGCAGCAGCGTATGTCCTTCATCCGCCGGAACCTCCTTGGGCCGCAGGGAAAAGCTGCCCGCCGGCCGGCCATTCTCGGAGATCGACAGCTCCGAAGTTTGTCCTCCGAGTAGAATCATCCTCACGACGTGGGAAACCGGCACGTCATTTAAGCCCGAGCTCTCCGGGTTCACAACGAGGCGGACGAGCAGGAAGCTCATAACGCACCAAAAGAGAACGATGGCGCCGCTAAAAAGCCGGTAAACCAAAATGAGATCCCCTCAGAGACTGTGAAAGAAGTAGGAAAGGGTCGTGTTGCTGTGGATTTTGGCCTTGGCCAAGGCGCGAGCGAAGTGGCAATACCCTTGCCGTCTTGCCCGAGCGAGCAACGCAGGCCGAGGCCAAAAGACGCGCAACCCTCAGGGCGAGAGCAGAAAAGGCCATCTGGTGGCGTTGGTTGCCTCTTTTCATTGGAAGAAAAAGTGAGAGGCCATCTCGCTTCGCTCGATTCTCAGTCACAGACCGCATTAGGGTATGTTCCTTCGTCGCGCCACCACCATATGGCCTTTTCTGCTCTCGCACGAGCCTTTCCTACTCTTTTCACAGTCTCTTATCTCAAGTCCGGCTGACAATCTCCAGGGATTGCTTGAATTTTACAACGCTGTTTGCCGGCGCGACGCCGCGCCATTGCGTGCCGGGGTATAGGAGCGAGTTGCGTCCGATCACCGAACCGGGGCTCAGGACCGCGTTGCACCCGATCTCCGCCCGATCGCCGATGACCGCGCCGAATTTCCTCAGGCCGGTCGCGATAGCCGCGTTTTGGCTTCTTACGACGATCTCGCGCCGATCCAGTCTCACATTCGACAGGATGACGCCCGCCCCGAGGTGGCTCTTGTGGCCGAGGATCGAATCCCCGACATAACTGAAGTGCGGGATTTCGGCTTCGTCGAAGAGGATGCAGTTCTTGAACTCGCACGAATTTCCGAGGACGACGCCGTTGCCCACCACGACGTTTTCCCGGATGTAGCAGCCGTTGCGTACCTCGCAGTCTTCGCCGATCCACGCCGGGCCTTTGATCATGGCGCCCTGTTCCACGGTCGTCCCCCTGCCGATGAACACGGCGCCGCTGATGAACGGTTTGCCGATCGTGCGGCCCTCGATTGCCGGCTTGAGGCGGAACTGGAGATAGCTGGCGACCTGTTTGAGGGCGTCCCAGACGTAAGGGACATTCTCGAAGAGCTTGCGGTGGTCGGTATGGTCGAGATCGAGAAATTCCTCCGGCGAAAACATACGGGCAACTTGAGGAATCCCGGGGAAAAAGTCTAGCCGGGCTTTATTGAAAGTGGGGACGGCTGGCGCAACCGCCTCTTATTTTCTTCAATTCGTGTCATTTTCTGGACGATCTCGGTCATAAAAATCGTGATGGGATCACCCAGAAGGGAAGACAAAACGCCCCCCGGCGAAAAGCGAAAAATCTCCCCGGACAGCGTGGCGATCAGACAAAGATCATCAAAAACAGGCCGCTCGCAAGCGGCTCGCTGTTTCTGTCGCATTTCCTGATCCACTTATTTATGTTGCAGCACATAAAGTGCGCCCTGTGCTTGCAACCATTGAGGATAGGGAATAACAGCGAGCACTCTGGCCGGCGGTTGTGGCTCGTTGGAAATTTCGTATCGTAGCGAACTCGCCGAGGTCGTCATTCCAGGCACAAAAATGTTCCCGTTTTTGGCCCGTGGAGCGTTTTCCGGGTGTGCATATTGCAGCCAGCCATCCACGACATAGCCCCCGTTGATTTCATAATCACGCGCCCCGAGGTCATGGAGGATCGTCACCGCCTCCCAAACCGCCGAGTTGTATTTCAGCACATTGGTTTCGCCAATCACGGAGAAGATCGCGAATAATCCAACCAAGGGCCAGGCGATTCCAAGCCGGGGTCCGGGTGCGACGGAGAGCAGCAACGCAATGGTTGCCGGAAACAACACGATTGCGTATCTGTCGTGAAATAGCCAAAGGATGACTATCAACGCGAAATTGACTCCGCCCACGCAGACGAGGAACGATTCGCCTTGCGTCAATGATCGAGTGCAAACAGAAGCAACGAATATCGCGAAAGAAGCAAACGCGAGCAGCGGGAGCCATGTCAGCCCGCGAGGATCGCGTGTTGCCGGATTGTTGGGGATGAGTTCCCGCGAGACGTTAAAACCGTTCCACTCCCATCCGGATCCCAACGACAGCGGTATTGTGAATTTGATACCCGCGGCACAGGTAATCGCCCACACTATCACAATGACAGCGAAACATAGGATAGCTGGCCGCCGGATCGCTTTTGTGCAAGAGGCTATGGTAAGAGGACACAGCGCGACGCCAATGACGCCGGCCATAAACATCAAACCGCTCAAGGAAGTCTGCGGCAGTGCCGTTATTGCATATCGTAACGACTCGAGCCGTGTTTTGGGGAGTCCGGGGAAATCCTCGATATCCGCGGTTATCTGCTGGTGCCCGGTCCACCACCACGCGAGCAATCCAACAGCTATCATTGGAATTACGATCAACGCCCATAGCCCGGCGGGGAAAGAAAGGCCGCGAAGACGCTGAAGGAGTATTAACAACACCGCGGCGACCGGCATGGCAATTCCAACCGGCCGAATGCTGATGGACAGGGCGGCAAATACTGCTGCAATGAGCAACCATCGGTTGCTTTTCCTTCCCAGCCCCCGGACCGTTGCGGAGATTGACCAGACCAGCATCGCAAGGAACGGGATGTCTGTCATGAAGGTAAACGACAGGCTGAAAAACAGGGGGTTTGCCGCCAGGGTCGCGACACCCAGGAACGAACTTGAACGCGGTACTCTGAGTTCCCTGAGCAATAGATAAAACCCGCACAAGCATAAACCGGCGAGTGTCCACGTCGAAAAGCGCAGACATGCAAACGAGAATCCGGTTGGAAGGCAGAAAAGCGCGCCCCATAGTGCCTGGACCAAATTGGAGCTGCTGGAGAACTCGAGGACTTTTAATTCGCCATGTTTGAGCAACCATTCGACGGGCCAGGCATAAACCCAATCGTCGACAAATGGCGTGTTTTGAAACGGACGCAGAATAAGCGGGCTCAACCAACACAGCCAGATGAGCGCGCCATCCCACCACAAGGATTTAGAGACAAATCCGAAATCATTTCGAGCAGGCAGTTCAACCAATTTGTCTTCGATCCTCCTCATACGGAAGAGAAATAGCGTGCGTGCGCACGTGGCAAATCGTATTCATTTGTCGAAATGTTCTCAAGACAGATCGCCGGTTAAAAATATGGCGGCGGCAGTGCCCTGGCGTTTTCCTGTTGTAGGATGGGCGTGCTTTTTGAATACTGCCAGTTTCACCTTTCACCCCATGAGACTCCCCCAATACGTATTCCTTCTGGCATTTATTTCCTTCGGCCTCGCGGGCGCCGGCCAGGCCCAGATCAAAGTCCAAAGCGGCCAGAAGGTCGCCTTCCTGGGCGACTCCATCACCCAGTTCGGCTGGGACCGCCCAGGCGGCTACGTTCACCTCGTCGTTGAGGGGTTGGAGTCCGCGGGCGTCAAGATCGTCCCTATCCCCGCCGGCGTGAGCGGCAACACCTCGCGCGACATGCTCGCCCGCGTGGATACCTCCGTGATCAGCAAAAAGCCCGACTGGATGACCCTGAGTTGCGGCGCCAATGACGTCTTGCATGGCGCCACGGGAGGCGTGGAGTTGGAACCGTACAAAACCAATATCACCGCCATCGTTGACAAGGCGCAGGCCGCCGGGATCAAAGTCATGATCCTGACCAGCACGGTGCTTTATGAGAGCCGTTCAAATGCCTACAACCAGAAGGTGGCGGCCTACAACGATTTTCTGCGCCAGCTCGCCAAGGAAAGAAGCCTCCCGCTGGCCGAACTCAACGAACTCTTCTGGAAGGCACTGAAAGCCAGCCCGCCTCCCCACCTCACCGTGGACGGCATTCACATGAGCCCGGAAGGCAATATACTGATGGCGCGCGGCGTCCTGGAGGCTTTCGGCGTTCCATCGGCACAAGTGGACGCCTTTGAAAACACCTGGCGGCAGTCGCCCACCGCCGCCTCCGTGATCGCCCAGCTGGGTTTGAACGGAGTGGCCCCGGTCTCTCTGAAAAGCTACGCCGCCCTTGGTCCCGTCGCCAGGGAGAGGAAGATCTCGCCGAACGAGTTGCAGTCCGACCTCTTGTTTGAGGCGCTCCGCACGGTGTTGAAGGCGCATGAACAGGACGCAACGCTCACCCCGGCCCAGATTCAAGACGAACTCCAGAAGGCTTTCTCCCAAAAGGTCGATGAAGCCCTCGACACGCCGGGAAAACAATAAGCCTGTCATGAACCGTGTTCTTCTTTCCGCCTTCCTGGGGCTCAGCTTAACCTCGGCGGCTTTCGGCGGGGGAACGTTTACCTGGCCCACGCCACCGCTGCCGCCCGACGCCAACCCGGCGGCAACTGCCGTGTTCCCGCTTTCCGGCTGGTTAAATTATTTTGAACAAAACCTGCAAAATTCCCGGAAGATGGGAAAAGTCGACCTCATCTTCGATGGCGACCAGTGGGCGATCACCTCGGGCAACTATGGTCCGACGGGCGGCATGTGGAACCGTTACGGCAAGCTCAACGCCTTTGATTTTAGCAGCCGGGGAGACACCACCCAAGCTCTCCTCTGGCGGTTGCAGAACGGCCAGGTCGACACCCTTCACCCCAAGCTCATCGTCCTCCAGATCGGAAGCAATAATATAAGCGCCAATACTCCGGAACAAATCGCCGAGGGGATCAAGGCGGTCATCGCGGAATACCAGAAGCGCTGTTCCGATGCGGCGATCCTCCTCCTGGGGGTCTGGCCGCACGGCGAGAAACCCACCGATCCGACTCGCGCCAAGGTCAAGGCGATCAACCAGATCATCTCCGCTTTTGGCGACGGCAAAAAGGTGATCTACCTCGATTTCGGCGACAAATTCCTCCAGCCCGACGGCACCATCAGCAGAGACACCTTGATCTATTTCGCCTATCCCACCGGCAAGGGCTATAATATCTGGGCCGACGCCATCCAGCCCACCATCGACCAATTCTTCCCCCCGGCGACGACCCCCGGGCCGGCAGCGGCTTCGGCCCCGGCGGCAGCCTCCACGACGAATGGGACCCCTGCTCCCGATTCCGCTCAGTCCGCAACCTCGACTTCACCCATTATCGGCGGGGGAACCATTACCTGGCCGTTACCACCTCTGCCTCCCGGGGCCAATTCAGCGATTATCCCCGAGCCGCCGTTGGGCTGGTTGGACCAGTTTCAAAAGAAAATCGACGATGCCCGCAAGATGCCAAAAGTCGGCCTCATCTTCGACGGCGACTCCATCACCGCCGGCTGGAAAGGAGGAGGAGGAGGCGTCTGGGGCCATCATTACGCCAAGCTCAACGCCTTTGATTTTGGCAATTCGGGAGACACCACGAACGGCGTCCTCTGGCAGGTGCAAAACGGCCAGGTTGACGGGCTTCATCCCAAACTCGTCGTCCTGCTCATCGGCACCAATAACCTGGGGCACAGCACAGCGGAACAAATCGCCGGGGGAATCAAGGCGGTCATCGGGGCATACCAAACGCATTGCCCCGACGCCGCCATCCTCCTCCAGGGCATTTTCCCGCGCGGCGAAAAACCCACCGACCCGAGTCGCGCCAAGATCAAGGCGACCAACCAGATCATCTCCCAGTATGCCGACGGCAAAAAAGTCATCTACCTCGATTTCGGCGACAAATTCCTCCAGCCCGACGGCACCCTGAGCAAAGACATCATGCCGGACTTCCTCCATCCCTCGCCGAAGGGCTACCAAATCTGGGCCGACGCCATCCAGCCGGTGATCGACCAGTTCTTCCCCCCGGCCAGCAAGCCCGCCGCATCGGCTGCCACTCCGGCGTCCACCCCGCCCAAACCTTAACCCCCAACCACTTCCTTCAGTTTTTGCCCGAGTTTGGCACTGCATCCCTCAAGTGTGGGCGTACTTAAGCAAAGGCTCCAATAAAGCCTGCCCTCTATACCATATTTCGGCATAGTTTTTTCCTTTCGCTGAGAGCGGTAAGAAATAGTTGGTTAGTCGCGCTCATTCGCACCATCTAATCACGCCCGTCGGTCTCGCGCGCGGCAATCCGCACTTGACTCTCCTCCAAACGGTCCGAAGTTTTTCGTGGGATCATTCATTCCTGCGCCTGCAGACTCCTGTGTCAGGCACGGCTTCCTAACAAATCCAAAATTATGAACACATCCACATTGCCAGCCAGCGCGCTGGATCAACTCACCCCGAATGTGCGCCAGTTCCTTACGGGGTCCAAACAAATGCTTATCGACGGCGAATGGGTGGACGCGGTGTCGGGCAAAACATTCTCCGTCTTCGATCCGGCCACCGGCGAAACGATTGCGCAAGTCGCCGAAGGCGAAGCCGGGGATATCGATCATGCCGTCGCCGCCGCCCGTCATTCTTTTGACAAAGGAACGTGGCGAAATTTGACGCCTTCCGAACGGGGCAAAATTCTATGGCACATTGGCGACCTGATTCTCGATCACATCGATGAGTTCGCCCAGATCGAGTCCCTGGACAACGGAAAACCGATCGGGGTGGCTCGGGTGGCCGATATTCCCCTGGCGGCGGATTTGTTCCACTACATGGCGGGATGGGCCACGAAGATCGAGGGAAACACGATCCCGATCAGCGTGCCGTATGCGCCCGGCGCGAAATTCCTGGTCTACACCCTCCGCGAACCGGTGGGTGTGGTGGGGCAGATTATTCCCTGGAACTTTCCGCTGCTGATGGCCGCGTGGAAACTTGGACCCGCGCTGGCTACCGGCAATTCCATCGTCCTCAAACCCGCCGAACAGACCCCGCTTTCGGCGCTGCTCCTCGGAGAACTCATCATGCAAGCCGGCGTGCCGGAAGGCGTGGTGAATATCGTCACCGGATTCGGCGAAACGGCCGGCGCCGCGCTCGCGGAGCATCCGGGTGTGGACAAGATCGCCTTCACCGGTTCCACCGAAGTCGGGAAGATCATCGTCAAAGCGGCGGCTGGAAACTTGAAAAAAGTCACCCTGGAACTGGGCGGGAAGTCACCGGCGGTCATCTTCAAGGACGCCGGAAATCTGGAGGCCGCCATTCAGGGCGCCGCCGACGCGATCTTCTTCAATCACGGCCAATGCTGCTGTGCCGGCTCGCGTCTGTTCGCCGAACGCGCCGTGTTCGACCGCGTGCTGGAAGGCGTGGAAACGCGGGCGAAAAACATCCGTCTCGGGCGGGGTCTGAGTGCCGGCACCGAAATGGGGCCGCTCGTTTCGGAGGAACAGTTCAAACGCGTCACCGGATACATTCAATCGGGCCTCGAGCAAGGCGCCCGCGCCACGAGGGGAGCGGAGATTCCGAATGAGCGGGGATACTTCGTGCGTCCCACCATATTTACCGACACCAGGCCCGAGATGAAAATCGTGCGTGAGGAGATCTTCGGGCCGGTCGTGGTCGCGGAACCCTTCGACGATTTCGATGAAGTGCTCAAGCAGGCCAACGATACCGACTACGGCCTGGCGGCGAGTGTGTGGACGCAGGACATTTCCAAGGCGCATCGCGCCGCCGCCGCTCTGCGGGCCGGCACGGTCTGGGTGAACTGTCACAATGTCTTCGATGCCGCGCTCCCCTTCGGCGGATACAAGCAATCGGGCTGGGGTCGGGAAATGGGCCACGCCGCGCTGGACTTGTACACCGAAAACAAGGCGGTCTGCGTGGCGATCTGAAACTGCGTCCTCGCGCACGCATCGAGGCCGCGACCGGGACTAATGGTTCAGAGCGTTTCCCAGTGGCAGGCTTTTGTGGCCGGCGGGAAGATTCAGCGCCTCGGCGAACTTCCATTCGCGGTCGAAGCAACCTCGCGCCGCGCGTTTGTCATCGCCGATCCCCTGGACGAGCGCGTAATCGACCCCTGCCCGTTGATTCCAAGCCTCCACGATTCCCTTTTCATCCGCGCCTGCAAGCACGACCACGTAGTGATCGGGAGCGAGGGGACTGGGGTAAATGACACAAGCACCGGAACCCGCACCCGCGACGAAATTCGAGCCAAGCCGCAGCCCGCCAGGCTCCCACGCCAGCGGCAGGGAGTGTTCGATTTTTTGAAGCAAGGAATTCGTTCGGGGCGTTCCGATGAGCACGAGATGCGAAGATTGGATCTCGCCGGGCGTCAGTTCCCGGTCTGCTTTGACCGGGAATTCGGCCCCCAATCCGCGATTCGCAAATTTTTTGGCGATTTTTTCCAGACTGGTCGTTTCGGCTTCGCTCCCCTGGGTGCCATACACGTAAACGAAGCGATCGAACTGAAAGTCATCGATCGGGCCGGAAAGTCCGTGGCGCTTGGTTCCCGCCGGGGCGGTTCCGCGTTTCCACTTCCCCGCCGCGTCGCGAACCAGGGTTGCATCGGCGATTTCGCGGGCCGGGATGGGGGCCGGTTTCTGACCATCAATTGTCAGTTCAACCGGCGCATCCCCGGCTTCCGCCGGGCGGATCCCCGGTGACAAAGCCTCCACCCCGGATGTTGTGATCGCGAGGGAGCGGCCTTTCCGGATCACTCGCACCCGGCCGGGCTCGACAGGAGAACTCAGGGCATCCACCCGGACAGACCATGCGGTATTGTCCCGCAGGCTGGTCACCACGAAAGTGAAATCCTCGGGAGCGGATTTGCGGCGCTGCGCCAGCAGCCACCGGAAAAATTCCGGATCGGTAATTTCCGGCGGTTGATTGCCATGCATCGCGCCGGGCACATAGTGGACATCAACCGGCGCACCCAGTTCAGACAACCTGGCCGTGAGCGCCAGACGTTCCGCCGCGGCATCGGGGTTCGCCTCACCCACGGTCAAATGAGTCGGCAGTCCGGCAATATTCTCAGCGCGGGCAACGAGGGAAATCTGGCTCAGGATTTTTCGCTCAAGAGGGTTCGTAATCGGTTCCGGTCGAGGTGGAGTTTTGTAGGTGGGGAACGGAATGAGCACGTCCATGGCAGCCTTTTGATAGAATTGCGGGTAAAGCCGCAGCGCCGGATAGGATGGACCAGTGTCAATCCCCGGATACAACGGTGCGATCGCCGCGAACAAACCGGGGCGGGCCATGGCGAGTTGAAGCACACCGCGCCCCCCAATGTGCCACCCCATGAGCGAGATGCGGTCCCGGTCCACGGAGTATTTCGCAAGAATCTCGTCCAGTCCCTTCCATGTTTCCGCCGCGGAAATATCCGACCAATCAAACTGCCGGTAGGAAGCCGCTTGATAAATGATCGCATTGCAGCCCCGGAACTGATCGAGCATGTCGAAAAGCGCGCGTTCGTCGCCGAAAATCCCGTGCAGGAGCACGATCAAGGGATAGGTCTTTTTCGGATCGTAGCCGGGCGGCACGAAAAGCGCGTGGGGTCGGAACTGGTCCGTCAGCGGAGAGCGATACGCTCTCACAAACGAACCCGTTTGCCCCGCATACGGATCCTGTCCCGCCTCCAGGCGGTCCAACGCGGCATCGATGTCCCGAAGTTCAACGAGCATCTGTTCCACCATGGCCGGCGACACCGACTCGGGCCGGGCTTCGTTCCCCATGAGCCCCCCAATACGGGTGCGCCAGAAGCCCAATCCGGCCACGGCTTCCGGGTCTGCCGACTGGACCGCGGGGGATTTCAGTCGTTTGTCCACCGCATCGAACCGCGCGCGCACCTCCGAATAGCTCGGACCGATGAGCTCCGTCTCAAACCCTCCGCGACTCACTGAAGAACCCTTCGCGTCGAGCAGTTCCACGGTGAATGCTACTCTCCCTTCTTGTCCGCTCACCGGAATCTCGCCCTTGCCGACGACGAGATTCGCGCCGATTTTTTGCAGGGGAATCAGCGCCGGTTCCCCGTCTTTGCCCGCGGCCACCCGGGCGGCCGTCGCATCGGTTTTCGTCGCGAGGATCGAGACCGGCGCCAGCCTGGGATTTGTCACCGTCAGAGCCGGCGGACCGGCCACGAAATCCATCCCGGCAGGCTCTCCTTCTTCGCGCAGTTGGACGACATTCATGTCGGTGGGATGGGCATAGGTGATCGCCGAGGGATACCAGCACAGCAGCGATTTGCGGCCGCGCGCGGCGTCCCGGTCGTCCAAAATGATTTGCACCCCCAACTTCGCGCCGAGCGCGGGTTGGAAGCCGGTGAGATTTTTCCATGGAATCCGGCATTCAAAGGTGTAGCCGCCGGGATGGACCTCGGCGGCGCCATCAACGTCCGGAAAGTCGCCTTGCGGACAGGCCACGGCAAATTTCGCGCCCGGAGCCAGCGGGGGGATCAAGGCAATCTGCCAGAAACCGCCCTGTCGCTGGGGACCGGGATGGATGTTCAAAAACAGCTCCATCGTATCGCCCTCCCAAGGTTCCGCTCCCCCCGGATGCGCTTGCAGCACTATGTCATCGGCAACGTCGCAGGCCACGTAGAGGTAGCGTTCATCCCACGCCATGCGGACGACGCCGGAATGATCCGGCGTTCCCTCCCATTTCCCGGGATGCGGCGCGGTATCCGCCGCCCGGCCGAGGAGGATGCTGGTCGCGTTTTTTGGCCAGTCGTCCAGCTTTCCGTCCAGCGTGATCGACCCGGCTCGCCCGATCCCAAATGTTTGCGGTGGCGCATCCCCGGCCCGCGCGGCAAGCCCGGAAAAGCCGGCAAACAGGAGCGAGGCGGCGATGATCGGGAACTTATTCACTTTTCGGCCACCTGAAGGCTGCGCCAGCGATGGAAAAGAGATCGCCGCTTCCAACGCTGGCTCCGGCAGCGTCGCTGTTCTAAGGATGATGCGATCCTTCGTCCAATGGTCCCGATACCAGGAGCAACACTCGAAGGTATCGCGGATGTTCGTCATTTGCGTCTTGAGCAAGTCGCGGAACCTCGCGAGCATGGGTTGCGCGGCCTCGGTTCCGGCGAGGTCGTTCATCTGGCCGGGGTCGCCGCGGTTGTCAAAGAGCAATTCCTTGCCGTCCCTGCGGTAAACGGCGTAGGTATGACGCTTGTCGCGCAGCGCACGCCACTCGTAGCCGTCTTCCCACGCCGCACAGGCCCCGTTGTTTTGCAGGAAGGCCGCCTCGGGCTCCGGTCCGGCCCTCCCCATCACGAGATGGCTGGCGTCCATCCCCTCCGTTTCCTCCGGGATTGGCAGGCCCGCCAGCCCCAGCAGTGTCGGCATGACGTCGACGATCGTCAGGCAGGCGTCCGAGCGTAGTCCCCGCGGGGTATGCCCGCCGCAGCGAATCAGGAACGGCACGCGGCAAGCCTCCTCGTAAAAGATGTTCTTGGCCCGCCGCCCATGGGCGCCGAAGCATTCCCCGTGGTCGGACGAGAAGACGATGAGGGTCTCCTCCTCCAGTCCCAATCTCCGCACCGCTTTCATGAGCCGTCCGAAATTCCAGTCGATGTTGGCGGTCATGGCATAGTAGTTACGGCGCCAGTGGGGAAGGCGCCGGCGATCCTCGGGACTCAGCCGCCCCCAGCCGTCAGCATAGGGATCGTTTTCATCCCGGTAGTTGGGAGGATTGGGAAAATCCTTGTCCCGGAACATTTGCCTAAATTCCTCGGGCACATTGTCGTCTGTCCACGGATCGTGCGGAGGGCCGTAGGAAAGCACGGCGGCGAACGGCGCCTTGTCTTTGCCGGCGTTCTCTTCCAGCCAGCGGATCATCCTGTCGGTCTGTATGTCCGGCTCGTAACCCCGGTAGGGAATCTTGTCGGCGGTGTTTTCGTGATAATAGCCGGTGTAGGAGTTGTGGTTGAAGTTGCAAACCGCCCAGTAGCCATCGAAGCCGAGCCGGTCGGGTCCCGGTGGAACGAAGGAGTTCTTCGAGTCGTCGTGGCGCCCGAGCTGGCTGGCATAGAGGTGCCACTTGCCGATGTAACAGGTCTGGTAGCCGTGGCGGGTCACGACTTGCCCCAGACAGGTGTGGCGGGTGCTCATCCGCAGTTCGTTGATCACCATGCCGGTGGAGGTTGCATATTTGCCGGTGAAGAGAGAGGCCCGCGTCGCGGCGCAGACCGGGCTGGACGTAACCATGTTCCGCAAATCCACCGCCTCCGCCGCAAAGGCGTCGATGTTCGGCGTCTTCGCATGCCGTGCGCCCGCGTAACCGCAGTGTTGCAGGCCAAGCTGGTCGGCGAAGACGTAAAGAATGTTCGGACTTCGCGAATGGCCAAGATCGATCTTCATAAAGTTACCTTTGCCGCCTTAGTGGCCCAGAGGAACCGGAGAGCTATTGGTCGCGGAAGCTGGAGTAACGCTATTAGTGAGCGATAGCGGTGGAGGAAGCAACAATGGATTTTTCGGGTCGACAATGGCAGGCGCCTCCTCCCCGGTTAGCGCCTTATACCAAGCCTGCGCCATTTTTGCATATCCCATGCTGCTCGGATGGACCTCGTCCCCACCCAAGGCCCCTTTAAAGGCCAGAGCCTGGTGGACATCAACAAACCCAATCTGGTGACCAAGGGCCTGTTGTTTGGCAACGATACCGGGGATGGCCGCATTATAAGCGACGACGCGTTTTTCCTTGGACGTGTGAGTCCAGCCACCCAAGGGGGCGATGCTTGCCACCAAAACAATGGTTTTGGGATTGGATGCGTAAATCGTATCTATGATTTGACCCAAACGTTCTTCGAGTGTGTCCAACTGCCAATTTTGGAGAATATCATTCGTCCCTATCATGAGCAGCACCACATCCGGTTTGAAATTTGCAAGCGTTGTTGTGAGAGGCGGAGCCGTTTGTTTTTCGGCTTCGCCGCCATTTAAAGTCTGGTCCGTGCGGAAGCTGCCATATCCCTCGTGATAGGGAATTGAGCCGTCGGAACATGGTGTTGGATACTTTGGATTAAAATAAATATTCTGCTTTCCAACATAGGTGATGGCATATCCATTCGAAATCAGCCATTCATAGAGAACTTTTCGATATCCGCCCACGGGGCTGCCTTTTCCCAAAGTAATGGAATCCCCCAGGGGCATCACTTTAACATTTTGGCCTTTGATGAGGAAAGACGCATTAGCGGAATCGTTTATGCAAAACGAAATCGCAAGTATGATCACGATTGTCATTAATATTCGCATACATTAGTCCTTTTGAATTGAGGTTTTTACCTCCAAAACAATTGCCAGTTTAAAAGGAATCATTACGTGATGTCAAATCATTCGGGAGGAGAATACAACGCCTGCCGCGCCCGGACATCAAGGCTGATTCCCGGGCTCTGTTAGCGGTTCAATCGAGTTCTCCCCCAGTGTTCACGGAAACTCCGCTACACCCCTGCCTCCCGCTCGTTCGCTCCATTTTTACCCCTGTTCGTCCCATAATCTTGGCGGAACTTGCCCGAATAAAGCACGGTGACGGTGGCGATGCACACGGGGACAGATTCCCAGGGTGCTCTCCAGAACCAAACCAACAAATATGAAAATCAAAATCATTCTCATCACACTAGCCGTCGCATTGACGGCGATTACCAGTTACGGGCAAGAGGCGGGAGGACCACCACCGGCCGGAGGCGGTCAAGGCGGAGGCCCGGGGCACGGGCCGGGCGGGTTTCATCTGCTGCCCCCACGCGCAGAGCAGCAACTAAACCTGACCGCCGACCAGAAGACGCAATTGGCGGCATTGGAGGCCGAGGTGAAGGCGAAACTCGCTCAGATCCTGACACCTGAGCAACTGGAGCAGTTGAAGCAGATGCGGCCCCCGCGCCACCAAGGCGGACCCGGAGGAGGCGGACCAGGCGGCGCTTCGGGAAACAAGCCTTCCGGCCCACCTCTCAGCACCGGCTCCAATCAGTAAGAGGCTGTGAAAAAAGCGGGAGTGGCAGCGCGAGAGGGAGAAATGGCCTACTGCACGGCCGGAGTCGATCCCGCACTGGCGCCCGGAGTCGCGGCGTTACCATCTTGCTTCCGATGTCCGTGGTGCATCTGGCGCAGCTTCGCCTGCTGGCCGGGTGTCAGCAGGGCGAGAATCTGCCCGTGAATGGACTTGAAGCTTGCGCGGATTTGCTGCTTCTTTTGCTTTTTCGACAGGCTTGCATTTTCTTTCACCGAATTGATCGTGCCCGCCTCTTGCTGGAGGAGAGGCAGGATCTGGCCCTGTTGCGCCTGCGTGAGATCAAGACGCTTGGTCAAGCGCGTGAGCTTTCTTTCGGGGTCAAATTGGTGGTGTTGGTGCTTTTCGCCGGAAACGGCTGCCGGTGAGGCGCCGGGAACCGCAGTTTGGGCATTCAACTGGCAAAGAGCGGACGCAGCAATGCACGTCGCTGTGATTACGGTGGTTATTAATTTTGACTTCATAGGTTCATCTTTCCAAACCCCCGCGCCCTGGAAAAGTTGCGCGGAAAGCGGACGCCGCCGCCTTTTTGGAGTCTTTTGAAGAGTGCCAGGGGGTACCTGCCGTCAGTGGATGGCGGAAAGGGGGCTGGGAGGAGATTCTTCCTTACCCCAACCGGTAGGCTGGTCGCCCATTACGAACCGAAGAACCGCGCCTTTGGCGATCTCGCTGTGGCGAATCCATGCCCGATTGAGCGGCTTGCCATCGAGGGTGGCGCTTTGGATGAACGAGTTCTTTTCGGATGCGGCGGGCGATTCGATCACGAGCTTGTCGCCCCTGTTGTTCACGGAAACTTCCCCGCGCGTAAAAACGGGCGCGGTGAGCCAGTAGATTTCCTGTCCCATCACCGGGTAAAAACCAAGCGAGGAGCAAATATAGAACGTGCTTTGGCAACCCATGTCTTCGTTGTCGTGAAGTCCCTCCCGCGTGGCGTGGTAATATTTCTTCAGCAGTTTTCGCGTGGCGATCATCGTCAGATCGGGCCGGCCCGCGTACAGGTAGAGGTAGGCGATGTGGAGGCCTGTCTCGTTGTGGCGGTAATGGAAACGTTTGTCGTTTTGATCTTCCGAGAAATAGAAATTCAGGTGTTCGACGAAGGCTTCCGCGCCGCCGTGACGCCGGACCAACCCCGCGAAATCGTGCTGCGTGTTGAATGACCAGCGGATGCTGTTGCCCTCGTAGAAGTAGGGATCGTACCAGAATTCGTCCTTGTAATATTCCGGGGCGAAGGGTTCGATCCAGTTGCCGTCGGGATTCTTCGGGGCGAAGCATTTTTTGTCGCTACGCCAGAGATTCCACAGATTGCGGGAATGGTTGAAATATTCCTCCGCGGCTTTTTGGTCGCCGAGAACTTCGGCAAGTTTGCCAATGCACCAGTCCTGATAAGCGTACTCGAGGTGCCGTGAAACGCAGCCCAGCGCGATGCGTGTCGTCGTGAACCCGAGTGTCTGATAATCGGGGTGGTAACGTCCACTGCTGTAAGGATCGGGCGGGGGAACCTCGGCGTTCTTGCGTGTGGCGCGGAGGGCTTTTTGATAATCGATCCCTTCAATGCCTTTTTGGGCGTATTCGCTCAGGATGATATCCGCGGAACTGCCGCCCTGGATCCATGCGCTGTGGCCATTCACCCATGCATCCGGAAGCCAGCCGGTGTGGTCGTAAATATCGAGGAAGGCGTTCATGAGATCGCGCGAAAATGAAGGCTCGATGAGGGCGAGCAAGCTGTTCGCATTGCGCACGCTGTCCCATAAACAGAGGACATCGGTGAATTGGCGCACTCCCGATTTCCAGAGGTGAAATTCATCGTCGATGCCGAGGTCGCTTGGCATGCAGAGAAGACGGTAATGCATCGTGTGAAAGATTTTTCGCTGTTCCCCGGCGCCGCCTTCGACTTTCATGCGGCTGAGGGACTCCTGCCACGTTGCGCGGGAGGCCTCGCGGATTTGCTCGAAGGTTTTTCCAGCCGCTTCGCGATCCACGCTGGCGCGGGCATTGGCAACACTCAAATACGAGATGCCCACCTGGAGATCAACGGTTTGCCCCTCCGCATAATGGAGGACCGCCCGCGCATTCACTCCGCAGGCGGCATCGCGGTTAAGGATGCCTTCGTTGTTCCCGAGAAGGAGTTGGTCCCAGGGGCGTTGAGCGCGGGCAAAGAAATAGATTGAATAGGGATGCAAATGTCCCCAGCCGCCCACAAAATCGGCGCGTCCGCTGATTTCATGGTCGGAAACCATCTCGATGTAGCCGCCCGCGCTGACGGGACTTTTCTCCTTCGGGTGATCGTAGGAGTTCTGGACCGTGGCTCCCGCATCGATGAGAATATTGCCGGCTTGGCCCGCGGGGAATGTGTAGCGGTGGATGCCGGTCCGCGGAGTGGAAGTCAATTCCACGCGGATTTTCGAAGGTTCCAGCGTGACGCCGTAGCAGCCTGCTTCGGCGATTTCCTGGCTGATTTCGCAAGCATCGATCTGGAGGCGCGGTTTGCCGGTGAAAGGCATTACGCCGATGTTACCGTAACGGCCTGTGCCGCCCGTGCCCGAAAGGTGGGTGTGGCTGAAACGGAGGATTGGTTCGCCCGATCTGTAGCCGTTCGTTTTCTGAGGCGGCAAGGTATCGGGGCCGAGTCGCACGAGGCTGAAAGGAAGATACGGACCGCAAAGCGTGTTGCCGAAACCGTCAACGCCAAGAAATGGATCCACCTGATCGAGAGGGGTTTTCATAACACGCTAATAAAAGCCTCCGGAGCGGCGCCTTCGAAAGAAGAAAAAAAAGCAATGGTTTTTGAGGAAAGTTTTGCGGAAGGAGACTTCTGGCGATAAATTTGTTATTCATCCTGCCGCCTCCTTTCCGCTCCTGGCCAGGGCGCGGAGGCATTTCGCTCCTTCGCCGCGAAAATGCACGGCCCCGACAGCATGAAGTTTTTTGCCGCTGGCTACGAGGACGGGGACGAATGCGCCGTCTGCAACGCCGCCCTGCAAATGCCCCTCAAATTAAAGTCGCCCTGAGGTAGGGCAAGATTCTAAGAACATGGGGCGCCAGGCGCTAAGTGAGCCGGCTTGTATTTATCCATCGTAGCGCCAAACATTGCCGTTCGGCGTCGCACCAAAATTCCAAGGAACGACCATCCGGGCGGCCAGCGTGCTCCCAAAGAAAATAGGCTGCTTCGCGGAGTTCCCTCTCCAACCGGCGTACCTCGGCCCCCAAGACACTGACGACCAACAAATCAGCATCCTCAAGCTTAATTTCTTCTTCCATATCTTAGTGTTCGCGTACTTTTAGACTGACCGCTTCTAAATGGTGAGCCTTTTCCGTGCAATCCGGGAGATGTAGTAACAATCGGTGAGGCAAACCCCGGGCGAATATTGTCCTCGTGCAGTTGGAGAAGTTACCACCTTTATAGCTCACTAAACGCCGTCCAGCCCGGATGGTTGCAAAGATTGCCTTTGGCGTACGTGATTACATACCGACAGTCCACTGGGCAATGCACCAGACAATCCCCGAACGAAATGCATCCGCAGGGCCTGGTGCGACAGATGTTTGGATCCGGTAGTAATCGCGAGAAAAGAGAAGTCCCTTCGCCATCTGGCGTTGATGCAGGCTCTGACGGTATCGGTGTCATCTTGCGTAACCCATCTCCATTTTCAAATAAAGTGCCTAAATTGCTCCTTGCTCGATAGCCACTCGATACCATTTCGCCGCTTCAGAGTAGTCTTGAGGAACACCGTGACCATTTTGACATCAAGGCTAAATTGTGCCGGTAATTGATTTTAATGCTCCGTTTCGTGTTCCCATAAAATTCTTGCAATCCCTACGCAACTGAGAGTCTGAGGACGGTCCTAAGCAAAGAGCCAGGATTGAATGGCTTGGAGACAAAGCTGTTTACGCTGAGCAGTCGGTACGCATTTTCCACCTCGGTTGTCAGAAATCCCGATAGAACCAGTATTTTCCCGGGAAAAGCAATCTTTCGAAGCCCAGTAACCAGTTCCAGCCCAGTGAATCTCATGCGGTGATCGGTGATGACGAGATGATACCTGGCAGGCTCTTTGGTAATGGCCGACAAAGCATCTTCACCGTCATAAACGACATCTACCTGATGCTCGGCTTGCTTAAGAACACGGGACAATAAAACGGCCAGTAATTTCTCATCGTCCGCCACCAGGATGTTTAAGCCATTGGAGGTGCCCGCTATAAAACCATCTTTGCGCCTATTGTGACGCATTCGGTTTTTCTCCGCAAAAAATGGGGGGTTTAGTCATCGTGGGTCGGCTATTTACGCTGGTAAGCCTTTTCACGCAATCGGGGAGATGGAGTAACAATCAGTGAGGCGAACCCTGAGGGATACCGCCAAGAAGATACAAATCGGATGAACCGATTGAATCGGCAGGTGGTGGCAAATTTTCCACAAAATGAATGTCCCCACATGGAGACACTGAAAGCTAAAAAGAAGCCCACTTTGCGGGCGTTATAACGCGATGTTCTCCTCGATGCATCGGATCAGGACTTGGGTGGTGACCGGTTTCGGAACAAAAAAGGCTGTCCCGACCATCTCGCCTTGGTCGGACACCTCTCCCGTGCGCACCGCCGCAGTCACGAAAATGACCGGGATGCATTTCAACACAGGGTCCGCCTCGAGTTGAGAAAGTACCTCGCCCCCGTCCATCTCTGGCATCACCACATCCATCAGAATGATGTCCGGTGAAAGCCGTCGCGCGGTCTGCGTGGCCAAAACTGGGTTGTTTTGTTCGCAGACCTCGTAGTTGCCCGACGCTTCCAGAGTGAGCTTCACCATCCTGGTAAAACCTGGCTCATCGTCCACGATCATTACTTTCCGCCTTCTCATATTTCGCCAAGGATGTTCCCAACCGAGCACATCGTCTTGCTCGGCTGCTTTTTGATACCAGCGTAGCGCTTCCTTTTCGTCCTTCTCTACGCCTGTTCCGGATGCATAGCATCCACCGAGATTAAACTGCGCAAGCGCATCGTTCTGTTCGGCTGCTTTGCGATACCAGATCGCTGCTTCGTTTTCGTCTCTCTCCAGGCCGGTGCCGGATGCGTAGCAGAAACCAAGAAAACACTGTGCATCTGCATCGCCCCTCGTAGCACACTCCATCAAATCAGGCGAATAAGGCTCACCGTCCGAAGGATTTGATGGTTGGGATGTCATAGTAGCTGGCTCCTTTCTTGATTTTCGTGCGAACAGGCGGTGACAACCCCCTGATTTCTCATCATCCACCACCAGAATGTCCAAGCTTTCGAGTCCCTCGCCATAAAACCATCTTTGAGCCTGCGGCCTCCCGCGCGCAATGGGGGTGATGGATTAACAATCGGTGAGAGAATCCCCGAACGAATGGGCGCCAAGACAAGACGCATTTGAGATGAACCGATTGAATCGGCCGGAGGGTGAAAAATTCGCCACAGGTAAAAAGGAGATGTCTCCAGGTGGGACACTCAATCGAGACGGCATCAAATGTGCTTGCGATGAGTGCCGTGAAGTTCTGCATTTTCGTTGGGATTAACGTCGGAGGAATGATCGGCTGGTCGCTGGGTGAACAATTTGGCGTCATGACTGCATTCATCGTCAGTTCCGTAGGCAGCATCGTCGGCGTCTTTGCCGGATGGAAATTCGCGCGACATTATCTCGCTTAACCCCCGGCCCGAGTCGCCATTCGAGCGAAGTTGTGGCTACAGCTTTATTTAAACTGCTCTAATAACTTCGAATTGCCGCCATCGCCCATCGACCACGAAGAACATGTTAAAGCCTCCCTCCTCCGCCCACGGCTTCATCTCGCTCCCGGCATCAAAGCTTCAGCGGCGTGTTGAAACGTCCTCAATGCATTGTTTCCGTCACTGGTCGGCCAGTCGCCGTTTAACTGTATCATAAATACGGTGACCAACCCCAGTTTGGTATTGATGGACAGGTCGGTTTTATAATGTCCAAAATGCTCGAACCCCGAGTCTCTTATGGTCCACCCGAATCCGTAGGCTGTCTTTATCTCCGGTGCAGTTTGCTTGGTCGTCATCTCTGCGACCGTGGCTTCCGACAGATAGCGCCGCCCCTGGAAAGTGCCCTTGTTGAGAAACATTTGACCGAACTTCGCCACGTCGCCCGCCGTGGAAAAGAGAGCCCGCCGGCATTGGAAAACGATGTTGAACATCGTTCAGGGGATAATGGAGATAGTTTATGTCGGTCTCCTCAAGATTGTCCTTTTGAGCGTTTTCCCGGTATGATTTCGCCAGTCGCTGCAACTGCTCTTCATTGGGCCAAAATGTGGTGTCCTTCATGCCCAGCGGCTTGAACAGCCGCTCTTCCATGAATTTTTCGTAAGGCATTCCGCTCACCACTTCGATGATTCTCCCGGCCGTGTTGATCCCGGCGTTGGAATAGCTGTATTTTGTGCCCGGCTCAAACATGAGAACAGTCCTGGCGTAACTCGGCACCGCCTCGCTCAACGGCAGCAGATCCAGCGTCGGCTTCTCCACGGGCGAGAACAGGGGCAACCCGCTCGTGTGGCTGAGAAGGTTGCGGACAAGGATCGGCGGCTGCTGCGGATGCAGCGTTGTCCTTGGGTCCGCGGAATCGGCGACCATCTGCCCTTTAAAATACGGAAGATACTTTTCCACCGGATCGTCCACGTTCACTTTCCCTTCGTCGACCAGCATCATGAGCGCCGTCACCGTCATTGGCTTGCTCATCGAGGCGATCCAGAACATGTCGTCCGCGGCCATCGGCTTTTGGGCCGTCAGATCGGCATAGCCCACCGTTTCAACATCAAGCACCTTGTCTTTGTCGGCCACGAGCACGACCGCTCCGGCCATCTTGTGTTTATCGACGAAAGGTTGCAGTTTCGCTGCGATGCCGCCTGAAGCCGGTGCGGCGGGTACGGCCCGGTCTTGCGCCATGGCTGCGAATATCGGAAGAGCCAAAAGGCAAACCGGCACCATGAAAGCTCGGGGCCAGATGAATCGAATCTTCATGATTTTTTAAAAAAGTCGGAGCGACCTCTGAAAAAGCGCGCAATTGAAGAGTCACAGCCAACCCATGGCGGTTCAAGAAAAAAGCCTGAAGCTGCACTGCCGCTTTGTGACCGAGTTGGGTTCCTGATCCCATGACATCGGTTCTCCCGGAACTGTGACTCCGGCGACCCGATCTCAAATGCAGGAGCGTATAATACGCGACATTGCCGGGCGTGATCCACGACGGACCGCTGACGAAGACCATCGAAGATTTCCACCCGAACCAATTTCGCACCTGCCACTTGCATCGCGGGCGGTTTCTCCCGGAAAACAGGTGAGAGGAATCGGGAAATAGCTTGCGGAACCCGTGGAGGGGAGAGAAAATCACGAAAAGCAACTGGCGGAAGCCATGGGCAAGAACCCAAGTGAGAAATCCCAGTTCCCTTACTTGTGAACCGCATTACGGAGCAAAAGAATCCACAATAGTATGGCCGGCGCCGTATTCCCTTGGGCTTAATCAGGGAAGGCTTCGAAAGATGATTCCACCGCTGAAAAAACTTCCCCTCCTCACCCTTTTCATACCGATGAGACTTGCCTGCTTCCTCGCCGCTCTCATTGTCGCCCTCGGAGTCCTGCCTGCCACCGCTGCCGAGGCCGCGTCACAAAAGCCCAACATCATCTTCATCCTCTCCGATGACCTTGGCATCGGCGGCGTGAGCAGTTATGGCGCGGACCACTTCAAGACGCCGAATATCGACAAGCTCGCCCGGAGCGGCATCCGTTTTGAACATTGCTATTCCTCGCCGATCTGCGGGCCGTCGCGTGCCTTGCTGATGACGGGACGTTACGCCTTTCGCACCGGGATGACCTACAACGATACCGGCCCTCTCCTGGAACCCGCTAACGAAATTATGATGCCCAAGGTGCTCAAGCCGGCGGGCTACGTGACGGCACAGGTGGGCAAGTGGGCACAGTTGCCGCTCCAGCCTGGCGATTGGGGTTTTGACGACTATCTTCGCTTCAAGGGGAGCGGCAAATATTGGAACACCCAGCCGGGCAACAAAACCTACACCGTCAACGGTACGGAGGTGCCATTGCTGGACGGCGAATATCTTCCCGACAAGATGAATGATTTTGTCGTCAACTTCATTACGCGCCATAAGGATCAGCCATTCTACATTTACTACGCCATGTCGCACGTCCACCAACCAATCCTGCGCACGCCCGACACCAAGCCGGGTCCCAGCGATAAGAGGACTTTGTATAGAGACAACGTCGCTTACATGGACAAGCTGGTCGGCAAACTGATTGCCGAACTCGACCGCTTGAATCTGCGCGAGAAGACCATCGTGATTTTCTCGAGCGACAACGGGACAGCGCCACCGTTTAAGTGGTTCTGTACCATTGATGGCGGCAAACAACTTTCCGGTTGCAAGTTCACCATGCTGGAATGTGGTGCGCTCGTCCCCATGATCGTCAATTGGCCTGGTACGACCCCCGCCGGCAAGGTTTCGGATAACCTCATCAGTTTCGTTGATTTTTTCCCAACGCTCGCGGAAGTGGGGGGAGCCAAACTGCCGCGGGGGGTGACAATAGACGGTCGCCCTTTCACCCCGATGCTTTACGGAGAACCCCTCACCTCGCCCCGAGACTGGATTTTCGTCATGCTCGACTCCCTTTGGTATGATCGAGAGTTGATTTGGAAATTAGATCAGTCAGGCGAGTTGTTCGACATGGAAAACGCACCATTCACAGAACCTCTGGTTCCCGCGGACACGCAAAACACGGGGGCTCTTGCCGCCCGTCAGCGCTTACAAACCATACTCACTCAACTGAATCCCGCTAACGGAAAGCAGGGACCGGCATATGGAAAGCATTTAAGGGAAATCAAAAGAGTCACCAATAAGGCCACCAATGGCAGAGGGGGCATGGACAGCCAGAATGCCAATGCGCCAGGCGAGTAATCGAGGCTGTGCTCGGCCCGTGGGCGGCAGGCAATCCTAGTTTGAATGGAGGAGAAATAATATGTCAACTCAAACAGAGCCTCTTCGTCGTGAGATCCTCGTGGTGACCGGCGCTTCGACTGGCATCGGCGCCGCCACCGCCCGCGAGCTTGCCAGGCGCGGCTTCCACGTCCTCGCGGGCGTGCGCCGAGGCACAGACGCCGACGCGCTCCGGGCCACGAACCTCGAGCCGATCATGCTCGACATCACCAACGAGGCTGAGATCGGCGCGCTCGTGAAGCGCATCACCGACGATCCTGAGCGGCGCCCACTGCGCGCCCTGGTCAACAACGCCGGAATCCAGGTCAACGCGCCCGTAGAAGCGCTGCCGCTCTCCGAGTGGCGCCGGCTATTCGACGTCAACCTCTTCGGCCACATCGCGATGACGCAGGCGCTGTTGCCCGCGCTCATCGAGAGCCGCGGGACCGTCGTCAACATCACCTCCGTCGGCGGCAAGGTGGCGATGGCAACCTACGGCCCCTACGCCAGCTCGAAGTTCGCCCTCGAAGCGGTCAGCGATGCATTGCGCCGAGAGGTCGAGCCGCTTGGAGTGAAGGTCATCGTGGTCGAACCGGGCGCCGTCACGACCGAAATGAGCGGGCGGGTCGGTGTCACTGCCGAGCGCATCACCAGCGGGATGACCACCGAGCAGCGTGGTCGCTACGCCACGCTCATGCATTCAATCGTCTCGCAGGCCCAGGCGGCTATCCGCAAGGCACTGCCTGCCGAGGAGGCAGGTCGAGTCATCGCGGAGGCGATCACCAGCAAGCGGCCTCGTACTCGCTACACCGTTGGTCGCGACGCGGCGATCATCGTCTGTCTCGCCAGGTGCCTCTCAGACCGGATGCTCGACAGCCTTCTCGCCCGCAGTCTCAAGCCGCATCTCCCAAAGCTCTACGGTGCAGTCGACTCCCGAGAGCGGAGATCGAGCGGGTTACGACGGATATAAGAAGCGGAAGGGATCGAAGGCGGTTGAGAGATCCTTTGGCTGGGCGGCGCGGTTCCGCCGTCTGGCTCGCGACTAAGAGCGCCTCGCAACTACCTTCGCAGGGTTCCACTGGCTCGCTTTCGTGGGACTTATGCTTCATAACCTCTTCAAAAGTGCATGACAGGCTCTAGGATCAAGCCGGCCCGCATCGCTATTTCTCCGCCGCCGGCGCGATAACGCAGCGAAAGCCGAGGTGATTGCTGCCGGTGTCGATATCCCCTTTACCCCGGGTTCCCATCATGTAACGGCTACAGTATTGGTCGGTACATAAAAATGAGCCGCCGCGTTGCGCACGCTGAGGCTGATCTGGCTCGCCGGATGCCGGGCCTTTGGGATTTCGTGGGACGCCGCCTTGTGAGGCGAGCATCGAATAGTAATCATGGCGATACCAGTCGCTGCACCATTGCCAGACATTTCCTGCCATGTCGTAAAGTCCGTAACCGTTCGGTGGAAACTTTGCGACGGGTGCGAGGCCGGCAAATCCGTCCTCACCCGTGTCCTTGACCGGAAACTGGCCTTGGTAAATATTCGCCATCCATTTGCCTCCGGGCTTCAATTCATCGCCCCACGCATAGGTTTTCCCGCTCAATCCGCCGCGGGCTGCGAATTCCCATTCCGCCTCCGTGGGCAATCGCTTGCCCGCCCACCTGGCATAAGCCGTCGCATCAATATAGCAGACCTGAATTACGGGATAACTTTCCCTCCCTTTCAGATTGCTGTCCGGTCCGGTGGGATGACGCCAGTTGGCGCCAGGTACATAACGCCACCACTGGCGATAATCATCCAATGCCACCGGTTGCCTCGTGGGCGTGAAGACCACCGAACCTGCCACTAAATCTTCCGGCGGGACAGTGGGAAGCTCCTCCTTCGTGGGAACGCTCTCGGCCACAGTGCGATAACCGGTCGCCTGGACGAACTTTTCAAACTCCTCATTGGTCACATCCGTCTTGTCCATCCAGAAGCCATTGACATAAACCCGGTGAATCGGCTGCGCGTCATTTACGGCGCTCATCGTAGCCATGGTACAGTAACCGGTGGACGGCGCCTTGCATCCCATCGAAAACTCGCCGCCGGGAATCCAGGCCATTCCTTGAGGCGCACGGCCGGGTGGCGGAGTTTTGTTGGCAATTGTCGGAGCGAAGGTGGGTGCATTCACTCCCAATGCGACTCCGTCTGCCTGGGTCGCAAGCGAATGTCCGTTCAGGCAAAGAACGAGCGCGCCGAGAAGATAGAGATTTTTTCGAAGAGCAGCGACGGAATATATGTCAATCATCCCATTCATCCTTGCTCCAATTTCCCTGGGCAGGTGAATCCAAAGCAAACGGGATTATATACTTGACGAAGGGCGCGTAGGCCGGATACGTCTGGCAGGATGCAAAAATCCTCCCCCCAACCTCGCGTGGAAACCCTGTGGGAGATGGTTTCCAGACATCCTGTGCGTAGCGTGCTTCTGGCGACACCACCCGCGATTTTTGCGTTTTGCGTGGCCATTGCGAGTTCGTGGCAGTCGTTCACAGATCAAAAAATACCGGATTGGTTTTCCGCAAATGTGGGGTGGCTATTTATGATCTACCCAATGTGGAAAATATGGGTGGGTTGCCTTTTATTAATGTTCGCTTACGTCGGAGTTGTCTGGATTTTTTTCCGACCTAGGCAACGGATTGAAGGACAAAATCCAGAGGTTGCACCGACATTTGATCCATTCATGCGTCAACGGAGAAAAATGGAACGCGGCATGACGGAAGCGTTGAAGAATAGCCCTGGCATAATGGGCATGGTGGACCGCAGTATTAAGATTAAGCAAATCGCAAACCGATATATCAGCAAGATCGACGGCGACAAGTTCCTGTTTCCTCTCAGGGCCTTATTAATTTCGGGCGTGGATTCCCTCAATGATGAGGATGAACTGGATGAGTTATGCGATCTAGTCCGAGAGGCAGGGCGGGACGATCCGTTTCCTGAATGGGGGAGTTGGAGCAAAATTCCTCACGGAAACAGATTAGCATTTCTTAAAACCGCCAATAAAGAGCAACAGGAACTTAAGAACGCACAAAGCGCGATGCGATATTACGAATCACTTTTGACTACTGGTGAAGGGGGGCGCGTTAAAGCCTTGAAGGATATACGGGAACATGAAGAGCTGCAGCGGCAGCGTGAAAATCGGGATGCGTTAATCAGGAGCGTCAGAGATGGATTGGGTAAACGACTTTACGAAGGAGATAAACTTCTCCAATTCTGCCGCAAGGAGGACCAATTAAGAAGTGTTGATTACACGCCGCTTGATGGTGTCTCATATGCGGCGGAATCTAAATGTGTGGAGTGGGATGAACTCACAACCGGTTTTTTAAGGGCGCATTTTGGAGAGGCATACGTGTTGCAATATTTAAGCAGTATTGACTGCAATCACGCTCCACCAACTAAAGGTAGCGCCCTTACCATAAATCTTTATGCGCGGCTCGCATGGTTGAAGGAATTTCTTAAAAATGAATTCAACTGGCCGCCTGATCTCAGGCCGCTTTCGTGAGGTCTTGATATGTCAACTTCTCAGACATCGCCAGTTTCATGATCGTATCCCGAAACAGAAACTCATTCCGGCGATTATTGAACCGAAATTCCAACTCATCCAGATAGGCGTCCAAATGCTTCATGCTGACTTTATGATACGCGCCCACAATCGACCGCTTCAAGAGGCTCCAGACGCTCTCTATGCCGTTCGTGTGGACATCTCCATGCACCCACTCCTCCGCGCTGTGGTTGACGCTCTCGTGGCGCGTGTCCTCATCCTGGATTCCGATATAGGCCGGAAGTTCGTCCGTGTAGATCGCCTCAGTATCCGGGGCCGTGTTGTCCGCAACGAACTTGTGAAGGGTTTCACGATCCGCGAACGGAATGACTTGGAGGCGAATCTTTCCGCCGCGTTGAACGGCTCCGATAGCGATGGACTTGTTTCCCTTGTAGCCCCGGCCCATACCGCGAACCTTGCCGCCGACATAGGTTTCATCAATTTCCACGACGCCCGAAAGCTGTTCACTGTTCACATCCCGCATCGCATTGCGAATGCGATGGCACAGATACCACGCCGTTTTATACGAGACTTGCAATGTGCGTTGAATCTGGCACGCCGAAATTCCCTTTTTGGATTCGATCATGGAATAGGTTGCGAGGAACCATTTCCAAAGCGGAAGGTGGGTGTCGTGGAAGATCGTTCCAGCCGTTGCCGTGAACTGATACCCGCATGAGTTACACTCGAATTTATCCCGGCCTTGAAGAACGGAGATTCCACGGTGAGAGCATCGGGGACACGTCACGCCGTCTTTCCAGCGCAACCCGACGAGGTAATCTAGGCATTGCGCGTCCGTGCCGAATTTCTCAATCAGGTTCACCAAACAGATTTCCGCCTTCACGGGCTTTTGAGCCTTGCGGGGTTTGCGGCGGCGGGTAGGTTCAGGATTCATAAATTATGGCCTCTAAAAAGAAAAAGAAACCCGCCCACGAACTGACCACTGACGAAGCGGTCAAAAGGCTGTTCCACCCGGACGTTATCAAGCACGTCAAGAAGGTCGCGGCCAAGGCTCGGAAGAACTGATTTCCCTTTCACGCACTCAATTTATGCGAAACCCCAACCTTCGTCAAGTATATAATCCCGGTCTGGATTGGTGTCGTCGCTCATTTCTTCTGGAATCCGTCAATTAGCCAGGACGGAGCTCCTCAGCCGGACCATAAATGTAACCGAGTATCGGAAAGCTAAAGATAATGTGAATCCAGCGAAGAATCGAACGTTCGGTGGCATCACCGATCATTTAGTCCCTTTCCATTGAGAATTTGTTGCATACATTTTTCAACCCTTGACTCCCGAGTTTTGGATTGTTTGGGTGCGGAAAAATAAAGATTGTATGCTCTTTGCCGTCCCGGTGTCAATGCATCAAAAGCGGCTTTCAAGGCAGGAATTTCATCTAATTTCTTTTGCAATTCTTCAGGAAATATGAGTTCTGTTTTAAAATTCACTTTCAAACCGGCTTTTTCCGCTTCAATGGCTTCATAAATATAGGCTTTCAAGATGGGTTCCATCTCAACTATTTCTCGAACATTGGTGAACCGAATCTGGCGAGCTGCCTGCGTATTCTCCCCGGGTTTTTTAAGAATGCCATTGGAATCATTTAACAAGGCGCCTTTGCAAAACATAAGCGCACAGTATTCTTTAAATCCTTGTATTATAACCATGTTACTTTTCTGAAACGTGTAACAAGGAATACCCCACTTCAATTCTTCGGTCAGCTGACAGTCAAGAATGATCATTCTCAATTTCTCCATTTCTTCCTGCCACTTTTTGACTTTACTTAAATATCCATCAACCTTGGGATTCATTCTATTCATTGATTATTTATCGGCGAAACGGCCTCATTTACTCTGGCCTAACTATTATGTTATGGGAAGATGACACGGAGGGGCGTTGCAGGATGCTGCGCTCCATTAGTGAAGGATATTTCAGGCCAAGGCAATGACAAAGCTTCCTTTGCGCCTTGCCGCCCCCTCAGGCGTAAGTTCCCAGGGAGCCATGCACGCCCTCCACGGCCATGCCTCCTTCGCCCACTGCCGCGGCGCAGCGTTTGACCGAACCGGAGCGCACGTCGCCCGCGGCAAAGATGCCTGGCCGGCTGGTTTCCAGGGGACTTGGTGAACGGCCCATCTCTTTCCATGCCGGCGCTCCCGCGACCGCCGCACCCGTAAGGATGAAGCCTTTTTCATCGCGTTCGATCTCCGGCGGCAGCCAGGCGGTGCACGGTTTTGCCCCGATCATTGAAAAGACGGCCGGGGTCTTTACGGTGCGCCGTTCGTGCGTTTGCGTATTTTCCAGTTCGACGCCTTCCAGAACCTTCCCGCCCATCATTTTCCTTATCTCGGTGTGCGCCAGAATCTCGATATTCTCCTTTGCCTCAACCCGGAGCGAGAGATAGCTCGACATGCTCTTGGCGAGACCTTCGCCGCGGATGACCAGCAGCACTTTCTCCGCGCCCTCGGACAGAAACATCGCCGCTTGTCCGGCCGAGTTTCCGGCGCCGGCAACTATAACGGTCGAGCTGCGGCAGAGCCGGCCTTCGAGCGCGGTCGCGGCGTAGTAAACTCCCAAGCCCTCGAAGCTTTCACGACCCTCTGCCTCCAGACGATAGTAATCCGCGCCCGTCGCGATGATGACGCATTTCGCGCGAAGGATCGCGTTGCAGCCCTCGACCTGCAGGCTCGCGCGGTGCTCGCCGCTGGTGAACGCGAGGGAGAGCGCCTGTGCCGGCGTGGAAAACTTTGCGCCAAAACGGTAGGCCTGAAGCTGCGCGTTATACGTGAGCTCGCCGCCGCTGATCCCGGTGGGGAAGCCGAAGAAATTCTCGATCAACGAAGAGGCTCCGGCCTGGCCGCCCGGCGCGTAGCTTTCGAGAACCACCGTTTTCAACCCTTCGGACGCGGCATAGACGGCGGCGGCGAGACCGGCAGGGCCCGCGCCGACGATCGCGAGATCACAGGTAATTTCGCTCTGGTCTCCATGTGTCAACGGCCGGAGCAGCCCTGCGACTTGGGCCACTTCGCGCAGCGAGGGCCGCCTCAGCGGCAGGCCGTTCGCGGTGATGATCGCAGGCAAATCGCGGCTGGCCAGGTTCAGGCGGCTGCACAGCGCCCTCCCGTTATCACTTTCAAAATCGATGAGCCGGTGCGGGATGTGGTTCTTGTAGAGGAAATCATCAAGCAGGCGGCCTTCGCGCGAGTCGTCCGCCGCGATCACGCGCAGGCCGTAAAAGTCGTGGTCGCGTTGCAGCCGCTTGCGGCGCATGATGAATGCGCGCACGATCGGCTCGCTCACGCCGGGCAGTTCGGCAAGCGCCTGGTGAAGCCGTTTCGCGGGCACATCGAGAATCTCCGTTTCATCCGCTTTGCCGCGCGATGTGGCGAGCGCCGCCGTGCCCGTAAGCATCGCCACGTCGCCGACGAAATCGCGCGGGCCGGGGGTCGCGAGGATTTGCTCCTGCCCGTCGCGCGGCTCAAAGATTTCCAGTTCGCCTCGCAGGATTACCACCAGCCCGAGTTCGCGCTGACCCGCTTTGAACACCAGTTCACCGGGCCGCACGATACGCCGTGTGCCGAGCGGCTCGAGCATGGCAATTTGCCGGTCGTCGAGTTTCGGAAACGCGATGCTCTCCGTGTCGCGATAGAATTGCTCGTCCTCGTCGAGTTCTGTCATGCGTTTGTCCTGTTTCCAACAGACCCATCAAAGACGACCCTTGGCTGCCGTGAGATCTGCTCGGGGGGGACTCGAATGCTCTCCTTTATCTCTGTTAAACCGTCGATTTTCAAGATTTTATGCAACTCCATATGGACAGTTTTGCAGAATAATGAGGGCAAAACCGGTCGTGTAAAAGCCCGTCGCGGCGGTGATTCTTCCGGTATTCTTACATGTGAGAAGTTTGTGGCCAACGCGATGAACTGGTAGGCTGTCATTATCGTCGTGGTTCTCCCATAAAGCGAGTTGAAGGCTATTTTGTTCCAAGCACGGCATCCTTGGCGGCTTTACCGACCCGGAGTTTCACGATGGTCTTTGCCGGTATCTTGATGGACTCGCCGGTTGCAGGATCCCCGCCAGGGGAATACCGGCTGGACTCTGGCCAGCGATGTCTTGGCCTTCCCGCTCTGGTATCTCAACGTCGAGCCCAACACAACTCCCAGCGCCTCTGAGGAGCGATTGCAACGGCTCCGTGATCTCTGAAATTGCTTTTAAAAGCTTCAACTTCGGCTGGAACGAGGGTTTGGCTTTGGATAGGATTTCTGATTTCCCCACCCGATCTCCCTTACAATTTCCCCATGAAAATCAGCTCATCCCTTCCGTTGCTTTTGACCACCGTTGCGCTTCCTTCGTTTGCACACGCTGAAGTTAGGCCGAACCCTCTGTTTTCTGACGGGGCCGTGCTTCAGCAGAACGCGGAGGTGCCGGTCTGGGGCACGGCTAAAGAGGGCGAGAAAGTGACTGTTGAGTTCGACGGCCAGCGTGCCAGCGCCACCGCCAAGGACGGAAAGTGGATGGTGCATCTCAAGCCACACAGGGCCGGCGGCCCGTTTGTATTGAAGATTGCGGGGGAGAACACGCTTTCCATCAATAACGTGCTCATGGGCGAAGTCTGGGTCTGCTCGGGGCAGTCCAACATGGAATTTCGTTTAAGTGGGGCCGCGAATGCGGCGACGGAAATGCCCCTGGCCGATTACCCGAAGTTCAGGATGTTTACCGTCGGGCGAAAAACCGCCGCTCAGCCAGTGACGGAAGTCGCGGGAAAATGGATCGAGTGTTCGCCAAAGACCGCGGCCGCATTTTCGGCGGTCGGTTATTTCTTTGGGCGCGACATTCACAAGGCGACAGGCTTTCCCGTGGGAATGATCCATTCTTCAGTCGGCGCGACGCCCGCCCAGGCATGGACAAGCCTTTCCGGACTTGCCAAGGAAGCCGAGCTTCGCCCATACGCCGATGTCGCGAAGCGCCTCATTGCGAATTATCCGGCGGTCAGCGCGATGTACCCTCAAGAGTTGGCCGACTACCAGGGGAAGCTGAAAGCGTGGAACGACGAGTTTAGCGCTGGGTACAGTGAAACTCTCAAAGCCTGGACATTGGAAAACCAGAAAGCCAAAGCCGAGGGAAAGCCTGCCATTCCAAAACCGACTCCCCCGCAGCCCATGCCTCTCGCTCCGTCTCCCCCCGACGGGAATATAGGCACTCCCACAGTGCTCTACAATGGCATGATCGCACCGCTCATCCCATATGCGATCAAGGGCGTCATTTGGTATCAGGGCGAAGGCAACGCCGGCAAATGGCATGAGTATCGCACCCTTTTTCCACGAATGATTGCCGACTGGCGGGAACAATGGGGCCAGGGCGAATTCCCGTTCCTCTTCGTGCAAATCGCCCCGAACGTCCAAATGTTGCCGGAGATCCGCGAATCCCAGTTGCTGACTTTGGAAAAAACGCCAAACACCGCGATGGCGGTCATCACCGACGTGGGAAATGCCGACAATATTCATCCTACCCAGAAAGAACCGGTCGGCGCCCGATTGGCGCTTGCGGCGAGAGCCTTGGCTTATGGAGAAAAAATCGAATACTCCGGCCCGGTCTTTAGCGGCGTTAAAATCGAAGAGAGCCACGCTGTGCTCAGTTTCAAGCACATCGCAGGCGGGTTGCTTGCGAAAGACGGTGACCTCAAGGGGTTCACGATCGCCGGCGCCGACAAAAAGTTCGTGCCGGCGAAAGCCGAAATTCGAGGCGATACCGTGATCGTCTCAGCCGACCAGGTGCCGCAGCCCGTGGCCGTACGGTACGGCTGGAGCAAGGTTCCCGACGTGAACCTATATAACAAGGAAGGTCTGCCCGCCTCCCCGTTCCGCACGGACGTGGAGTGATACCGCCGATATGGGGTCACACGGCCACGGTGCGCTTCACCATCTGCTCGCCGGCGCCGTGACGAAAACCGTCGAATTTGCCTCCGGCGCTGATAATCCTTACTGAATGAAGCTACTACCGTTATTTGCCGGGGGATGGATTTGTGTTTTGGGTGCGGCGTTTCCTTTCTGCACGTCGTCAGCCGGAGAGGAAGTTTCGCGATCGCCGCTTCGAGGTAATCCGGATTTGCCGTTGGCTGCGCAGAATATCCTCAAGGCCGAGCCGGATGCTTGGTTCTTTGTATTACCCGGAGAAAATGAATTTGATTTGGAGCGGATCAGATCGCACGAAAAGTATCGTAGGATGCTGCATTCACTTATTGACATGCGGATGAAGACCGGCACGGAACTTACAAAGCTTGAAAAGCGGAATCTGATTAAGATTCTTCTGTATCCGCAGAATTATTTGGATTCTGCTGGATTGAATTTTGACTTTATCGATGCCCCTCATGTGGGTTGCATCTTCAAGGCGAAGAACGGCGCTGTCGATATATGTTTCGGCAGCTATTTCGTCTGGCTGTATCAGGACGCGGGTTGGACGAGTCGTTTTTTCAGTGATGGAGGAGCAGCCGCCTTCAAGCGGTGGCTCGGCAAGCAAGAAAAGCAGCCATAACGAGAATTCGCCGATTGAAGGAATGGCACGCAGACGCAAACAGGACACGATCCTTGACGATCACAACATCTCGGATCATCAAACCGGGCACTGTTCACCACAGGTGAAACCGCCAGCGAGGTCATCTCCTCGGCCCGGTGCCATGATCCGCTGAAAGCTCCGATCTGCGAGTTCCCCGGGTGAAAACCACTTTTCCCACTCCTCTCGCCTGATGATCACCGGCATCCTGTCACGAATCGGCTCCAGCACCGAATTGGCTGATGTCGTCAAAAGACAGCACCGAGAAATCTCTCCAGCGGTTTCCCAAAAGCCGGCAATGGCGAACACATCGTCATTTAGCGTGAACAGGTGGGGTCGTAGCTGCCGGGATACAGGGCAGATACTGATAGAAGCGGTTTCATAAGTCTTTTGAGGCAAAGAAAAAAATGTGTGGACCACGTAAAGCGTTTATGATGAAAAGCTTGGGATGCAACACACATTCCTTACCGAAGAGCAGTGGCGGCGTATTGAGCCGCTCTTACCGAAGCTGGAGAGTCGTGGTCGGCCTTGGGCGGATAATCGCTTGGTCCTGGAGGGCATCCTCTGGGTGCTGAAGACCGGAGCGCGATGGCGAGACCTGCCGGAGCAATATCCGAGCGCGAGCACTTGCTGGCGGCGGCTCCAGCTATGGGAAGAGGAAGATATTTGGCTGAACATTTGGCGAACCTTCCTCTCGGAGTTGAGCGAGCGAGGGCGACTGGATTGGAGCGAAGCCTTTGTCGACGCGAGTTTCGCACCGGCAAAAAAAGGGGCGCTTGCGTCGGAAAAACCAAGAGAGGCAAGGGAACGAAGTGGATGGTGGTGGTCGACGGCGAGGGTATTCCTTTGGGAAGCCACCTTGCCAGCGCGTCCCCGGCGGAAGTCACCCTCCTGGAAGAAACACTGAGCAAACTGCTGCTGCCTCATACCCCCTGGCATTTGATCGCGGATCGCGCCTACGATAGTGATAAGTTGCGGGAGCGTCTCCACACCCGCAACATCCAGTTGATCTGCCCCCATCGGTGCGGGCGCGTTCGTCCCCCTACGCAGGATGGCAGGCCGCTTCGACGCTACCGCAAGCGCCGGAAGATCGAGCGCACATTCGCCTGGCTCGGAAACTTCCGTCGCCTTGTCGTTCGCTACGAACGAAAGATCCAAGTCTATCAGGGCTTCTTTCATCTCGCCTGCCTCATAATTACCCTCAGACACTTATGAAACCACTTCTAGAATAAATACCGGGATCGCGAGAAACGGGAAGATTAAACCAGCGATATAAGCAGCTCCAAGCGCAAGGAGAACGCCAAGCAAATTTGTAATAGTGTAAATAATAATTTGTTGCATAAAACGTAAGTCGTCTAGAGCGTGTCATGCACTTTTTTGCAAATAAAGCTGGACCATGTAAATACAACCAGGCATTAAGCTTGGGATGGCAGAAAAAATCTACAAGACACGAGGAG
>Ga0302324_100001244_pt1 | contig 62839 bp, 60 predicted proteins | sample Palsa_T0_1_FD_201949 | JGI IMG/M metagenome (GOLD analysis project Ga0302324, IMG submission 201949) | Peat permafrost microbial communities from Stordalen Mire near Abisko, Sweden - Palsa_T0_1 | ecosystem: Environmental > Terrestrial > Soil > Palsa > Peat permafrost | place: Sweden: Abisko...
CGTCCTCCCTGGCATGGCCCGGCGGAATCTCTCCGACGTGAATCACCTCACCCCGGCCCGCTGGGTCGCTTCCAAAAATTAACCTGGGTTGGCCGGACGGATACCATTGACTATCCAGAGCGAACGCCTGAAGCAGTTCTTTCGATCCTGTCACGACCTCGGATGGATCCCGGAAAACCCGACCGCGAAGCTCAAACCACCGAAGGTAAAGCAGGAGCCGGTTTATGCTTTCCCGAAGGTCGATCGAAACGCGCTCCTGAAGGCTGTCAGCGATGACGATTTTCTCTTGACATTGAATCTGACGATGCGATATTCCGCTCTCGCGCCGGTCGACATGGTGTTCTTGAAGCCGCAAAATCTTCATGGCGATCGCATCGTGACGAAGCGCACGAAGACAGCGAAACGTGTCAACGTAAAGTTGCCAATGGTCGTGGCTGAGAGGCTGAGCGCACTCCCGGTGCAAGCCGGGGGATATTGGTTTTGGAATCGAATCGGAGGGGATTCAAAGCATGAAACTGCAACGGGGAACTTGCGCCGAATGATGCGTCCGTATTTTGAAAAAGCAAAAGTATATCAGCGCGATGAACACGGCGAAATTGTTTATGAACGAGATGAGGAAACTCACGAGTTGAAACCAGTGTTGGGTACCCTTTATCAGTGGCGGCATACGTTTGTCCACGAGCACATCATGAAAGACACGCCTCCGTCACGAATCGCTGAACTTCTTGGGGATACTCTAAGGATCGTGATGGAGACTTATGCTCACTTCATTGAGGAGCGGCAGGCACAGCTCGACAAGGCTGCAGCGAGAAGCTGGAACAACAAGGAACTAGAGGCATACCGAATTAACGTTTGACGCGGCGGTAGGCTGATGTCGTTTCGCTGTTCTACGCAACAGACTTTGTGATCTTGCGAATTTCACGCTGCAGTACGGACGGTGGGATTAAGAGCGTGTCATATTTTCGAACGTGGCGCCGTCTCCTCGCATCATATCTGTAGGGACTGTGGATGATTCTCACGCCCTCGACTTGGGCAAAATAACGTCGAGTCGCCTTTTCTGACTGACCTCATACCAGAGCTGCTGGTTGCACCGTGAGCGGTATTTCCGCGATTCCTGAGGTGCCAGAATGTGAATCCCTCAGCGCTAGTTGCCCGTCGCGCATTCGAGCGCATCTCTCGTCCAGACTCAGTTTTCTCGCCCTCATAAATTTCCATTTAAGCCACTGGGGCTTTCGTTTCGCGGCATGCTGTCCAATTCGCAGCACTCTTGCTAGCCGCGGCGCCAATCAACGGGATCATCCCTCGACCATTGGTTCGTCGAAAAAGTGGTGTGCTTGCGAAAACGCAAGCTTTTGCAGTCTCACGTAGAGAAATAACCCAAAACAGAAACTCGTTCAAATGGATGACGCGGCGGTGTTGAGTCCACTCAGGAAGATTTCGCGCCCACGACAGAGGTGTTGAGAGATTGAACGCATGGTGCCAGATTTTGTCGGGGGACCCACTTTTCCTCAATCACTTCAGATCTCAAGAGCTAAGCGTGAGCCACGTAACCGTTCCAATGGCTCTCTTGCTGCCGACTGGAGCGGATGATGTCGTCAAGTGACTAAGGGAAACCATACTTGGTAGATTTATGGGCCTTTTTCTACCAATCATAACCAGAGAAACCCGCCAAGTTGGCCACCAGATAATAAGTCGCTAGAACCCACCGTGCGGCGCCTGGTTCCCTCAACCGATGGGCATGATCGTTTAGATGAGATCGATCTCCGGGCGAAGCCGAACCCCTAGTTCCCAAGATCGAAAGAGCGGCGGAGGTCGACATACAATTCTTCCGAGGTCGAAATCCGTTCAGGATCACCCGTGGATTTAATAGCCCGAAATCGGCAATCGCTCGAATGGACATTGAGGCGCCGGGGATAGATAGCGCTCGGGACTTCGCTTTAGGACATCAGGATCGGTTTGCTCTTCATGAAGATCTGCTTCATAAAAGGGGTGTGCCGAACACGTCCCTTTCGTCCGAACTCTCGAGGAACGCTGCCTTCCCTCGGGAGGCTGGAGTTATCTGAATTCTCCCCAAATCAGTGTCGAGGCGACGACTTTGGCCGCCATGGCCATAAGATCGGAATCGTTGGACGCGAGCGGATCAGGAATTGGCCCGCTGCTGAAACTGCAGAGACGAGACGGGGCCTGGCCTGCATTCCGTGGCGACCCGGAACCCAGTTGGACGACGGCGCTGGTGTTATGCGCTCTAAACGCCACTGGTGAATTTGTGAGCGCCCGTGACAAGGCGTTTCATTGGCTTGTCTCAGAGCGTGGACGAGAGGGCCATTGGTTCTGGCGATGGAAGTTCAAAACGGCGGATCGGAACGTTCGATTTGATCCCGATAAGTATGGATGGCCTTGGGCATCGGGATCCGCCAGCTGGGTCATTCCAACCGCGTTTAGTGTCATCGCCCTGAAGCAATACACGGTCTGCAATCGCCTGGATGCATAGGAAAAGCGAATCAATCTTGGTGTTGAGATGCTCTCAGATCGTGTCTGTGTCGCGGGAGGCTGGAACGCTGGGAACAGCGTCGTTCACGGCGGCCCCTTGCGACCGCATGTTGAGGCGACCGCTATCGCTCTGTTAGCTCTCCAAGACGAGAACCGAAGCGTAATAATCGACAAGAGCTTGGAATGGCTAAAACTCAACGCCGCTAGCATTGACGCTGCTACCAGCCTCGCTTGGTGCATTCTCAGCCTGTTCGCATACCAAGAGCCTGTTGATGGGCTCAAGAACAGGCTAGCGACGATTATAGGAAATGGCCGCGATCCTCGGCGGACATCTGAAAACCGGCCATACGTGGACACTTCAAAACCGGCCAACGGAGCAGAACCAGGACAAAAGTATTTATACCTTGGGAAGGGTCGCTTCGGCAAACATTTTGCGCAGACCGAGCTGCGCACGTTTATACTAAGTGCAACCGGGCGGAGGATACGGCAACGCAGGGATGCGACCGGAGCGCCGACTCGGTGGCCGGAATGATGGGGCGGCGTGAGCCGCCCTGCCAGCAACATTCTGGCGCAAAAGCGATAAATCCCAGGGGTTTGGGGACAGAGTCCCCAAGGTCTTGGAAGGGCGTTGTCAGTTGGTGTGGGTGTCCCATTGATCGTGAAAATTGCTCTGCTTGCATTTGTCGTCTGGAGTGCTTCAGTTGCGCTGGGCTGCGATTGTGCCCCCGTGTCGCTGAGAGACGCGAAAGCGGGCTCGGAAGTTGTGTTCCGTGGAACCATAACGAGCATCCGCGGCGGTAAAGTGCGGTTCCGCATCGAGAGGGTCTGGAAAGGCAATATCGGACGCACCTTCGACATGCCGGAGTTCCCCGAAACGTCCGCGTGCATCGGCTTTCTGCCAAGCTTGCTTCAAGTCGGTAACGACCTACTGGTTTTTGCCTGGCGGCTGCATCGAGACTCAAACGACAACGACTATTTCACCAGTATTTGCACTCACACCCAGTTGTCACAATCTGCAGGCGAGGATTTCGCCGGACTTGGTCGTGGTAAAGCTCCACGTTAGCCAAAGTAGTGTCACCGTAGCCACAGGAACCCTTGACGACCACCGCCTACAGATGGGCATTCAGTCACCGGCGGTTGCAGCGGTCTTGGTGCGCCAGCTTCGTGGCCCGCACTTGAGCACGTGACCGTGATGCAGCAGGCGGTCGAGCATCGCGCTCACGGCCGCAGCATCGCCGAGCAACTTGCCCCAGTCCTCGACGGGACGGTTGGAAGTGAGCAACGTGCTGAAGCGCTCGTAGCGGCGCATGATGATCTCCAGCAGATCCTCGGCGGCCGTGTGCGGAAGCTTGCGCATGCCGAAGTCGTCGATGATGAGTAGCGGAACCATCGCCACCGATTCCATGTATTCCTTGCGAGTGCCGTCTGCAACGGCCTCGGCCAAATCATCGAGCAGGATGTGAGTTTCGCGATAAAACACCTTGCAGCCTTGTTGAATCGCAGCCTGTCCGATGGCTTGCGCCAAATGGCTTTTCCCTGTTCCGCCGGGGCCGAGAAACAACGCGTCTTCGCGCTTGTTGATGAAGGCGCCGGTGGCTAGGTCAAAGACCAGGCTGCGATTCATCTTGGGATTAAAGCTGAAGTCGAAGTTGTCGAGCGTGCAGTTGGGATCGCGGAAGCCGGCTTGTTTGCGGCGGCGTTCAAGCAGCCGGTCGGCGCGGCGCGTGAGTTCGTCCGATACCAGGCAAGAGATCAGGTCGATGGGAGCCATGGGTTCGGCTTGAGCTTGGCGCAGCCTCGTTTCGAGCACAGCGGCCATGCCGCCCAGCCGCAGTTGGCGGAGCGCGCGTTCGAGTTCGATTACGTTCATGATTGGTCCTCCTGACGGGTTTTGCTTTCGATGAGATCGCGGTACAAGGTGAGCTGACGGATCAGTGGATCTACCTGCCGCAAAGTCAGCGGCAGTTGAGGGTTGTGTTCCAGGTAACGGCGTACGAAGTGGTATTCGCGGGTGCTGGTTTCTAGAGCCAGCGCGCAGGCGTCATCGGTGGAGGCGATGCCGTACTTTTTGGCCAGCGCCAGCGTGCCCAGAATGCGGCGCACTGCGAGTTCGCCGTGTTTCGCGTGCATCGCCTGGCACAACTGGCCAATGTGTTTTCCAGCCTTTTCGGCGCGGTGCAGCAACTGTTGCGTCGATAGTGGTGTCCGCCGCGGACGGTCTTCATCGTGGATGCGATGACGGCCGCGCTCTTGCCGCAGGTGCTCGCGTAGCAGTTGACCGGTGGTGGGATTCAGCAAACGAACGAGAGTGTCATTCCACTGGACCTGAACACGCCGGCCGATCCAGCCTGGCGGTGCGCCGTAGTAGGCGGCTTCGACTTCCACGCAGCCGTCCAAGTGCACGGCTCTCTCACCGTACTGGTAATAGCGAAAAGGTTCGAACGGCAGCGGAAGCAGTGCCGGACGCTCTTCGGCGAACATCGCCGCGACTTGCCGCTTGGTGGTTCCGTGAATGCGCGTGTCGGCCCAACGCTCTTCCCACCGGTCCAGATACGCTTGCGCATCTTCCAGGCTCTCGAAGCGCTGGCCTTTGAGCGGCGTCCTCTTTGCGTGGCCAACACCGGATTCCACTTTGCCTTTGCGATCCGGGTCCTGCACGCGGCATGGAAGCGCTGTGACGCCGTAGTGCTGCAATACGTCACGGTACAGCGGATTGAGCGTGGGCTCGTAAATGTCGGGCGTGAGCACGCCCTCGCGCAGATTATCGAGCACTACCACGCGAGTGACCCCACCGAGCCTGCGAAACGCCTTCTCATGCAGCTCGGCCCAGACGCGTGCGCTAGAACGGAACACCAGGAGGCGAACGGCTTTCCGACTGTATCCCAGCGTCAGGACGAATAGCCGCGTGCGCCGATACTTGCCCGTTTGCGCGTCGCGCACCATGGGCCCGGTGCCATAATCGACCTGCGCTTCTTCGCCCGGCGCCGTCTCAATGACCACGCGCGCTTCCGGGGTGGAAGATCCGCGCAGCTTCCGCACGAACCGTTTGACACTGGCGTATTTTTCGCCGTAGCCGTGTTCGTCCACCAGATCTTGCCAAATGGCCATGGCGTTTCGGCCTTTGGCCAGCTCGGCCTCGATGAACTCCCTAAACGGTTCACAGGCACTCGAAGACGACGTTGAAGCCGGTGTACGGAGTTCGTCCCCAGGATCATTTTCGTGTCCAGGGTCGGTGGACACCTCGATGGCCGGTTTTGGATGGGCGCGTCCCCAACCTCCGGGCGGTCGGACGGGAACGCCGGCAGCCTTTAAATAGGTCGCGGCAGTCTCGCGGCGAATGTGGACGGTTCATTCAATCCGCCGCAAGGACCAGCCAAGACGGCCCAGCGCAAGGACTTGCTGTTTCTTTTCTTCGCTCAAGACATTCACCGCCGGAGGATAATCCTCCGTCTCAGTCAATGTCCTGGATCAGCTATCTCATTGGCCGCTTTTCAAGTGTCCACCGATGGCCGGTTTTGGGTGTCCGCCGAGGCGCGATATCCAGGACAATGCAACTCTGGCCACTGCGATTTTGGCACTCAGGTGCGGCGAGATGATTCATCCGTTCCTGGTGCTGCGATGAAGCTCGATCGACGACGATTTCTCGGCTCAGCAGCAGGACTGGCCGCGACAACTGGCACGGCGGCAGAGTGGCTTTGGCCGAAGCACTCGGTATCCTTCAAGAAACCTTGCTCATCTGTAGCGATCCTGGATGCAGTCGAATACTCCGAGAAGATTGAGGCTCTTCTCATGGATGGATTGCGGCGCTTCCATCTGAAGGTGCTTGGCAAGACAGTTCTCCTCAAACCAAATCTGGTGGAAGATGTGCCTGGACCCGTAAACACGAGCGCCACTCTTGTAGGCGCAACCGCGAGATCCTTCCTACGCCTTGGCGCCGCCCGTGTGGTGATTGGCGAAGGCCCGGGACATCAACGCGACACTGAGCTCGTAGTGCAGGCTGCGGGTCTGACGCCACATCTCAACGAACGGCAGATCGAGTTCGTAGATCTGAACCGCGACGAACTCAGGAAAGTGAGGCTGAGGGCGAGTTACAGCGGCCTCCACGAACTATGGCTGCCGCATACAGTCCTCGCGTCCGACTTCGTTGTCTCAATGCCCAAGGTAAAGACGCATCACTGGGCCGGGGTAACGCTGAGCTTGAAAAACATGTTTGGCATCGTGCCCGGTATGAAGTACGGCTGGCCCAAAAACGTGCTGCACTGGCACGGAATTCACGAGAGCATTCTCGACATCTGCGCAACGGTTCCGATTCACTTCGTGATCGCGGACGGCATAACAGCTATGGAAGGCAACGGACCACTGCAAGGAAGCGCCCACCAGCTCGGGAAGATCGTTCTCGCCGATGATCCTGTCGCGGCCGATGCGACCTGCCCACGCCTGATGGGATTTGATCCGCTGCAGGTTCGGCATATCTCGGAGGCAGGGCAGTTCCTTGGCAACCTGCGTGAGGATCGGATCACGATGTTGGGGGAAGAAGTGAGCGTAACCAAGCAGGTCAAACGCAAGCCGGGGGCATCGCCACTACTTTTCGGCAAGTTCCTCATGGAACTCGGCGCATTCGTCTCGCTCGAAGACATCTCCGGGGAATTGCCGGCTTATCGCGAAGAAGTGATCGGCGTGGACATGGACGAAGCGCTAGCAAAAGCCTATGCGGATCTCGAGAAGCAGATCAAGGAGGCGCTCGAAGAGCATCGGGGGAACCATTCCGTCCTCAGCACAGCCCTGAATGCGCTGCTCGCCTATCCGGATCGGCCTTACGGTTTCGGTGATCTGATCGGGACCGAATACGACCCAGAGCGGCACCGGCGCGAGCCGTTTCTGATCGCTCACACGCAGGATCTCAGCGAGGATGTGGTCTACGCAAAAGAACGCCAACTGATCGAGCACATCAAGGAAGACCTCTCTCGCGGCAGAAAGTGCCAGGTCTACGCTGTCTATACGGGCAAGAGGGACGTAACGGGACGTCTGGAACGGATTCTCTCAAAGGAAGGCATTCGGGTCTCTGTGCTCACGACCCAGGTGCCGCCCGATCAGCGTGAAGCGTGGTACGAACGCCAGCTCCGGAACGGAAAGCAGGTGTGCATTGCCCATCCCGCCTCGTTTCCGTCGGGATGGATCTGCTTTGGGCGCCATCGATATATTTTGTTCAGACGGGCTATTCGATTTATACGCTGCGACAAGCGAGCCGCCGTTCGTGGCGGATCGGACAGCGATCTAATGTCGTCGTTCGCTTTCTTTCCTATAACGAGACGATGCAAACGTCCTGCCTGCGCTTGATGGGCAAGAAACTGTTGGTCTCGCTGGCAATGGAGGGGAAATTCTCGAACGAGGGTCTTCAGGGTTTAGAAGACGATGACGACGTGCTTACCGCGACGGCGCGTGAACTCGTTACTCAGAAGGGAGTAGGGGACTCAGCAAGTGCAATCTGGAAGGCGCTGCAGGAGCAGCACGCGCGACTGCTGCCGCCTTCTTCAACGCTCGACGACGGAGAGCATGCCGCCCCGCCACCCTCAGAACTCCTCGGTGTCAATGGCACAGCGAGCGGTTTGGTGTTTGGCTCTCCGATGCCCAAGGAATCACCGCGCCGAAAGCAACCTGTTGAAGAGCCCGTTGCCGAGACCGACTGCCAGCTATCGCTGTTCTGAATTCAAATGCTGGAGGCGCGGTTCGACTGGCTTTCACTTTGCTATTCATCGCGTACGAATCCGGACCAGGCCGCTCGACAGCTCACGACTACTCCGATGCTTGAGATTACGGGATACTGGCCGACCTCCGAGGAGCCATCCGGCCCATCCGCTCGTCCCTTTGTACGAGTGGCCGACGATTCAATCGGAGCAGTCGTATACCCCTCGCAGGCAGCACCCTACGAGCGTGGTTCCCACAATCGCGGCTGTTGTGCAGCCGGGAAGTTCGCCACGGATAATTTCCGGATACGCCGTAACTCAGGAGCAACTGACAGGTCTTCCCCCGGCCGCGCGCGGTTGTCGGGGTTCAGGCGCCATCCTCGCGACATCTCTTGGCGGGTGAAGTAAGTTCAGTCCACCTTTGGGGCTGGCTAATTCATTTTTGAACAGCGGCGGCGGGCTGGCGTGCGGAGGCCGCAAGCGCGGCGAAGCGTGGGTCGCCATGCAGAGATTTGAGATCGGTTTCCTTTTCCAGGCCCAGCCTTGTTTCGGCCGAGAGTGCGTTCTCCACGGCATACCGCAAGTTGGAAAAGGACTCATCTGGCTTGCCCTCGAGAGCCAAAATGCATGCCAGGTCGTAAGCCGCGTCGGCCGTGTCCGGATGCCCCGGCCCCAGAGCGCGGCGCCGGCCTTCGAGTGTCTGCCGGAGCGTCGCTTCCGCTTCGGCATAGCGCTTTTCTCTCTTCAAGAGCATGCCCAAAGTCTCCAGAGCGGACAAGGTGTCGGAATGATCAGCTCCCAACGTCCTCCGTTCCGTCTCCAGGGTCTGGCGAACCAGTTGCTCCGCCTCGGCGTACTGGCCTTCCTCGGTGAGCACATCAGCCAGATTTCCCATGCTGATCAGCGTGAGGCGGTTCTCCGGGCCCAGCCGCCTGCGCTTGATTTCCAACGTCTCGCGGAACATCTTCTCCGAGTCGGCGTAACGCTTCTCGCTGTACAGAACCAACGCCACGTTTCCCATGGTCATCAGCGTATCGGGGTGCTCAGGTCCGAGTACCCGGCGTTGGGTTTGATACACATCGAGATACAATTTTTTCGCTTCGTTGAGCCTTTGCTCGTAATGCAGCACGGCGGCGAGATTACCCATGTCGAGTAGGACATTCGGGTGGTCGGAGCCAAATCTGCGCCGGTCCACTTCCAGCACTTCCCGGAATGTCTTTTCGGCATCCTTGTATTTGCCTTCATAAGCCAGATCTGCTCCCAGATGCGCAGTGATTAATCTGGTCACCTCGTCTTCGGGCCCGAGTACTCGTCTCGCCATCTCGAGCGCCCCGCGATTCAGCTTCTCCGCTTCGGGGTAACGGCCTTCACGGTTCAAGATAAAGGCCAATTGGGACATGGAACGTAAAGTGTCGCGATGTTCGGAACCCAGCCGGTGACGGCGGGAGTCCAGCGTCTCACGGCTCCACTTTTCCGCCTCGGAGTGACGGCTCTCATACATCAGCACCCCGGCCAGATCGTACATCGAATTCAACGTATCCGGGTTCTGGGCGCCGAGCATGCTGCGGCGAACTTCCACGGCCCGGCGCAGCAGCGGCTCGGCCTTGGCGTATAGCCCAAGGCTTTCATAGACGTGGCCCATCACGTGCATCATTTGGGCCTGGAGTTCCGGGTCCTTGTCCAGCCCCGTGTTGATGTCGTTCGACGCTTTATCCAGAATTTCGCGCGCTCGGATATCGTTGCCGCGTGCCTCGCTGGGGTTCGACACATTGAACATACCAGTCATGAATTCGGTCACGCGATCCGCGCGATCCCGTTCGCGCTTGATCCGCCGCAGCTCGAAGGCCTGTGCCACTGCCACCGACACCAGCAGCAGGGCGGCGATGGCGGCCACCGCCACCCCCACCCGGTGCCGGCGAACGTACTTGCGAGCCCGATATGCAGCGCTCGAAGGACGAGCTACGACCGGCAGATTCCGCAAGTATCGGCCGATATCGGCAGCCAATTCCGCGGGCGTCGCATACCGCCGGGAGCGGTCCTTTTCCAGTGCTTTGAGAGCGATCGCATCGAGATCGCCGTGCAATTGGCGCACCAGCGTGGGAGCATCCGCGCCGCGCTTCTGCGCGGTAGTGGCGGTCTGATCGCCGAGCGTCCGTATTCTGGTGCTCGGCCGCGGCGCATCTTCCTCGCGCAGCCTGCGCAGAAACTGATCCGGGGGCGTCTTGCTGAAATCCAGCGGCAGCACGCCCACCAGCAACTCATACAGCACCACGCCTAGCGAATACACGTCGGTACGCGTGTCCACGTCCGTGCCGGCCGAGTCGGCCTGCTCCGGGCTCATGTAACCCGGTGTCCCGACAACGGCCCCCAACCGCGTGAACATCGTGTCGGCCATTAGCCGCTGCGCAGTCGCCTTCGCTACCCCGAAGTCGATAATGCGCGGCGCTGGTTTACCGTCCACTTCACTGACGAGGATGTTCGATGGCTTCAAATCGCGATGCAGGATGGCCTTCTGGTGCGCATGCTGCACACCATCGCAGACCAGGACGAACAGTTCCAGCCGCTGGCGCATGGTTAACTTGTGTTTGTCGCAAAAGTCCGTGACGGGCAACCCGGTGACATACTCCATCACAAAATAGGGCCGGCCCTGCGGCGTGGAGCCGCCATCGAAGACTTTGGCGATGGCGGGATGGTCCATCAGGGCCAAGGCCTGGCGCTCGGATTCAAAGCGCGCAACCACTTCGCGCGTGTCCATACCCGCCTTAATAAGCTTGAGGGCGACGCGCCGGCGAACTGGCTCCTTCTGATCCGCCAGCCATACCTCACCCATGCCGCCCCGCCCGATCGGCTGGAGCAGACGATAAGAATCGATGACGGCGCCGGGGATCGCCTCGCCGGGTCCGATCGTGCGGGTGCTGAATTGCGTTTCGCCGTTGCCAGGGAGTGGGGCGCCTTCGGCGCCTTCGCCGCCCTGATCGCTTGCTCCGGATGGCTCAACGGACATTTCAGACCTTCTTCATACTGCCTCTGTACAGTCTAGCTCGGAGGAGCACAAGAAGCCTCCCAGCGCAAAGGGGCACCCCGTTTCGCGCGGTGGCTGGAGAGGGTTCAAGAATGAATTGTCGGCACCCGAAGTTGCCCACGCTGGGAGGAACCACTGATAGCTTTCGCGAAATCTCTTCTAGACCAGCCACGCGACGTAGTTGAAGCCAAGGCATCGCGCTCGGCTCCGGTTGTATCACGCCCCACTCGGACCGGAGTCCTATAGTGTGAGCCATGGCATTGGAGGCCACGGCTATGAAAACAAAATCCAATCGCAAAGCGAAACGCAGCCATGCCAAAACAATCCTACGATTGCCCGACCTCGAAATTGCGAAGACGGCGGTCATAAACAGCCTTTCTTGTCCTGATGCGCAGAGAGGATATCGTCACGCCATCGACGAATTTGTTGACTGGTATTGCTCCGAGCCGCGATTGTCGTTCAGCAAGACGGTGGTAATCCGATACCGAATGAATCTGGAATCGCGGCATCTCGCGCCAGGTACGATCAACCTCCGCCTTGGAGCAGTGCGTCGCCTTGCATACGAAGCCGCCGACTGTGGGCTTCTCAGTGCGGATTTGGCGGCCGGAATACGGCGCGTCAAAGGCGTCAAGAAACTCGGTGTGAGGCTGGGCAATTGGCTAACGCCCGAGCAAGGAAACGCACTGTGGCAGGCGCCGAATCCGGAGCGCCTCCGAGGTAAACGTGACCGAGCGCTGCTAGCGCTTCTTTTGGCGTGCGGCCTTCGGCGGCACGAGATTGCCGAACTGACCCTCGACCACTTTCAAAAGCGCGAAGAGCACTGGGCAATCGTCGATCTAGTTGGGAAGGGCGGCCACATTCGAACGATTCCGGTGCCGGATTGGGTCTACCGCCTGTCGAACGACTGGATGTCGGCCGCTGGCATTCAATGCGGAAGGCTCTTCCGAAAGGTGAGCAGCGCCGGGAAGCCGTGGGGCCCACAGAGTCACCGAAAAGCTGGTTTGGCACGTTGTTAAGGAATTCGCGGAGCGGATCGGCAACGATAGGTTGGCGCCCCACGACCTGCGTCGGACGTGCGCTCGCTTGTGTCGGGCGGCCGGAGGCGAACTTGAGCAAATTCAGCTCCTCGTTCATGTCTCGGTCCAAACGACGGAGCGCTACCTCGGCTGCACACAGCGAATCGCTGCTGCGGTGAACGACAAGATCGGAATCGAGCCGGCATTGTGAACTCGCCCATCTCTGGAAGGGTGCCGGACGATCCGCCCGGAGCAGAGCATCGCCACCGTCCGTTGCCCTGGACTACTGGCGCCGGCTCCGTCGCAGATCCCATAGTCCGCGAGCCGAGAGGATCAAAGTGAAGCCCCCCAGCCCGCCGAGCGCCCAGAGTGTCCAGACGAAGAAAAAGCCGCCGGGGGATTTGGCTATCTCGCCGTAATGTGCCCCGTTCATGTGAATGACGGGCATGGCGGCTGCGAGCAATCCGATGAGCAGCATGATGACGTGCCCCGATCGCCGTTCGGGGAGCACGAGTGTCCCGTAGAGGAAGACCGCGAGGATGAGCAGCGCAGTGTTTGAGCTCTCGGCCGTCGATATCCCACGAACGATGTCGTCCGTAATGTGAAGCGTCAGGAAGAGGATGGAGAGCAGAGACGCGACGGTCAACATGGTGTTGTGTTTCATTGGAAGTCTCCTGATTGGATTTTATGTGTGCCTCATTGCCCTGCTGCCTTTGCCTACTCCGTCCCCTGCGCTGCTCCCCCATTGCCGATAAGACGCACAGGATGCAAGGAAGAAAGGTAGATCTGGAGACTAGATCGCCTTAAAAGACGCTAAACACCTTCTCGTTGTTCAATATATATGGTGTGACCGTTCCGGGCCTCCGCGATGCGGCGGACTAAAATGGCAGCATTCCCAGCAGCGAGCGCCGGCAGCTTTTTCGCCGTTGCGAACGTGATGCGCCAGTGCCAGGCGCGCACCCTGATGCCAGCGCGTTTACCAGGACAGATTGACCTGGCACAGAGCGTTCTACCACATTACAAGTTCCTGCTCGTGATTTCAGTGCCGTGCTTTGGAGGAAGCATACGGTGCGGTAGACCGGGCGCGGCTTCTAGGCTGATTGCGGGAAGAATGATAGCCTGGAAAAATGCGTGCAATTCTGTTCCTGCTGCCGGCCCTCATGATGGGGCAAAGCACGGCTCTCCAGGCTCCTCCTGCCAAGGCTACAACTGCGACACCCAATCCCAAAACTATGCCCAAATCCGCTCCGAAGTCGGCTGCTCCAGCGAAGGCCGCCGCACCCGTGCTCTCAACCGACGAACAGAAAACTGTCTATGCTTTGGGCCTCCAGATGTACCGGTCCCTGGCCCAGTTCGATCTTTCACCGGCCGAAGTGGAGCTAATCAAGCGCGCTCTTGGCGACGCTGCGTCCGGCAAGCCAGCGGTGGATGTGAACGAATGGGGACCTAAGTTTCAGGCTTTTGGGCAAACCCGCGCGGCTCGTGTGGCGGAGAAACAGAAGCTGCTCGCCAACTCGTATCTCGCCAAGGCGGCCGCGGCGCCAGGCGCGATTAAGACAGAGTCCGGATTAGTCTACTCGGATATCCGGCCCGGAACCGGTGCCTTCCCGAATGCCTCCGATTCGGTGAAGGTGAACTACCGGGGCACACTCACCGACGGAACGGAGTTTGACAGCTCTTACAACCGCAATCAACCTGCGGAGTTTCCGCTGAGCGGCGTCATTCGCTGCTGGACTGAGGGCGTACAGAAAATGAAGGTGGGTGGGAAGGCTCGATTAGTTTGCCCGTCCGACATCGCTTATGGGGACAAAGGGCACCCGCCGGTGATTCCGGGCGGAGCGACGCTGATTTTCGAAATTGAGCTGTTGGAGATCAATGGACATTGAGTTCCTGCGAGATTGATCGTCGTCAGTTGACCTGCTTCGTCCGGATCACGCTACTCGGAGCAAGCTCGGGGTCGGTCGCTACGGGCCGCCCTGAAACGGCAAGGGTTCGCTACTGGGAAACGCCGGTCACGGAACTGTCCGCTCGAATCGGCCGGGCGATTTCCGTGCTGCCGCCGCCAACAGCAATTCGTCGAGCCAGACGACCTAAGGATTGCCCGTTTTAGAAACTGGGTTTCAATTCGCGGAGCCAGGCGCGTTTGTGAGGATCAATCTTGCCCTGCGATCCAACACCGTAGAGCTGCTAGCTTGACAAGCCGCTAGCTACCTTACAATACTCGTAAGGGATCTTCGCAACTTCCTCGCTATTGCGGAGACCTTGCACTTCGGTCGCGCGGCTTCGCAACTTGGCATCGCCCAGCCGGTTTTAAGTCAACAGATCAAGCGGATGGAGACCATGCTCGGTCACCCGCTTTTTGAAAGAACTCCTCGGGGCGTGACGCTGACACCCGTGGGCGTATATTTCCAACGCAGAGCAGAGGTCCTGTGGGCAAACCTGCAGGACACCGTTCAGACAGCGCAACGAATCGGGCGAGGGGAAGATGGAAGCTTGGTCGTAGGTGTTTGTGGTTCCGTGATGTTTACCAGGTTCTCCGAGGTCGTGAAACGATTTCGCGGCTCTTATCCTCAAGTCGACCTGCAACTTAGAGATTTGAATGCATGTCAGCAAGTCGAGCAATTGCTCGACGGCACGCTCGATATCAGCGTCCTTCGCGATGGGAAGCCAAGGGACGGACTGGTGCTGCAAACGTTATATCGCGAGCCGCTCATTGCCATCTTGCCGGAGCGGCACCCGCTCGCTGGGAAGAAGAAATTACGGTTGGAGAAGTTAAGAGAAGAGCGTTTCGTAGTTTTCTCTCCAGCCACCGCTCGGATCCAGGCTCTGTTTTGCCGCGGGGTTCCAGCCGAACATCGTGCAGGAAGCGCCTCAATGGGCAACCGTTGTCAGCCTAGTAGGCGCGGGCATGGGTGTTTCCATCGCGCCAACATGTGTATCGCGCTTGAGCATCCCTGGCACAACCTATCGTCCTCTCCAGTCCGAAGGTCGATCAACGATCGATGTCGTCACTCGGACCGAGTTGAAGAATCCTGCGGCCAAAACCCTGTTAAGCATTGTGCAAGAGGAGTTTGGAAAGCGGGGAACCATCGATGGAGATCCCTCATAAGTTGTCAGCCGCTTACTTATGCGAAGCGATCAATAGGTCAGGAAGTCCTCAAGCTCCTCGAAGCACGGACTTCTTCGGATGTGGCGTCGCAACCGGACGTCCACCAGCATGACAGCTTATGCCGCAAGTAAAGCTTCTTGCGCAGCGCCTTCAGCGGCGGTGCCCTCAAGTGGAATTGAATGACCTTATGTCCGTTGCCACGATCGGCCTCATCCAGGCCGCTGAGCTGACCGTTTCGATCCAGACCGGCATCTGAGCCATACCTGCCGACCGCCTGTCCGCGGTCAGTATCATTATCAGCACAACCAGTGCTCCTGTGGCCGCAACCATCTCGCGCGCGGACACATCGTCTCGACGACTACCACGGCTCCCGATCTCCGGCGATAACTGCCCTTGGGGAAAAGGCCAAGGATGACTACTTGCCAACGAATCCCGCGATTAGAAACGCGAAAGCTATCGTGCGGAGTACAACAGGCCAGCGGCGAAGCAGATCCCATCTACGCCGGTACGTCTTCCAATCGGGAGGCGGAGTGGACTTTAATACGGTTGTTGATCGGCACGAGGGCGGTGACCGAAGCGTCGGCACTTGTGGAGAAGCTATCTGGATCATAGCAAGAAACTCCTCCAGGCTTTGAAAGCAAGAACGCCACGCAACAATAACGGGCCCAAATTCGCAAATGGCTTGAGCGCGTTTCGCTTTACCCTCCCAGGCGATGGGGCCGAAGACCGCAAGCGTCAGCGAAATGGCTGTCGTTGGACCCCGCCGGAAATCACGAACGGGAAGCGACCGCCACGTTGAGGCGGCTGAACACTCGAACGAGCACAAATGCCACGGCAATGCCAACGGCATCGTCTCGAACATCCCACCACTCGAAGGTGTGGCGATGAGAGTACATAACAAACTGTAACAGTTCGATAATGCAACCGATGGTCAATATTTCTATTGCTGCCTCCAACTCCTCTCGCGTGCTGGTGGCCAAGAGGCTCAAGACCAGAAAGCTGGAGCCAAAAGCGAAGAAGTGAACAAAGCGATGCTTCGCGGAGACAGCATTTCGTGAGTATAGGCGTTGGTCTTGTCTGGTGTGCAACAAAACCTTTGCTGAGCCCGGGAGCAACGATCCTATTATGACCGCGGATATCCAGAGCCGCGCGAACCATGGGGCGACTCGCTGCGGGACAGCGATTCCCAATATGGAAACTGGTCTCGATCCAGCGGAGTCGGCTCTGAGCAGTAGCGACATTTATCCCAAGATACACGATGCATAGCGCGCGCGTGCTCAGTGGACTTGATTCTTTTGATAGCTTAGTGAGTAGAAAGGGCTTTAGATTCGCCGCATAGTACTGTTGTCGCTAAAACGCACTTGCATGTCTTCCATAGACATGGTTCAACGGTCGCAACCCGTCGGGTAGACGTCTTGTTAACGTCACACCTCGTCGCCCAACGTTTGAGCCTTGCGGGCACGTTTCGTTTGTGGGATATGCATCCCGGTGCTTGGTTTATGTGATGGTGCTAACTCCATTCATTTACGCTGCTTCCTTTTCCGAAGGCTGAACGCTGCCTAATCAAATTGAGATCGATTTGTTCGGGGAACAGCCGCATGTCCCGAGCACTTGAGAAAGTTAGTTATCGGTAAATCGAAGATGAGAGGTTTTGGGAAACATCTCCTGCATACCGTGTACTGTGTTAGATCGACTACGACATATGAACCCCACTTTGCGAACCGAGGGATAGCAGTTTGAATTCGACACCTTAATAAAGGTCGGGCAAGAGATAGAGAAACTCATTCTTTAGTGTCCAATGCAGGCCATATCAATTGAAGCGGCCAAATCTTTGGGACTAATGGAGCCGATGGTACATAATCGGATGCCTTAGCACGGTTATATTCTTGCAAGGCTGCGGTAAACATGGTACTACATATCATCCCCCTGGTAGAGGGTGTCGCATCGTGTTGCGCGACCTGGTTTCCGACGAGAGACCTTGGGCGTGAGACCCTCGAAGTAGGTTAAGAGGGCGGTTACCTTGTTCTGACGATCGGATTCTTGATCGTTACGTTTCGTGTTTGCGACGAAAAGGGCCGTCGCCTCCAGACTTTTAAGAATGTTGCGGAAGGCCAAAAGGACGGTAGTGTGCCCAAGCAGCGTTTTTAGTGCTTCTCCTGTTTTTAGTGCTTCTCTAAGGTTAGCCCGATGGATACAGAATTCCTAGCTCCGGATAGCTCCACTCCGCTCAAGCCGGATCCGCTCGCCGAGAGGTTTCCCTGGTACGGCGTTCGGACGCGTTCGAATCACGAAAAAGTAGCCTCGACCGTGCTTCGAGGAAAGGGCTACGATCCCTATTTGCCTGTCTACAAGCTGCGGCGAAGTGGGCAGGATGTTCAAGGAGGGGGCGAACATCCGCTGTTTCCGGGGTATGTGTTTTGCCGTTTTGATCTGAAGAAACGGCTTCCTATCCTGATGACCACAGGGGTGATCTCGGTGCTCGGCTTCGGCAAGCACCCTGCAGCCATTCCTGATGAAGAAATTGAAGCAGTCAAAGCGGTTCTTCGTTCTGGGCTTCCTGCGGAGCCTTGTGCGTATTTGCGCGAAGGCCAACGCATCCGAGTCAACAGTGGTTCACTGGACGGCGTGGAGGGAATTCTCGTCAAGAAGAAGAACCAATATCGAATGGTGGTCTCAGTTACTATGCTACAGCGTTCGATCTCTGTTGAAATTGATGGCGACCGGCTCGCCCCGCTCTAAACAGATTCACTAAACAGATTGCTAGGTTGCCCTCGGTATGGCCCAGCCTCCTTTGGATCCGTATTGACCGAACCAAGACCAAGAAGCAGGATGATCAGCTTCCGCTTGACTGCTGAAGAGTATGATCGCTTTCGCGAGTTGTGTTCCACCTGCGGCACTCGGAGCGTTTCTGAACTGGCGCGGGCAGCCATTAACTCATTGCTGAAGCGGCCCGAACACGTGCCGGAGGAAGCGCTTGAATGCCGGGTTGCCGAGTTAGAGGGCCGGGTGAATATGTTGCGTTTGGAATTCAGGAAGTTGCGCCAGGGCGCCGGAAATCGAGGCATGGAAGAAACGGCGACGAATTTCTCGGAACGACTGACGTCGTGACATTAGAAGTCAGATTTGCTCGATCGCGAATGATTGACATACACACACATGTCCTGCCGGGGCTGGATGATGGCGCCAGGACGCTGGAACAGGGCTTCGAGATGCTGAAGCTGGCGGCTGCGAACGGCACGACGGATCTTGTGGCGACTCCCCATTCGAACGCCGAATTTCGATTTGATGAAAAGCGGATTGAAGAGGCGTTCCAGAGCTTATCGGCTTTAAGCGCTGGCATCATCAACCTGTACCGAGGATGCGATTGTCACTTGAACCTCCACAATCTGGAAGATACTTTGGTTCATCCAACAAAGTACACCGTCAATCGCAGCCGCTATCTTCTCGTGGAACTGCCCGACTTCTTGGGACCGTCTGTTGTTTGGGAACAACTCAAAGCTCTTCTCAATTCTCGAATTGTTCCGATCATCACGCATCCGGAGCGCAATGTCTCCCTTCAATCTAGCGTGAAACGTTTGAAGGAATGGGTCCGAGGCGGGTGCCTCGTGCAGGTTACAGGGCAGTCTTTTCTCGGACGTTTTGGCCCGCTAGCGAAACGTTCGGTGGAGTCATTGATGGACGCCGACATTGTTCACTTTGTGGCGAGCGATGCCCACGATTGCACGGATCGCCCTCCTGATCTCTCAAAAGCGCATGAGCATGTTTGCTTTCGATGGGGAAAGGCGCGTGCACGTAGCTTATTCATCGACAATCCCGCGGCGGTCATATCGGATGAGCCAATTGTGAGCGAACGTCAGCCGAAGCGCTGGCTACCTTTCTTTTCTTTCTCAAGGAAATGATATGCCTCGGTATCTAGCGCTAGGTAAGGAGCTCTTTATGAGACGGCCACTTTTAGTAGCACCCATCGTTCTCGGATACACACTCGTTTGCCTTGGACAGCAATCCGTGTCGCCAATCGATGCTCGCGTAAGCGCAAAGGTGGAAGTCAATCCTACGCTGCCGCCCACGGCTAACCAGCCTGATACCGCTCCAGCCGCCGATTACGTGCTGGGGCCACTAGATGTGCTTTCGATCATTGTGCTGGAACTCCAGGACGATACAGCCTTCTCGGGCCAATCCTTCCGTATTGATATTTCAGGCGACGTAAGTCTTCCGTACGCAGGCCGAGTGCATGCCGCTGGACTAACAACTCAGGAGCTTCAGCAACAGATCGCTGCGAGCCTACGGAGGATCATCAAGGAACCGGACGTCACGGTCGGTGTCGCTGAGTTTCACAGTCAACCAGTTTCGTTGTTAGGAGAAGTAAATACCCCTGGTGAATTCCAGGTCCAGGGCCGAAAGAAGCTGTTATCGGCGCTCTCGTTGGCGGGAGGGTTTACGGATAACGTTGGCAATACGATCACAATCACACGCAACCTTGAATGGGGCCGCATACCGTTACCGAATGCGCACGATGATCCAACTGGACGCTTTAGTATTGCGTCAATTAGTGTCAAAACTGTCCTTCATTCTAACAGCCCTGATCAGAATATCCAGGTCATGCAAAACGACGTAATTTCGGTGTCTAGAACGGAGATCGTTTATGTCGTTGGATCCGTCAACACGCCAGGCGGTTTCCCCATGGGTCAAGACGAGACGCTCTCCACCCTTCAGGTGCTTTCTCTGGCCCAAGGACCGGAAACCACCGCTTCTCTGCAAAATGCTAAGATCATCCGGCTTGTGCCGGGTTCTAACACGCGCAGTGAACTTCCCATCAACCTGAAGCAACTTCTCGCAAATCGAGCGGCGGACGTGCGGCTCCAGCCAGGAGACATCCTGTTCGTCCCGAGCAGCGCAGCAAAAAGGGCGGGAGAGCGCACTGTGCAAGCAATTGTTAATGCCGCGACCGGCGCGGCTCTCTACGGATCGAGGTTTTAAGCTCTATGGAACATTTCAAGGGCAATCCAGACACCGAGCAGAGTTTTGGCCTTGTGCCGGTCTCCCCAGTGAGAGCAGTCACTCAGGCACCGCATGGAGAAGTGTTCGGGCCCTATGACGTTTACGACCGGGCTGACGGCTCTGATCCGGTCGGCGGAATGTCGTACGCAAGGGTGATCCTTCGCCATAAAGGCAAGCTTTGCCTATTTGCGCTCGGCGGAATCATTCTAGGGATTTTGGTGGGCATCCCTTTCAAGCCGTTATACAGTGCTAGCACCTCTCTGGAAGTTCTCAGTCTCAACAAGGATTTCATGAACACGAATCAAACGAGCCCCGTTGCAACGAACGATGACTCTTTTGAAACTTCGGAAGAGGAAACGCAGGTCCAACTTTTGCAAAGCGACGCCCTTCTTGATCGGGTCTTCAACAAGTCCGACCCCGGTTTGGTCTACATTCGCCACAATCCTCGCATCGCAGAATCCGGCTGGCGAAAGGTACTAAACATGCCACCGCACACAGACCTCACTGATCGCCAGGCGTTGCTTAAGAATTTGGCGGACAGTCTGAAGGTCAAGGCAACCTCCCGGACACGTGTCATTGAACTGACAGCCCATTCGACCGATCCACAACTCGCAGCAAATTTTCTGAACACCCTGGCGAGCGAGTTCATTGGACAGGCGATTGAAGCTCGCTTGAGGACGACCGAAAAGATTGGCGATTGGCTCGGACATGAGTTGGATGGTACCCGCGCCAAGTTGGAGCGCTCGGAGGCCGCTCTTCAAACCTATGCTGGCAAGTCAGGCCTCATCTTTACAACTACAAGTACTGCAGACGACACAAACATTGAAACAGAGAAGCTCCAGCAACTTCAGGTGGCTCTTACCACGCAGATTTCCGATAGGGTAGCAAAGGAAGCGCGTAATGAGTTGGCACAACACGCTCCCCCAAACACTCTTGCAGATGTGCTCAACGACGATAACTTGAGAACGGCCCAGGCTGCGGCTGTTGATGCTAAACGTCAAGTTGCGGACTTGTCCGCTGTGTTTACCCCGGACTTCAGCAAGGTGAAACGGATGACTTCACAAGAAGCGGCTCTGGAAGGGGCCTATGAAGAAGAGCGAGCTAATGTTGTAGAACGCATCAAGAACGATTACACCGAGGCACTCCACAAGGAGAAGCTACTGGAGACGGCATACGACAAGCAAGCAAGTGAAGTGGTGGGCCAAGATGAAAAGGCGATTCAATATAACATTTTGAAGCGCGACGTGGATAGTAATCGGCAGTTGTATGACACGATGATGCAACAGTTGGAACAGTCATCAATTGCCTCCGCACTGCATGCCAGCAACGTTCGAGTCATTGACCCGGCAACTTTGCCCCAAAAGCCTATCTGGCCGAACTACATAATACTTGCTCCTGCAGGGTTGCTTTTTGGCCTGCTGGCGGGATCGTGTTTTGTCATCTTGGGTGAACGAATGGACCGCAGCCTTCGTCAGCCCGGAGATATTCAGCTTTGGACGAATTTGCCTGAGCTGGGCACGATTCCAAGTGCATCCATGGACCCAGGCAAAAAAGTGCGAATTAAAGTGCTTAAGGGAGTCGCGGATCCCCTTCGGCGCGAATTGCTTCCGGGTGAGAAGAAAGTGGATCGCTCAGTCGAGTTGGTGACCTGGCTGCGTAAGCCGAGCATGTTGGCTGAAGCATTTAGGGCAACCTTAACCTCAATCCTGTTTGTGGGGCAGAACGGCAGTCGGCCGCGGGTTGTGGCGCTAACGAGCGCCAATGCGTCAGATGGGAAAACTACGGTCACGACCAATCTGGCGATCGCAATGGCAGAGGTTCGGGGGAACGTTCTAGTGATCGATGCCGACCTGAGGCGGCCCCGATTGCACGATTTGTTCGAGCTTCCGAACGACCGGGGTCTAGCCGATCTGCTTAGAGAGCCGACGCTGTCAGCCGAAGTGATCGCAAGTACTATACAAGAAACTCGAGTAGCCGGCCTGTCAGTCCTTACGAGCGGTAAGCCGACACACGTTTCCGCCAACTTGCTGCATTCAGCGAATCTTGGCGAACTGTTAGACAAGTTGAAAGATCAATATGACATGGTTCTTATTGACACTCCCCCGATGCTTCAGATAGCCGATGCGCGCCTAATTGGGCGCCACGCGGACGCAGTGGTTTTAGTTGCCCGAGCTCAAAAAACTACTCGCGACGCGATCATCGCGGCCTATCAACGCCTCGCCGAGGATCGCATTCGTGTCCTTGGTACCGTTCTGAACGACTGGAATCCAAAGCGTTCACCGGCCGGATATTACGGCTACTACCGCACATATGGCTACGGCAGTTACAAGAGCCACTATGGAGAATCGGCAAACTCGTGAGCAATAAAGTCGGCCGAAAAAGGGCAGGCGCCGGGCAGCTCAACTCAAAAACTATTAAGGCGCTGTTTATACCTTTTCCCACCAGGCTGTCCGTTGACAACAACTGCCCAACGCGGAAGTAGGCCAGTCAATTTCAATGCAAGTCGTCTCGCAGCCTGAAGAAGTTCTAGTTCGACGTGTCGGGCGGAGACCGCCGCGGGGCAGAGCCGGCTACACATCCAGAATTGCGCCAGGCGTACCAACAGCTGTTCGCAGGTACGTCACGTTGTTCTGTGCATGCTTCGCGCTATACGCAATACTGGGCAAAGGCTTCGCTTACGTCGGTGTTTCACCTGTCTACGTGGGTGAAAGTCTCCTCAGCTTGAGCGTTGTTGTCGCGATGTCCTTCGCTGGTTCCCAGGGCCTCCTGTCGTCCCCTTTTGGCGTTCTGCTAATGTTCTTTGGAATCTGGCAAGTTTCCTGTACTATTCCCTATCTTACTACCTACAAAATTGATGCGCTGAGGGACGCAGTTGTCTGGGGTTACTCCGCGTTCGCTTGGTGTGTAGCCGCGCTGGTATGTCGATACCCGAGTATCATCGAAAAAGTAATGGAACGCTATAAGCGGTTCGCACATTGGTATGTGTTCTTAGGTCCCCCTTTTGTATTAGCAACGTGGTACCTTGCCGGCAGCCTACCCACGATACCCATGACAGATGTCACCATCCCTCACCTTAAGCCGGGCGACATGCTCGTCCACCTGGCGGGAATAATTGCCTATTTCCTCTCGGGAATGTCCCTGCAGAGCCAGTGGTGCCTTATCCCAGCGTTTTTGGGAGTTGTTATCGGCGGTGTCTTGACTCGCGGCGGATTTGTCGCGCTCTTGTGCGCCACGCTATTTGCTGCAATTCTGCGAGGACCTTCCAAGCAATTGGTGCGCCTGATTGTGGGTGCTGCTTTGGGAGGAACCGTTTTACTAATGTTGCTTATAGCCCTGGATGTCCATCTCAAGGTGCCCGGGAGAGCCAGAGAGGTTTCGGTGGATCAAATATTCGCTAATCTCGATAGCATAGGTGGTTCGGAGTCGGCGGGCCTTGATGCCACGAAGAAGTGGCGATTGGAGTGGTGGAAGAAGATCCTCGATTACACCTTTAACGGTCCTTACTTTTGGACCGGCAAAGGATACGGAATTAATCTTGCAGACAGCGATGGATTTCAGGTCGGGAGTGCCGGTTCGGAGCCTCTCCGGAGCCCGCACAACTCGCATATGACCTTCCTCGCCCGATCAGGTGTTCCTGGTCTATTCGCATGGGTCGCAATCCAATTAACTTGGTTGGGCTTAATGATCCAATCCTTTGTGAAGTCGTGGCGGCTGAAACTTTCTCAATGGAGCGGCCTGTTTATCTGGCTGGCAGCCTACTGGCTGGCCTTCATGATCAACGCCTCCTTCGACGTTGCGTTGGAGGGGCCGATGGCCGGGATACCGTTCTGGACGGTCTTTGGCTTTGGCTGGGGAGCTCATTTGGTGTTTTCAAGGCGCAATGTCCGCGTGGGACCGAGAAGACGCCGCCAATACCAGTCGGTCGCTCCCGTTGCATTGTCTGACGCCCGTTCCAAGGTCCTCGCTTAAGATTATGAAAGTGCTGATGATCGGTCGTGGTTGCAATCCATATTCCGGGTCCGAGCCCGGCACCACATGGGGCTGGGCGTTCCACATGGCGGCACAGAACACGGTTCACCTTGTGAGTTTCCCTCGCTACAAGCACGAAGTCGACCGCTTCCTCTCTCAGATACCTCGCCCCGGCCTGAAATTGCACTGGGTTAAAGTGGAATCGCGCCTGGATTCCTGGACACCCGAAAGAGGGGAGAAAGGGCTAACGTGGCATTACATGTTATGGATGAGGCGCGTTCGACAGTATGTAGAGGCGCTACACGAATCTGAGAAGTTTGACATTGTTCACCATGTTAGTTTAGGAACCGTGAGCATGCCATCTCCCTTCTGGAGGCTGAACATCCCCCAAATCTGGGGGCCGCTGGGGGGAGGCCAAACTTGTCCGACGAGTCTGCTCTCCATGTTCGGCCGAAAGAGCTATCGGGAGGCGCTGCGTACGCTGCGGATTCGAACCCTACCGCTGATTCCATCCCTCCGTGCCGCAGTTCAGCGGAGCTTTGCAGTTTTAGCCACCAATCACGAAACAGAAGCCGTTTTGAGGAAGTCTGGCGCTTCAAACGTGCATCTTCTGATGGACTTCGCTTTGCACCAGGACGCTATTCCAACGGCGATCCAGCCTCGAAAACCCTCCAAGACGCTGAACCTGCTCTGGGCCTGCAGGTTGGTTCGTTGGAAAGGGTTAGATCTGGCGATTCGCGCTCTACAGCAGCTTGGCCCGGAATCGCGCGTTAGATTGGTGGTCGCCGGAAGCGGACCGCTTCAGGCCGAGTTCAGCGAGAGAGTCCGGCAACTCGGTCTCGAAAAGATAATCATCATTCGGGGAAGAATTCCTTATGTGGATATGGTCGCCGAATTTGAGTCTGCGGATGCACTACTATTTACAAGCACCCGGGAATCCTTAGGGTCGGTGGTGTTAGAAGCTGCCGCGTACGCGCTGCCTTTCGTTGCCTTGGATTTGGGAGGGCCCTCGACATTCTTCCCATCGTCCGCCGGAATAAAAATTGCCCCCACCACTTTCGAGGCAACCGCCGCAGCCATCGCGAAAGCGATAATCGAACTGCGAGATGACCCGGAGAAGCGGCTCGAAATGGGTCGTTGTGCGTACCAGTTCGCGAAAGAGAGCATATGGGAGGTACATGCCAAGGTTATGCAACGCATCTACGAAGACGCGGCTTCAAGCGCTACCCGGATAAAGCTAGAATGTGCGGTGAGCCCGGCATGAATTACGCGCGAACTCGTGTGCGGCGGATCGTCGGAAGAGCTATGCCGGGTCTTAGAGGCCTATGGTACGGCTATAAGGAATGGCGCTTCCGCACAATGCTCGATAACTTTATTTCTGATTTTGGCCTCGTCGTGCAGAATGGCCCATTTAGAGGCCTTAAATATCTTCCGGAATCGACTGGCAGCTCACTGCTTCCGAAGCTTCTGGGAACCTACGAAGCAGCGTTGCACCCGGTCCTTGCGTCGGTGTTGCAGCGGCCCTACGATAATGTTATCAACATTGGATGTGCTGAAGGCTACTACGCAGTGGGGCTTGCCCAACGATTACCAGGAGTGCCGGTAATCGCGTTTGACACTAACCCACGGGCACGCGAGATGTGCGCGAGGCTGGCGGACCTGAATGGGGTGACAAATCAGCTCACGATCCTAGGCGAATGCACTCCGGAAGTATTGGCGGGATTCATTGGGAACAGATCCCTGATCATCTGCGACTGTGAAGGCTACGAAGCAGAGTTACTTGATCCGGATCTGATGGAGGGGCTCAACAGATGCGACCTCATCGTTGAACTCCATCCGTTAATCAATGCAGCCATCCCTGATCTTTTCGAAGGGCGATTTAAGCAATCGCATAAGAGTAGTTTGGTTCACGCCAAAAGGGAAGGGAATTATCAAGAGTTAAAGGTTTTTAAATGGTTTGATCGCAGGCTCGCCACGTACGAGGAGCGCTCCGGTTTCTATGGACTCTGGGCAGTGTTAATGCCAGGAGTGGGCGATTCAGTAAGGGGTCGCAAAACGAGTGTCGCCCGACAGTGACGCCGCGATACGATTGGGATCATCGCGTTGAAGAAAATCTGCATACTCCTGGCCGCAGCGGCCGCGCATATTCACGTCACGCACGCGCAGGGAATCAGAACAATACAATTCAGTCCGTCGACCGATAACATTCAGAATGTAATTAAGTCATCGCCTGCGGGCTCCACGTTCATCTTTGAGGCCGGCGTTTATCGCAATCTTTCGATCGCCGTCAGGCCAGGCGATACGTTCTTAGGGATGCCGGGCGCCGTTCTCAACGGCTCCGAACCGCTTAAGTTTGTGCAGGAAGGAAATCTCTGGGCGGCGCAAACGAATCCATCCCTGCCTGAGATCGTGAATTCCGGAGTGCCGTGCGATCGTGCGCTAAAGAATGCTGATGGGAGTAAGTACACGGTCGGATGTACCCATTCGCGAAGCCTCTATCGTGGCGGGGAACCGCTATGGCGGGTCGAAACGACGGGCGAGGTCGCGCCCGGAAAATGGTTCTCCGATGAAAGAACCAAAGTCGTCTACGTTGCGGACGATCCCCATGGTGACATCTTGGAACTGGGCGAAACGCTCGACGCCTTTCACGGCTCTGGAGCGAACGTGACAATCAAAGGATTCACCATCGAAAAGTACGCCGGGGCGCAACAGCATGGTGCGATAAACTGCACTGGCGGAAACTGGCTCATTCAAGGAAACGTAATCCAGCTTAACCATGCAAGAGGAATCAGCTTTGGGCAGTGCGACGGAATCAGAATTCTCGCGAACACGATCAGCCGCAACGGAAATCTCGGCGTCGGAGGGAGCCTCGCGAAGGACGCCATCGTCCAAGGAAATGAAATCGACGCGAATAACTACTGCCGAGTCGGTGCAGGTTGGGAGGCTGGTGGAGGTAAGTGGGCAAAAACGACCAACCTTACAGTGCGCGAGAACAAGGTCCGTGACAACCTTGGACCTGGTGTGTGGTCGGACATCGGCGCTGAAGGCACACTTTACTCGGGTAACATAGTAACCAATAACTTGGGACCCGGGATCATGTATGAAATAAGTCGACATGCACGAATCGAAAAGAACACTGTAACCTCCAACGGAAATCCGACGTGGCACAATCCCTGGCTTTGGGACGCGCAAATACTTATTTCGACATCCAGTGACGTTGTTGTTGAGAACAATACTGTCATCGTAGGGGAGTATGGAAACGGCATAACAATCACCGACCAAAATCGTGGGAGTGACCCAATCGGAGAGCGCCGATCCATCAATAACCGAGTGACCGGTAATAGGATTACCTATCAGGGAGACAAGGGAGGAACCGGCGCCGCAAGTGATAGAGAGAAGCCATTCCAAAAAAACTCTCCGAATGCGGCCCAGTTGGCGACCAATGTCTTCGATGTGAATACATATCATTTCCTTGGCGAGAGCGGGACGAAACGCCATTTCTACTGGAACGGCTCGGTACTTGATTGGGACGAATTCCGTGCGGCTGGAAATGAAAAGAACGGCACTGCTGTCCTTGGAAAATGATCGTGCAGGTGATGGATCCATGCCGACCCACGCGACCCAGCGGCCTGGCGAGAGAAATCCGGCCTTGCGCCGATTGAATTGTTAATTTCTTAAGGTTAGCCTTTTCCCAACAACGAGCGTTCAGAGGCCATCGAATTGCGTCGCTGCCTCAGGAAGAGGCTCGTATCGTAGGCGGTCGCTTCGGTCTCACCGGGCCATCTTAGTAGTATATGAGTGGTTCCCTGTTCAAAAAATTTCACTATCTGCGCAGCAAGAAGGAGTTTCAGCGATCTCCGTTAAGAACAATCTTCAAGCTGGTAGCGTGGAGAGCTCATTGTCTTCTTTCGCGAGAGGCAACGATCACTTTGGTAAAAGGCTCGTCCCTTAAGATGATCCTGCCTCCGGAGTGGCATGGGCAAGCCAAGCTATATTACGCGTTTGGGTGGCAGCAGGATGACGATCTTGTCTACCTGGTTGAAAAAGCCGCTGCCGGCTCGATCATCTTCGACGTCGGAGCGAACACTGGAGCCTGGACACTACTTTTATCGAACAAGGTTGGTCCAGGCGGATCAGTTATAGCTTGCGAACCCTCGGGACCAACCTATCAAGCGCTGGCTAAGAATGTGGCCCTCAACCGCCTTACAAATGCCAAAATCATTCAGGTGGCACTGTCGGACGTACCAGGAACGGTTCGGCTCTATCACGATATCGATGCTACGCGGAATTCACTGGGGCGTACCAGAACCGACGACGCCAACGACTTTGAGACTGTGTGCGCCGCGACTCTGGATGCTGTCGTGAGCGAACTCCAACTCGGGCGCGTGGACATTCTAAAAATTGACGCGGAAGGCGCGGAGCCGCTGGTTTTGCGCGGCGCTATGAAAACGATTGAAGCGTTCAGACCCACTATTCTCTTCGAGATCAACGCGACGGCTATGAAAGCGGTTGGCGTGCCGCATGATGCTGCATGGAGGATCTTAAGCCAGTTGGGCTACTCGTTTTATTCCCTTGAAACCGGGGCGCTAATTGCTCAAACTTCCTGCCCCAGGGGGGGCAATATATGGGCTATCCATCACGACGAGCAGGGTGATCATAAACACAAATCCTCGCTGTCTTCTGCGAATTGAGGTTCCTCATCGAGCGCCAGGCTTGCAGTTCGAGGAGCGATTCACAATAGTGAGTAGTCTCAGGACGAGTTCATCAAGAACAGTTCACCAATGCAAACTCTAGGCCCACATTCAGATCGGTTGGCGCCTACGCAGACACCCATCGCAATTCAGACGAAAGTTGATGAGCCGACATGAAACTTCCGCCGGATTTCGTGATCATAGGAGCGCCAAAGTGCGGTACGTCGGCGCTGCATGCGACCTTGAAGCTCCATCCCGAAATGTTCTTATCCCCCATAAAGGAGCCTCACTACTTCGCCTTCGATTACCCGAACCGGCGTGAGGTAGAATCGCTTCGCGACTATGACGGGCTCTTTAGCCGGGCCAAAGATAATCAGCTGCGGGGCGAAGCATCAGCATATTATCTAAGCTCGGTTGAGGCTGTTCCCGCCATTCTCCGGCGTCGGCCCGACGCGAAGTTTATCGCTCTGGTGCGCCACCCCGTAGATCTGTTCGTCTCCTTCCACAACGAACTCCTGAAATCCTTCGAAGAAGATAGACAATCTCCCGAATCCGCCTGGAGAATGCAAGAGAAACGTGGCCGCGGGATCGATGTTCCTAAACGTTGCACCTCGCCGGCTACGCTGCAATACAAAAACATGTGCAGTCTGGGCCACCAACTTCAGAGGGTCTTTCGCCATGTCCCCGAACCGCAGCGCCTGGTACTTCTTCACGACGACCTTCGATGCGACCCGAAAAGCACACTTGAGAAGATCACGAGGTTCTTGGGAGTATCGAGCATTGGCGTTGACGTCGTCCTTGAAGCTAATAAGTTCGGCCGGTACAAACACGGATTTGCCCCTAAGCTGATTCGCGCCGTAACCGCGAATTCGGCAGTTAGGCGCCTTCGCGCTAAGCTCAAACCGTTCCTTAACGAACACGGAATCCAGCCAATCTTTTGGTTGATGCAGCACAGCCTGGAAGGCGCGCCTAAGCCGGTCCTGTCGGATTCGTTCAGGCGCGAACTAACTGACGCTTTCGCTGACGACATTCGCCTTTTGGAACAACTGCTCACTCTGGATCTGTCGCACTGGCGCAGATCGGAGAGTGTCAAGCAATTATGAGCAAGCGATGGATTGGGCGAACCGGGTCCTCCATGTGAAGTTGAGCTCGACCCTTCACATCTGTGCCACCAGACTCACTGACGTGGTCACGCCTGTCGGCAAGCATCCCTCTTGGGTCTGCGCCCGGGTAAACCGCCCGGATTGAATTATTTGCTTTTGTGGATTCAGGAGAGTGTATGTCGGCCGCAACGCGCTGGAAAGCTCTAGACTGGGAGCGAGTGGCACTGGGTGCCAGAAGGTACTTTGGCTCGTGGTCAGCAGTGGTCGAATATTTGGTTTTCAAGCCTTGGCTGCACCCGGGACTTACAAACCGGTTCGCGCGGGGAGCGCTCTCCCTTAAAGACGACATCGGCTACAGAAGCAGCATCATACCGGCGAAGGATGTCTGGGAGCTGTTTCCAGGAATTGAGGAAGTAGAGATTCGAATGGGAAGAACCCTTCCAGACGAAGGTTCGAGCATCTCCTTCCGAGAGATGGTGATTCTGTGTTCCATCGTGTGTAGCGAGAAAGCCCGTGCAGTATTTGAGATCGGCACCTCCCTTGGAGTAACTACCTTCAATATAGCGCTTAACCTGCCCGAAGACGGTATTCTACACACGCTAGATTTGCCACTGCCAACTGTAGAGCAAAATGACATAAGTACGGTGTATGATGTTTCCGTTTCGGACAGGAAGATGATTTTCGCTAACAGGCAGGAACGAAGGTTTTTAGATACTTCCATTGAATCGATGGTGCATCCGCTCTTCTCGGATAGCGCTGCCTTTGACTACTCCCCCTATCAGAAGAGTTGCGACGTAGTCTTCGTCGACGGAGCCCACTCACGTGCCTACGTGGAATCAGATACAAATGCCGCCTTCTCGCTTGTGCGTCCGGGAGGGCTGGTCATCTGGCACGATTACAACAATGGATTTTTTTGGCCCGACGTCCACGAGTATCTAACCGCAATCGCCCCTCAATACGGAATCAATAGGATACGAGGAACAATGTTCGCGGTCGCCCGAGCCTCCTGAGGTTCCCCAGAGGTGCCTGAAGCCTGCACTTTCAGTTTTTTGGTCCCAGAGCTTTGTGCACAGGATTTTGTGTACAAGGGTACATGGATACGGCGGAAGTTCGGTGGTTTTCAACAAAGATCCATTTTTAGACTTGAGCACCATATGTCAATAGGCCGCCAACTCGTAAAAGATTCTTCCTTTCAGGCATTCCGCCTGTTTGACAGAATCGGAATTCACGTCCTCCCAAAACATTTCTACACCCCGGTCCAAGACCATCATTGGCTGCGCGGCAATCTCGAGCTGTGGGCTCGGCCAGTAGACTTGACCGGCCTAGATTGGAACCTGGATCAGCAGGTTGCCTGGCTGCGTCCGCTCTGTGGAACCTACTATAAGGAGGTTCAAGGCTTAGGTTTCTTTCGAGCAGCGACCGAAAATGGGTCTGGGCCTGGTTACGGGGCCCTTGAGTCACAAGTGCTCCATTGCTTTCTGCGTTCGCAAAGGCCGAGGCGCGTTATTGAAGTTGGCTCCGGAGTTTCGACCGCTTGCATGCTTCACGCGACCGAACTCAATGCCAAGGACGAATTTAGTGAAACCACGATCACCTGCATTGAGCCATATCCTTCGCGGTACCTCCTTTCCACCGACAAAATCGTGTTGGTCCGAAAGCAGATTCAGGAGATGAGCGCCGCGTTCTTTGATCAACTAGACTCTGGCGACCTCTTGTTCATCGACTCCAGTCATGCGGTGAAACCCGGCTCCGATGTTCTCACGATCTGTCTGGAGGTAATCCCCCGGCTTAAGCCCGGTGTTACCATCCATGTTCACGATATAAACCTGCCGTTCGCTTACCCGCGAAATGTGCTCGAGAACTACTTCGGTTGGCAAGAGACAGCGATGCTCCTCGCGTTATTGAAAGGTAATGTCCACCTGAAGGTGCTAAGTTGTCTTTCGGCTTTGCACTACGATCGTCGAGAGGAGCTCGCGCAAATCCTTGGCGACTACCAACGGCAAGAAGACGGTGGGCCTGGACTGGTCTCTGCCGGCTCACCAGGGTTTTTCCCTAGCAGCATATGGCTGCAAACTTTGTAGACTCTGCCAGTATCAAAGCGTAAGCTCCTAAAAGGACACGGCAAACTCCCTTGCCCTACATTCTCAACATGGGCGTCAGCCACACCAGTTACGCTCACGCCTCGAGCACCATCCGCGACTGGGCCCAGGAGCATGCGTCCAAATACGTTTGCATTGCTACCGTCAACAACGTCATGGAGGCTTACGATTCACCCGAATTCCAGCGCGTCATGAATCAAGCCGATCTCGTTACGCCCGACGGCGTGCCGCTAGTGTGGGCTCTGCGTCTGCTTGGCCACAAAAACGCCAGTCGTGTCTACGGGCCCGATCTGACCCCAATCCTGCTCGAGATGGCTGCCGAATCCGGGTTGCCTGTAGGTTTCTACGGCGGCGCGCCAGAAGTCTTGAAGCACCTTCTGGAGGTTGTTGCGAAGCGATTCCCGAAATTGCAGGTCGTATATTCATTCTCGCCTCCGTTTCGCCCCTTGACCCCGCAAGAAGACGAACAGGTAGTAACGACAGTTAGCAACTCCGGCGTCCGTATCCTCTTCATCGGATTGAACACGCCCAAACAGGACTACTGGATGGCCACTCACAAGAATCGGGTGCAAGCCGTCATGGTCGGCGTCGGCGCTGCTTTTGACTTCCTTGCCGGAACCAAGCCCCAGGCCCCGCGCTGGATGATGCCTCTCGGACTCGAATGGCTCTTCCGGCTCTGTACCGAGCCTCGCCGTTTGTGGAAACGCTACCTGAAACATAATCCGCGCTACGTTGTGCTTCTGACACTCCAGTTGCTGGGCCGTAAAGACAGCAAGGCCGCGCGGGTCGGCGATCTTTTGTGAGCTGTCAGTTATTAGCCCGTCGATTGTTGCACAAGGACTAATTCCGCCGACAGCCTTCGTTCGAAAGTTTCTCGGTTGCATTTGGCTGTTTTCCTAGTGACCTCATTCCGACATGTCTGCAGCAGCCCAGCCGATACGAACGGCATCGGAAAATTGGTCTCAGGTCGTCCACCGGCCGCTGGTTATGGTCGCCGCCTTGGTCATCGCCGATCTGTGCACAATTTCCCTGGCCGTGACCGCAGGCTTCCTCGTATGGACTTTAGCCAACCCGACAATTCATCCGCTGAAAAGCGCCATACTGCTCGGACCCGCGTGCACGATTGCGGCTTTAGCCTTTTCGGGCCTGTATCCTGGCATCGGGCTGACTGCCGTGGAGCACATCCGCCGCTCTTGGCGCTCGGTGACTCTGGTTTATCTTCTCTTAACCGCTGCTATGTTTGTAACCCGCAGTTCGGTAGCGGACTCCCGGGGGGCGTTTCTCTTTTCTTGGGCTTTCTCTCTGATCTTGGTACCGGTAAGCCGATTTTCTTGTGGCCACCTTCTCGCCGGGCGCTCCTGGTGGGGCGTTCCTGTCATCGTCATCGGCGCGGGCAGTACCGGTCAGGCTGTGATCCGGAACCTCAAAGCCAACAGAATCCTGGGCTACTGCCCGGTCGCATGCCTCGATGACGATCTTCGCAAACATGGGGTATGCGACGGCGTTCCTGTCGTGGGCACCTTAAGCAATGCGGAATTGGCGGCCAAAATGTTCGGTGCGCAATACGCGATTATTGCCATCCCCGGAATATCCCGGGAACGTCTCGTCTGGTATTTACGGAGTTGGTCTCGTCTCTTCCCGAATATCCTGATCGTTCCTAATCTCGCGGGTGTCGCTAGCTTGTGGACGGTGCCGCGCGATCTCGGTGGCGTCCTCGGCCTCGAAATCCGCCACAATCTTTTGAATCCTCTGAATCAGCTTACCAAGCGTGCGCTAGATATCACAGTCTCTGCAATGGGGCTGATCGCGGTTTCGCCGCTACTGGCCTTATGCGCGCTTTGGATCAAGAAAGTCAGTCCCACAAGTCCCTTTTACCGTCAGGAGCGCGAGGGAAAAGATGGTCGTATTCTACGTGTTTTGAAATTGCGCACCATGTATCCCAAGGCGGATTTGATGCTCGAGGAACACTTGGCTGCCGATCCGGATGCTCGCGAGGAATGGAACCGCTTCTGCAAACTCAAGAGAGATCCACGAATTCTCCCGGGCGTAGGCCATTTCCTTCGCAAAACGAGCCTAGATGAGCTGCCCCAACTCTGGAACGTGCTCAAAGGAGAAATGAGCTTGGTTGGTCCGCGTCCCTTCCCCTCTTACCACAACGAGCGTTTCGACCCGGACATTCACAGTCTTCGCATTCAGGTAACACCCGGCATAACGGGTCTTTGGCAAGTGTCTGCCCGAAGCGATGGCGACCTAGAAGTACAAGCCACCTTGGATGCGTATTACATCCGTAACTGGTCTCTCTGGCTCGATTTATACATTTTGATTCGCACGGTTCGAACCGTGTTGGCTCAGGAAGGATCGTACTGAAAATGAAACGTTTACTTGTGAACGGCGCTGGAGGTTTTATCGGCGGCCATCTCGTCAAAAGGCTCAAGGCAGAGGGTTTCTGGGTTCGAGCTGTGGATCTCAAACGCCACGAATACACCGAACCGCCCGCTGATGAGTTCATCGTCGGCGATCTTCGCGAACAAGACTTGGCTAGGGCCGTAGTGGACGGTATCGATGAGGTCTATCAGCTTGCCGCCGATATGGGCGGAGCCGGGTACATCTTCACCGGCGAGCACGACGCCAGCGTAATGCACAACTCCGCAACCATCAACCTGAACACACTCGAATACGGAACGAAGGCCGGCGTAAAGAAGTTCTTTTACTCGTCGTCAGCTTGCATTTACCCGGAGCACAACCAGCTGGATCCTGAAAATCCCGAGTGCTCCGAAGGCTCCGCTTATCCCGCCGCGCCCGATAGCGAGTACGGTTGGGAAAAGCTGTTCAGCGAGCGGCTCTATCTGTCCTATATGCGCAACTACGGCGTTCAGGTCCGCATCGCGCGCTTCCACAACATCTTCGGGCCCGAAGGTACTTGGACTGGTGGGAAAGAGAAAGCACCCGCGGCAATTTGCCGCAAGGTCGCCCAAGCTTCCTCGGGCGGGGAGATCGAGATCTGGGGCGATGGTCTCCAGACCCGTTCGTTCCTCAATATCGACGAGTGCCTGGAAGGTGTCCGCCGTCTCATGGAATCCAACTTCACCGGTCCTGTGAACATCGGCTCCGACGAGATGGTTACGATTAACCACCTGGCGGAACTAGCAATGGACATTGCGGACAAAAAGCTAACCATTCGCCACATTAAGGGACCGCTGGGTGTGCGGGGCCGCAACTCAGATAATCGATTGATTTCGGAGGAGCTGGGGTGGCACCCGACTCGTCCGTTGCGCGAAGGCCTTGAAAAAACCTACGCCTGGATCGCGCGCCAAGTCGAAAACACGCAGTCTGTCGCGGCCCACTCCGCCTGACTTTCGAGCACAACCGCCCTCCGCTCGGTCACTTGGGCGCGATGGAACCAATAAGCCGTGTTCCTTCGCGAACTACGGCCGGCTGCATTGCAGTAGAGAGAGACAATGAGTCAGGCTTTTCAAAGGTTTCGCGGCAACGCCAAGCAAGCCGTGAAGGTACTGGTCGGGTTTTGTTGTTCATGTACGTTAGTGGTTGTGTTGCGCGTTGTAAAACTACTCGCCCAATCGTCTCGCCGGGCCCGCAAGTTGCCTATTCAATCAGTCATCGTCTTGCGCTTAGACCATATCGGCGACGTCGTTCTAACCTCGGGGTTCTTAAGAGAGCTTCGGCACGGATCTCCAGAAGCGGACATTACGATCGTCGTCTCCGAAAGCAGCCTGCAGGTCGTCAAGGAATGCCCTTATGTTGACCGTGTGTTTTCAATTCGCCTTTCCGGAGGGCCAACGATCTTTGGAAACTTGGCGTCCCTCTCCTCGGCGCTAACTCTGTTTCGACGCCACTTTCGCAACTTATACGCTGACCTCGTTGTTGTGCCACGCTGGGGTCCGGATTTCCACGCCGCAACCGCACTGGCCGCCCTAATCACCGCGGACCGCAAAATTTGGTTTTCCCCCAAGAGTTCATGGACCAAAAGGTATCAAAATTTCGGCTTTGACAGTTTCTACACAGAATCAGTCGTAGCGACGGAACTTGAACACGAAGTCGAGCACTCGTCGCGACTACTGAAAGCACTGGGATACGAACCGACGAGCGCCCGGCTTGAGTTTTGGCTCAAGGAAACGGATCGAGAATTTGCGGAGAAGACGTTGGGCAACCTGGAATTGCGCGCTTTGCCAATTGTCGCACTCGGGGTCGGGGCAAAAGCTGCCAAACGCAGATGGCCCGTGGAGCGCTACATCGACGTGGCCCAAAATCTTTGTGAGTCCCACGATGCCCGGTTTGTATTAATCGGAACGGCCGAGGACAGGGCCGAACTACAAACGATGAGGAAGGTCTTGGGCGAGGCCATTGCCTTTGACGGGCAAGTGACTTTGCCGAAGGTGGCGGCGCTGATAGAGCGTTGCGACCTGTTTGTGGGCAATGATAGCGGACCCATGCACATAGCAGCGGCCTGCGGCGTTCCAGTCATCGAGGTATCGTGTCATCCAGTCTCTGGAGATCCGTATCACGACAACAGCCCAGCTCGCTTCGGGCCCTGGGGAAATCGATCAACCGTAGTCCGTCCAGCTGTCCCGAGGAATCCATGCCAATCGGCTTGCGAAGCGGCCAAACCACACTGCGTTTTGGATGTAACTGTACAGGAGGTTTCGGAAGCTGCGCTCCGCGGTCTTATGCTCAATTCAACTGCCCCCCTAGCCAGAGACGAGCTTGATCAGCTAGAAGCGCCCCGCCGAGTGCAACTCAAAGAGTGGCCGGATTACTGATATCTCGGCCCCTTGAACCGATCATTCATGGACACGCAGCTTTGACCTCGAAGAGGAGACGTTACATATGGAAGCAAGGTCCCTAGTAAAACGAGCGATGATTGAGACCTTAAAAATTGCAGGGATCGATGTGCATGTATCCCGGAAGAGTCGTCATAGCGACTTGGCCGTAATCAACCGTAATTACTTAAGCCGTTACTATGAGGACAACTCGTTTAGGAACCTCTACGTAGAGGCAATGACAAAGACAAATAGCGGGTCACGAGACTCGTTCGAAAAACAATGCAGGTTTTACGGTTTATATCAGGCAGTTCGTAGAATGTTAGATACGAACGTCCCCGGCGAGTTCGCGGAATGCGGATGCTGGCGGGGGCACTCAGCCCTCATGACGGCGAAGTTGATCCACGAGGCACGACAAGAAAGAAATCTTCATATCTTTGATTCGTTTGAAGGGGGCCTATCGGATAAGTTGGAGGAGGATAAAGGCCTTTTAGCGACAGTCGAACCCGATGCCATGCGCAAGGAGAAGGAAGCCTTTTGCTCAACGGAGGAAGAAGTTCTTCGAGGCTTGGCGGGTTTCAATTTCGTCACATTGCACAAGGGCTGGATTCCGGAACGTTTCAGCAATGTTAAGGACCGGACTTTCGCGTTGGTAAATCTGGATTTGGACCTCTACCAACCCATCACGGACAGCCTAAGGTTTTTCTTCCCGCGACTTTCTAAGGGAGGTCTGGTGGTGATTGATGATTACGGGACGACCGATTGGCCAGGCGTTACAACTGCCGTCGATCAGTTCCTAGAGCAACATCCCGTGACATTCGCCATAGAGACCTTAGGAAGCATGATGATTCTGAAGTGAGCGCGCCACTCCCCATCCAACGGTCTTACGCACTGAACTCCCTAAGAGATCTGATTCGTTATTATGCCTCTTGTTCATTCCAACGGGGGTTATGTCCCCCACTGTGTTTCTTCGCTGGCTGAAAAAGGTTTCTGTGAAGTCAAGGTTCTTGTTGTTGGAGACCTGATGCTTGACAGATACATTGATGGCGAAGTCCACCGAGTCTCTCCTGAAGCACCAGTGCCTGTCCTTTCTGTCCAGACAGAGCGCAACTTCGCTGGGGGCGCGGCCAACGTTGCATTGAATGTTGCGGGCCTAAACGCAAAGGTCGCCGTCGCCGGCGTCATCGGAGGAGATTCATCGGGCTGCTGCCTGCTGGAAGTCCTCGAGCACGCAGGAGTTGATATTCAGTGCGTGATAAAAGATTATTCCCGGCCAACGACCCGGAAAACTCGCATCGTTTCAGGCAATCACCAGATTGTCCGCCTAGATGAGGAATGTTCTGACGACTTGGCAACTGACCTGCAGAATGAACTGCTTCGCAAGGTAATTACCGCCATTGAGTATGGTGTAAATGTAGTCATCCTTTCCGACTATGCCAAGGGCGTCTTAGCGGATCCATGCCCACAAATGATCATTAGTGAATGTAACCGTCGTGGCGTTCCTCTTCTTGTCGATCCCAAACGCAACGACTACATGGCTTATTCAGGAGCAACCTGCATAACTCCGAATCAGAAGGAGTTTAGATCGGCGGCACTTGGCATGTCAATCCCCCAGACAGACATTACCGTGGCAGGTCCCGTGATTCGTCGCCGCCTGGATTGTAAGGCCTTACTCGTGACTCAGGGCCGCAACGGAATGACACTTGTTACGGCAGATCAATGCCAACACTTAGCTGCAATAGCCGAAGACGTATTCGATGTGTCTGGAGCCGGAGACACCGTTATTGCCACGCTTAGCGTCATGCTTGGCGCCGGGTTCGCGTTCCTACCCGCAGTCGAAGTGGCTAACGCTGCGGCCAGCGTCGTGGTGAAGCGTGCAGGAACCACGCCCATCGCGTGGAATGATCTGGCAGGTCTGGCAGGCGTTCGTGACCTTGCTGCCGTTGCCAAGGTTTAGCCTTACGGTGTGTCTCTAGCAGCCCGTGTCTAAACCGACCGTTTTTCCAACCCACGAAAAACGTCTGACAGCAGGCTTTGATCGGCGAGAAACTCGAACCACGCCGTGGTAGTTCGCGGACCATGGCGTGAAGAGGTCTTCAACGGTCGTTATGACAGCCAAAATCGTCAAAATAGCGTCGATAGGCCCGTCATGAGCAGCTCTGGGCTTGCCCCGAGCCATACATCGATCTCATCAAGAGAGCGAGGTTCCATGCGGCAGCTTGAATCAGGAATTTCTTATGCACGTTCTCCAGGCCTCTCACATAGAGCCGGTCCAGTTCTCCGGTATTAAACTGATGCGCGAAGTTCCGTTCGATCCGCTCTCCCCGTTGCCGCTGCAACCGCTTGCCGCGATCGCCCTGAATGCGCCGCCGATTGGCGTAGACCGCTGCCTTCTCCGCCGCTTTGCCGTCCCAGTTGCGCTTGCCACGATCGGGCTCTGCTATATACGTTCGCAGTTCTATCTCAGCAAGACCAAGCGCGACATCATTGCTGTGATAGCCCTTGTCCGCCACCACTTCTTCGACTCCGTCAGGATGCACTGGATACTCGCCTTCGGATGTCTTTTCGGCGATCAAGCCGGCCACTGCGATCGCGGCGTCATCCACGGTTTCCTGGACTGTCGCAGTGTCGGCGGCGGCTCCGCCGTGCGTGGTAACCGCAACGATGGCGCCGGTCTCCATGTCCACCGCGTTCTCGGCTTTATACGCCAGGGCCGTGCGTCCGTCTTTCAGTTTCGTGATCTCGGCCTCGTGGTCGATGGGGCTTTTCCAGTCTTCATTGGAAGTCCTCTTCTTCCGCTTGCGATCCATGCGGAGCAATGCTGCCGCGTCTTGGGCGTCGAATTCCTTCGGCTTCGGCAAGGCGCTGCAAGTACGCCATGTAGCTCTCGCCCGTGTCACGGCGCACAATCGATTTCATGGCCGCGTTGGCTTCCAGAGTGGTCGAATCCACGCCAATCGTCTTCCCTTTGATGAGCCCGGCCTGCGCCAGCCGCTCCAGCACCCAGGTGAAGATTCGCTGATGGATTTCGCCGTCGATCAAACGTCTGGTGCGCGAGATGGTCACGTGATCCGGCGTGTTCTCATCCAGTCCAATCGACAGGAACTGCCGGAGCGTGAGCGAATCGGCCAGACGCCAGGCAATGCCACGCTCGCTATCCAGCCCTTCGAAGAAACCGATCATCATGACGCGGAAATACAGGCCCGGAGGCAGCAACGGACGTCCTAATTTATTGTGATAAAAGCCGACGCAGATGCTCTCGCAGAAGGCATCGAAGCCGGCGTTGTCCAGGACCTCATTGAGCCGCTTGTAGAACGGATGACCGGGTGCCGTCGGAAGCTCGCCGCCATACCAGAGTTCCTCTTGTCTTTGTCGCCTCTTCCGTGTCCCCATCGCCATAGAACGATTGTAAGATCTAAACATTTTCAGTACCACGTGTTTCTGGAATTTAGACACAGGCTGCTGGGCCGTCGGCTTATATTCATCATGTGAGTCGAGTTAGACTGAGACGGGAAGTATCTAGCTGACGGGGCGCATATTTGACTGCCGAACATGACGAGCTGGCCCTAGACGAATTGCAATCGCTGGTGAGCGACTGGCGATCTGAGAGCCTAAAGATAGGTTTCACGTGTGGGGCTTTTGACCTGTTACACGCTGGCCATGTTCATTATCTGAAGACAGCGCGATCTTTGTGTGACCGGCTAGTCGTCGCCGTCAATTCGGATCGGTCCGTTCGCACCTATAAGAACCCGCTTCGTCCCGTCATCGCTGAGCGGCATCGCATGAGTTTGGTTACAGCATTGGCCTGCGTCGACGCCGTTACACTTATGGACGATATCCGGCCAGCAAGGCTCATTGAGACTCTGAAGCCAGAGATTTACATCAAGGGCGGCGACTATTCGATCGAAGGGCTCAAATCGGCCACGTTGGTAGAAGCATATGGCGGGAAATGCGTGGTTGTCCCTATCGAGCACGAGATCAGCTCAAGTGAGATTCTGCGACGAATTGGGGAACTCTCACTCTATGCCGCTCCAGAGCAGCCGAGAGCGCGACGCGGAGCGCCTATAGCCTTTCTCGACCGCGATGGGACGCTCATTACCAACGAGCCTTTCCTCAATGATCCGGCAAAAGTGAAAATTCGCCCCGGCGTGGGGGAAGGCCTCCGCGCGCTGCAAGACGGAGGGTTTCGACTGGTAGTCGTTACCAATCAGCAGGGGCTCGGTCTCGGCTACTTCGACTACGATACATTCATAGCGGTCAATTCAGCGATGTTGAAGCAACTCGCTCTATTTGGAGTGGCAATCTCCAAGTTCTATTTCTGTCCGCATTCTCTCGCGGACGGGTGCGATTGCCGCAAGCCCGGCTCTAAATTGTTCGAGAATGCTCTGCGCGACTTTCATTCCCGAGCGAGCGAATGCGTAGCGATTGGCGATATGCCTTCCGACGCTGCCGCTGCGGAAAGAGCCGGCTGCAAGACTATCCTGATTACTGATGGAAGGCCACCGGCTTTCGATAACGAAGTTAGCACTTTCACGGAAGCAGTCGATCTTATATTGAAAGGTTGTTCGACGCGATGAAAACACTAGTGGAGGGGAAGCCGTGTAACTCCTCGATTGAACTGGTTGAAACTCGCTTTCGAAACATTGTAGATATCTTTCAGAAGGCTGCCGCCTCCGCCTATCCGGGAGAAGTAGCACGCGTGGCCGAAGTGATTGGCGACGCTTTCGCTAGTGGGCACAAATTACTGCTGTTCGGAAACGGTGGTAGTGCTTCGGATGCCCAACATTTTTGCGGCGAGTTGGTCGTCCGGTTTCAAACTGAGCGCCGGCCTCTGCCCGCGATGGCGCTCTGCTGTGACGCTGCCGTTTTGACCGCGTGCGCTAATGACTACGCGTTCACAGATGTGTTCGCCAGGCAGATTGAGGCCCTGGGAAATCCTGGTGACATCGCCATTGGCATCAGTACCAGCGGTAAGTCTCCCAATGTTGTCCGTGCTTTTCAGGCTGCCCAAAGGCATGGTTTACTTACGATTCTCTTTACCGGACCAGCAGGAGGGGAGGCGTGTCAATTCAGCGATGTAGTCTTGGCCGCACCTGGCCCCAATACTGCATACGTGCAGGAGCTGCATCTCGCCTCATATCATGCGATCTGCGAGTTAATTGACTTCCGTTTTACAAGCCAGCCCGACGGTCGTTTTAATGAGCCGCGCGTGAACCGCTCTGCACTATCGGCGACTCGATAGCAACGCCGCGACTGTCAAGACGCGATGGAAATGAACAATTGAACGACGGCACTGGGACGTTGTAACAGAAGATCGATCGCGGCTTTCATTTAAGGCGTGCTCTCCTGACTGGGGCGAGTGTGGGTGCGTCCATCTTTCAAGACCGTGCTTTCAAGACCGTGCTTTTTCGTTTCGTCCTTTCGACATAGCTCGTGACGCTTGGCTTTTAGTTGTGCTGGAGCCGTGTCCGTCAGCTCTGACGAAGGCCATCGCGCGGAAAGCTTGTTTGATCCGCATTCGATTTCGAGTGTGATGTTTTGGATTAGCACGATGCCCGGTTTGAATGACTCTTTTCGGCTTTCGATTCGCCCGTCTTGTTGCGCTCTCACCCTCATGAAGTCCGTATGCACCGATACTCCGGCACCAATCAAGAACATGGTCAAGCTAGGCAGCGGATTCTGGTCGCTTGCGGACCAAGGTGGTGTCAGCCTTGGTACGTTTCTTTCTAATTGGATACTAGCAAGGAATCTGGACCGGTTAGATTACGGAATTTTCGCACTTCTCTTCGGGATCCTACTAATTGCCCTTTCTATTCACTCAACGTTCATTGCTATTCCGCTATCGGTTCTTGGCGCTGATTCCACTGATCGCGAGAGGAAACATCTCACTGGTTACGCGTTTGTATTCGCTGCGATTATTGCAGTGCCGATGGGATTTGTCTGCCTCGGCGCATGTATATCTCTAAAGCGGGCCGCGCTCTCGCCGCTGGTAGTTATCGCGATGTTCTCGTGGTTGCTTCAGGAGACCGCGCGGAGAGCACTCATGGCGGAACTGCGCTATCGCGACGCTCTGTGGGGAGATGCGATCAGTTATCTCGGCCAGGTTCTTGCGTTGGTCATCGTATTTCACGAAAGACTGCTCCGTATCCCAACAGCATTCGTCGTGATGGCCTCAACTTCCCTTATTGCTGCCGTGCTCCAAGTGTCGCAGGTTGGAGTCATGATGCCAAGATGGCACGACATGCTGCCGGTGGTAAAACGTTTCTATTCTTTGGGAATCTGGCCCATGCTGGGAAGTCTGATAAGTTCAGGTGTGGCTCAAGTGTTCCCGTGGACGTTAGCTATAGCTCGAGGTCCGGCGCAGACGGCGATGTACCAGGCTGCTGTGAATCTACTCGCCGTCAGCCATCCGCTGTTGTTTAGTATAGGTAATTTGATCGTGCCATCGAGTGCACGCGCAATGGCAACAGATGGAATTCATGCGGCAAAATCGGTTGCCCTGCGTTATGGCGCTCAGGGAGCGCTGTTGGTGGGCCCTTACTATCTTCTCCTTTTCTTAGTCCCACGGCGCGTTCTGAATCTGCTCTATGGTGCGTCGTCTCCCTACGTTAGTTTCGGTTACGGTGTACGCATATTCGTTGTCGCATATATCTTGGTCTATTTGTCCCAAGTGCTCTCGGCGTTATTTAACGGAATTGCCCGCAGCAAGCTCTCCTTCACGGCATCTCTAGCCGGGGCTACGATCGCCCTGATTGTGACGATTCCATTGATCGCACTGACAGGAATCAAAGGTGCGCTAAGTGCTTTCTGTTTCTTTTGGGGTGCCCGCTGTATGCTCTTAATCTATTGCTATAGACGTGCGATATAGACGGTCGGCAAGCGTTCAGCGGTGGCAGGCTTGTTAAGGCTTTCTGCCCCTGTTTTGTAAGCGTCTGAGGAATCCATCTTGATTGCGCGAGCGATGCTGCCGAAAATGGCGGAATGCGAAACAAGCAGGAAATCCGGAACATCGTCGCTGGTTTTGCCAACAGCGGGATGACACGGCAGGCGTATTGCGACAAGCACAACATCGGGATCTCGACTCTGGATTATTGGCGGGCAGTCCTGAAGACCGGCTCTTGCGGCATCCGGCTCGAAGGCGGCGTGAATCTGGATCAGGCTCTTATACGGAACGTGGGAACCTGTCGCTCTGATGTGAAGGGAGCGAGCCGAGCGGGTGATCCCCACAAGGCTCTGAGTACCGATGCAGAGCACAGGGACAGAACAGCTCGTAGTAGGGATGAAGGCGCTGTAATGGCGCTGGACCGAAGGGGCTGTGGTGTTCACGCCTTGACAGGCGGCCAACCAGCAATGGGAGGAGCCGCTTGAGCAGGGCAAAGCCGTTTGATATTCCAAAGCGGGAAGTCTGGGAGGCTTTCAAACGTGTGAAGGCCAACCAGGGTGCGGCTGGAGTAGATGGGCAGTCGATTCAGGAGTTCGAGGACCAGTTAACCGGCAACCTCTATAAACTCTGGAACCGGCTGTCGTCGGGCAGTTACCTGCCTCCGCCGGTGCGCCGGGTGGACATCCCCAAGGCGAATGGCGGAACGCGACCGCTGGGTATCCCCACAGTCGCTGACCGCATTGCGCAAGAGGTTGTGCGGCGATACCTGGAGCCCTTGCTGGAACCGAAGTTCCATGCGGACTCCTATGGCTATCGACCCGGGCGTTCGGCGATTGACGGTGTTCGGACGGCTCGTCAGCGATGCTGGCGATACGACTGGATTCTCGATTTGGACATCAAGGCATTCTTCGACAGCATCGATTGGGAACTTCTGCTGCGCGCGGTGCGGAAGCACACGCAGTGCCGGTGGGTGTTGCTGTATATCGAACGCTGGCTGAAGGCGCCTGCGATGTTGGAGGACGGGACACTTGTTCAGCGGGATCGGGGAACGCCGCAAGGCGGTGTGATTAGCCCTTTGCTGGCCAACCTGTTCCTGCATTACGCGTTTGATATGTGGATGGGGCGGGAGTTTCCCGGCGTGCCGTTTGAGCGGTATGCCGACGATGCTATCTGTCACTGCCGCAGCGAGCGTGAGGCCGTGGCATTGCGTCAGGCACTGGATCGACGCTTTGGTGAATGTGGATTGGTGCTCCACCCAGAGAAGACAAAAGTGGTCTACTGCAAGGACACTAACCGCAAACGTGAGCACTCGATTTATCACTTCGACTTTCTCGGCTATATGTTTCGACCGCGGCGAGCGAAGTGGCGGGGCGAACTGTACGGGTTGTCTTTTCTCCCGGCAGCCAGCCCCAAGGCTCTGAAGGCAATTCGTAAGGCTGTCCGGGACTGGTCACTCCAGACCCGGAGCGACAAGGAACTCGACGACCTCGCTCGGATGTTCAACCCGTACATCCGTGGCTGGAGCAACTACTACAGTCACTTCTACAAGTCGGCAATGTATCCGACGCTTCGTCGGATCAATGTCTTCTTGATTCGGTGGGCACGCCGCAAGTACAAGCGCCTTAGGCGAAAGCCAAAAGGTGCGCGGGACTGGCTGGCACGGGTGGTCCGATCAACACCGGATCTGTTTGCTCACTGGAAGCTTTTGTATGGTCAGGGGCCGAGCGCTGGGAGCCGTATGAACTGAGAAGTTCACGTACGGTTCTGGGAGCGCGCGGGGCGAGATTCCCCCGCGCGACTTACTTGCCGCTGTACCGGCAAGCAGTGATGCAGGAGCGCGAAGCCGGCGTCGAGATCGGACGCGCGATACTGGATGGCTGGGTGATGCGGGTGGGCGAACTGCTGGGGCCCATTGTGGGAGCCATGCGTCGCGATCTGCTGGCCGCATCCTAATTTACAGGCGGACGAAACTCCGGTTCCGGTTCAGATGCACGACCGCCGCGGAGAGAATCATCAAGCCTATTTGTGGCAATACGGAAAACCGGACGGCGAGACAGTATTCGACTTCTGTTTGGGCCGGGGGCGTGATGGTCCTCGCAAGTTTCTGGGCGAGTGGGAAGGAATTTTGCAAACCGATGGCTATGCGGCCTACAACGACATCGGCGGGCCGCTGCTGGTGCATGTGGGATGTTGGGCGCACGCTCGTCGCAAGTTCGTCGACGCAGTGAAAGTCAACCCGCAAGATGGCGCCGCGATCGCGATGGTGACGCGCATGGACGCTTTGTTTCTGATCGACCGCGATGCGCGTCGCCGCGCGTTGACCGTGGAGGAACGCCAGGGACACCGCCGCCAATACGCCGAGGAGTGGCTGAACGAAATCCACGGCGCATGCCTCGGATTGTCTCGCGAGGCGTTGCCCAAGAGCGCGCTGGGCCAAGCCGCGGCCTATACCCTGAACATGTGGGAGAAACTGCGGCGGTGTTTCGACTACGCCGAAGTCGAGCTGTCCAATAATCTGGCGGAAAACTCCATGCGTCCGGTTGCATTGGGAAGAAAGAACTGGCTGCATGTGGGCAGCGCGCAAGCCGGGCCAAAAGTGGCGGCGATTCTTTCGGTGGTGGAATCCTGCCGCCGGCTCGGCGTGCCGGTGAAGGACTACTTCAGTGCTGTGCTTCCCGGATTAAACCGGCGGACACTCTCAGAGGCCGCCCATCTCACCCCAGCTCGTTGGTCCACCCGCCGCGCGTGATCGCCCTGGGTTGGCTATACGGTTACCCTGTTTTGGATCAGATCGCAATAACAATAGCGCGCCGAAAAGGTATCTGGGTTGTGAATTCCGGAAGTGGGATTTGTGACATAAATGGCGATGCCGACTGATCATCCATATCTGGGCTTCTTAGTCGTTTGTCTAGGTTTGGGTGAGGGCCGCGACCAGCCGGTATCTCCCAGGCGGTCTCCGAAATGGAACTGGGACAAGCTTGTGCAGACGGCCGCCAATGAAGAAATACTTTCGACGATGCACGATGCCCTCGGGCGGCTTAAGTTGATACAAGAGGTTCCAGCCGACGTCGGCAATTTGTTCTCGACAATCAAAGAGCTCAATTATGAACGGAATGAGCTCATTCTTTCAGACCTAAAATCGATTTGCAGGTTGCTTAACAGCGTCGGCATCGAGCCCGTGGTTTTGAAGGGTGCCGCATACTTACTCACTGGTGTTTACCCTGATCCGGCGACGCGATATCTCGCGGATCTCGATCTTCTTTTGCCGGCATCAGATTTCTCAGTCGCGATCAAGCTATTGAAAAGTCAAGGCTATTGTTGTCAGAGTGCACATCCGGTTGAGACAATTATAGGTAACGCTTACCCACCACTCTTTCGCCCTCACTCGGTCGAGATCGATCTGCATCGCGGTTTATGTCTTGGTGTAGGGGGCGCTGTTCTCCCCAGCTCGGAAGTGCTAAGTAGCTCGGTCCTAGAGGAGTTAGACGGCGTTAGAGTTCGCATCCCGTCACCAGAGCATTTGGTTGTACATCACATCGTGCATTCACAGCTCCACGATTTCTATCGTGACCGGATTCGGCCGTCTCTCCGAAACATGTATGACATGGTATTACTTCAAGACCGATTCGGAGACGAGATTGATTGGTTATCTATCGAAAAACGCTTCCGAAGAAAGCGGCAATATGCGGCTCTGGGGTTGTATCTGAGGCATGTCGAAAGTACGGTGGGGGTTGCCAGTCCCATACCCATTCGAATGACTGGACTAATGCAACTCCGATGGTGGCATCGAGCGGCTTTGAGAAGAGCACCAGGTCTTAGATGGTTCGACCCGTTATATCTATTTATGGCTGGCGTAAAGCCGAGGACTCCTCTGCGTGAAGTCCTGAGCGCCCCGGGCGGCTGGAAGTACTTGCTCGCGAAGCCGTTTACAAAAAATCTCTACGCGCGCCGGCTCGCGGGAGTAAGATAAAGCGCACGGAAGCCAAGTCCACAGTCTAGAACTATCCGAAAAGCGCGTTTCCAATCCTAAGTATATCCGTACGTCTTCGGGTTGACCGTCCGCGCGTGTTAGACATCGTATGACTTCGAATGACACTCAAAGTGTTTTGCCAATGGTACTTAATAGTTCATTTTGTCCAGGATATTACTGTCATTTAGCGACGGATTCAGCTACAATTCTCAAAAGGAGATTTCCATGTTCTCGGCTCCCCAACGACACATCATGCTTCTGGCATGCTTTCTGTCTGCTTCAGTTCTCTGCTTCGCGACTACCATAGATGTCAATGGCGGCACGGTAGGTACTGGCGGCAGCAGCAGCGGTGATTTTAGCTTCACTGTTGACGGCGGCTTGTTCGGCGTCGTCGGTGACTTTTCAGCCTCGGTAACTGGTAGCGGCCCGGTGACCGCCATCAAGGTCGATGCCACTGCGACCTACGAAGGGAGCACCCCACTGGCATCAGACTTCTCGTTCACAATCGACGACATTCAATTTTACGATTTGGCCACTCTCCCGACCGTTGGAGCATACAGTGAAAACGCCGGCTTCGGAGGAGACCTTGGCGTCGGTAGTAATGAGTTCATCGCAGATCTGATCTACGGCTCGGAGGCACTGCCGACCTTGACCTTCACCTCGGATGGGTTTCAGTCAACGAGCGGTCCCCTGAGTGGTTTGTCAAGTCCTTTGGAGGCGCAGGGCGAGTTGACGTTCGATTTCGCTGCTGGAGCTACTAAGGGAGCGTACATAACTTCCACTCCAGAACCCGGAGGCGTGATACCAGTGGCGGCCGTCCTGGTCCTCGGTCTTGGAGTGCCTGCGATTCGTCGCTCCCGGCTGCTTTCTAAGAACATGGTGGGTTAGGGCACTGTACGCAGATCCTTCCCGATAGCCCTGAATTCTTATACAATGAAACGACAACCAGCCTAAGGAGGCTACTGTGGAATCTAAACCCAATAGAGAACTGGAAAATGGGTCAACGACGGAGACCCACGACAACAGGCGAGACATGGTCAAGAAGCTCGGAAGATTTGCCGCTTACGCGGCACCATTCACGGTGTTGGCCCTCCCGAAAAAAGCCGAAGCTCTTTCTGGAGGTACCAGAGCCCTTCGCGGACGCTGAGACGGCAACCAGGGCCCCCGCCCAAACTGGATGGGCATGGAGATCTCGTTCGGAAACTGCCAGGAGTCTAATGATTTGTGGGAGTTTCCGATTGGGGATTTTCTGGTCTTGGCACGGCCCGACGTTTCTGGCCTTTACATCCTGAACCCTTCTGCTCGGCTAATTTGGGAAATTCACAAGTCGGGAGCTCAGCTTCCTGAGCTGGTGCGGGAGTTTGCTTCAGCTTACAATATTCCGCGGGATGTGGCGGCGCAAGATGTCGAGCGAACCGTGGGCGAGTGGCAATCAGGTCTGCTCTCGCGCCACCGAAGCTCATTATCGTTGGCCCCAATTCTGGCTAGCTCGCCTGCCTCATCGAATGTCGAGTTCTTCGCGCAGAATTACGTAGTCCACGGGATGAATATCCGTGTCATCCTTCAAACTTCTCAGCTAGCGGAAGAAATAGCACCAAGGCTCGAATCACTCCCGAATAAACCATCCGCCCCCGACTTTGTTTTCAGGGTTGTCGAGGATACGGATGGTTTTCGTATTTTCCGGGACCAATGCTGCGTCGCCATGGAGGAGAGCATCGGTGAGATTCGAGGTGTTCTTCTGCAGGAAATCGTGCGGAGTTGTCGCGGTCGAGACCCGCTCGCGATTTTTCATGCAGGAGCATGCGGATCAAACTCAAGATGCGTCGTCTTCCCGGCGAGTACTCAATCTGGAAAGACGACTCTGGCCGCCGTCCTCATGAAAACGGGCTTGACGTTTTACGGCGACGATTCGGTCCTCCTGGAGCGTGACACTCTGTCAATTCCGGTCATGCCTTTTGCACTGACCGTCCGTGACGGGAGCTGGGATGTTTTGAATCCCAGATTTCCGACCCTCAAGAATGCGCCAATCGTTTCCCGTTTTGGCCAGCGTGTACGCTTCCTGCCGTTAGCGGAAGAGAAACAAGATGGCTACTGTGAAGGTGTCGCTGCGATTGTCTTCGCCCGATTCGACCGAGACTCCCCAAACGAGGTTGCCGAGCTTGATGCTCTGCAGACATTGCTTCGATTACAGGAGAGCGGCTTCTGGGTGGAACACGATGAGCAAAGCATCCGCGCCTTATTAGCGTGGGTACGGTCCACGCCGTCGTTCACAATGAGCTATTCGGATGTCGATCAGGCAGCTTCGGTCATTCGTGGATTTGTCGGCTAGGTTTCTAAACCATTAAAGGTTCGCAACGGTTCTGGCGCCGCCGACGGCTCCAGTAACAATCTCTGAGAAATCGGGACCCTCCGGCCACATTTTTTCACCTCGTCGCAGGGCTCGGGTTGTGCGGTAGCTTCGCCTTGACCTGCATGGATTGAGGATTCCGGCGAAGCCGAACGCTGATTCCGGAGGGAAGCCGAACGGCATTCCGGGATGAACCCGAACGCCCTCGGAGCGTAGCGACGCTGGCATATCGATTGTGCAAGAGGTGTTCGGATTCGTCAAGGAAAACTATCCGGAGCGTATCAGCGTTCGTGCGCCGAGGCGTTTCCCGACACACTGAGCTACTCTAAACGCCCCAGCTCCTGGAAATTCGGAGTTGAAGCAAACTTCCATCCATTCCGTGTATATAACGCCGACAACTTCGGCGGCACATGTACCTTCGCTTCGCTCGCGTCTTACGAAGCTGGGCAAACTACCCTATCCACCATTACGACAGGTAACCCTCTGCTGAGCTTTCATCAGAACGATTATGCCTGGTTCGCGCAATACGAACGTAAGATTGGAAGCCTGAGCCTCTCCGCCGGAGTGCGTCACGAATTTCAATCGGGCAAGTCGCGCTACGGCGATCTTGCGCCACGCTTCTCGGCGGCCTACGCTCCCGGCAAAGATCATCAAACAGTAATACGGATCGGCGCCGGTGTGTTTTACGACCGCCGTCGTCCACCGATACTCGAACAATCATTGCGCTTCGACGGCATCCAGACGCAGCAATACATTTTGACGAATCCCGTGTACCCGGTTCCCGATCCAACGGGACTCGGTTCGCAGGTCCCGAGCGCTGTGTGGCGCATCGATCCCAATCTCGTGTTTCCTCGAACCTACCAGGCCAGCGCGACGATCGAGCGCCAGCTTCCGGGGGGCTTTGTGCTTGTCTCGGACTATACTTATCAACGCGGTGATCACCTCTTTCGTGCGCGGGATATCAACGCTCCGCTAGCAGCTACCGGTCTTCGGCCGTACCCGGATCAAGGCGACATTTATCAGATCGAATCGTCAGCCTCTTCGCGCGGGAACATCCTCAATTGGACCCTGAAAAGTCCTCCCAATCCCAATCGTAGATTTCAATTTTTTGCGCAATACACGCTCTCCTGGCTTTACGATGACACCAACGCCGCCTTTCCACCGCCGCCCGGAACCAGTACACCGGGGAATAGCCTCTTTACTTCGCTCCTGCCCGCGAACAGCTACGACCTGCGGCCAGAGTGGGGCCGGGAGAACAACGACGCTCGCAATCGATTTGGGCTTTCCGGAACTGTAAAGTTGCCGTTGCATTTGACGTTCGGAACACTGACGACAATCCGGTCGGGCTTGCCGTACAACATCACGACCGGAGAGGATAACAACGGCGATGGTGTCGCAAACGATCGGCCTGCGGGCGTGACCCGAAATACCGGTGGCCCGGGCCTGGTTTCGGTCGATGTGCATCTTGGGCGCAAATTTACGATTCAGCGCGGCGAACGTAAGATTGATGCGGACATCGGGGTCGATTCGTTCAATGTCCTGAACCATGCCAACTTCACCAACACTGTCGGTGTCATTACGTCGCCGCTCTTCGGAAAGGCAAACGCGGCATTGGACGGCCGGCAAATGCAGTTCAACTCTGCAGATCCACTTTTGAGGCAGTGAATCCAAGGGACCGGACTCCGCTCCCCCCTCATAAAAGATCCCTGGCAGTTTTGTCTTAGAGTTTGTAATAATCCGTAGTCATCGTGCCCTAAAAGCCCGTGGTAAAAACCTTCCAGAACATGTGACCTCGATTGTGTCTTGAACGTCTTCTATCTATGGGCATGGGGCGCAAGAAGGATCGGGCGAAGCAGGAAACTCTGTGGGTGGCATTCAGCGAGATGGTGACCACGCCGGGACATGTGTTTTACGAGCGGCTGAACGCGGTGTTGAATACCGAGTTGTTCGATCAGCGAATCGAAGTCATCTGCCGGAAGTATTACAAGAGCAGTTCGGGCCGTCCGTCCATGACTCCGGGAACGTATTTCCGGATGCTGCTGTTGGGTTACTTCGAGGGCATCGATTCGGAACGGGGCATCGCGTGGCGCGCAGCGGACAGCTTGAGCTACCGCAAGTTTCTGGGCTACGACCTGAGCGAGCAGACGCCGGATCATTCGACGGTGTCGCGGACCCGGCGGCTGTACTCGGTGGAGACGCACCGGGCAGTGATGAAGTGGGTGCTAAACATTCTGCGCAAGAATGGGCTAGCCGATGCGCAGAGCGTGTGTATCGACGCCACCACTTTGGAGGCCAACGTGGCGATGAAGAGCTTGGTGCGGCGCGACACGGGTGTGAGCTACGACGATTATCTGCGGCAGTTAGCACAAGCCGAAGGCATCGAAGAATCCGACCAAAGAGCAGTTGGCGCGACTGGATCGGAAGCGAGAGAAGAAGGCGTCCAATGACGATTGGACCAATCCCCACGACCCTTCGACGCGATTGCCGCGGGGCAAGCCAATGAACGGGCGACGCCGGCGGTGCCGGATTACCTCGGTGAGAGCACGGCCGCCCAAGGCGTTCTGAAAAAGCGCGCTCCGAAGAATCGCTATTTGAATGCGGCCAACTCCCCGTACACCTTCGTCTTGAAGTATTACAAGCTGGGAGCCGATAAGAAGGCTCACATCACGCTCGGGGATTTTTGGCCCCAGTTCACCGCGGCGGGCGCGGTGGATGGGACCTCGCTCGCGATCAAGTGGAAAGCTAAGGATTGTTCGGGGTTACAATCCGGCCTGCTCGAAGTCTACGACGGAAAGAACAATTTGGTGTGGTGGAAGGGTCTGCAGGCCAGCGATTTCACCGCCGGCGACCACCAGTTCGACTGGAACACCTGGGTCTCGTCCAGCGGCTACAAGGTAACTCCCGCCAGCATGCCGTACCGCGCTCAGATCCAAGGCCATACTTTGATGGACGAACCGAATGGCGCCGCCGTCGCCGCCATGCAGTGTGAAGTGCGGATGTTCCAGAACGACACCATTGGCAAGCAGACCGCGGCGCAGCGGTACACGGAGCCGCAATGCCTGGAGCTGTCGCTGGCCCCTTTTCTTCCGGTACGCACGGCGGATTCTCCGAAAAAAGATGTGCTGCCCGGCGCGGGCAGCAAGAAGTGGTACGAGCTGAAACTCAACCAGGTCGGTTTCCATGCCGGTCCCTCTCACGAGGAGACCGACAGCGATCTTTTGAAGCTCGCGTTAGCCGAGTTTCAACGCTCGGTACCGAAGAACGCCGCGGCGCCGTTTCAAAGGATGAAAGCGGACGGAGCCGCTTCTGGCCCTGCCCAGAGCGTTCTCAAGGCGGTACCCCCCGCGTTTCAACGGCCGCTCTTCGCAAACTCAGCGCGTGCGGACCAGACGCTGGCGCAAGCCGGGCCCGTATTGAACAAGCCCTCTTCGGATCTCATCGTTTGGATAGAGGATCGCCATTTTTACACCAAGATGGACAATTCAACCAAGAATGGGCTGCCCGACAAGAATCTCGCCCTGGAGGATTACGGCGGGGACATGTCGATGACCGATGCGAACCGTCAGACCATGGAGGGCAAGACCGTCGCGCGGCCATGGATTCCGGTTCAGGTGAAGATCCCGCTTTTAAAGAAGGGCGATTCGCTGTTTGCAACTGGCGGAGCCACTCCAAACTATCTGCCGGAGATGCTCGATGCCACGGGACCCCTGCGCGTAGACTGGAAATTTACGGACATGCCTCCGGACTACAGCACCATCGATAGTGCGAACTACAATTCCGATGGCCGGAACGTCACCCGGACACGCCGTTTCATCCGCGAAACCATAACCACGCTGAACGGAGCGGCAACTCACAACGGGGTGCCTGTGGGGAACTGCCCCACATCGCATGGTGGAATACGTTCCGGCACGTATCATCGCGAGCCTTTCGGCAGGCTTGCGGAAAGCCTCGCGCCCTGGCGCGCTGTCGAAGACGCCGGCCAGCAATCCGTTTACACCCTGGTGCATGACGACCTCGAGCAAAAAAGCGAGAATCTGCATCCCACCCACCTCGGTTATGCAGGTGCGTATTTCCATCCGTCCCGCATCGCCGGCGATGGATACCGGATACAGGCGAATGTCAGTCTTCAACCGCACCCGGACGGAGCTGAGGACCACCCTAATCGCGCTGTTTTAGCTCGCCGCTACACGCATCTTCCGCAGGGCCACTCGTGCACCTTGCGGTTATGGCGGAAAACCATATTCCGCGGATATTCGGAATGGTCGACGCCCAACCCGATTCCTTACGCTACCTTTTCGGCGCACACGGCGCACCAATATAGGGCAATTATATACTTGACAAAACGTAGCTGCTGGCCGATAATGAATCATGGCCAGCGAACCGAAGACACTTCAAGAAGCAATCCTCTACTTCTCCGATCCTACCAACTGCCGTGAGTATCTGGTAGCGCGGCGCTGGCCGGATGGCGTGGTTTGTCCGCGTTGCCAGTCCAAGAACGTTCTGTTCCTGGAGAAGTACAACCGCTGGCACTGTCGCGAGAAACATGACGCTCCGCAGTTCACCTTGAAAACCGGAACCGTGATGGAAGAGTCGCCTATCGGTCTGGATAAGTGGCTCATGGTCATGTGGCAGATCGTTAACAGCAAAAACGGAATCAGTTCGTGCGAGGTCGCTAAGGCCATCGGCGTGACTCAGAAATCCGCTTGGTTCATGGATCATCGCATCCGGTTTGCGCTCGGCATGGACGCTGGCGAAAAGATGAGCGGCCATGTTGAAGCCGACGAAACCTTCATCGGAGGCAAGGCGCGGAACATGCACGCCAGCAAACGCGCACGGCGCATTACCGGTACCGGAGGAAAAGACAAGGTGCCAGTCATGGGAATCCTTGAGCGCGGCAAAGACGGCAAGAGCAGCAAAGTAGTGACTACGGTCATTTCCAACCGCAAGAAGAGCGCTATCCAGTCCGAGGTACGCAAGCACGTCGAAGCCGGATCGGCTCTCTATAGTGACGCTCTGCAATCCTACAATGGCCTTGAGCGCGAGTACGCCCATCAGGTGATCGATCACGCCGTCCAGTATGTTGATGGCAACGTTCACACCAATTCTCTCGAAAACTTTTGGAGTCTTTTGAAACGCTCGATTTCGGGAACCTACGTGAGCGTTGAACCGTTCCACCTGTTCCGCTACTTGGATGAGCAAGCCTACCGCTTCAATCAACGGCACCTGACGGATGCCGAGCGCTTTGACATTGCCGTCAAAGGCATAGTGGGAAAGCGGTTAACGTTCGATCAATTGACTGGAAAAGATGCGACTGATCGAGCGGCGATTAACTGAAAAAGAGAGCAAGCGTCAGCAACGCGGCAAGCGTCGTCTGAGCTAAGACTCGCGCTGTTCCCACAGTTCTCCAAACGTCCTCAAATGCTCTATTCGGTTAGTTAAGCAATCTTGCAACCGGTGGTCTTCTAACCATTTTCGGTAGGCCGTGATCGTGGCCGTATCTCTGAATTTGCTTTCCGCAAGTTTCTGTTTCTTGGCTTCGAAATCTGATCTTCCCATGTTAGATACCATGAACCGTTTGGTTTTGAGTATCGAACTGAAGGATGCTCTGGTCAACCTGTCGGAACCACTTAGTCGAGAGTCCATATTCTTCATTACTTCACGAGCGAAGAGGTCTGCCACTTGAATTCCTACAGTCCGTCGGCAGGCAAACGATAGCTTATCGGCGAGAAAGCCTCCAAGCTTCTTGGATACACGCGTCCACTCGTATATAGCATTCGCGTTGTATTCGATGGGTTCGTTTCTGTCAAAGATTACTTCCGTGGTCGATTCACGAGGGAGCATCACCGAAGTTAATTCTGAGACGTGTTTCAGTACGTCTGCAAAGCCCCACAGGTATGGCGCATGTTCGAAATCATTTGGAAAGGATTGGAAATACTCTGTGAGATTTATCGCCGTTCCGTGCCCGAACAACTTGCTGTTCACAACGAGAGTTGTGAGATCACGAATCAATTTACGTCCTTCGCCGGGTTTGAGATCACTGAATTCTCCGTGTCCAAACTCGCATTCGGCAGCGTGAAAGATGCGCCCATTGAGCCTCGCTTTCCATGGAATCTCTAGCGCATCCCAGTCTTCCTGATGGCCGAACACACCAGCGACCGCATAGACACGTTTAAGGGTCTCATCGCGACTCTCATCCCCATATGTGCAATACACAACTGCTACCATTCCCTTCCGACGGCGGCCCTTTATCTCAGCGAGCTGTTCGGCGAACTCAAGCGAATCGGCAGATGCGAGCACGTTTGCCTTTCCGGAGAGGATTGGGTACACTACTCCTAGCCCACCGGAAAGGGCGTTTGACGCTGATCGCCGCCAAGCAAACACAGCGCCTCAAGCCGCCGTCCTAAAAAAAGAGTTACACTTCTGCCGTCAGGCGGAGTGTACCATATCGCGGGGAATCGCCTATGGGACGATCTCCCAGCGCACATGGCAGTATGTCTGGATTCCAGGTTTCAATGAACGCATGACCAGTGTTTTTCTGCCGTCCGGTTGCGGTTGGATCGTCGGTTGCCAAGCATCATGATCGAATGTGAAATGCAATCGATCAGAGGGAAGATCCTTGAAAACCATCGTGCCGTTTTGCGGCACGTTGACCGCTCCATTACACACCACACCAAACCTAGGACTGCTAGTTTCCACAGGTGGCGAACTTGTACTTGCTGGGGGCTGCGCAGTAACCACCGGTTGCGAGGTTTGGTTCTCCGCAACGCTTGGCTCATCCGGGACTCGTTGCAATACCGGATTGGTTTGCTCGTTCGGCTGCGACTGCAATAACGGTTGATAGGCTGCCGATTGCGGCTGGGGGTGTGGTGGCGGGTTGTTTGCCTGCGGACTAATGTTCGCCACTGGTGAGGGCGTTGGCGTCTGCTGTTCTGGAGCGTTGCCCTTACCGCCAAATATGAAGAATAGGCAGAGAACCGTCAACAGACCGACTAAGACCATACCCAGGGGAGTTATTTGCTTCTTGATCGGCGATGCGGCAATGGTTGCACCGCATGTCGAGCACTGAAGGACGTGCTTCTTCATTACGAGAAGCCAGCCGAGCAGACCACCGATCAGAGAGACTACAAATGCGAATCCGGTGAAGCCGGTGCCGAGTAAGGCGATTATCCCAGCGCCCTCTCGACTCTGGGTGTTAGTGCTGGCGAATAGCAGGAACATTTCGGCCATCAGTGCCAGACACATTCCGATCACGGATGGCACGAGGAGAAAGTATCCGATCAACACGGCTGGACCAGCGAGTCTGTGTTGTTTCTTTCGCGCGAGTGTGCCGCGATCACAAACCTTGCACGGGATCAAATGTTCGCTTGCGTGAATTTGCTGCGATGGCAATAGGACAGGCGTTCCATGATCGGTGGATCTTCGCCCGCAATTCCCGCAGAAATTGCCATCATTGGTTATGCCACAGAAGCATTTCCAAGCCATCGGGGACTGGCTCCTTTGTGTTCCTCACATTAAACCACACGCAGCGCTATTATGGACGCAGGATGAAACCACTCCCAGCGCCGCCGGTCCCCGGCAATACGGATGCGGAACGAATGGATAATGCCGTCCGAAAGTTTCTCAGTGTTCCGAAGGAAGCCTACTTGAGGGAAGAGGATAGATTGAGGCGAGCGCGTGAACGCAAGAAGCGGGCAAAAACGAGGTAAGCGGCGATGAAAGTTTATTGGCTCAACGGTAGTTTGACGGCAAAACCGGAAACCCCGGAAGAACATCGAGCGTTGAACCTGCTTTATCAGGGAGCGCGAAGAACCACGCTAGCGGAAGAGACGCGCATAGCGCAGGAAAGCGCGGATATTTCAGGAACGCTGGAAGAGTTGTCTAAGATGCGACTCCGAGAGACGCAGATGGTTCCAACGGGCTTCTCCAGGAACGATTTTGACAATTAGCAGCCCGTCTCCCTCCTGCATCAATGGACGGATCGCTTCTTGAAGCCTCTTCTCTGAATCGAAACCAGCTTCAGGTACGATCCATAACGAATTGAGTAGGCGCTGGGCATGTCGAACCTTCAGGAGATCCCATAAGGGCTGGTAATCTTCTGAATTGCTTTCCGCGATATCGTAACTGACGAGGTAGAGGGGCATTTGGACTGCCCCTCAGCCTATCGGCCAGCCGGTATTTTGTCAACTATATAATTGCCCTAATTACGGTCTCCCCTGGCGCAAGTACAACCTTACGCTCGATAACTTCGATACCTTCATGGACAAGGTCAACAACCAGGCGCTCTATTACTATTCAGACAATCTGATGTTTGAGCTGCTGTACCGGATCGAAAGGGCGACGGGGCATTTCAACGGCCATTTTTCGGTATTGTGGCAGGCCGTTCCGCAGATGTGGCTGCGAAGCTACGTGTGCAACGCGGCGGGAGCGCACGTGGTGCTGGCGCCGGAACGAACACAAGCCGAAAAGGCTGCCCTTGGGACCAAGTGCCCGCAGTGTGCGGGGATGTTGCAACTCGGCTATGTGAAATATTACGTATGCGCCAACGGACATCCCTTTCGGCAAACCGAGGCCACCCAGGCGGTGGATGCGAATCCTCCCTGCCTCACCGACGGGACAGCCTCAGCCAAGGATCCAGCTGCGCAGGTTCCTCCGCATCAGAGCGAAGATGTAGTTCGTTATTGGGGTCAGGGATTCAGCGAACCAGCGATCGGACAGGCGCTCGGGACGCTGTGGCTCTATTTCGACACCACGATGTTGGGCAACGGGAACCGGATGGCGCACGAGTATGGTCACAATCGGCATCTGGAACACACGCCCTCCGTTGACCCAACGTACGCTTACGATCCCAAACAGCACGACACGATGGTAAACAGTCTGGCGGCGTTTACTCAACAACAAGTCAACCATTTGTACAATCAATGGGATCATCGCTGCACGATGAGTTATTGTCCTGACCCGAACCCGGGTGGGGATAAAGATCCGCTTCGCTACTTCTGCGGTAAGTGCGCTCTGAAAAATCGCGGATGGGCGGTGACCGGCATCGCGCCGCCGGCAGGTGGATTGGTGGATCCATGATGCGTGCGGGCTGGCGCTTCCGGCTTGTCGCGGCTGCAATTTTCACGATAACCGCAGCCGTGCGGCTGGAATCTCAAGGAGGACTTTAGCGCGTGAGCGACATTTCCATCGAGTTGAAGCTGTTGCAGCCCCGCGTGCTGGTGCAGGAAAGCCTTGTGGCTACAACAACTCTTGTGAACCATGGGTCTGCGGTGGTGGCCGCCCCGGCCGCGTACGGTCCGTCTCCTTTCGTCTATGAATTGCGGCCCGCCCGGGAAAACCAGACTGTTCGGGTAGTATCCAGCCAAGGGGCGCGGGAGGCAACATCGCGGGGCACACCTCAACAAAGGCGGCCGCTGCCATTCAACCTTGGACCGGGTCGCTCTCTGCCTCGCGAGGAGGACCTCGCCACGCTCGCTGTGAGACCGTTTGCTCCGGCAATGTACACCGTGACGGTGTCTGCCGATACCCCGGACGCAATCGGTCCCTCGGCTCCCAGCCGCGTGCAGGTGACGCCCCCGCGCCCAGCAGTGGTGTCCTCGGTACTGGGGCCCACCTACGATCGGAGGGTCGCATTCGCCAACGCCGAGGATGACGGGGCCTTCGGAATACTTGCGCTTGCCGACGACGCCGCGAGTCAGGAGTCGGCCGTCTTTTTCCGAGCCAATGCTCAGGATCGATTCCCCAAGCCCGAATCCATCGCAGTCAGCGTGCCCACATTTGTGGACGCGAACAACCGATGGGTGGCGTGGACTTCCGGGGGCTCATTGTTCGCCACCAAAGACTGGGGAGTTCCCACGGCCCGCACGGTTCTGCTTCGCGCGGCGCTGCCCGCTCCCGGCGGGCGTGTCTTGTCACCTGGCTATTTCTTTGGGGATGATACCGGACTTTTTGTCGTACTGAACGGTTCGACATTACAAGCGTTCCGCGTGACCCCTGAGGGGCTGGTCGAAGCCTGGTCGGCGACCGTTAGTCCGGGACTGGAACGGCTGCGGATCCGGTACGCGGGAGGATCGAGCGGCGAAGGCGTGCTGCAACTGCTCGCGATTTCGAACCAGCAAGGACGCCGGCAGTTGCGGCTCCAGGCCTGGAACGTAAAGGATGGTCGCGAGGTGGTCCCGATCCGCGATGTCGCAGAAATTCGGTTACCGTTCGTCGCGTGGTCCCTGCCAGTGGCCGGAAAAGGCCGAGCCGATCGGTTGGAACTGCTCACCGGTCCAAGTCCCGACGGAAGATTCTTACACTCCTCGTTCGTGCTGGAGAAGAACACCGTAGGTGTTCCGGAACAATCGATTCCCGCTATCGGCGAGCCATCGGACGAATACGCGATGACGGTGGCAGGCAACGGCAAGATCTTTGTCGTAGCGCGCACCAACGCCGGACGAGTGGTTTCGTTACATTTACCAGGAACGGGATGGACAACCGTCTCCGACAAAGTGCCGCCCGGCCACCTCGACGCGTACGCCAATTACGACCGCGCCTGGGTGGAGTGGTTGGATCCAGAATTCGGATTCCGCCGCTCCAGGCTTGACGCCGAGTAGCGTGGCAGCACGTCGCGTGTTCGCGCCGGGCGGTCAACGATCCACTTTGGCAGTGTGCGCGCGTCCTTTTCGTCTTCCGCGCAAATGAGCTCGATTACCTCGCTGTCGGCAATAAGCAGTTCGGCGAAGTGGATCGTAAACGGTTTGGTAAAGATCTTCGGATCCTCACGAGGCGTTCCGAACCGCACCAGCTGATTTTCTTAGAAGCGAAGTCTCGTGGCTGAAGAGGTTTGGAGACGGTGTACCAGGCGTATTCACGCCCCGACAATGACACCATAATTTGGATCAAGGGCACGCGCACGGTGTCGGTCGGTAGACGGACGACAACTGCGAATTTCGTCGGCTGGCCGAATAATTTCACACTTGATGTTCTCGTCTGCAACGCTCACCTGGCCAAGTTGACTGTGGGTGGGCTTGGCTGACCAGGGGAGCGAAAAGAACCAGCTAGAGGGTGGAGTGTTTCATGGAATCCTCCACGATCAATTTGTCGAGGGCGCTGGTGGCCGGGGATGATGCATTTCAGCGATGCTCGGTTCCCGCCCGTGTCCGAATAGCTCCGGATGAATATAGTGGCCTTGGTCCTTGGGCGCTTTGTCCACTTCCACCTGGATACGATGTGCGTTGGCCCAAGCGTCCTGGCGGATGCCGGTAACTTGCCAGGAGACCTTCACCCCCGGCTTGCTGGACTTGATTGTGAAATTTCCGTTGGTGATTTCAGACGCGATGATGGCTTGCGCAAATTGGCCGATCACGGTGAGCTGGTAGCGGAAATCGGTGTTAAGAGCCTCGAACCACGCAGGCATCGTGACGATGGCCGTCCCGCTACCGTCGGTGACGACGTTGCCGTTGTAGATATTCAGCATGTCCGGCGATTCGACGAAGGAGTGGTAGAGGTATTTGTTGGCGGGATCGAGCGGATGATCGATCTTAAACGAGCCGCCGGATTTACTGAGAGAGCCTGCGACGTCCACGTTGCCCGCGAAATCGCCGGCGTCGCTCCCGTTGCTTTGCACGGCGTATATTCCAGCGCCCCCTTCCACCGTTCCAGAGCCACCAATTGCCCTGATGCCGTCGCCTCCAATGTTGGAGCTCCCACCCCAAGCCACGACACCGGCGCCGCCGGTGCCGTCGCTGTTGTTGGCGCTGCCTCCAGTCGCTATTACGCCAACTCCCCCGTAGTCAGCCTCGGCCGTGCCGTCGCCCCCAACCGCAGAGACGCCGACGCCGCCAGTGCCTATCTGAGAACTTGTACCATTGGAAGATCCGCCATACCCGCCAACTCCAACACCGCCGGTGGTGCCGCCAGACAGTGCCTGAGCGCCGTGGCCGGCGATCGCGGAATGCTCCGGCGCTGTGTTGGAGATGTTGAAGACCGAGCCGGTGCTACCCGCCGCAGTCCCGCTGAACGGCAACGTAACTGTACCCGCTGGTCCCTGCTGACCAGCCGGACCTGTCGCACCGGCAGGACCTGTCGCGCCAGTGGGGCCTTGCGGGCCGGTGGGACCCTGTGAACCCACTGCGCCTACCGTGACATAAGCTGATCCGGAGTGCGGCACGCTGTTGGTGACAGTCACCAGATACGTGGCCGCGGCCAGAGTGGATGGCACCTCGACTACTATCGACGTGTTCGTGAACGAAAACACAGTTCGAGATGTTCCGCCCACCGTGACCGTGGGCGCCACGTTGGCCGGGCTGAAATTCGAGCCCGCCAGCGCAATGTAGCTCTTCGCCAGGTTGACAGTGGCGTCCTTAATCACCGGCGTTTGGGCTTGGCTGACGATTGGCGCGAAAAGGATCAAGAACAGGGTGTAGATCAATTTGCAATGTTTCATAGAATCCTCCACGATCAATTTGCAGGCGGCGCCGCCGGCCGGGGATGATGCATCTCGGCGATGCTCGGTTCCCCCGCGTGCCCGAATAGCTCGGGGTGGATGTAATGGCCTTGATCGGTCTGCGCTTTGTCCACTTCCACCTGGATGCGATGCGCGTTGGCCCACGCGTCCTGGCGGATACCGGTGACTTGCCAGGAGACCTCCACACCCGGCTTGTTGGTCTTGATGGTGAAGTTGCCGTTCGTCATTTTTG
>Ga0302324_100001245_pt1 | contig 62830 bp, 57 predicted proteins | sample Palsa_T0_1_FD_201949 | JGI IMG/M metagenome (GOLD analysis project Ga0302324, IMG submission 201949) | Peat permafrost microbial communities from Stordalen Mire near Abisko, Sweden - Palsa_T0_1 | ecosystem: Environmental > Terrestrial > Soil > Palsa > Peat permafrost | place: Sweden: Abisko...
CTGCGAGAGTTTTGCTTTCACCTGGTCCGTCGAGGGAAGGCTTGCCTTCGCCTGAGCCACCGCATCGCCAACGGCCGTACTCGCGCTTGAACCAGCGCTGGCCGCTGCCGATTGAGCGCTGCCGAACCTTGACAGCGCCTTACCGGCGACGTTGGCAACGGCGCCCTTTACCGCGTCGACGCGATCTTGAACGGCACCTTTCGCCCGCGCCGGCACGTCAGCTTTATACGCCAACGCTTGGACCGTATCGCCCATGCGCTCGCGCGTTTGTTCGATTTCTCGTCGGATGGCTTCTGGATCGTCGTTCGGCTGAATCGTATACTCCTTGATTACGAAGTCTTGCCCGCTAGGCGCGGGTCCACGCCGGCGGGCTGATCGGTCAATTGGCGAATTCTGCTCGGCGCAACGGTCTTCGCTTCCCCGGCGACGACCTTTGAGTACTCCGCACCAAACAGGAGGATCATTGCTGAATAGTAGATCCACAGCAGCGTTACGAGCAGAGAACCTGCGGCGCCGTACCCGGAGGCCACTCCGGCCTTCGCCAGGTACACTGAGATGATCCCTTCACCAATGACGAAGAGCACAGCGGTCGCGATAGCACCTACCCAAACGTCGCGCCAGGCGACGGTAACGTCGGGTAGCACCTTAAAGATCAGTGCGAACACGACTGTCACCACGGCAAACGTAACGATGAAGTCGACAACTGCAAGAACCGCGGGGTTGCCGATGACCGGGACGCCGGAGAGGACGTGAGAGCCGACGAATGCGACGGCGGCATTACCGACAAAGCTCACAAGCAAGAGAAACGCGACGACCCAAATCATCCCGAGAGACGCGAGTCTGTCTCGGAGCATCTGCTTCCAGCCGCCCCTAATCGATTCGACGTGCCAAATCGTGTTGAGCGCATCCTGGAGCGACGCGAAGAGCGCCATCGCACCGGCGATAAAGGCCACCCAACCAACGACTTGGGCAATGATACTCTGGCGTGGCTTGTTGAATGAGCTCGCAATGAGCTGACGCACGGCCTCGGCGCTGCCGGCTCCCACGCGATTGCGCACTTGATCGAGCAGCGCCGCCTCGGCTACGTGATGACCGTGCCCGCCGTTCTGAACCCCGAAAATCCAACCCAGGATCGCGATAAGGACGATGAAGAGCGGAGCGATCGAGAAGATCGTCGAGTACGCGATGGCCGCCGCAAGCCGAGGGGCTTTATCTTCATTGAACGCCTGCCAAACGGACTTGAGCACACCGAGGTTCATCGTGCGCGTTGGATCCCATCGTGAATCTCGTCGATGTCTGCCTTGACGCTGCGCACAGTCTGCTCTGGGATGGGCGCTCCAACGTTTTCTAGTGACGACTTCCCGATCAACGCGGCGCCTGCAGCGACGGCGCCGTACACGACGGTCACGATGAGAGCGGCAACCCAAACGGGAACGAGAAGCGAAAGCGCCGCAACGATCGTAATCGTCAGTGCGCCGAACGCCGCAAGCCCGAAGAGAGCGGACGTTCCAAAAAAGCCGGCTGACTTGGCCGCCTTTTTCCCTTTATCCGTGAATTCCGCGCGGGCGAGCTTCATCTCTTGACGAATCAAGAGCGACATATCGGCGGACAACTGCCGGAAGAGGTCCGGGATGGGCTCATCCTTGATTGCGGCAGCCTTACTTTCCATTCGAAACCCGGCTTTCGAGTTTGCGGGCTCTGCTTGGGCGACGCCGAGCCCGAGGCGGGATAGCGTCGCTGCTATCGATGGGATCCGAATTTTCACGGGCGCCACCGCGGCCTTCCGAGAGCTCGCGACGCGCCGCCGCGATCTTGATGCTGCGAGATGCAAGCAAGCCGAGGATAAGGCCGCCCGCGCCGACGGCGACCGGGCGCTCGCGGCTGAACTGCTCGGCGTCCGAGACAAGCGTCTCGAAGTCGCTTTCTTGCAAGTAGTGACCAACGCGTTCGATGAACTCCGCAGCGCTTTCCGCCACGGTGGCCGTCCCGGCCGCGAGTTCGTCCTGACGTAGCTGATCGGCAAAACGGTGGAGGGTGTCGGCGGTTGCAAGAACTTGGCGACCCAGCTCCGCTGACCGCTTCTCTATCTGTCGAACCACGAGTTCTTTTGCCGCGATGCTCATGAGAGCGAGTATGCCCGCGCCCTGGGGTCCTAAACACCCGGCCGCTTCTTGGCGCGCATTGTTTCGCGGGGTTTGGCCGCTCGCAGAACCGGTGCGAATGCGTCGAGCGCGCGGACGCGGGCGACGGCGTGATCGACGATCGGGGCCGGATACGTGCGTCCGATTTCGATTCCGGCCTCCGCGAGCAGCAGCGGTGGCGCCGTCGACGGTCGGTGGATGTGCGCATCGGGCAGCTTGCGCAGCTCCGGCACGTGTTGGCGAATGAACGTGCCTGACGGGTCGAAGATCGCGCTCTGACGCATCGGATTGAAGATGCGAAAGTACGGCGCAGCGTCGGTCCCGGTTGAAGCCGCCCACTGCCAACCACCGTTGTTTTGAGCGACGTCCGCGTCGGCGAGGTGCTCTTCGAAATAACGTTCGCCCCGGCGCCAGTCCAGCAAGAGGTCCTTGGTAAGAAACGAGGCGACGAGCATCCGCAGGCGGTTGTGCATCCATCCGCATTCGTTGAGCTGGCGCATTGCGGCGTCGATCAGCGGATATCCGGTTCGACCTGCGCACCACGCGGCGAAGTCCTCCTCGGACGAACGCCACGGGATCCGCGCGGCTGCCGGCAGGAACGGTTCGGTGGCAACATGCGGAAACCGCGCGAGGATCATCTGATAGAACTCGCGCCAGATAAGCTCACCGATCCACGCCTCGACGCTCGCGCGCACGTGGCCGCGGGATTCGTCCCGGCGCTCGAAGGCGCGCTCGAAGCACTCGCGTATGCCGATCGTTCCAGCCCGCAAATGCGGCGAGAGATGCGATGTTCCGTCGTTCGCCGGGAAGTTGCGCTCGACTTCGTACCGCTCGACCGCGCCGCCGCTCCGAAGAAAGGTGCCGAGCAGCGCACGGGCGCGCTTTTCGGAGACGTGCGGAAAGCGCGCCGACGACCGGTGCCCGAAGTCCTCAGGCCGCGGGACGCCGCGAGTCGTTCCGATCGACTCTGCCGACAGAAGGCAGCCCTTTGCGAGCTGCGCTGACGGCACCGGCGGGCGCGGCAGAGGGTGGCGGCGTTCGATCCAGCGCCTCTTAAACGGCGTGAACACCTTGTACGGCTGGCCGCCGTCCAGCTGAATTTCATCGGCGCCGAAATAGACGTGATCGAGCGACGCATGCATCACAACGCCTTCTTGCTCGAGCGCCGCGGTTACCGATGCGTCCCGTGCGATCGCCTCCGGTTCGTAATCTTCGTTGTAGAAGACCTCGCGTGCGCCAATGCGCCGCGCTAGCCTCGAGAGTTCGGTCGCGAAATCCCCCTCCAGGAGCGCGAGATCGCTTCCCAACTCGCGCAGGTTCGCGCGCAGCGCCGCGAGCGCATCGAAAAATGCTTGCACGATCGGAGCTCCCACGCGTTCGCTGCGCAGCAGGCTGGGATCGAGCACGAACGCTAGGCAAACGCGCGCGTCGCGCCGGCAGGCTTCGAAAAGCGCCACGTTGTCGTGCAGCCGCAAATCCCGCCGAAGCCAGACGATGCTCGGGTCCATGCTTCCCGCCGTTTCCGCCGGCGGCCGGCCGGCCCTTTGCATGTTCAAGCTAACCCCGTGACGCAACAAGGTTTCTACGGGCTGACGACCGCGCCGCCATGCCGTGAGAGGGAATCCGCTCGGTTTTCATTGCAACGTACTTGTTAAAGGGAGGTTCGGATGCCGAAAGTCAGAGTCAACGACATTATGATGAACTACGAGCAGCAGGGCACCGGCGAGCCGCTGATCCTTATCCCATATCTCGCGGCCGATAACGCGTGCTACGCCTTCCAACTCGGGGAATATTCCAAGCACTTCACGTGCATCTCGATCGACCCGCGTGGCGCCGGTGAGACCGACAAGCCCGAGGGTGGCTATTCGACCGAATCGTTCGCCGACGACGTCGCCGGCTTTATGCAAGCGGTCGGGGTCGAGCGGGCTCACGTATCCGGATTATCGCTGGGCGCGGCGATCGGGATGTGGCTCGCGGGCAAATATCCGCAAGAAGTAAAGTCGCTGTCGCTGCACAGCGCTTGGCCCAAGACCGACCCGTTCCTGAAAACCGTCGCGCAAAGCTGGCAAGCGATGGCGAAGGGCTTGGGCAGCGTTACCGAGATGGTGATCGGGGGCATCTTTCCCTGGTGCTTCACGCCGGAGCTGTACGCGGCCAAGCCGGAGTATATCGATTCGCTTGCGGCGTTCGTCCGCAGCCGTCCGGTGCAGCCGCTCGATGCGTTCGGCCGTCAGTCAAATGCCGTGATCGCCCACGATGCTCTGGCGATTCTCAAGAACATCGAAGCCCCGACGCAAATCACCAACGGTCGCTACGACATGGTAACCTCAACTCGATTCTCTGAGGCGATGACGAGCGGCATCGACAAGACCGAAACCGTGATCTTCGAAACGTGCGCCCACGCCCCGATTTACGAAAGCGTCGACGAATTTAACCAGAAGACGTTGAGCTTCTTAAACCGTCAGACCGGCTAGCCAACGCCGTGACCGCGCCCGCCCCGCGCGGCGGTCGCGGCGCCGGCGGCAGATAGGCTATCAGCCACGCACGGCCCCCGCGCTCAAGGCCGGAGATCGACAATTCGGAGTCGAAAAGCTGCGGTAATCGAGGATAACAGTGAAACTCTCAAAACGCCCCCTGCGATTGCTACCGCTCCTTTGCTTGCCGCTTGCACTCGTTGCAGCTTCCGGGGCGCAAAGTTACGCCGACGTCACGGGGGTTCCGAGCCTGGTCCAGAACGTGGCTCTCGCTTACGCAGCCGGGCTGCATGGCCCAATCGGGATGGATCGTCACTTCTCGACGACGATCAAGGCAGGACCAGTCACGCACACCGAGACGAGCGATAGCGGGATCCTCTTCAATAACGGCGCTTTCGTGAAGGTCAAATACTATCAAATCACCGACGACGCCAAGGCTTTTTCGCCGGAACAGCTCGCGGAGCGCGAGTCACAAACGAATAAGGATTGGCTCGCTGGTAAGATTTTCTTCAAAGAACCCTACGACCCGCGCTACATGGGCGACTACAGTTTCTCCGAGCCGCAAGCGTGCTCCGGCTGCCCGAGCGGGCAGCTAGCAATCAACTTCAAGAGCACCCTGCAAGACTCCCAGCACGGCAACGGCATCATGTGGATCGACCCCGCACGCACTCGCGTCACGCAATTGACCTATACGCCGAATGCCCTTCCTTCGCACGCGACGTCGGGAACGGTTACCGAGGTCAGCTCGGATCCCACGCCCGGCATCTGGTACGTCACGCGGATCGACCAAGTCTATCAAGGTCACGAATTCTTCGTGAAGGGAACGGGTAAATTCAGCGGTACCTTCGATCGGATACGACGGTTTCCGAGCTTGGCAGAAGCCGAGGCGGCCCTGGACGCCGGCACGATATAGGCTGCTACACGATCTCATAAGTGTACGCGAGCCACGGAATCGTTCGAAGGTACTTGCTGCTGCCTGCGAAGGTCGGCGGGGCGCGATGACGCCCGAGTATATTACGGCGCTCGCGAGTGCCGGGACGCTGCTCGTCATTGCCGCGACTGCTCTGGCGGCTTTCGTTCAGCTTCGGCATTTGCGCACGAGCAACGTACTCATGGTCCTCAACGACTTTCGGGAGGCATACGAGCGGCCGGAGATGACCGCCGCACGCGAGGCGCTCCCCGCGGTTGTCGCCCGGCTCCAAGACCCCGACTCGCGGCGAGAATTCCAGGGCGATCCGCCGGATTGGTCGCGTCCCGTCTTTCCTCTATTGCGGCTCTTCGAAACCCTCGGGAGCTACACGAATCGAAACGTCGTCCCGCGCGATCTCGTCTGCGACATGTGGGCCCCGGTCGTACTCTGGACGTGGACCACGAGCGCGCCGCTGATCGCCGTCATGCGGCGTACGGCCGGCCCGGGGTTGTTCGAAAATTTCGAAATGATTGCTGTCCTTTCACGGCGCTGGCTCGACGAAAAGCGTGAGGTCTATCCGCGCAAACTCCCGCGCATGGAGCTGGTCGACCCATGGGCTGACGAAGACTTCGTTTCTGCGTCCGCCGAAGGCCCCTAGGGCGCAGGCGGGAGCGTGCGGGCCAGGTCCGTTGCGGTCGCCGGGCGTAGAGCGCTGGGCGCGATAGGGCTCAGGCGCTGTTAGAAAAGGTTCGGCATGGAACCAAACGCGCCGGCCGCGGCGCAGACGCAAAGCGGCTCCTTCTGGGTGAACCTGAGCATCGATCGCTCGCGGAGCGATCCGTTGCAACGCCAGCTGTACGACCAAATTCGGGCGGGAATTCTGCACGGTGCCTTGCGGTCGGGCACACAGCTGCCTGCGTCCCGCCTGCTGGCATCGGAAGTCGGGTGCTCGCGCAACACCGTGCTCGAGGTCCTCGCTCAGTTGGTTGCCGAGGGGTATTTGCAAAGCGTTCGCGGATCCGGGGTGTTCGTTGCCCGCGACCTTCCGGACGAGACGCTCTCCGCTAAGGCGCCTGCGAGGGAAGCCACGCTCGCGAAGCTCGGCGGCGGCGCCCCGCCCGAACTCTCAGCACGCGGCCGGGCGGTCGCGGCTGCTCGTTTGGGGCACCGCGGCGGACGGCACGTCGCGTTCTCGCCCTCGATGCCCGACGTCTCGCTCTTTCCGCTCGCCACGTGGATGCAACTGACCACCCAGGAGTGGCGCGAGCACGGGGCTGCACTCGTGACCGAATCCGATCCGCGCGGCTTCGAACCGCTGCGCTATGCGATCGCCGAGTACGTTCGCGCGGCCCGCAACGTCGCGTGCGGCCCGGAGCAAGTCATCATCACCGCCGGAGCGCAACAGGGGATCGATTTGACGGCCCGCCTGCTGCTCGATCCCGGCGACCGCGCTTGGGTCGAAGATCCCGGTTATCCGGCCATCCGCGAACTGCTTCGCGCTGCCGGCGCCGAGGTCGTCCCGGTTCCGGTCGACGAGGAAGGACTCACGCTCGACGGCGCCCTGTCCAACCCGCCGCGCTTGATCGCCGTCTCGCCGTCGCACCAATTCCCGACCGGCGTCACGATGTCGCTGGACCGGCGCCTTCAACTGCTCGAGTTCGCGGAGCGCGTCGGCGCCTGGATCGTCGAAGACGACTACGACAGCGAGTTTCGCTACGAGGGACATCCCCTCGCCGCGCTCGCAGGTTTCGGCGGCATTGCAAGCGCGCGCGTGATCTATGTCGGCACGTTCTCAAAGATGCTCTTTCCGGCAATTCGCCTCGGGTTCTTGGTCGTCCCCAAGCATCTCGCCGTCCAATTTGCCTGCGGCCGGATCGTCGTCGACTTGCAGCCCTCGATCTTTCCGCAACCGGCGCTCGCGCGCTTTATCGGAGAAGGCCATCTCGCGACGCACGTCCGCCGCATGCGTCGCATCTATCGTCTGCGACAGGAAGCGCTCCTCGAAGCGCTCGCCTCGCAGGCCGGCGCGCTCCTTACGACCGATCCCGACGTGGCCGGAATGCATCTCATCGCGAAATTCACTCCGGAGCTCGCGCAACGCTACGATGACCTGACGGCCGCGGGGATCGTCGGCAAACGCGGCATCAACGTCCAGCCCATGTCGATGTATTACGCGGAGCGGCGGGCCGGCAACGGTTTCGTAATGGGTTATGCCTGCGTCGGCGAAGCCGCACTCGCCGCGGCCGTCACGACAATGGTCGCAGCCTTGCGCGCGTAAGGCCGACCCTGGCACCATCGGCGCTCGGATAATTGGAGCTTGGCGCAGCGCAAGCTGTGGCCTACGATGTCGCCGGAGGTTGCCAAATGTTCTTACTCAAGGCGACGGCCGAGCGAAACGATTCGCAGCCGCGCCTCGCGGATCCGGACGCTGCCGAAGCATATCGTTCGCTCGAACGGGTGCTCTCAGTCGGCTGCGAGCCTCAAACGCCGGACGACGTGCGACCGCTGGTGCACGCAGTGCTGCGGGCTTACGCTCGTGCGCTCGACAATCCGCAGACGCCGCGGGGTCCGGCCGCGTGGGCGACGTTCGTGCGCGCTGCGACCTTGCTGTACTTTGCCTTCGATCGGCACCACGAGCGTTACGCCGATCCGCGCTGGCGCAAAGCCGCGCATGTCTTGCAGCAAATCGCACTGGAGAACGCTGACCTGATCGTCCATTCGCCGCTCGGGGAGGCGTCGTGAAAACGCGAACGCGCAGCATCACGATCGCCGCCGAACCGCGAGCGGTATTCGCCTACATCTCTCGTCCGGAGAATCTGCCGGCCTGGGCGCCGGCCTTCGCTGAGTCGGTCCGTGCCGAGGACGACTATTGGATTGCAACGACCTCTCGGGGCGAGACGCGTTTCGTGCTTCGCGTCGACGAAGGATACGGCATCGTCGATTTTCTCGGGCTGATTTCCGCCGACGCCTACGCGCTGCGCGCGCCGACGCGAGTCGTGCCCAACGGGCCAAAGGATAGCGAATACCTCTTCACGCTCTTTCAGGCGCCGCGCGAGAGCGAAGACGCCTTCGGCGCGCGGCTCGCAGTCTTGTGCGACGAACTCGTCGTCCTGCGCGATTTACTGCAGTCGGGGGCCGCGTCGTGAAGGTATTACCGAGCGACGACGCCCTGATCGAGGCGGCAATCGGCGGCTGTTCCGAGGCCTTCGGGGTGCTGGCCGCGCGTTATCGCGATGCGCTCTCCGCGTTCGCTTACCGGTACGTGCGCGACGCCGATGACGCCGGGGACGTCGTGCAGGAGGCGTTACTGCGCGCTTACCAGCACTTGGATTCCATCGAGCGCGGCCGGGCGTTCCGGCCCTGGCTGTTCGCCATCGCGCGCAACGCCTCGTTCAACACGCTGCGAAAGCGGAAGCGCGTTGACGCGCGAGCAGATCTCGGCGAGCACGTGCCGTCGCCCACGCCTGGGCCCGAGGAACTCGCGTTGCGCGACGACCGCGCACGCGCCGTGCGTGATGCGCTTGCCGCGCTACCCGAACGCTATCGGGCTGTCCTCGAACTACACTACCTCTCGGGGCTGCGCTACCGGGAAATAGCGCTCGCACTCGGAGTGCCTCTCGGAACGGTGAAAACCCACATCAGTCGAGCGAAGGATCGCCTGCGCAGCGAACTCGAGGGCGCCCGGCTCGATCTGATCGCTTAGGGTCCCTGCTGAAGGGCCGGGATTACCAGATCGGCTGCTCTGCGCGGAATGCGAACGAGCAACCGTATGCGAATTGCGTCGGCGTAGAGCCGCCGGCAAGTGCAATGCACCTTTGAGGTCGGCGGCGGAATGAAACGCGGTCATCGAATGGAGTTTCGCTATGCCTGAGTTTCCCGATAGCAAGTCCCGCCCCGATCCTTACAAGAACTACCAGTTCCGCGTGAAGTGGGATGGCAAATACATTTCCGGCATAAGCAAGGTCAGCGCATTGGTTCGTACCACCGAGGTCGTCGATCATCGCGAAGGGGGCGACCCGAGCGCGCCCCATAAGTCGCCGGGGCAAAACAAATTCGAAGCGATCACGCTCGAACGCGGCGTCACGCAAGATACGGCTTTCGAAGATTGGGCCAATCTGGTCTGGCGCTACGGTGCGGGCCTGGGTTCAGAAGTCTCGCTCGGCGACTTTCGCAAAGACATCTATCTCGAATTTTACAACGAGGCCGGCCAACTGGTGCTCGCCTACAACGTCTATAGTTGTTGGCCGTCCGAATATCAGGCGCTCCCCGACCTGAACGCCGATGCGAACGCGATCGCGATCCAACACATCAAGCTGGAAACCGAGGGCTGGGAGCGCGATACCTCGGTCGTCGCGCCGGACGAGCCGGGCGGCTAGGACGAGCCGTCGAGGCTCGTGGCGACGCCGGTCACGAAGTACGCGGCCTTCTTTGCGATTGTGTCGGTCAGCTGGCCGGCGGGATACGACATCTCGTGGACGATGCTGTAGAAGCCACCAGTTACCCAAATTTCGTCGTTGCTGTGGTTGAGGGCCACAAAGGCCGCGCTGACGGGAATGGAGATCACCTTTGAGGGGGTGCTGCTTCCCGCCGGAAACACTTCGACTGAGGGGCCGGACTGATCTATGACCAGCAGATTGTTGCTCGTGTCGATCGTAAGCCCCAGCGGAGAGGCGATGTGAATACCCAGGTTCTTTTTCGTCATGGAACCTTGCGAGAACTCGAGGATTTCGCCGAGCGGCTTGTTTGGTCGGGCACTGTCGTATGGGCGATGGAAGACGACGTAAAGGTTGTCGGAAGAGTCGAGCGCCACGGCGGTGGGAAACTCGCCGACCTTTTTGAAGGCGACGATCGTCTTTGACGGCGTCGTCTGGCCGGGCGGATATGCTAAGACGGAGCCGGACCCGTCGGAGGGATTATCGAGGTCCCCGATATTCGCGACGTAGACCGTGCCGTCGCGACCGACCACGACGTCATACGGCGCTCCCGCACCGGTCAGCGTCAGCGATGGCGACGTCGTGCCGGGAGAATAGACCGTGACGGTTCCATTCACGACGTTGGCGACGTACAGATTGCGCTTCCGATCGACGAACAGGCCGAACGGACCATCGACGCCGTCCTTGATTCGGCCGATGGGCCGCTGCGCGCTTCCCTCTTGTTTGTAAATCGCGACTTCGCCACCCGGATTCGTCGCGTGGGCCACGTAGAGCAGGCCCTTAGCGCTCGTGCTCTCCGATGACAGCCGGCCACCTTCATCGCGGTCGCGCGCGAGTGGCGGCGCAAGGAAGGGGCCGGCCGCCATCGGCAGTACCCGTGCACCGCTCGAAGAGGCGGCCATTATCGGCAGGGCGGCTAGTGCCCAAAGTGCGGCGGCTAGGATTCGAGAAAAGCTCACGGATCATGCCCTCCGGAGTTATTCGCGCAGCATAGCACTGCGTGCGCTCGTGCGGCATAGGTAATGTTGCCATTTGCGGCCGGTTATCCGCGAAACCGTAGGAAACCACGCCGCGCCGTCTTGATGATTCCCGCAAGGAAGGTGCCGGGCGCAACCGCATTTCATCCGTTATCAAACTGAAGGTGCACCTTAAGGAGGTACGGATGCTGTTGCGTTTCATTGGCCGGCTGGCCGGCCTCAGCTTGGTCCTTGTCCTCGGCGCCGTTACGACGTCAGCCGAACCTGCCAAACCGCTTACCCATCAACTCGATCCCGCGGGTGGCTCCGTGACGTCGCCGCTCGCGCGGCGCCCCGCCCAAACGGGGACCTACTGCACGACCAACGGTCCCGGCGGCGTGACGCCCGGCGGCAGCGGTAACGTGGCCGGCGGTACCGACTCCGGCGTCCTGAGTGGCGGCGGACCGTCTGGGTCCGGCGTCAGTGGTCCAAACCAGGCATGCGATCTCGATTCCATAATCGGCGGCGGAGGCGGGAACGTCATCTTCAGCGGCAGCGTCAACAGCGGTAAAGCAGCGTTTGCGTTCATCGGTGGAGGCGTGGAGAACTTCATCGATGGACTAGACGGTTTCGTCGGGGCCGGCGCCGGTAACATCGTGGCCGGCGATGAGGGCTTTATCGGTAACGGCGGCGATAACAGTGTGTCCGGCGACGAATCGTTCATCGGCGCGGGCGACAGCAGCTCCGTCAAAGGTCTTGCATCGTTCGTGGGGGCCGGCCGCAACAATGTGGTGTACGAGGATTTCTCGTTCGCCGGCGGCGGGGTAGTCAACGCCATCACCGGAGCCTACTCGTTCCTCGGCGGCGGCACGGGCAACGTTGTCGGCAATTACCGCAGCGGCGTTCCGGACAAGCGCGCGGGCCAGTATACGGCAATCGTTGGGGGCCAAGGCAACATCGGATCCGGTAACTACGGCTTCATCGGCGGCGGTTTGGGTAATGTCGAGTCGGCAAAGTACGACGTCGTCGCGGGCGGCAACGATAACACCGCGAGCGGGCTCGGAGCGGCCGTTCCCGGCGGGCGCAAGAACAACGCTTCCGGCACCGATAGCTTTGCCGGCGGCACGGCTTCGAATGCTGAAAATGACGGAGCGTTCGTGTGGAGCGATGACGCGCATGGCGCGAAGCCCCTCGACTCGACGGCTCCCAATCAGTTCCTAGTGCGTTCGTCGGGTGGCGTTTCATTTTATACGAGTGCGGCGCTAAGCGCGGGCGTCACGCTCGCTCCGGGCGGGGGATCCTGGGCCTCGATCAGCGACCGCACGTTGAAGACCGGCATCTCGCCCCTCGACGGGGAACGCATCCTCGCGAAAGTGGCGACACTTCCACTCAGCGAGTGGAGCTACATGAGCGAGCGCGGCGTTCGTCACGTTGGCCCGATGGCGCAAGACTTCTTTGCTGCGTTCGGTGTCGGCGAGGACGACCGGCACATCACGGCGATCGACGCGGACGGTGTCGCGCTCTCCGCAATCCAGGGTCTCTACCGCGTCGAACGCCGCCAGAACGCGCACTTGCTCGAGGCGCTTGCCGGACAAGAACGCGCGCAAGGCGCTCTGCGGCGCGCGCTCGCCGCGCGCGACGACAAGGTCGCGTCGCTCGAGGCCCGCCTCGATGCCCTCGCGGCCAAAGTCGCCTCGCTGCAGCGACGGCGCTAGAAGCGGTCAACTTTGCGCGCGAGCGGCAACAGGCAGGCTCCTCGTATCGTCGCGTGGTAGCTCGAGGCTATGTCGCATCCGCATCACGCTCACCCGAGTGAAGTTTCGGGCGGCCAGCGAATCGCGGCCGCGCTGACGCATCTCGGCGGGATGTTCTTTCTCTTCGTTCCCGCGCTCATTGTGTGGCTGCAAACGCGGCGCGATCCGACGGACTCGTGGCTCGCACATCAGGCAAGAGAAGCCCTGAACTTTCAGTTTACGATCACCGCTTTGCTTTGCGTTTGCGCGATGTTGGGATGGACGCTCTCGACGATCGGACTGCGCATCTTCCCCATCGTGATCGCCTTCGACTGGCTATTCTCGATCATCGCGATCGTGAGGTCGTTACTGAGCGAACGCTACGTCTACCCGATCAAGCTGCGCTTCATCCGCTAGTTCACGAGTTCATCACGAGAGGGCCACGCCGCTAGCTACGCCGAAACGCAGTTCATGGCCGACCAATTCACGCGCACGAACCTCACGATCCAAGACCTGACGGCTCGGCTCGAAAACTACGTGCGAGAGCTTGCGCAAATTACCGAGCTCCGAGACAGCGACGAACGGCATAACCGGCTCAAGGCCTTGCGAAACGAATTCCGCGATAGCATGGACGGGATCGTGGGCGACTTTGATAACGCCGTTCGCCAAGAGGTAGACGCGCGCAGCTAGGCGACTTCTCCGTCTTTTGCCGTTCGGGTTTAGGCCCACATCGCTAGGTCGCCGAGCGCTGCGCGGGGATCGGATGAGATGGCGAGGTACGCTTGCCGCAAACTATTGTGAACCGGCAGCGTCCTCGTGAGCCGCGCGCGGCGGACGATGCGCCCGAGTGCGCTCGCCGAGGGAGCGATGATGAACAGACGCGTCGCCAGCTCTTTGGAGTGCCGAATCAGGACGTTGAGGCACGAACAGTCGACGAATCTGCAGTCGACGAACGACACGATGATAAGCCCTCCGTGCCCTCGGCAAGCACCGGCGATCGCAGCGTCGAGTTCGAGGCTATTGAGGGCGTCGACCTCGCCGCTGACGTCGAGGTGACAAATCGTGCCGAGGCACCGGACCGCGAAGCAAGCACCCTCAGTGAGCGGCCCGGGCTCGGAAGGGAGGGCCGGGAACTTCATGCTCCCAGGGCCGACCCCGGCTGTGACCGACGCATCCTGCGCTCGCAATTTTCGCCCCTTCCCGACAGCGCCGCGGGCGGCTGGTAGCCGTAGCCCTCGTCGCGTTCTGGGGACCTTCAAATGTAACAGGCAGGCGAGCCGCTGTCTGTACGTTTTTGCCAGGAGAGGCCCCGAGCGCTAATGGAAGGTTGTCCGCCGGCAGGCGAGGTTTCCGTATGGAAAGGAAGCGACCCGACGAGCCCGACGCTGACGAGCGTCTCCTTTTGGCAAATGCCATCTTAGCGTTGCTAAGCGCGCACGAGCGTCGTGCCGTGCGCGCGGGCGGTCAGCTCGTCGAGTTCCGGCTTCGGCAGTCTGTTTATCAACCGGAAGCGACGATCGATGCCGCGTATTTCCCCATCGACTGCGTCCTCTCGGTCGTCCACCGAATGGAGGACGGCAGCTTGATCGAGGTCGGAACGATTGGACGGGAAGGCACCACGGCGATTCCGCTGATCATGGGCGCGGACACGACGGCGAACGAGAGCTTTTGCCAGGTCGAGGGTCGCGCGTGGAAGGTCCCAGCCACCGCCTTCGTCGCGTTGCTCGAAGAGAGTCGCGGCTTTCGCGTGGCGATGAACCGCTACTTGCAGGCCTACGTCAACATGTTGGGCCAGATGGCTGCGTGTAACGGTCTGCACAGCGTACTCGAACGGTGCGCACGCTGGTTGCTCATGACGCAAGATCGCGTGGATCGGAACGACTTTCCGATGACCCACGAATTTCTTGCCGCGATGCTGGGAAGTCGCCGCTCGGGCGTCACCGTTGGGGCTGCGACCCTGCAGGGAGCGGGCTACATTGAGTACGCCCATGGAAAAATGACCATCTTGAATCGAGCCGGGCTCGAGGCAACGGCGTGCGAATGCTATCGCGTTGCACAAGAGCAGTTCAACAGCTTATTGCAGTTGCGGGCGACAACCGAGGGCGTTACTGGGGGCCCAACCCGCTAGTTGCAAACGCCGGCTACTTGCCAACGTGAATATTCGTGATGGAGCTCCAAAGTCCAAAAACCTTGAGCAACCAGATGACGACAGCAATGACAACGACGGCGTTCAAGATCGACTTTATTGAAGAGGCCATTGGTATATAGCGGTTTACCAACCAGAGCAAGACTCCGACTACGATCAGAACGATAACGACGTTGATTAATGCCACGACCTGATTCCCCTTATTCTGGAAGATAGCTGGGCTAGCTGCCGACTATGATTCTAGTTTACCCCGAACCAGGGCTCTCCTCACAGTCGGCTGGGCGATGCGGATGTCGCGGTGACCGCGCGGATCGCCGTCGCTTGATGACGTTGCGGAATTCCCGGCCGAAGAGCTGCTGTGGCCTAGCGGCAAGATAAGGCGGCCTCCCAGCGTCTCGCGCGACGCCCCGGCCCAGCGGCGGGCTCCCGAGGCCGATTGGCTCCTTCATATTGCCCGGAAGTGGCACGAGACTTAGGTCCAATTCTGGCGTAGACTGGATCGCAAGCGACGCGACCCCCTGCGCGCTGACGACCGATGAACGGGAGGCCCTACATGAAGGCCATTGTTACTGCGATACTGTTAACAGCTGCTCTGGTCAGTTCACTGTGCGCGGCGCCCGTGCTCGCTCAGACCACTGCCACCGCAACGACGCTCGACGGACACAAGGGCTTCGATTTTCTCATCGGGACGTGGAGCACGCACTACAAGCGCCTGCGACATCCGCTTAGCAACAATCACGATTGGTACGAATGTGCGGGTACCTCGGTCGTTCGGCCCTTTTGGAACGATAGCGCGAATATCGAAACTGGTGACATTCGTTGTCCGCAGCAATACATCAGCAGCTTGACGCTGCGCTTGTACGATGACGCGTCGCACCAGTGGTCGCTCTATTGGGGAACCAAGAAAGTCGGGCTGGCTAGCGGCGCGCAAGTGGGCCACTTCGATGCAACCGGCGTAGGTGACTTTCTGGCCAAAGACACCTTCGCGGGCAAGCCGGTCATCGTAAGATACCGCTGGAAGGTGCTGGCCGGCGATCGTCCCCATTTCGAACAAGCGTTCTCCGCCGACGACGGCAGAACGTGGGAAACGAATTGGATCAGCGACTACACGCGTGCAAGCGCGTCTATCAAAGCACGGCAACGCTCGTCGTAGGATGACTTAAGGAAAGAGCGCACAGGCCCACGACCCAGTCGCTGACCGCGCGGCGGGAACCGCAAGCGGCGGGCGGAAGTTTCGCGCCATGATCTCGCATCGAACCGGGCAACGGCGCGCGATGATCGCGTCAGGCTTCGGCTGGGGGCTCGACGCGTTCGACTTCTACTTGTACGTCTACGCTCTACCCGCGATCCTGACGGCCTTCGCGCTGAGCAAAGTCTACGGCGGCTTGTTGGCGACGTACACGTTGGTCGCGAGCGCGATCGGCGGGATCGCGATGGGGACGATCGCCGATCGGATCGGGCGCAAGAATGCCCTGATGATCTCGATCGCCTGTTACGCCGTCTTCACCTTTCTTTGCGGGATAGCGCCGAATTATGCAACGCTAGCCGTCTTCCGCGCGCTCGAAGGCTTCGGTTTCGGCGGCGAATGGGCGGTTGGATCGGTGCTGATGGCCGAATGGGCCGACGCGCCGCAGCGCGGTCGTGCGCTCGGCTTCGTACAAGGATCCTGGGCGATCGGTTGGCTAGCCGCAAACGTCGCGTTTCAGATCGTCGCCGCTAGGGTCGGGCTCGACGGCGGCTGACGCTACCTGTTCTTCCTCGGGATCCTCCCGGCAATCTTTATTCTCTACATCCGTCGCGGCGTCACCGACCCACCGGTCTACGAGTCGACCCGGTCCCTGGTCGCTTCGCGCGGAACGGCTTCGTGGTCGCTTGCGGGAATTTTCGCGCCGGGGGTCGCGCGTATCACGCTCTTCGCCTCGCTGCTAGCGATCGGGGTTCAGAGCGGCTATTACGCGCTCTTCACCTGGATGCCGACTTACCTCACAAGCCAGAGGCACATCCCGCCCGTCACCAGCGGCTCGTTCCTCTATCTGCTGATCGGCGGATCCTACGCCGGTTATATCACCGCCGGCTACATCAATGACGCGATCGGGCGCAGGCGCACGTTTATTATCTTCTCGCTGTGCTCGGCGGTGATGGTTCCGCTGTACTTGTATGCGGTCGTGGCGGACTGGCAACTGATCGTCGCGGGCCCGCTCCTCGGATATTTTGCTTCGGGAATCTTCAGCGGATTCGGCCCGTATCTGAGCGAGCTCTTTCCGAGCAACGTACGCGGCGCCGGTCAAGGATTCTGCTACAATCTCGGACGCGGCGTCGCGGGAATCGGGCCGGTCGCGATCGGCGTGCTCTCAAAGCTCGCCCCAATCGGAACCGCCATGACGTGCGTCGCCGTCATCGCCTACCTCATCGCGGTTATCGCGGTGCTCTTCCTTCCGGAAACCAAGGGAAAGGAACTGACGGCAGCGGCCTGATCGTCACGGAGTTTCCAGCGTCGATTTCAATTTCAAATTCCGAGTATCGGCGCTATCGACGACGTTGAAGCGAAGCTTCTGGAGTAGGCGAAGCGATGCCGCGTTGCGATCGTCGACCGTTGCGGTGACGGTTTCTACCCGAAGCGTGCACTGAAGGAACGCGAGCATGACGCGGACTGCTTCGGTTCCGAGGCCCAGCGACCAGAAGCGTTTGGCGATGACATAGGCAATCTCGGCCGTCCCAGTCCCGATGGGCACCGTCGCTTGCACGAAGCCGCCGATCCCGTCGCCGGTGACCATCACCGCCCAGTTCAGCCAAAGCTGCCTTCCGTCAGGCGAGCGCCGTGTTTCCCAGCGACGATATCGTTCGCGCAGAGCCTCCACGCTTTCCGGTTGGCGATCGTCCGCGTACAGCCACAGTTCACTGTCGGCAAGCAGTGGAAATAGCGCCAACGCGTGACCGGCGGTTAACGGCTCGAGCGTCAGCCGCACTCCATGCAAGGTCGGGCAAACGGCTCTCTCAGTCAAGGGATCGGACCCTCGCCTCTGAGATGCAAACGGATCGAAGTTAACGGCGGCCGCCCAGGGCGGAGGACATATTTAAGACCGCGTCCGTCACCGCGTCGGGATCGCCTTCGATTTGTCCGTCCAGGATGAGGTGACTTAAGCCGTGGACCAAGCTCCAGGCGTGGTGGGTGCCGGCGATGGCGCGTTCGTCCTCGGGCGAGCAGCCCGCAACGTCGGCGACGGCCGCGCGCAACGCTCTGAACGTGAAGGTTCCGGCCTCACTCAGTTCGTCACTTCGTTCGGATGCCGTGAAGGTCCCGAACATCAGCCGAAACAGTGCGGGGTTCGTTCGCGCAAACTGGACGTAGGAACGGCCGTAGGCGCGCAGGCGCGCGGCGGCGTCGCCGGGAGCAGTTTGCGACGCGATGGCAGCTTCGGCCAATCGGCGGAACCCCTCAGCCGCCATCGCGGACAAGAGCGCGTCCTTGCCGGCGAAGTGCCGGTACGCCGCGTTGGGCGATACGTCGAGGCGGCGCGCAAGCTCGCGCAGGCTCACGTCGGCGTGTTCCTCGCCGTCTAGCACCGCCAGCCCTTCGGTGACGAGGGCCGCTCGCAAGTTACCGTGGTGATAGGCACGCTCTGGCGGCTTGGCCGTTATTCGAGGCAAATGTTGACAACGTTCACATCGATGCTCATAATGTGTGCAGTATACACATTCGGCCTCCCAAGTGCCAGCACCAAGGAGAAATCGTATGCCGAAAGCCAGCATCGTCGATCGCGCTGCTGCCTGGACCTCGCGCCTGATGCAGAAACGGGTCCCGTACTCGTCCGCGAACCCCTTTCTTGAGGGAGCGTACGCGCCGGTGCGCGAGGAGCGCACCGAGACCGAGCTCCGCGTGACCGGCAGCCTGCCGCCGGAACTGAGCGGTCTGTACGCGAGGATCGGACCGAACCCGATCGACGTTCCCAACCCGGCCTTGCACCACTGGTTCGTTGGGGACGGAATGGTCCACGGCGTGCGGCTGCGCGAAGGCCGCGCTCTCTGGTATCGCAACCGTTGGATCGGGTCGATGAGCGTCACGAAGGCCCTCGGCCGGCCCGAGGTCCCAGGCCCGCGGCGCGGCGTCGCCGACGCGGTCAACACCAACGTCATTAGGCAAGGCGGCCGGTTGTGGGCCCTGGTCGAAGCCGGCGCGCTGCCGGTCGAGCTCAGCAGCGAGCTCGAGAGCGTACGCCATTCGTATTTCGAGAGCGACCTCTCGCGTGCGTTCTCGGCGCACCCGCACCGCGATCCGGTGACGGGCGACCTGCATGCGGTGTGCTATGACGGCCTGGTAAGCAACCGCATCAGCTACGTTCGGGTCGATCCGAATTGCCGCGTGACGCGGGTGGTCGAGATCCCCGTGAAGCACGGACCGATGGTCCATGATTGCGCGCTCACTGCGTCGAGCGTCGTGATCCTGGATTTACCCGTGACGTTCTCGATGCGTGAAATCGTGAACGGCACGACCTTCCCGTATCACTGGAACCCCGCGCACGAGGCGCGCGTGGGTTTGTTGCCGCGCGACGGCGAGGCGCACGAGATCCGCTGGTTCCATGTCGACCCATGCTACGTCTTCCACACCTGCAATGCGTACGACCGCGACGACGGCAGCGTCGTGCTCGACGCCGTCGTGCACTCAAGTATGTTCGATCGTTCGCGCCAAGGCCCCGATTCCGACCGAATTACGTTCGAGCGTTGGACGCTCGGGCAGGGGTCCGGCGACGTGCGGCGCACCGTCATCTCCGACGAACCGCAGGAGTTTCCACGCTACGACGAGCGCTACAGCGCCAAGCCGCAACGCTACGCCTACACGGTCGGATTCACCGATCAGCCGGGGCGCGAGCCGCTCATCCGCCACGACCTCAGCGGAGGGCCGAGCGTCAAACACGATTTCGGCCCTCATCACGTCACGGCCGAATCAGTGTTCGTGCCGCGCTCGGCCGATGCGGCCGAAAACGACGGCTGGCTGATCTCGTACGTCTACGACCTTCGCGAAGGTCGCAGTGATTTCGTGGTGGTGAATGCGGCAGACCTGGCCGGCGCACCGCAAGCGGTCGTTCATCTGCCCGTGCCGGTGCCGCTTGGCTTTCACGGCAACTGGATGCCCGATCCCGTTTGATCCAATCCCGTGCCGCCGCCGATCCTAACGCCCGATACCTCAAGTACCAGCGGACGTTAGGACCGGCGAACATGGCCGCGGACAGCGTTTAGAACGGCGTCTGGAAAACGAAGGGGCTGCTGCTTTCCCACTGAGACGTCGCTTCCGAGCTCGTGGCGGTCGCGGTCACCTCATTGGTAAAGCTGTCGATGATCGAGGCTGAGTTGCCCCCCGCGTTGAGTACCCACAGGTAGTGTCCGGTCGGTTCGAACGCCGCCGTCTGAGGACTCTGGCCCACCGCGATGCAGCACTCGACGCCGATCGGCTTGGTCTTCAGCGTGAGAATCTCAACGACGCCGTATGATTCCTGGCCGTTGCCCCCCGAGGGGTTACACGCAGCCGAGGATATCGGGCAGAAAAGGTTCGTGACGAACGCGAGCGTGTTGCTTGGATTGATCGCGATCGACGTTGGTTCACCGCCGACGTAGATCGCCTTCTCAGCCTTGGATTTCGTTGCCAGTTTGACCGGCGTGACGGTGCCGGCGCCGCCGTTGACAACGTACGCCAATTTGCCGGAGTGGTTGACCGCAATCCCGACCGGGTTGGGACCGACCTTCACCGTTTGGACCACCGCATTGGTGGACGTGTTGATGACGCCGAGCGTGCCGTCACCGGTGTTCAGGACGTAAAGCGCCGTCGCCTTAGGATTGGGTGCCATCACCGTCGGGCCGTGTCCGACGTTGATGCTGGTGACGGCGCTGGTCTTGAGGTTAACGGCGTCGACCTGATTATTAAAGCCATCCGACACGTACGCCGTATTGCCCGAGACCGCAATCGCGTTGGCACGGTACGCCCCGGAAGCGAACACTCCCGCCGTGTAGGTGTAAGGGACGGCGTTGGTGTTGACCTTGTCGATGATACCGTTTCGCTCGAGAACGTACACCGCGTTTCCACCGGGAACAGGAGCGACGCCGATTGCATAACCAGGCCCGCTGAGGAGTTGGACCTGTGCGCCCTGACCCGACCCGACCGTTGCGCTGAAGATGCCGATGTACGAGGCGGGGTTGCTGCCGGTCCCGGCCGTGTTGATCGGGATGAAGGCGCGTGCCGTCGGTACGGCGACGGGCGTCGTCGATGGATGCGGAACCGGCGCCGGGAATGACGTCGGCCCGGGTGCCGGTGGCAACGTTTCGATAAAGTCGGAGAGGAAGGTCGATTCGATCGGTGATCCGAGACCCGTTACTTGGCTATAGTTGGGTTTCGCGTCGTAGCCTGCGACGCCATCGAAGGCGTTGTTTCCGATCGTGATCGAGTTGAACGCAGTGGTCCCCTCCAACTTATAGAGCGCAGGTGATACCAGCCCGAGATTGCCACCATCCAATTGCGCGACATCGGCGAAGATGCCGGCCCAAAATGGAGACGCGCCGCTCGTCCCGCCAATCTGGTACCACTTGTTGTCGTAAATGACCCAATAGCCGCCCGGCGCCGGACAGTCCGCGGGAAACTGGTCTTGCTGGAAGGGATCCGCTTCCGCCGCGAGGTCCGGGACGTCGCGCACGTGGTCGATCGGCGTCTCGTGATTCTGCCACGTCGGCTTGCCGAAAAAGCGGCTGGCGCCGCCACCGGTGGCCCCGCCTACACCCCTGCCGCAGCCGCTATCGTTCCAGGCGTACTCGCTAGAGTAGCTCTGGACATTACCCATAAAGATGCTCGTGTTGAGGGTGGTGCCTCCGACTGCGACCATGTTAGGCGAAGATGGCGGAAAGTCGACGTCCTGGGTTCCGTTCTTGCAATCGTCGGAGCCGTCGTCCCCCGAGGCCCCGAACCAGGTTTGGCCCTCAAGTACCCCCTGATCGATTGCGGACGACATCGCATCGCGCGAAAAAGGGTCCGATTGGCTTTCGCATGCGCCGTAGCTCGACGTCACCGTCTGCACGGTCGATCCGTACACGTTGGCGATATATTCAAAACCGAGCGCTTGCGACGCGCCGAGATGATCTGCGACCGAAACGACGTCGAGAGCCGCGTTCGGCGCCGCAGCATGCGAGAGTTCGGTGTCGAGAGCCGTCTCCTGCCCGTCTCCCGGTCCCGGCGTCGCTAACGGGCACGGCGAAGCGCACGTACCGGCGAGATACACCTTCGAGAACGTCGCCGGGTTGCTAATGCCGAACTGCGAGTCGTAACTGAATACGTCCGACTGAAGGAAGTTCAGCACGACGGGAATGGCAATTGTCGTCCCGCTTCCGGTATAACTCGTGTTGAACGAATACGCCGTGTAGAGGTCTTGCGGTCCGAAGGCAAACTTGCCGGGCTGCACCGTGGCTTGGGGATCCGGGCGCCGAGGCCGGCCCCCGGAGGCCGAAACGATGTGGTGCGAATGCACGACGTGGTAGCTGTCGAGGCCGCCGATGTCTTGGACCCACGGCAGTGCGCTCGGCAAGACCGGGTCGAAACGATTGGCGTAGTAGATTTGGCCTTGGGGTGATTGGCGCATTTCGATCGGCGTCGCGAAGGTTGCCTCGACGGCGCTCGCCGAAGCGTGCGCGACGACGAGGCGGTTGTTCGGCGCCACGAGCGAAACGTCGAATCCGCGGCTTCGCAGGTAGGCGACGGTCTCGCGAACCTGACGCGGCGTCGAGCCGAAGTACGACCCGTACTGTTGCGTCGTCATCCAGCGCCGGAAGAGGGGCGAGTGCCGGTCCCCCTGTGCGCGGAGCAGCATCGGGATCTCATCTTGGTGCGCGCCCTTGAGCAGTAGTGCGACCGTCAGGCGCAGCGACGGGTTTGCCCGCGACAGAAACCTTCCGCCCGCCGCCGCATCGGAGAGGCTGCGTGTGGACCCTGCGGACGGGGCCGCACCGGCCGACAGTGCGGTTACGATTCCCAGCCCTGCTACTAGCAGGCCCAAGCTCGCGGCGCGAGCGGCCCGCAAGAACGATCCCGAAACGTTCATGGAAGAACCTCCGACAGCGGAAAACGGACTGCGATCGGAAAGTGCGAGCGCAGCACGGAATGGCGCGCCCACCTTAACGAAGCGCGTGCGCCCCGGATGCAACCCGTCCGGATTTAAATCCTGCCGGCGGGCTGTCGGCTGGGCCGAAAGCCCTCATGGCGCCGCGCCCGCGCGACCCTCGTTAGCTAAAGAGCTTTGCGACGTTCAGGATCGTGTTGTAGACGCCCCAAAGCAGCGGGATCAAGACCACTGCCCACGCCAGCGCCACTCGCAAACCCGTGTTGGATCCTCCGGAACTTTGCTGTTGCTGCATCTAAGCGAGCGCCTCCACTTCGCTGAGTTTGGCATGGTGGCGTTCGTGTAACGGCGTCATCGCAAAGTTACAGAGGAAGCCAATGGCCAGCAGCACGGCCATGATGTACATCGTGACCGAATAAGCGTCTGCCTTGGGGACCCCGCGGTCGAGCTGAAATTGCCGGATATAGTTGACCAGGACCGGGCCGAAGACACCGGCCGCCGCCCACGCCGTCAAGAGCCGGCCGTGAATCGCGCCGACCTGAATCGAACCGAAGATGTCCTTCAAGTACGCCGGAATCGTTGCAAAGCCGCCGCCGTACATCGACAGAATGATCAGATAGAAGATGATGAACAACGCAAGGTTATGCGTCTTGCCGGTCCACGGCACGAGTGCGTACAGCACGGCCCCGAGCGAGAAGAAGATCGCGTAGGTGTTCTTGCGCCCAAGGTAGTCGGAGCTCGAGGCCCACGAGATGCGCCCGATCATATTGAAGATGCTGAGGAGTCCGACAAAGCCCCCGGCCGCCGCCGCCGAGGCTGCTACCGCAACGGGCGTGTCGTGCGGAAAGCGCAGCGGGAACATCTCCTGAATCATCAGCGAAGCCTGACCGAGCACGCCGATTCCGGCCGTGACGTTCAGGCAGAGGACCCACCACAGCAGCCAGAACTGCCGTGTCTTGATGGCCGCGTCGGCCGTCACGTTGTGGATGGTCACCATCTTCTTCGCCTCGTCGGCGGACGTGGGCGGGACGTATCCCGCCGGCATCCAGCCGCGCGCCGGAACGCGAACGATCGCCGGGCCGATCATCATGAAACACAGATAAATGATGCCCATCGTGAGCATCGTCGGCGCGACGCCCGTGCTGGCGGCGCTTGAATAGTGCTTCATCAACGAGACGGCGAGCGGCGCGCCGATCAACGCACCGCCTCCGAAGCCCATGATCGCGCAGCCCGTCGCCAAGCCCGGGCGGTCGGGGAACCATTTGATCAGCGTCGATACGGGCGAAATGTAGCCGATGCCCAGGCCGCAGCCTCCCACGACACCGTAGCCGAGGTACACGAGCCACAACTGGTGCAGCGCCACGCCGGCGGATGCGATGACGAGGCCGCCGCCAAAGAGCAGGGCCGCCGTGAACATCGCTCTGCGCGGGCCGACGCGCTCGACCCATGCGCCGCCAAAAGCGGCCGAGAGCCCCAGGACAACGATTGCCAGGCTGAATATCCAGCCCAAGGCCGGGATGCTCCAGTCGCCAGGCGCCGGCGCCGTGATGCCGATCAACTGCGACATCGGCTTGTTGAAAACGCTGAACGCATATACCTGGCCAATGCACAGGTGGACGGCAAGAGCGGCCGGCGGAACCATCCAGCGGCTGTAGCCCAGCCTCGCAACCGAGTGCTGCCGGTCCAAGAAATCCATCATTGCAAACCTCTCTAAGGCCCGGGAGACGAGGTTTTCTGACGCGTCCGCTAACCCTTGGCGTCGACGCAGCATCACCGTTAGTACAAGCTTACGGACATATGTGTCTGAGGATAACCGGACATTCCTCCCGTTCGCAGCCGCTCTTTGCCGCGTCGCCGACGCGTGCCGAACCGCGTATTACGCCGGCGCGGGGACTTCAACGTCGTCGAGCACGACGGGACCGTTCGCGAGCCCGTCGAGCACCGAGGGGTCGCGCTGTTGCACGAACTGCCAGCCGAAACGGCCCTTGATGCATAGGTGACCGTGCGTCACGTCTTGATCGGCGGGCGACGTGACTTTGACGATCTTGTTGTCCTGCGCGTGGACGGTCAACGTGCATCCGACGCCGCAGTACGAACAGATCGTGTCGGCCGAAACCTGCTTGTTCTCGTCCCACGTTCCGGCGTCGCGCATTTCGTACTCTGACGAAAACATCAGGGCGCCCGTGGGGCAGACGCCGATGCAATTGCCGCAGTAGACGCACGCCGAGTCCGGCAATTCGACCGCAAACTCGGTGGAGATGCGCGCGTCGAAGCCGCGCCCCGCGACCGCGATCGCAAACGTGTTCTGGGCGTCCGTTCCGCACGCTTCGACGCACTTATAGCAGAGGATGCATTTCGAATAGTCGCGCACGTAAAGCTCGTTGTCGATCTTCACCGGTTGCGCGACGGTACTTGCGGTTTGGCCGTCCGAAGCGTGATGGTGCCCCGCAACGGCGCCGTCGCGCGTCCCGGCGAGCGCAGGTTTGGCTGCATCCCCATAGCGCTTCGGGTTGCTGCCGTAACGCTGCATTTGGCGCGAAAAGTCGCTGACCAGCGACACGTCGACCGATGAGCCGAGAAACTCGAGCACCATCTTACGGCTGGTGCGCACGCGCTCGCTGTCGGTCTTGATCTTCATGCCGCCCTCGACTTTGCGCGAACAGGCCGGGACGAGCGTGCGCGAGCCTTCGAGCTCGACGACGCAGACGCGACAAGCATTGACCGGGGTGAGGTTTTCGAGGTAGCACAGCGTGGGCGTATCGACCGCGAGCGCGCGGCACGCCTCAAGGATCGTCGAACCTTCGGGGACGTCGATCGAGCGCTCGTCGATCTGGAGCGTCACCTGACGCGCGAAGCCGGGATCGGAAACGCTCACACGGGGGTCCTTTCATCGACGGGCACTGCGCTGCTGAAAAGGTTCAGCTTGGCCAGCGCCGACTCGACAGCGCTCGACGCCGTTTGGCCGAGGCCGCAGATCGACGCGTCGCGCATCACTTGACCGATCTCGGCCAGCAGGGAGCGTTCCTCGTCGGGCGAGCCATGGAGCCGCCTGGCGGCGAGCCGCGCGAGCAATTCTTGCTGGCGCACGGTGCCGACGCGGCAGGGAACGCACTGGCCGCACGACTCGTCGCGGAAAAAGGCTGCGATGCGCACCAGCATCGCCTCGAGATCGACGGTTTCGTCGAACACCATGATGACGCCCGAACCGAGGGTGGCTTTGATCGCACGCATGCCGGCGAAGGTGAGCGGCGCGTCCAATTCGTCGGGCGTCGCGAATGCGCCGGCCGCACCGCCCAGCAGAACCGCCTGTACGCGGTGACCGGCCGCCACGCCGCCCGCGAGCTCGATGAGTTCGCGCAGGGTAGCACCGAACGCCACCTCGTAGACGCCGGGCTTGGCAACGTTTCCGCAGACGCAGAACAGCTTCGTGCCGGTCGAATCGGCGACGCCGATCGCAGCGTAGGCATCGCCGCCATGCAACACGATGTCCGGTACGTTGATGAGCGTTTCGACGTTGTTGACGATCGTCGGCTTGCGAAAAAGGCCCTTTTGCACCGGAAAGGGAGGTTTGTTGCGCGGTTCGCCGCGATACCCTTCGAGCGAGTTGAACAGGGACGTCTCTTCACCGCAGATGTACGCCCCCGCTCCGCGGCGCAGCTCGATGTCGAAGCGAAGGCCTCGGCCCATGATATCGTCGCCGAGCATTCCGTGGGCGCGCGCCGCTTCAAGCGCGTGCTCGATCCGCCGCGTCGCGAGCGGGTATTCGCCGCGAATGTAAATGTAGCCGAAATCGCAGGTGGCCGCCAAGGCGGCGATCGTCATGGCCTCGATTAGTGCGAAGGGATCGCTCTCCATGATGATGCGATCCTTGAACGTGCCGGGTTCGGATTCGTCGGCATTGCAGACGATGAAGTGCGGCCGCTCCGGTTCGCGCGCCACGGCTTCCCACTTGCGCCCGGTCGGAAAGGCCGCGCCGCCTCGGCCCATCAGCTTGGAGGCCGTCATTTCGCGCAGCACGCCGAGCGCGCCGATGTCGAAGGCGCGGCGCAGCGCGCGGAAGCCGCCCGCGGCGCGGTACGCATCAAGGCTCGCCGGATCGACGGTTCCGACGCGGCGCAGCAGGCGCAGCGACGGATCGCCGTGCTGCGGCGGTTGCGTCGGTGCGAAACCGAAGTCGCGTTTGCCTTCGAGCGCCGCGGCGACGCGAAGGGCGGTGACGAATTCGAGCGGTTCGTCGTGCGGTTCGTCACCGGCGACCGTGAGCAGCCCGGCGGGCGCCCGCTCGCACAAACCCAAGCACGGGCTTCGCAGCCACATCGAGGCACCCCCGCACTGCGGCTCGCCCGGCCCGGCAGTGCGCTCGAGCTCGGCGATGAGCGCATCCGAACCGACGGCCTTACAGGCGAGGTCCTCGCAGACGTGCACGACGGTTTTCGGTCGTGGCTCGAACGCGAAAAGCGCGTAGAAGCTCGCCACGCCGTATGCTTCGGCGGGTGGAATCGTCAAGCGGCGGCTGATGTAATTGAGCGCCCCTTCGCTGATCCAGCCGATGCGGCGCGCAACGGCGTGAAGCGCGGGCAGCAAGCGGTCGCGTTGCGAGCGGGCAGCGTGCCCCGCATGCGCGCTGTGTGACTCGGTTTCCGCGCGGCGATCGCCCGTCGACCAGGTCGAATCGGCCGGCCCGAGGACGGCATCGACCGCAGCGCGCTCGTGCGGAGTTTCGGTCGCTTGCGTGTAGTGGAGATCCAACCGCTAGTCTCCGGCGGCGGCCAGGCTGCCGGCACCGATTTTATCGATGCGAATGGCCGTCGCTTTGAATTCGGCCGTTCCGGACTTCGGATCGACGGTGTCGAGCGTCAGCACGTTGGTCGGCACGTCAAAGTGGAACGTCATGAACGCGAGCCCCTCGCGCAACGCCCGATCGATGTGGACTGGCACGAAGACCTTGCCGCGCCGCGAGCTCACGGCAACGATTTCCCCTTCGCTCAGGCCGTGACGAGCGGCTTCTTCGGGTGAGATTTCGAGCGCTTCGACCCGGCGCAGCGGCGAGGAATACTCTCCCGTGGCAACGCCGCTATTGTAGGAATCGAGGCGGCGCCCCGTCGTGAGCAGCAGCGGAAACTGCGCGTCGACCGCGTCAAGCGGCGCCGAATACTCAACGGCGTGGAAGGGGGCCTTGGGGCCTTCCACCGGATCCGCCCACAGACGGCCATGCAAGAAGAGCGCCCCAGGATCGTTCTCGTCGGGGCACGGCCAACGCAGGCCGTTGAGCTGCTCGAGCCGCTCGTAGCTCATTCCGGCGTGCATTGGACTGAGCGAACGCACCTCGTCCCAAACGTCCTGTGCCGTCGGCGAGCCCCAATCGCGCCCGAGGCGCTTGGCGATCTGGGCGACGATCCACATGTCGTCGCGTGCGTTGCCCGGCGGTTCGATGACCTTGCGCACGCGCTGCACCCGGCGCTCGCTGTTGGTAACGGTGCCGTCAGATTCGACCCAACCCGCGGCGGCCGGCAATACGACGCTTGCCAGGCGTGCGGTCTGTGTCAGCGAGATGTCCTGCACGACCATGTGCTCGAGCCCTTCGAGCAAGCGAACCGCGCGGTGCCGGTCGGCTTCGGACACGACCGGATTTTCGCCGATGCAGTAGAGTGCGGTGAGCTCGCCCTCTTCCATTGCATCGAACATCTCGTTGAGGCGCTTGCCGCGCTCGGGCGAGATCGTGCAGTTCCATGCCTTCTCGAACTTCTCGCGAGCGGCCGCGTCGGCGGTCGATTGGAAACCGGCGAGCCGGTCGGGAATCGCTCCCATGTCGCCGCCGCCCTGCACGTTGTTTTGCCCGCGCAAAGGGTTGACGCCGCAGCCGTAGCGGCCGACTTTGCCGGTGAGCAGCGCGAGGTTGATGATTCCGACGACGCTGTCGACGGCGTTGTGGTGTTCGGTGATCCCGAGCGTCCAGCAGATCATAGCACGGTCGGCGCGCGCGTACGCATGCGCGAGTTCGCGAATGGCCGCGGCGGGAACGCCCGTAATCTCTTGCGCATAGTCGAGCGTGTAGCGCTCGACGCTCTTGCGATACTCTTCGAAATTCAGGGTCGCGCGATCGATGAAGGTCCGGTTCTCCAAGCCGTCGACGAGAATCTCGCGGGCGATGGCATTGGCCAGCGCAATGTCGCTGCCCACGTTGACGCCTAGCCAGCCGTCGGCCCACTGGGCGCTGGCCGTCCGGCGCGGATCGATCACGTACAGTTTGGCACCGTTGTGAATGCCTTTGAGAACGTGATGAAAGAAGATCGGATGCGTCTCGCGCGCATTGGAACCCCAGAGCACGATGAGATCGGTGTGTTCGACCTCTTCGTACGAATTGGTGCCGCCACCGGCACCGAACACCGCCGCCAGACCGACGACGCTAGGAGCGTGTCAAGTTCGGTTGCAGCTATCGATGTTGCTGCAGCCGATGACTTGACGGGTGAACTTTCCCGTGAGGAAGTTCAATTCGTTCGTCGTCTTCGAGCAGCTGAACAAGCCGAACGACTGCGGTCCATGCTTGGCCTTGGCCGCGGCGAAGCCCGCAGCGGCGCGGTCGAGGGCTTCGTCCCACGACGCTACGCGCAGGGCGCCGTTGTCGCGCACCAGGGGCTCGGTTAAACGGCTGAACTTGTCGCGCATGGTGATGTCGGTGCCTCGTAAGCGATTGTACGTGTGGGTTCGGCGCGCTCGACGATGCCTACTCCCCTGGAGGCGAGGCCTCCGCCGCGCCCCGGCGCCGGGAACGGCGGGGAAACCCGCCATCTTCATTGGAAGATAACGGCCCGCAATCAAGCCCATGAGAACATGGTTCACATCAACGATCAGACGGTCAACGATGACCGCGTGCATCGTTCGGCGGGGTCGGTGCGTCCGGTAATGGAACCCGGCAAGGCGGCCGTGCATCGCTCGACGAGTGCACGACGTGGCGCAGGTCGACCGAACGCGCCGAGCCGCCGAATGATCCGTTCTGACTCCAGGAAACGCGCGTGACTCCGAAGCCCGCCGACGTGCATGTTGGGGTCGCCGTTGATCAGGCATTCGTCGGCGTCGCCTTCCTGATGGTTGACTTTGACCTGGTCGATGGTGGTTCGTCGCTGAAGCTCGTCTGCCAAGCGATCTTCGTGCACTGGTTCAGCTTCAGCTAGGAACGCTGGCGCCCGGTTCCGTTCCCCAGGGCAGCCGGCCGGCTGCCCCTTTATAGTTTTTGCATTATTTGGCGGTCCTAATTTAGAGGTTAGGAGTCCCTACTTAAGAAACTTCGGCCCTCCGAACGCACCTTTCACGCCCCGAACAGAAGGAGTGGTCGACTGATGGACCTTCGTCTAGGAAGCGTCTCGACGCTTGGCGGCACCTTGGCAAAGGCTTCGATCCTAACGCTTGGTCTGCTAGTCGTGCAATTTGGGACGCCGCGACCGGCGCTGGCCCAAGCGGCCGCCTCAGCGATCGTCACCGGGACCGTTCGCTCGACGGACGCGACCGCGATCGGCCGAGCCTCGGTCTTGCTGCGCGGCAACGGGCCGACGCGTTCGACCATCACCGACGGCTCCGGCCGGTTTGAAATCGGAGGCCTCGTGCCAGGCACCTACGTGGTCGAGGCGAGCGCAAAGGGATACTCGACGCTCAGCGATCGCACGGTCGAGGTCGGACCGGGGAGCACGACGACGCTGGCTCTGACGCTCAATAAAGCGCAGGTCTCGTCGCTTGCCGTGATCGGGTCGGTGACGGTCAACGGAAGCTCGACGCTCTCGACGGCCCCGGCGCCAAGCCTCGAGATCAACACCCAACCGTACGCCCAGCAAGGCGTCACGCGGACGAGCGACATCCTGCAGGATCAGCTTTCGACGACCGTCTACCCCGTGATCGGAGGGGGCTTGAACGCTCCGGCCGTCGTCGCGTTGCGCGGTCCCGATCCAGCCGAGACGCTCGTCGACGTCGACGGTCACCAAGTGAACAACGGCAGCACCGGCGACTTCGATCTCTCGTTGCTCGACCCAGCCGATCTGCAGAACGTCCAGGTGATCTACGGAATCGCACCGTCGTCGCTCTTCGGGCCGAACACGCTGGGCGGCGCGCTCAACGTGATAACCCTCGAGCCGACGCCCCAGGAACACACCCTGCTGCGCTTCACCGGTGGTTCGTACGACACGTACGGCGAGACGCTGGACGCGACGGGGACCGACGATCGCCTCGGATACGCCTTTTCATTTCACCGCGTGACGTCGGGCGGACAGCTCTTCGACTACTCGATCCCAACCAACAACGGAGTGGGCGACGCGCCGATCGGCAACGACATGGACGCCTCGTCGATGATCGGAAAACTGCGCTACACGTTCGGCAACGGGGCATTTGTCGGCGTAACGTTTCGCGATCAGCCGGTCTATCGCGATCTCTCGGCGACGCTGTCGTCGGTGCAGACGCCCGCCGACGGTGCTTCCGGTCCGGGCGACGCCTACAGTAATTACTCGGGTTCCTCGATCCTTTCGATCGACTCCGCCTACGGGCTCGATGCGCAAGCGCCCTTGGGCCGGCCGAACGCCGAAGGGACCGTCGCAACGACCGCGATCTACCGGCATCAGACCTCGCTCGTGAGCCAATCGGTCTTCGGGCCGGCTGCCGGAACGTCGCCGTACCTCTACAACGATCGCGATCTCATCGGCGACGATACGCTCGAAATCGACCACGTCCTGCCGCACGGCCTGCTTGCGCTTAAGGGTGCCTTGACGGACGAGGGTCTTTTGACGGATTTCGTCCCAGGGGTCATCTTCGCCGACTCGGCCGCCGCGAGCCCGCTCGCGGCGATCCCAACCGTCGGGGGACTGGGCGCACGTGGGCTGATGCAAGCGAGTACGGCCTCCGGCACACCGACAGCCTCGGAACAGTTTCTCGCTCAGACGCAACGCTGGCTCGGCCTGATGTACCATGACGACCCGACCTCGAAACTGCACTACTCGTTTGCCGAGTATTACAGCGACTACAGCACCTTCGGAAAGAGCTTCGATCCGCGCTTCGGCTTCGTGTGGACGCCCACCGCCGACTCTTCGTTTCGGCTCTCCGCGGGAAACACGTTTCAATCGCCGCAGCTTCCAACGTTCATCGTTCCGCCGGTCCTGCCGCCGCCGGTCGACGGCTACGTCAACATCGGTAATCCCAACGCCACCGCCGAGCGCGCGACGTCGTACGACATCGGGTACGAGCATCTTTTCCGGCTATCGCAACTGCTGCACGGCCCGCAGCAAGTCCATCTCGCGCTCGATGTCTATCGGACGGATTTGCACAACGGCGTCGCGACGTATTTCTCGCCGACCCCCTGTCAAGCCGGGGTCGACTATGGCAACAACCCGCCGTGTTTGAGCTATCCCGTGAACGTCACGCAAGAGGAATACGAGGGGGTCGAGGTGCGTGGCGACGTCGAGCTTCGCCCGCACACGGTGCTCCGCGCGAGTTACGACGTCGACAGCGTCTTTACGAAGTCATACCCCACGACGTCGGCCGATGACGTGCCGCTCTACGAACAGTCGCTCGGGGTGCCGTTGCATAAATACAATCTCACCCTCGAAGAAGACAAAGGGTACGGCTTGGCCTATTATGCCGGCCTGTTGTACGAAGGGGCGTATAACGAACTGAACCTGCCGCCGTTTGCGACCTTGCGGGCCGGCGTGACGTGGCATCTGCGCGACTTCGATCTCGGCGCCTATGGCACCAACTTAACCAACGTGTACAGCTTCCCGCTGACCCGCGTCGGGGGGGGCGTCCTCTACGGCGGCCTCTCCGGACCCGTGCCGACGAACGCGATTCCTTTGCCCGGCCGGCAGATCATCATCAGCCTCTCACGGCACACATGACCTCGTAACAGAAAACCGGGCGTCCGGCCGTTCGCCGATCGTTACGGCTCTGCCGGACCGGCCGGGAAGGCAGAGGCTTGACCGCGCGGCCGGGAGAAGCGCCGCCCAGCGTGGTCCCATCTGCGTCGCGTTTGCCGTTTCTTCTGGCCGTCGCTCTCATTGCGGCGGCCGTCGGTGACCCGTTGGTCGAGACGGTCTCGAACAGCGGTCTCTTCGGCTACGGCTACAACGACAACAACCACCTCTCCGTCATACCGGTGCTCGTCGCGGGCTCCATCCTTGCCCTCGTCGTCATCGTGTCGCGATCTCTGTCGCTCTTCCATCGCGGCTCGATGTTGCGACGGGGTGACTGGGTCGTCGAGAGCGCAACCCGTCTCTCGCGGCAGTCTGCGCTGAGCGACGTTCCGCTCGTGCTCGCTATGCAGTTCGCCGCACTCTTCATGATGGAGAGCGTCGAACAGCTGGCTTTTGGCGGCAAGCTGTTGGGCGGCATCGTCTGGCTCGGCGGCCCGGTGCTCTTCAGCCTCGTGACGCATGCCGTTCTCGGCACGGCCTGCACGCTGCTTCTCGCCGCGCTCGCGCGCTCGATCCTCGCGACCGTCGCGAGCTTCGTGCGCGAGGCGGTCGACGCCATCCTCGTCTCGCTTGCGCGCGACGCCGAGCGCGCTTTCATCAAGCGCCGCGCGGATGCGTGGCTACCTCGCGCGCAAGCGCCGCACGTCCGCCAAGTCGGCAGCCGCGCGCCGCCGTCGCTCCCCGTCGCCGCTTAACTCACAGCACGACGAACGCAGCCGGGGCCTCGGCCCTCGGCGAAGGGAGCAGACACAATATGACATTGCCGTCGAGTGCGCGCGCGCTCTTGGCATCCATTCTCATCGCCGGACTCTTCCAGGCGAGACCCGTCGCAGCCGCAGAGGCGACCACGGGCACGATCTACGGGTCCGTGTCGGATCAAAGTGGCAAGCCGCTTGCAGACGTTTCAATCAGCGCGGCCTCGCCGTCGGGAACCTATGCTACCAAGACCGACTCGCGCGGGCGCTTCACGATCCTCGGCGTCGTTCCCGACGCCTATACCGTCTCGGCGGAACGAGCGGGGTTTCAGAGCGTCAACCGGTCGGGCATCAACGTCCTGCCGGGCGAACGTCAACAGGCGACGTTCACGCTGGCGGCCGAGCTACGCACCATCGGCCATGTCACGGCGGGCGCATCGGGCTTTACGCCGGGTTCCCCCAGTGACACGTTCACCGTCTCCGGCGCTGCGGCTCGAGCGGTTAGTCCGCCCGTCTCGTCATCGGGATTGGCCACGTATCTCTCCGACACGGTGCAGGGCGCCATCGCGTCCGCACCCGGAGTCGTCCTCGATGCGTTCGCAAACGCGATTCTGCGCGGCGGCAAGGTATCCGACGCCGCCTTCGACTACGATTCCGTGCCAATTCCGCAAGGCGTGATCGCGGAGCCCGGCGGTAACATCGTCGGAGCCCAATTACCAACGACCGGGATTGCCTCGACGACGGTCACACTTGCCGGATACACGACCCAGGGCGCGAACTCGCTGGGCGGCGTCATCGATCAGATCCCGGCGGTGGGAACCTATCCCGGGAGCACGACCGTCGAGCTCGCAGACGGTTTAGCCGGCGGCCAATATCAAAACGATTCGCTGCAGATCCTGGGCGCCACTCCGGATCAGCGCTTACGCTACGCGCTTGCGAGCACCACCGGCGCCGAGTATTTCAGCTACGGCAACGGCACGACGTTCTATCCCGCCGAGGCCGGGACGTACGGCCTCGCACTGCAAAGCCGCGGTGAATACTCGATCGAATCGAATCTGCACTATCGCCTGACGCCCAAAGACGATCTTTCAATTCTCGGACTGGTCGGGCAGGCGACCTATAACCAATATGGTTCACCGTTCACGGGCGAAACGGTCGGCGAGTTCGACGGCGCCACCACGACGTTCCCCGGCGAGATCGATCCCAATGCGCCGGTCGATTACGCATCGGGCATACGCGGCTCGTACGACGTCCTTAAAGCCCAATGGCTGCACACCGGCGACCATTCGCTCTCGCGCGTGCAGGCCTATCAGTCGCAGTATGGTTCGAGCGCGGGCGGCCCGTTTTGGGATGAGAACGGCTGGCCCGACGGATCGATCTCCCTCTCGGAAACGCAAGGCAGCCGGGAAGAAGGCCTGGGGTACGACGGCGAGGATTACTTGGGCGAGCGTCACGACCTGCGCTTCGGGGCGGAGTATCGCACCAACACATCATTTCTCAACCAGGTCGTACCGACCGCAGACGAATACATCACCTCGCGCCCGACGCTGATCTCCTATCTCGCGTATTTCGGCGACTCTTGGAACGTCACGCCTCGCTTGGAGCTGTCGGGAACGGGGCGCTTGACCGACACTCACATCATCCCGAACGACGGCGCGATCTACGACGTCGGCGCGCTCGATCCGCACGCTGCGATCGCCTACAAAATGAGCGGCAACCTGGCCTTGCGTGCCACCTACGATCGCATCACGGTCGCACCCTTGCCGCTCGAGGCCGATCGCGTCGACTCGACCAACGTCGGCGCAAACGGAAACTTGGCGCCGTTCGTCCAGTTGGCGCCCGAAACGGCCAACGATTTCAGCTACTCGGTCGAGGGCGGGGGTCGAACCCAGTTCCGCGCAACCTACTATTTGGAAAATGAAGCCAATCTCATCGACGTCTTGCCCTACAACTTTCGTTCGGCCATCGCGGCGGGGACGAATCCCAGTGGCGTCGGCGTTCCGTCGAACATCGGAAACCTCCGCGCGTACGGATACGAACTCTGGCTGAGAAATGGCGGTTTGACGCTCGATACGAATTACGTCACCGCGCTTTCATCGAGCGCGTCGCAGTTCGCGTATAACGACCTCAACGCGCCTGCCGTCGCCGCGGGCCATCTCTTTCCGGTCAGCTATCTCCCGCACTTGAGCGCGACCCTTTCCTGGGAGCTGGACACGCCCAAAAAGCGCATACGGTTCACGCCCTCGCTATCGTTCGAATCGGGCTATCCCTACGGGAACGGCAAGGAGGTCTGGATCTTCAACCCCGTCACGAACAAACCCGAACAAGTTCCCAACGACAACTATTACAATCCGGGCTACAACTACTACTTTCTGCTCAATCCGGCGGTGCCATACAACCCCTCGACCAATCCCTACATCGGAAATCTTGGAACGCCGGAAGGGAACGATCCCAATACGCTTCACTCCCCGCCCGAGACGTTCGCGAACCTCCACGTTGAAGGCGACATCTCGCCGCGCATGACGGCGATCCTCGACGTCGTCAACCTGCTCGGAAACTCGTCACCGACGGCCTACCAAGGGAATCCCTATCTTATTGGCCCGCCCGGATATGCCGGCGGCAACCCCACCTATGCGGCCGCCTACGAGGCAGCCGGCGGTTACTCACTGCCATACACGCTCGGCAATGGAGTACCGACGAACGACGGCCAAACGCAGTCCGTTCCGTGGACGTACGGGCGCTCAGGGTACGTTCCGCAGAGCTATCCGGCCGCACGCTCCGTGCAAGTACGCATAAGGTACCGCATATGACGCGCAAGCCCGAAGCTTTCGGTTAACCGGCGACGGCGGAGGAACGTCACGCCGGGAGGGTCGATGAGCGCCGGCGAATGGCATATGGTTGCCGGTTCGATTCTCTCGACGGCGTTAAGGAGAGCCCGAATGGCGTCAGAGATCTTCGAATCCACGCACGCAAGCGCACGGCCGAGTGTGACGCTCGTGCCGAAATCGTCCACCAAAGCAAACAGGGAACGCGACGAAGCCGAGATCAGCCCGAACGTCGAGATGTATCTCAAGACGCTCGTGCGGCTGTACGACGGGGACACTCCGGTGCCGTCCTCGGCAATTGCCAAGGAACTCTCGGTGACGCCGCCCTCAGCCTACGAGATGCTCAAGCGGCTCGACAACGACGGGTTCGTTTCCCACGAAGGTCGCCACGGGGTCATTCCGACCGAGCGCGGGGCGCGTCTCGGCGCCCTGACCCTGCGCCGTCAACTGCTAGCGGAGCGGCTCCTGGTCGACCAACTTGGCCTTTCGTGGGAAATCGCGGCTGGTGAGGCCTGCCGGCTCGAACACGCGATCTCGCCCGTCGTCGAGCGGGGCTTGGCAGAATTCTTGCGGATGCCGACGACCTGCCCGCACGGGCACCCGATTCCGCACGAAGATGGGACGATGTGGCACCACGAGCGCGCCGAACCCCTCAGCGCACTCAAGATGGGGGTCGAAGCGACGGTCGTTGCCGTCCCGCACGACATGCCCGAAATCCTGACCTTCCTAGCCGACATCGATTTGCGTCCCGGCGCGAAAGCATGCGTCGTGCAGCGCGACCGGCTCGTTGGTTTGCTTACGCTCACGGTTGACGGCGGCGAACGCGTCGTGAGCCTGCAGCTAGCGAACTCCATCCTCATGCAGCCCGCAAGCTAGACGCTCGGGCGCAAAGGTGCACTGCCGGAAGCCGCCGTAGCGGCCCCGCATGCATGGTCCCGGCGACATCCTGCCTTTCGCGGCCGCGAAACATGGCCGCAAAGCCGCGCTCGTTACGGCGCGGCGCACGCTGACGTTTGCTGAACTCGACGCCATGTCGGGCGCGGTCGCAGCGTCATTGCGCTCGCGCGGTATCGCGGCGGGCGACCGCGTCAGCATCCTAGCGGCAAATCGCTGGGAATGGATCGTCGCCTACCATGGCATCCTCAAGGCCGGCGCTGTGGTGAATCCGCTCAACGTGATGCTGACCGACGACGAAGTCGCCTACATCGCGCGCGACTGCTCGACGGCCGCAATCTTCTGCGAAGCCGGGCGCCTCGCGGCGATGGAAGCCTTGCGCGACGCCCTGCCGTCGCTACGCGAAATCGTTTCGTTCGACGGCGGCAGCCCCCGCAGCTCGAGCTTCGAGGAACTCTTGGAGCCGCCGGCAGCTGCGCAGCCGCGTTTCGTGGCGCAGCCGAGCGACATGTCGACGCTGGGCTACACCTCGGGCACGACCGGCCGGCCCAAAGGCGCGATGCAATCGCAGCGCGCCGTTCTCCTGAACTGCGCGCTGACCGCGACCATGCACGCCCGCTCCGAGCGCGACGTCGTGGTGACGGCGCTGCCCGCTCCGCACGTGTACGGCAACGTCGCGATCAACGGAACGTTCCTGGCCGGCGGCACGGTCGTTCTCATGGAACGCTTTTCTGCCGCCGAAGCGCTCGCACTGATCGCGGAACGCCGCGCTACGCTCTTCGAAGGCGTGCCGACCATGTACGCGATGATGCTGGCCGATCCGTCGATCGAACGCACGGATCTCTCCTCGCTCGTGCGGTCGACCGTCGGTGGGCAGACCATTGCGGTGCCCTTGCTCGAGGAATGGGAGCGTCGTAGCGGCGGAGCGCCGGTTCTGGAGCTGTGGGGCATGACCGAAATCTCGGGCCTCGGGACGACGCACGCGTTCCACGCGCCCAACGTTCACGGGTCGATCGGGGTGTCGCTGCCGGGCGTCGAGGTTCGCGTCGGAACGTTCGACGATCGCACCGTGAGCGCGAAGGCGGGCGAACCCGGCGAACTGCTGGTGCGCGGCCCGCTCAACATGCTCGGCTATTACGGCCGGCCCGATTGGACTTCGGAAACGATCGACCCCGCCGGCTGGCTGCACACGGGCGACGTCGCATACGCCGACGAGACCGCACACTTCTTCGTGGTCGACCGCCTCAAGGACATGATTCTCACCGGCGGCTACAACGTGTATCCCGCCGAAATCGAACGCGTGCTCTCTAGCCACCCAGCCGTCGCAATGGTCGCGGTCGGACGCGTACCCGATGCCGTCAAAGGCGAGCTCGCGCGAGCATACGTTGTCTTGCGTCCCGGCACCGATGCGAGCGAAGCCGCGCTCATCGAACATTGCCGCGCGCAGCTCGCCTCTTACAAACTTCCGCGTTCGGTGGCCTTCGTCGACGATCTCCCAAAGACGTCGACCGGCAAGATCATGCGCCGCGAGCTGAGCCGCCTCGACGCAATCCCAGCGACCCGCTAAATCGCGCTTCGGCCCGGGCCGCCGCGAGGGGCCCGGGCCAGTGGTTGGCGGCTTCGTGCGCCTGAAGTCTTCCGTAGAGGACCGTTCTGCGGCTAGATCCCAAGCCGTGGTCCCCATCCGCCGAACACGCCGCTGCGATTTGCGCTGACGGGGCCGACGATCGTGGGCCGCCGGTCGGCCGAGTCTGGGTTTCGCTGCAATCGCGGCAGCGCGCTTTGGGTGAGGTTGGCTGCGACTGAGGTCTCATTGTTGCGCATCTTCCGAGCCTTTCCTGATGGGTGCCTTGCGGCGGTGTTGTGTCACCATCATGGCACTTCGAAGGGCGGCGAACCACGGCGATCCGGACGCGGCACCCGGACGATCGACCCGGACGTTTTGCCGCTAGCGCGCGTCGCTCGAGCGTCCGCCTCGGTCCCGCACGCTCTCCAGATCCTGGAGCAGTCGCTGTGTGAAGACCGCGACCAACGAGAGCCGGAACGCGGGCTCGCCGTCGTAGAGTTCCAGCAGCTCGTCCTGGCCGATCGCGCGCACGGTCACCTCGCTCGCGCAGACGGCGCTGGCGGTCCGACGATTCTGGGCGGAAAAGAACGCAATCTCGCCGAGCAACTCGTGCGCTCGCACCTCGACGCCGATCTCCACGAGCTGCACCCGTCCGCAAACAACGTAGAGGAGCTCGCGGGCTTCATCTCCCGCACGAAAGATGACGTCCCCGGCGCGATATTTCCGCACCGAACTGAACCGCGAGAGCCACGCCGGCGCTTCGCCGGGAATCGTGCGCGTTGCGTCCGCAGTCGCGGCCGGCTCGACGACCGCCTCCCGAACGCGCAGGCTCGGCGCTCGCCGGGTGACGCCTTCCGCGCCGAGCGCGACCCGCGCGGCATGCAGCCGGCGCAGGCCCTCGCCATCGAGTCCAAACTCCGCCCACGCATCGGCGAGCACGCTAGTGAGCTCCGCACCCAGCACGACGTCGTGGCGCTCTGCAACCGACCAGTCGAGCGCCGCACGCACGTCTGCGATGTCGGCAAGGAGTGCTCCGAATGCGGCCCGCGAGTCGATCTCCGGCTGCGCGCGCCAGGCTGCCGCAGCGACTTGTGCGCGATCGCGAAAGTACTCGGCGTGGTGCCGCGCGAGATCGGCATCTTCGCCGCTCTCGACGGCGAGCGCGCGTGCGAACGCGCGTAACGTCTCCAGCAGTCGATAGTGCCTTGGCTCCTGCGAAGCGTGCACGACGGTGACGAGCGACTTCGAAACGAGCGTCGCCACGGCGTCACGGACGACCTCCGGTGCTTCGCCGCAGACGGCCACCGCCGCGCTAACGTTCCAGCTCCCCGCAAAAACACCGAGCCGGCGGAAGACGCGCTTCTCGCCCTCGCTCAAGAGCGTGTAGCTCCACTCGAGCATGGCGCGCAAGGTACGGTGCTTGTGCTGCGCCGTTCGCTTGCCGCGCGCGAGGAGGCTAAAGCGGCTGTCGAGCGCGCCGCAAATTTCCCGCAACGTCAAGTCGCGAACGCGCGCCGCCGCAAGCTCGAGCGTCAGCGGCAAACCGTCCAGCCGCTCGCAGATTTCTGCGATCGCTTCCGGATCCGAAACGGCCGAAGCGAGGAAGAAGCGTGGGTCCGCGTCCGCGGCGCGATCGAGAAAGAGTTGGACCGCCGGCGATTCGCGGAGTTCGTCGAGCGGGCGAACTCGTTCGTCGCGGCTCACGCCGCGCGGTGGAAGCGCCAGGGGCTCGACCTGATAGACGAGTTCGCCGTCGGTGTCCAGCGCTTCGCGGCTGGTCACCAGGACCCGCACCGAGGGGCACGTTTGCGCGATGCGCTGGGCGATGTGCGCGATCCAATCCAGTACGTGCTCGCAGTTATCCAGAACGAGCAGAACGCGTTGCTCTCGCAAGGCGTCGACGATGCTATCTAACGCCGGCTCGTTCGGTATTTCGCGAAGACCGAGCGTGTGCGCGACGCTAGCGCTCACCGCTTCAGGATCGGCGACCGCAGCCATGTCGACGAACCACAAGCCATCGCGAAACCCATCCCACGCGAGCAGCGCGTGCGCCGCTTCGATGGCCAATCGCGTCTTGCCGACCCCGCCTGCCCCGTGCAACGTCAGGAGGCGCCGAGCGTGGAGCAATTTCGTCAGCGCCTCCAAGTCGCTTTCGCGGCCGCGAAACGAGTTGAGGGCGTACGGAAGGTTGTGGGGCGCCTCCGCCTGGGCCGCGGCTTCGGCGTTACCAACCGGACCAGCGATGCGGTCCGTCTCGTTGATCCTGGGAAGCCCGACTTTGCGCGAAGCGGCGGCTGCGGCCTCGAGCCTCGCGCGATCGTCCGGCACGAGGCCGAGTCCATCGCAAATGAACGCGAGCGTCTCGCGATGCGGCGCTTGGCGCCTGCCTCTTTCCAACGCTCCGATCGTGTCCAGACTGATGCGCGCACGTTCTGCCAGGGCTTCTTGTGAGAGCCCTGCGGCGATGCGTAACTGACGCAACAAGATTCCGAACGGTAGACGTCCGCCGTCTCTCACGATAAGCTCGCCCTCCGGGTGCTCGCACCGTTCGGCGATGCGCCGGCCGACACCGCCCGGAAGATCACGCGGCACTCTCGCTGAGGCCGCCGTCCCTGGATGGCACGCATCGGCAGCGTTTTGACCGCCTGGTCTGCGATGATAGAATAGACCGTCGACGGCGAGGACGTGCTGCCCGCCTTCGTTCTCGACCTCAGCGTCGTCTTCGCCGACTGATTCGAGTTGCTCAGCTCAAATCGGCGCGCTCTCGACTTGACGAAGCGATCGGTGCGCATGATATCCTGGGTGTGGAGAAATGCAGACAACGCCGGAGATCGTCCTTCCCGAAACCAAACCAGAGACCGAATGGGTTCGCGGGCGCGCTTTGCAAAAAGTGAGTCCGACGTATCGCCACGCGCGACTGCAGAATCTCCTGGGCGGCATGCTGATGGAATGGGCAAATGGCCGCGGTCGCGTCGGCACGGAGTGGCGCTTCCGCGTCAATCCCCCGGGCGAAGCGATTCGCCCGCTGGTGCCTGACGTCGCCTATCTTTCGTACCTGCGGTGCGGCCCCGATGAGGACGCAGCGGCACAACTACCGCTTGGAGCCCCGACTGTTGCCGTCGAAATTCTTTCTCCCGACGACCGAACGAGCGACGTCGAAGACAAAATCGCAACCTATTTGCGCGCCCGTTGCGAGCTGGTTTTGATCGTCGATCCTGGGAAGGAAACGATCGTGGCGATCGATCCCGCGAGCCGAGCAATTTTCCCGCGCGGGCAAGTCTTCCGGCACCCTTCGGTCGATGGCTTTACCGTCGACCTCTCGACGTTGTTTGACGCTGCCCGTCGCTAGCTGGAGGTAATCGAGCTTCACTGCTTGCAGGCGCCTCGCGTTAGCTTCGCCGGGCGTACTACTGTATCGTGGTGCTGGGCGGGCGCTTCTTATAGCCGGCCCGCGAACGTGCTATGGTGACGGCATGGGGCTGCGCAGAAATGGTTTCCGGGGACTGTGTCGGTTGAAGACCGCCGGCGCCTGTCTGACGGCGCTTGGGCGTCGATTTTGACGGTCGTCCTCCGAATTCTCGACGGGCGCCGCCCTGCGCAAACGACGTAGGACCGTGAGGTGCGCGAGATCGAAGCGCGCTATTCGCGGGCCTCGTTGACCGTCTCCCCACGTTCCGGCTCGCGCCGGCGCCGGTAACCGCGACCGGCCAGAGGAAACTCATCGCGGCTGTCTGGTGTCGCAGCGTTGAGCGGGGCGCGGTGCCCGCTCTTCGGGTTTATGGGAATAGGGGAAAGCACACGTGGAACGTTTCCGAGATGGGTGCGGCGTGACAAATCAGGTTCGCTTGCGATGAGCAGCCAAGCGTTCGTCTCCGAGGCCGTTGCGCCCACCGCGCCGGCCAATGCACAGCCTCCCGCAACTGCCCCAAAGGTCGTGGAAGTTGTTTTCACAGTCAACGGGAATCGCTTGGCGCTGGTCGTCGATCCGCGGGCCACGTTGCTCGACACGCTGCGCGAGACGCTCGGTCTGACCGGGACGAAGAAGGGCTGCGATCACGGCCAGTGCGGGGCTTGCACGGTGCACGTCAACGGGCGGCGCGTCAACTCGTGCCTTTCGTTCGCAGCGATGCACGACGGCGACGAAGTTACCACGATCGAGGGTCTGGGGACGCCGGAGAATTTGCACCCAATGCAAGCCGCCTTCGTCGAGCACGACGGCTACCAGTGCGGCTATTGCACGCCCGGACAAATCATGTCGGCGGCCGCACTGTTGTCGGAGCCGTGCGGACCGTCGAACGCCGACGTGGCGGAAAGCATGAGCGGGAATATCTGCCGCTGCGGCGCGTACCAGAACATCGTCGCCGCCATCCAGTCCGTGCGCACGCAAGGCTGAATCCGTGAACGCTTTCGCCTTCACCCGGGCCGACAGCGTCGCCGGCGCGCTTCGCGCAGCCGGCGGGGATGCGAAATTCGTGGCCGGAGGCACGACCCTCGTCGATTTGATGAAGCTCGGCGTGGAAAACCCGACGACCGTGATCGACATCAGCCGCATGCCGCTCGCGGGCGTGAGCCGCATGCCGGACAACGGGCTTCAAATCGGCGCACTCGCGCGCAATGCGGACGTCGCGCACCATCCCGACGTTGTCAACGGCTATCCGGTGCTTTCGCAAGCGCTGCTGGCGGGCGCCTCCGCGCAGTTGCGCAACATGGCGACGACGGGCGGAAACCTCCTGCAGCGCACGCGATGCGTCGCCTTCCGCGACACGGCGATGGCCTGCAACAAGCGTTCGCCCGGAAGCGGCTGCGCGGCGATCGGCGGGTTCAATCGCAACCTCGCAATCCTCGGCACGAGCGATCGCTGCATCGCCTCGCATCCCTCCGACCAGAACGTTGCGCTGACCGCCCTCGAAGCGACCGTGCAGATCAGCGGCCCGAAAGGCGAGCGCAGCGTGCCGATCGGCGACTTCTACCTGCTGCCGGGCGACACGCCCGAGCGGGAGACGGTGCTGGAGCCGGGGGAGCTCGTGACCTCAGTAACCGTGCCTCCGCCCGCGCCGGGCGCGAAATCGGCGTACCTCAAACTGCGCGATCGCGCGTCGTACGAATTCGCGCTTGCCTCGGCAGCGGTCGTCGCAATCGTACGAGGCGGTACGATCGAGCGGGTGCGCATTGCGATGGGCGGCATCGGCACGAAGCCGTGGCGGAACCTCGAGGCCGAGGCGGCCCTTCACGGCAAGCCTGCGACGGCCGAGCAGTTTGCGAAGGCTGCGCAGATCGTCCTAAGCGATGCGAAGCCGCAGTCGCAGAACGGCTTCAAGGTCGAGCTCGCGAAGCGCTGCCTCATTGCGGCTTTGACCACGGTCACGCAGGGCGCATAGCGCGATGGCGTCGAGCGTTCTCGGCCAAGCCCTGCCGCGCATCGATGGCCCGCTCAAGGTGAGCGGGAGCGCCGAATACACCACCGATCGTATCTTCGAGAATATGGTCTACGCGGTGCCCATCGGCAGCACGATCGCGAACGGCCGCATCGCGGCCCTCGATGCGTCGCAGGCTCGAGCGATGCCGGGCGTGATCGAGGTTTTCCATCGCGGCAACGTCGGCGAGCTCTACAAAGCATCGCCCAAGGCCGGCATGATCGACGAGACGCGACCGCCTCTCGCCGACGACGTCATTCGTTACTACGGTCAGTACGTCGCGCTCGTCGTTGCGGAGACGTTCGAGCAGGCGACTGCGGCCGCGTCGTGTGTCAAGGTCACGTATGCCGGCGTTGACGCTCCCAACGTCGCGCTCGAATTGTCGGCTGACGACGAACCGAACGAGGTCGACCGGCGGGGCGATCCCGCGGCGGCCTACGAGGCGTCGCCGGTCAAGGTCGACCAGACCTACGTGACGCCGGCCGAAACGCACAATCCGATAGAGCTGCACGCCACGGTCGCAACCTACGACGGCGAGCAATTCACCCTCTACGAGACGACCCAAAGCGTTTTCAACCATCGTAACGTCATGAGCGAAATTCTCGGCGTGCCGCGCGAGAACGTCCGGGTCATCGTAAAGTTTCTCGGCTCGGGGTTCGGCGGAAAGCTCTGGCCCTGGCCGCACGACGCGCTCGCCGCGGCGGCTGCGCGGGAGCTGCGGCGCCCGGTGAAGCTCGTCGTGACGCGCAAACAAATGTTTGAAACCGTCGGTCACCGCCCGCGCACCCAGCAACGGGTGCGGCTGAGCGCCGACCGCGACGGCACGCTCACGTCGCTGCGGCACGAGTCGATCAACGACGCGGGCATGCTCGACGAGTACGACGAGAACTGCGGTGAGGCGACGCCGTACCTGTACGGGACGCCCAACCTGCTCGTGACCTCGGCGCAGACCCGGCGGAACATCGGCCCGCCGACGGCGATGCGTGGACCCGGGGCCGTGCCGGGCCTCTTCGCGACGGAATCGGCCTACGATGAACTGGCCCTCGCCCTCGACATGGATCCCGTCCAGTTACGTCTGCGCAACGAACCCACGCGGGATCAAGGCTTGGATATTCCGTTTTCGTCGCGGCACTACGTCGAATGCCTGACCCTGGGCTCCGAGAAATTCGGCTGGTCCGAGCGCTCGCGTGCGGTCGGATCGATGCGTAAAGACGGAGTGATCCTCGGTTGGGGCGTTTCCGGCTGCTCGTGGCTTGCCGCGCGCTTCGATGCCGAGGCGCGCGTCGAACTCCTCGCGGATGGGTCGGCGCGCGTGGCGATGGGGACGCAAGACATCGGCACCGGGACGTACACGGTGCTTGCGCAGCTCGTTGCCGAAGCGACCGGGATTCCGCACGAGCGCGTCGTCGTCGAGTTAGGCGACTCGCGTTTGCCGCCGGGGCCGACTTCCGGCGGTTCGATGGTCACGGCTTCGGTGATTCCGGCCGTGCTCGGAGCGGCGCGTGAAGCGATGAAATCGGCGATCGAACTTGCGACGAGCGGCCCCCAAGCGCCCTTCGCGGGTCGAGATGCCGGGGATCTGCGCTTCGCGGGTGGTCGAATCGTTGCGCGCCGCGGCGGCAAAGGCGTTCCGTTTGACGCGGCGCTCCGAAAGGCGTCGGTGTCGAGGGTTTCGGGCTCGGGCAAGGGGCAGCGCACGTTTGGGCAAGAGCATCCCAAATATTCGATTCACTCCTACGGCGCGCAATTCGTCGAGGTCGCATGGCAACCCGAGATTGCGCGGTTGCGCGTCAACCGGGTCGTGACGGTCATCGACGCGGGCCGAATGATCAACCCGCGCCTGGCCCGCAACCAGGTGGAGGGCTCGGTCGTCATGGGCGTGGGAATGGCGCTCTTTGAGGAAACGCGTTACGATCCGCGCTCCGGCGCTCCCGTCAACAGCAACTTAGCCGACTACGTCGTTGCAACCCACGCCGACGCGCCGCACATCGACGTGACGTTTCTCGATTACCCCGATACGGAACTCAACGAACTCGGTGCCCGCGGCGTCGGTGAGATCGGCTTAGCCGGAATTGCGTCGGCAATCGCGGCAGCCGTCTACCACGCGACCGGCGTGCGCGTGCGAACGCTGCCGATCGAGATCGAGAAGCTGCTCTCCGCGTAAGGGCGAATCTCGCCGGCCCGACCTCGAACGCCGCCCGCACTGACTGGAGCGAACGCGCCGAACGAGCGGTACGGAATTTGCGCTGGGATGTCGAAATCGGCCCGGGTTCGCGCGTCATTGGGATAGGCGCGCTCGACGCGTCGTAAAATGGCCGCAGGAGTATCAAAATGGAGTATATCTTTCAACTATACGCCGACGAATCGCGCTGGGCGAAGCTGAGCGCGGAGGAGTCGGAACGCACGCACGGTGCCTATATGGCTTACGCCACCGCCTTGCGCGAAGCCGGCATCTTCGTCGGCGGAGACCGGCTCGAACCGACCTCGACGGCGACGACGGTGCGGGTAACGGCCGACGGCAAGACGACCGTGCTCGACGGCCCGTACGCCGACACGAAGGAGCAGCTCGGAGGGTTCTTCATCGTCGACGTTCCCGATTTGGACGCGGCAATCGCGTGGGCGGCGCGTTGCCCGGCCGCGAGCCACGGGACCGTCGAAGTTCGTCCGATCGGCGAGGTGCCGGCGACCGTTTGAGCGAGCGTGCAGTTGCGCACCGCGTCGCCGAGCGCTCCGCGCGAGAGAGCTACGGAAAGCTCCTGGCGTACCTCGCGGCGCGGTGCGGCAACTTCAGTGCGGCCGAAGATGCGCTCGCCGATGCCTTCGCGTTAGCGCTGGAGCGCTGGCCGAGCGACGGTGTCCCGCGCACGCCCGAGGCCTGGCTGCTTGTCACCGCGCGGCACCGGCTCTTCGATCGTGTGAGGCGCGACCAGCGCGCCGACCGCTTGCACCATCGGCTCGTCCAGGCGGCGCGCGATGCGCAGCAAGAATTCGAGAAGACAAACGACCTCGCCGACGAGCGGCTGGCGATGATGTTCGCCTGTGCGCACCCGGCGATTCCGCACGATATCCGCGGACCGCTGATTCTCCAAGCCGTACTGGGGCTCGATGCGGCGCGCATCGCCTCGGCGTTTCTCGTTGCGCCCGCGACGATGGGCCAGCGGCTCGTGCGCGCCAAGCGCAAGATCGCGGCGGCGCGCATTCCCTTGCGCGTTCCGGCGGCGGAAGAACTGCCCGAACGGATGGGCGCGGTCCTTGCCGCGATCTACGCAACGTTTGCTCACGGGTGGGACGACCCGACGGGCTTGGACCCCCGCTCGCACGGGCTCGTAGCCGAAGCGCTGTGGCTCGGACGGCTCGTCGCACAGACGTGCCCCGGCGAGCCGGAACCTTTGGGGCTGATCGCTTTGATGCTGCATGCGAACGCGCGCTATGCCGCGCGCCGCAGCGTGGCCGGCGCATACGTTCCGCTCGGCGATCAGGACCCGTCGCGTTGGGATACGGCCGCGATCGGCGAGGCGGAATCGCTGTTAAGGCGCGCCGCGCGAATGGGGCTTCCGGGACGCTTTCAGATCGAGGCAGCAATTCAATCCGCGCACGCGGTGCGACGGTTTCGAAGGGAACCGGATTGGAACGTCATCCTTACGCTCTACGACGATTTGCTACGCTTAACGAAGTCACCGGTCGTCGCGCTCAACCGTGCCGTTGCGCTCGGTAGGGTCGACGGCGCGCGAGCTGGACTTGCTGCCCTTGCCGCCGTTGCGGCCGACGCTCGTCTGGGCCAGTATCAACCCTATTGGGCCGCCCGGGCCGACTTGCTTTCACGCGCGGGCGACGTCGACGAGGCTCGCACCGCGTACGCGCGCGCGATCGGGCTGACGATCGATCTCTCGGTTCGTCAATACTTGACCTACGCGGCGGAGCGTTGCGCGAACCTAGCGTCGAGCATGGCAAAGACAACTCCCGCGCCGAAGACGATGGCCGCGAATGCGGCCGCGGCGGAGAGACCGTAGCGGTCGACGAGCGGCGCGACGCCGACGGGGCCGACGAACTGACCTACGGCGAGCATCGTCGTGACGGCGCTGAAGTTCGCGGGATACGTTTTGGCGGAGCTTCGCTTGCGCGTGAGCGCCGTAACGATGGCGGGCGTCGCGGTCGAGCCGATGCCGAAGGTGACGGCGCTGGCTAGCGCCGCGACCACCGTCGTCGTCAGCGCAAAGGCCGCCCCCAGGGCGCAGCACGCGAGCGCAAACGCCAATGCCGTTCGAATGCGCGGCGAGTCGATGTGGCGCCCAATCAGCAACGCGCTGACGGTCCCGCTCAAGCCGACCACCGCCCAGGCGAAGCCGGCCGCGCCATCGGGAACGCCGTGCATGCGAAAGAGCGCAACGGCAAACGTCGCGTACGCGATGTACGCCGCGCCGGCTGCGAAGTACGCGATGTTGAGAAACAAGAAGCGCTGCGGCCGCACGAGATCGCGCAGCTCGAAACTCGAACCCAAGCCGCCTAGGATCGCGTGTGGCGGCGTGCGGCGCAGAGCCCGCGTGAAGCCGATCACGGCGACCGGGCAGAAAAGCGCCATCACGATCCACATCAGACGCCATGAAATGACGGGCGGGGCGGCGTTCGCCAAGGGCGCGATGGGACCGGCGGCGGCCAGACCCAGCCCAAGGCCGGCCCACATGGCGCTGCTCGCGCGTCCGCGAAACTCGGGTGCGACGCGCTCGAAGGTCAGCACGGCGGTCGTCCCGATCGCGAATGCGGATGCGATTCCGATCGCTCCTCGCCAGATGCCAAGCATGACGATGTCGTGGGCGCCGGCGGATGCGGCAAGCCCTGCGCCGACGAGCAGCGTCGAGACGACGAATCCGCGCCGGCAGAGGCGAGCATCGCCCGCGACGAGCGGCGTGAACAACGTTCCCACGAGATACCCGGCAAGGTTGATGGCATTGACGACGCCGAGGGTGCCGTACGAGGCGCCGAATTCGGCGTGAAGCGCCGGCAGCACGGCGCCGAACGAAAACCGCGAGAAACCCAGATTGACGGCAAAGGAAACGAGCGCCCACCCCATGAGACGGCGTCGCTCCCCCGCGGCAGCGGGCTGGACGAGCGGCATTTCGAGGATTGTCGCCATTCGCGGCAATCGTACCGCTTGGTTAGGGTGCGAGCAACGCGAATGGTATGGCTAACCGGGCGGAGGCGCGGCCGGTTCGGTCTTGGGGGAGTCGAGCGTGTTTCCAGGGACGCCTCGGGTGGAACGCAAGACCATGCGAAACGAACGAAATGGTGGAACGCGCGTCGCCATCCTCGCCACAGACGGTGTCGAGCGCGTCGAACTCACCGAACCACGTAAGGCGCTCGAGGGGGCCGGCTTTACGGCCGAGCTCGTCTCTCCCGCGAAAGGTGCGCTCCAATCCTACGATCACGAAGAGAAGTCGGAGCGCATCCCAGTCGACCGCGAACTCAACGAGACGTCACCCAACGAGTATGACGCGCTGCTGCTGCCGGGCGGCGTCCGCAATCCCGACATTCTGCGGATGAACGAAAAGGCCGTTGACTTCGTGCGGGCCTTTGTCGACGCGGGCAAGCCGGTCGCCGCGATCTGCCACGGCCCGTGGATGCTCGTCGAGGCAAATGTCGTTGACGGCCTCAACGTCACGTCGTGGCCGTCGGTTCGAACCGACCTTGAGAATGCGGGTGCGTCATGGACTGACGAACCGGTCGTCGAAGACGAATGGCTCATCACCAGCAGAAAGCCTGACGATCTCCCGCAATTCAACGAGCGCATCATCGAGCTGTTCCGTCAAGGGAAGGCGGCGGGGCAGGCGGAGACCGCAGGGCGCCGATAACCCGACCCCAGTGGACCAAAAGAAGGGGGCCGCTCTACGCGGCCCCCTTTCTCTAGATGTGCGGAGTCCGGTTAGACGCCGGCGAGCACGCGCTCGGGAACCGTGCGACCCTCATCAAGGTCGAGGAGGTCGGGCCACGACGTGACGTCCTTGCGGTTCGGCGCAATCTTTGCGCGGAGTTCCTCAAAGTGTTTGCGGCTCTCGCCTTCGGGTTTGCGTGAAAGCGTCTGCGCGTTGAAGTGCTCGATCTCCACTTGGCTTTTCTTGGCGATCAGCGGCTTGAGGTAGCCCTCAATGTCCCCGTTGCGAGCCGGGTTTGTCGAGGCTTCTGAAGCAAGCTGAGCCAGCTTCTTGCCGTCGATTCCGAATGCTGCGAACAGCGCCTGGTCCATGGGGCAATCGTAATGGTATTCGCCGATTTTACCCTGTGCGAGCATGGTCGCTTTATCGATCGTGCGGGCTAGCTGCACGATTCCGAGATACTTTTCATGCACGCTGCGCGGATACGTTTTGTTGGACTCCATAGGTTTGTCGCCTTTCATTGGCGGCCCCATGAACCCAGGACCCGCCGGATAGTTGCCGATTTCCGGCTTTCTCGAAATTTTCGGCTACGGGCGGCTGTGGTCGGGAGCGCCGAGCGCTTGGTCCCAGCCGAGAATTCGCGCGGTCATTTCCGCACGGTTGTGGGTCTCCGTCTTTTCCAAAAGGCCTTTTATATGATCCTGTACGGTCGAGGACGTGATATGTAAGCGCCGCGCGATCTCGCTGAGGTGAAGCCCGTCGAGCAGAAGCGCGAGCACTTGTACCTCGCGAGGCGATATGCTGAAGCGAGCGGCCGCGCTCGTCAGCGAGCGGCCCGGCTTGCTTCGTTCGATGGAAACGCCAATGAACAGTCCCGTCACGCCGCTCATCGGGCGCGTCCGGACGACCAGGAAGGGCACCGGCCGCGCGACGCCGGTGCGTTGCGACGCCGCATCGCTCGTCCAATGCGCGGTCAAATCGCGGACGGCTTCTTGGAGAATGTAGGGCAAGCGTTTCTGCAACGGCAATTGTAGGGGCGTCAGCGCCACGCGCCGCTCGTTTTCGGAGGTCCAGGCCAGGACGATTTCGAGCTCGAGGTTGAGGATGTAGTGTGCGGCCGGCCCTTCGGCATCAAGCTGGTCCTGTGGTTCGCCCTCCTCGCCTTCAAGCCGAAAGCCGGCCAAACGTTCGTCTTGAGATTCCATGAGCCGAAGTTCCGACAAACGATCCGATGCGGCATCGAGCGCGAACGTGAGCGCCCGTATCTCGCTTGACGTAAACGGCCCCAGCTCCTCGGTTCGCAGCATCGAAAGAATCCCGAACCGGGCGCGGTTATCGGCGAAGAGCAAGGCCAGGCCGCTGCTGTAGGGCTCGGAAGGCTCGAACGCCGCGGCGATGCTCGGCCCACCAGCGGCGCGGCTGCGCTGCAATATGTACTGCTTCTTGAGATTGAGAAACTCGTCTCCGTTGTGGCTCGCGGAGAGGAGCTGGTCGGCATCGCCGTCGACCTTAAAGCGCGCGAAGCTCCAGTGCGAAACGGGCACGAGCTCGAGAATCGTCTTGATGATCGCGCGCACCGGGTCGGATGCGGGGACCTCGTCGAACGGCACGACCTCGGGATCGTCCGCGCTTGCGTCGAAGCCCAAGACTATGCCCGCCGTCCACCAAGGCGGCAAGCCGTGCAAGGGGCATCCCTAAGTTTCACGGTACCGGCGACCTCGTTTACCTGCTATCGTGGTCGAGGACCAGCGGCGTTTGATCGCCGCGGCGAGCGATTTCGCAAATCTGCTACGCCAAACCTTGGCGCGCCGGTACCGCCCGTCAGAACGGCGACCAGAAATGGCACGACCCAACCGAGTTTCTTGCTTGGCCCGAATCGAGCCCAGTGCGGTTCCGCTCTTGGCCGAATCGCTAACGGCTGCGGGCCAACCGGCCCCCGTCTTCGTGCGCCAACTCGCCGTAACGGAGCTCGGGCTGCTCGCTCCCGGCGTCCTCATACTTGACCTCGACGGTCTCGAGACCGATCCGCTCGAGATGTTGCGCATGCTGCGTTTCGTGCTGCCGGCCTGCATGATTGCCGTCTACACGAACGTGCTCGAGGAGCCGTGGGCTCTGGCGTGCCATATGGCGGGCGCAAACTGTCTGCTTTCAAAGGCGAGCGACGCAGAGCAAGTCACGCTCGGTCTTCGCGGTTCCCTCCAACGCGGATGCTATACCGATCCAAGCTTCACGGCCGCATGAGCCGAGCGCCGTGGATGCTTGAGGCAGCGTCATGACCGTCGTACGCGACGCCGAAGAGTTGGACTTCGTCTGGACGAGCAGCGTATTCGGCGGATTCAAGGTGTCGACACGGATCATGCCGGCGCATAGCGCCCGGCGCGGAGGTGACTGGTGCGAGACGTTCGCGCTCTCGAAGCATGTCGTAGCGCTATCGATCGGCGACGTCTGCGGCCACGGCCTGGCCGCTTTCGAAGCGATGCTCTTGACCCGCCAATTCGTGCGCGACGGAGCGGCGTGGGGGCTCGATCCGAGCCAAACGCTGGCGCAGGTCAACCAGGCCCTGTGCCGGGAGGAGCGCGGCTTCTACGCGACCGCGATCTTTGGGCTGCTGGACACCCGTCGCAACACGTTCACGTTCGCCAACGCGGGTCATCCGCCGCCGCTACTGGCGGGAGCATTCGGCGAGTATTTCTTGGAGTTCGGCAACGGAGATCTGCTGCTCGGCATGAGCAAGGCGGCCATTGCACAGCTGCATGTCGTGACCATACCGGCCGAGACGCTGCTCGTGCTCTACACCGACGGCATCATCGAGCGCCAGCGCGACGTCATCCTCGGGCAAAGGCAGCTGCGCAATGCAGCGACCCTCGCCTACCGCTCTTCGGCACTGTCGGCCGCTCCTGTCATCGAGCGGCAGATGTTCTTGGCGGGATCGAGCCACGACGATGCAGCGCTCCTCACCGCTCGGGCGCCGTCGCCGCGAATGTATAGCACGCTATGACGCAAGATTTCGCGGCCCGGCGGCGCGTTCAAACAAAAGGCAATGCCACCGGCATCGGCTTGCTCGTGCTCCATATCGGCGCGCTCGCCGCGTTCATCCCGGGAACCTTCACGTGGCCGGCCCTGGGATTAGCGGTTGGGCTCTACTATCTCACGGGCGGAGTCGGCATCAGCCTTGGATTTCACCGGACCCTGACGCATCGCAGCTTACAATTGCCGCGCTGGCTCGAGTATCTCTGCGCCCTCAGCGGAACGCTGGCGCTGCAGGGCGGTCCGATCGAATGGGTCGCAACCCACCGCGCCCATCACGCCCACACCGATCGCGAAGGCGACCCGCACAACGTTCATCGGGGCTTGGGCTGGGCTCACGTCGAGTGGCTCTATCGGAGCAACGATGCGCGGCCGACGCAGGCCGAGCAACGGCGGCTCGCACCGGACCTAGTTCGCGTTCCGTTTTATCGCGTTCTCGAGAGCACGTATCTCTGGTGGCAGGTCGCACTAGCGCTCGTGCTCTTCGCCGCGGGCGGCTGGCCATGGGTCGTCTGGGGAATCTTCGTGCGCGTCGTGGCGACGTACCACGTCACCTGGCTCGTTAATAGCGCCGCGCACCACAACGGCTACCGGACGTACCGCACCGGTGACCTGTCGACCAACAATTGGTGGGTCGCCTTGCTGACCTGGGGCGAAGGATGGCACAACAACCATCACGCCTTCCCGTCGTCGGCACGTCACGGATTGGGCCGGCTCGAGCTGGACCCCACCTGGTGCGTGATCCGCATCCTAACGGTGCTGCGGCTTGCACGCAACGTGAAGCTGCCGACGGCAACGATGATGGAGCGAGTGAAGATTCAGCGACCTTGAGCTAGCGCGCAGTCCGCGTCGCGCCGCCCGCGAGAGCGACGCGAACGCTTATCGGATCAGTTTATCCGGCGTTATCGGCAGGTCTCGGATGCGGATGCCGGTCGCGTGGTAGACGGCGTTGGCAACGGCCGCCGCCGATCCGCAGATGCCGACTTCGCCGATGCCCTTCGCACCGGCAGGGTTCGCGAACGGATCGTCGCCTGCGATGAGGATGACTTCGACGTCGGGTATGTCGGCGTTGGTCGGCACGAGGTATTCGGAGAGGTTCGCGTTCATGATGCGCCCGCTGCGCGCGTCGTAGCGCGTGTCTTCGAAGAGCGCCATACTGATGCCCCACACGATGCCGCCCAACATCTGGCTGCGCGCCGTCTTGGCGTTGAGGATGCGGCCGCCGTCGAATGCGCCCACGAACCGGGTGACACGGACCGTACCGAGGTCGGGATCGACTTCGACCTCGGCGAAGTGCGCGCCGAAAGCCTGCGTGGCGTGTTCGGCTTCCTCCGGAGGCGGGCTGTCCTCGAGTTCGACCTCGAATCCATCGGCGGGTGGCTTACCGTCATGCGAAACGAGCAATTCGCGCATGCGGCGTGCGGCGACGACGACGGCCGAACCGACGCTTCCCGACGTCTGCGAGCCCGCCGCGATCGGTGCTGCGGGCAAGTCGGTGTTACCGAATTCGAAACGGACGCGTTCCGGCGGAATCTCGAGTATTTCTGCGGCGAGCTGCGGGTAGACCGTCGGCGTGCCGGTCCCTTGCTCGATCGTGCCGCACTGCACCAAGACGTTGCCGTCCGCGTTCATACGCATGCGCACCGTGCAGGGGCTGCGGTGGGTGGCCCGTGAGGCCGTCGCCATCCCGCTCCCGACGAGCATGCGGCCGCGGGAGGTCGATCGAACTTTCGGGTTCCGGGCGCTCCACCCGAACTGTGCGGCGGCAGCCGCATAGCACTCGCGCAATCGCTTGCTGCTGTAGGGCTTGCCCGAGTCCGGGTCGTTCGCGGAATAGTTGCGCAGGCGAAGCTCGAGCGGGTCGATGCCGAGTGCGTAGCTCAGCTCATCCATAGCCGACTCCATGGCGAACGAGCCGGTGGACTCACCCGGCCCGCGCTGATAGGTCGGCTTGCTGATGTTCAAGCGCGATAGCGTATCGGACATCGCGTAGTTGGGCACGGCGTAAAGGTCGCGGCTGAAAACGACGCTCGGTTCGACGAACTCGTCCGACATGCTCGTCTCGCTGAGAACGTCGTGCGTCACGGCCGCGAGCGTGCCGTCGCGCGCGGCGCCGAGCCCCACGACCTGCTCCGTCTGGGGGCGGTGCCCGACCCAGCCGAACATCTGCGGACGCGTAACCACGAGCTTTACGGGACGCCCCGCGAGGCGCGCGGCCATCGCCGCGAGCGGCACGTGCGACCACGTTTGGCCCTTGCAGCCGAATGCGCCGCCGACAAAGGGTGCGACGACGCGGATCGCTTTGGGATCGATGCCGAACGTCGCAGCGAGGCGGTGCTGAACTCCAAAGACCCATTGCGTCGCGTCGTAGATCGTCAGACGGTCGCCGGTCCATTGCGCGATCGTGGCATGCGTTTCCATCGGGTTGTGGTGCTCGGTGGGCGTACGGTACGTCTGCTTCAAGGTCACTGCGGCGCGCGCAAACGCGTCTTCCGGCATGCCGCGTTTGTGTTGCGCCGGTTTGCCGAAGATTTGGTCGGGGAGGAAGCGCTCGCCGGAAGCGAGTGCGGTCGTTGGTGGGCGCACGTCGTAGCGCACGCGCACGAGCCGGGCGGCGTAGGTGGCTTGCTCGAAGGTCTCTGCGATTGCGACCGCCACCGGCTGCCGGTCGAACTCGACGGCGTCGCCCTGCAAGAGGAATAGCAGCGAATCGTTGGCGTCCACCTTCCGGGCGTCGACGCGGGGCGCGTTGCGCGGCGTCATGATGGCGATAACGCCGGGAGCCGAGCGTGCGGCGGATTCGTCGATTGCGGCTATTCGCCCGTTGGCAATCGTGCTCTCGACGACGACGGCGTGGACCATCCCCGGGATGTCGTTGTCGGCGGTGTAAGCGATACGGCCGGTGACCTTGCCCGGCCCTTCAACGCGGTCCAGCGGTGCGCCGAGCACGGGCTGACTCATGCCGCCACCATTTCCAGCGCACGAACCAGCGTGCGTTTCGCAAGCGCGATCTTGAAGTCGTTCATGCCGTACCCGCGGGCGCCGGTGAGTGCCGCCTCGGCGGCGCCTTCGAAGGCCGTGCGGGTCGCGGGTGCGCCGGTGAGGTCGTGCTCGGCGGCACGCGGCCGCCACGGAACCGTGCCCACACCGCCGAGCGCCAGACGCGCCTGGCGAATCGTTCCGCCCTCGATGTCGAGGGCCACCGCCGCCGATCCGAGCGCAAACTCGTACTGGGCGCGGTCTCGAACCTTGAGGTAGGTGGAGCGCGCGCCGAAGGGTAGCACCGGAACGGAGAGCCCGGTAATCAATTCGCCATGGACCAGCACCGTCTCGAGGTGGGGCGTCGCGCCGGGAAGCCGGTAGAAATCGCTCAACACGATCGAGCGCGACCCCTGCGGCCCGGCGACGTTGACGACGGCGTCTAGCGCCACGAGCGGCACGGCGACGTCCGATGCGTGGGTTGCGATGCACCGTTCGCTCGTTCCGAGAATTGCCTCCATCCGGTTCTCCCCGCCGATCGCCCCGCAGCCGCTTCCCGGCGCGCGTTTGTTGCACGGCGCGGCGACGTCGCGAAAGTACGCGCAGCGCGTCCGCTGAAGAAGGTTCCCGCCCATCGAGGCCATGTTGCGCAACTGAGGCGACGCGCTCTGCTCGAGCGCAATTGCCACCATGGGGAACGCTTGCCGCACGACTGGATGCGCCGCGACATCGTTCAGCCGCGCGAGCGCCCCGATGTGCACGCTGTCGCCCCGCAGCTCGATTTTCGACAGCGGCAAGCGGTTGATGTCGACGAGCAGCGACGGCGCCTCAACGTGGATCTTCATGAGGTCGAGGATGTTCGTTCCGCCGGCTACGAACCGCGCGTCGCCGTCGTGTTGCGCCGCCGCTATGGCGGCTGCTCCGCTCTGCGCCCGTTCGTAGCGGAACGGATTCACGAACGACCCTTCCAATCGAGGACCGCGTCGACGATATGCGGATAGCAGCCGCAGCGGCAGATGTTGCCGCTCATCTGCTCGCGCACCGTGTTGCGGTCGATGGCGTGACCCTCATTCACCATCCCGACGGCCGACATGAGCTGACCCGGCGTGCAGTACCCGCACTGAAAGGCGTCGTTTTTGATGAAGGCCGCTTGGATCGGATGGAGCTGCTCGCCGCTCGCAAGCCCCTCGATCGTGGTCACGCGATCGCCCTCATGCATAACAGCAAGCGTCAAGCACGAATCGATGCGGCGCCCGTTGACCAGGACCGTGCATGCGCCGCACGTTCCCTGGTCGCAGCCCTTCTTGGTGCCGGTGAGGCCCAGCCGGTCGCGCAGCGCGTCGAGCAGCGTCACGCGCGCATCGACCGTCAGCTGGTGCTCGCGGCCGTTGACGTCGAGCACGAACGTTGGCGTTGCGGTCGCCGAGGCGGGCCCGGCCGGCTCCGATACGGCCGCGCCGCTGCCTGAGAGTTGCAGCGCAACGGCCGAAAGTGAGGTCCGAGCCACGAATTGACTCCTGCTTATTTCCCCGGGCGGTTCGCGAAAGCTCACCTAGCTGCTGTTCCCAAATTTTCGCGCGCGCTGCACCGGAATGCTCGCTTCGGGGCCTGCCTGCCAGGAGGGTTTCCCAAGCGGAAGCGGGCACTTAGCGGTGCCGCTCGTCTCGCGGCACGCTTTTCCTCAATTGTGCTTCTAAAGGAGTCAGTGATGTTTGGTAGAGCAGCTGGGGCTATTGTTCTTTTGGCCGGGCTTCTCGTTCTGGGAGGAAGCGGATTGGCAACGGCCGCACCGACTCCGGTTCCCGATCTCAAGCCGGATTTGAGCAGCATGACGTTCCTCATCGGGACGTGGAAGTGCGTCGCCACGGTGCGTGGAAAGAGCCGTCCCGACACCGTTACCTTCTCGATGGGCTTGGACGGCCGCTGGATCCAGTCGCACGACGTTGCCCCGCCGTTCGATCAGTATCGGACCAGGCCGATCACGACGGACGCCTGGTTGACCTATAACCAGCTGAACCATCTTTGGGTCACGGTGTTCGTCGATGATTTCGGCGCCTACGGGGTGACGACGTCACCGGGCTGGCAAGGTGCGGCCATGACGACGATCGCGACCGTTACGAATGACGGTTCGTCCGGACACGACACCATGACCAAGTTGAGCGACACGTCGACGAAAGACGTCAGCGTGTCAGTCGACAAGGGCGGTAAGGCGAATCCGCCTGTAACCACCCTCTGCAATAAACAATAGACAATCCCGTGCAAACGTCGACGTCCCCTTGCGCGAGGACGTCGACAGCCAGGTCCCTTCGCACGTTCGTCAGTCGGCGCAAGCGGGCTAGGCGGGGCTCAAGGCTGGCTTTTTTCTCGTGGGCCCGCGTGAGCGACGGCGTGCCGGCGGGTACGAGAACGGCATGAGAGCGACATGGAAACCCCACGAGAAACACGGGCGCCTGACGAAGCAGAGCGACCTTCCGGACTCGGTCTATGCCTTTCCAAAGAAACGCAAAGAGCCGCTAACCGACGCCCGGCACGTTCGAAACGCAGTGGCGCGTTTCGATCAAGTCGAGGACGTCACCGCTGCCGAGCGCGAACTCGCCTTCGCCAACATCAAGAAGGCGGCGCAACATTACGACGTCGAGCTTTCGGAGGAGTCGTGGCGCGAGCTCGGCGTGCATCCGCAGAAGAACCGCAGCGCGCGCGCCAAAAAGGGCGCCGCGACTCGAAGGAGCCGGGCAGGCTAGCTGAGGCTGTATTCGACCAGCGTGCAGCCGGCGGAGAGCGCCCGCATCCGCTCGATCGTGCTCGCGTTGGCGCGTAGGAGCGCCGGACTGCCGACGTAGACCGCTAGCGCACGAGCGCGCGAGATGGCGACGTTGAGGCGGTTTCGGTCGAAGATGAACTCGATGCCGCGCGGAGCGTCCTCTGGGCTAGAGTTCGCCGTGGAGAAGAAAACGACGTACGCTTCCTGGCCTTGAAACTTATCGACCGTGCCGACGGCGACGCATTCGCAGCCGCCGCCGCGCGCTTTGAGTTCGGTCTCAATGCAGCGGCGTTGCGAATTGTAGGGCGTAACGACGATGACGTCGGCCGGTTTGAACGGGCGCACGCGCCCGCTCGCCTCCGTCACCTGGCCCGCCAGAAGCAGCTCGACGTGCTGCGCGATCGTCTTTGCTTCGTCGAGCGAGCGCACGCGCGCGTCGAGGTGGTCGACCGGCAGGTAGCGGATGCCGGTACCGCTCAGGCCGGCTGAATCGACGCGCTGCCGATTGCAGGCGTCGACCGGGTGCAGGCGCCCCTCGTACATCAGGCCGGAAATAAAACGGCATACGTCGGCGTGCATGCGCCAAGTGTGGTCGAGCAACACGCCTTCGCCGGGAGCCACCGGACGCCGCTCCAGGTGCAGCAGATGCTCGAGAACCGAAGCATCGATGTCGCCCGGATGCGACGTGTGGCTGACGTGGGGCAACTGAAGCGGATCGCCGAGCAAGACGATGCTGCGTGCGGACAATGCCGCCGCCAGCGCGTTTGGAAGCGCAACCTGACCGGCCTCGTCGATGAACAGGACATCGATCTGCGCTTCCATGCTTGGAGCCGCGAAAGCCCAGACCGTGCCGGCGTACAGACCGCCGGCGCCGAGCGCGAAGCTGCCTTTGATGTTGGCGATGCTGCCGCCGGCGCCCGGAGCGGGCACGTACGCTTGGTCGTCCTCGGTGTACTTGCGCTGGCCCTGAAAGCTCACGCTCCGCTCACGCGCAACGCGTTCGACCTCGCTCAGCAGGTTATTGATTGCTTTGTGGCTGTTGGCGGTTACTCCGACGCGCTTCCCTGCGGCGAGCAGTGTCACGATCGCATGTGCGCCTTGGTAGGTCTTGCCCGATCCGGGCGGGCCCTGCACGAAGAGATAACTATCGTCGAGGGAGTCGATGAGCGCGCTGAGCGCGGCCGGGTCGACGGCGTCGGGTTGAATGCGCGCGCCGGGAAGGCGCCCGCGTAAACGCGGAGCGCGTGCCGTCAACAGGTCGAATGCCGCGCGGTACGTGCCATTATCCGGAGCGCCGCCGAGCAGCGCCCAGGCGAATCGAGCAAGCGCTTTTTGGAGCGAGTCGGTCCGGAAGATCTTGTTTACGACGATCGCAGCCGGCAACCGGAGATCGCGATAACGCGCTCCGCGCCGCAGTCGCAGCAAACCGCCGCCGTTTTGCATTTCGATCGTCACGGCCGTGCCGGTTCGTTTTTCCGTGACCGGGTCAAAGGGGTCGCCGTCGTCGACCTTGATTTCCTGCGGCGGGAAGCGGAAGGTGTATTCCATCGAATCCTTGACCGGTTGCGGACCGCCGACGAGCTCCAGCGCGATAATGCACTCGCCGTCGTCGAGCAGCGTCGCGGGATCGTCGCGGTAGGACGCGCAGCGATCGAAGAACGCCCACCATACGGGCTTCTCTTCGCGGCGATGGTAATCGAGCAACTGCAGGGCCAGCCACAAAGGCCGCACGCTATCGTCGGTTGGGGCCGATGCTATGTCGAAATCCGCGGGAATCGACGCGCGCAAAGCCGCCCGCAGGTCCGGATCGCTTTCCGGCTTCGCTCCATTTTCGTCGGCCTTCTTTCCCTCGAAAAATGGGATCGCAAGCCCGAAGGCTCGTTCGGCGTCGTCGCGCCGCGCCAGGAGCCAGTCGCGCAGCTTCCACGTCGAGATGCAGTCTTGGCGGTTGTATGCTTCGATCGCGTCGAGGATCGCATCGCGTGGCTCATCTTCGGCGGCAGGATCGTCGCGCCGGACCCGCCAGCGTTCGAACTCCACGACCGATTCGTCGCCGGCCACGATCGCGCCGGCCGCACGGCCGCCGAAGAACGCTTCGATTTTCTTGAGCCCGTAGCCCGGCTGACCGACGACGATGCTCTGACGGACGACGCGCAACAAGTCGACGAACCGCTCTTCGCGCAGCAACGTGTCGACCTCGTCTTCGCGCGTCGCGTGACGCTGGGCAAGTGCCTTCAGCGCGGTCCTCTCGTAGCCCGCATAGTGGTAGACGTGCATGCCGGGATCGGCTTTGCGACGCGCCATGACGAAGTCGATCAGCGCTTCGAACGCACCTTTCTCGTACCGGCGGTCGCGCCACGGCGCCGTTCCCCGGTCGCAACCCCAAAAGGGGACGAATCCCTGGTCGCAGGTGTACGCACCAAAGAGATACTCGAGCCCGTCGGCGACGTCGTAGAACGGATCGCCCTCCATGTCGAAAAAAACGTCGCCCTGCGAGGGTTGCGGCAGCAACCCGAAGCCGCGCGGCCCGTTCTCTTCATCTGCGGGATCGATCGGCAGGAGCTCGTAGCGGTACGGGTCGGCATCCCCCGCCGCGAACGCAGTCCGTTGCTCGAACTGCAGGCGCGCTTGCCGTGCGAGCTTCTCAAAGGTCGCGCGCTCCATCTCCGCCGGCCGGGCTTCCGGCTCGCAGCGTGCCAGCGCCGCCAGCGTCGTAATGCCGGCGCTGCGCAGGCGGCGCTCCTGCAGCCGCGATAGCCCGGAGACTTCGCTCAGGCTATCGTCGCGGCGCCGCCGCGCAGAGCACTGTGCGTCCCACACGCACAGTCCGCAGTGCTCGTTCCGGTAAGGATAGGTCGCGGTCGAGCCATTGGGCGGCAGCGCAACGCGCTCTTCGAGACGGCCGCGCGCGGCGCGCTGGTACGCGGCGAAATCGTCGACGCGGAACGAACGCAGCGTTCCATCGCCGAGCACGACGTGCATCGCCTGCGGCGCGCGGCCCTGGATGCGCTCGACGCACGCGCTATAGAAGCAGAGCTGCACGAGAAAGTACGGCTTGGTGGAGCGCGCCAGCTTCGTATCTTCGACTTCGTACGACCAGGGGCCAAGCTCCGAGGGTTCCTCGACGCGGCGCAGGACGTCGGCGTGGCCCACCCAGTCGCCCTCGAGAAAGGTCGCCTGATAGATCGCGCTCGCGCCGCGGCGCATCGCGTCGACCGTAGCCTGGGCCTGCGCGTGCAGCCGGTTCAGCCGGTCGCAGCCCTGTTCGAAGGAGCGGTCGATGTCCACGACCTGGATGCCGTCCGCGCGAAGCTTCTCCAAATAGCGGCGCTCGTGCTCGTTCCCAAGGCGCGCCAGAATCTCGGCCGTTGCCGATTTCTGGGCTGGCCGCTCGCGCTCGCCCCGCAAAACGCCGAGCTCGAGCGCGGTCAGGTGTTCGCATGCGAGAAAGTCGTTGAGGTCGGAGGCGGAAAGGACGACCCGCTCGTCGAGCAGCTGCATGCGCTCAGTCTGCCGGAGCGCTGTGCCAGCGTGCTGGCACAGTGACGTCGAAACCCGCTAGCGTGAGGTGCGCACCGCGATCCCGACGGCGGTTTGCTGGCTTTTGGCGCTGCTGTCGGAGATGGTCCGTTCGGGCGCGACGTTGCCGTGCTGGTGCGCGCCGAAGACCGCGATCGACGGAACGCTCGAACTCACGTAGAGCCGGCTGCGGTCGTCCAGCGCGAGCACGTCGGCGCCGAAGGCCGAGGCCGGCAAACCGGTCAGCGCGCCCGCGATGGTGCGGATGGGCGCAGCATCGCCGCTTGCGTCGGCGGCGAACTCTTCGACGAGCGGCACGTTCGAAGGCGGCGGGCTGCCGAGGGTCGGGCCGCCGATGTAGACGTAGAGCTCACCCGAACGGGGGTCGGCCGCCAGCTGGAACGAGTATGCGAAATACGATCCGGTCGACACGGGAAAGTTCGTCGCGGAAC
>Ga0302324_100001247_pt1 | contig 62751 bp, 59 predicted proteins | sample Palsa_T0_1_FD_201949 | JGI IMG/M metagenome (GOLD analysis project Ga0302324, IMG submission 201949) | Peat permafrost microbial communities from Stordalen Mire near Abisko, Sweden - Palsa_T0_1 | ecosystem: Environmental > Terrestrial > Soil > Palsa > Peat permafrost | place: Sweden: Abisko...
CGGGGTTCGGGCTACCAGCGAGGCGTTTCCCCCGGCCCTCACAGGCATCATCATGTCCTGCTACTACGTGGGCTACCTTGTGGGCACGCGGCTGGCGCCGCAGCTGATGCGGCGCGTTGGCCCGGTGAGGGTGTTCGCCACCCTCGCGGCTCTCGCCTCGGTCGCGCCCCTGGTACATGCGTCCTGGGTACATCCGGTGCCGTGGGCGCTGATGCGTCTTATCTCGGGTGTCTGCTTCGCCGGCATCTATGTGGTGGCCGAGAGCTGGCTGAATCACCGCGCCTCGAGGACTAATCGCGGTCAGATGCTCGCGATCTACATGCTGGTCCTGTATGTGGGGCTGGGCGGTGCGCAATTCCTGCTCGTGCTCTCCAGCCCGCAGTCGAGCGCGCCCTTTATGCTGGTGTCCGCACTCATCTCGGCCGCGATGGTGCCCATCGTCGCCTCGGCACAGGAAGTCAGCGGACCGGCCACGCCGCAGCGGGTACGCTTCCGCGATCTTTACCGCGACTCCCCTCTCGGGGTCGTGGCAGTGGCCTTCTCCGGCATGATCTCCTCCATCATCTTCTCGATGGGTCCCGTCTACGCGCGTCTCTCAGGGTTCGGCACGCGCGGCGTGGCCGCCTTCATGGCGGTCAGCATCCTCGCGGCGGTGCTCACGCAGTACCCCATCGGGCGGCTCTCCGATCGACTTGACCGACGCACTGTGATTGCCAGCATGTGTCTGGTGGCTACCATCGTAGCCGCCATAATCGAGGTGTTCGGCCCGCTGCCTTGGTTCGTGTTCCTTGCGCTCGCCGCCCTGTTCTCGGGCTCTGCGCTAACGCTCTATTCGCTGTCGGTCTCACACGTCAATGACAAGCTCGAGCCCTCGCAGATGGTCGCGGCGAGCAGCGCGCTGCTGCTGATCAACGGCATGGCCGCGGCCCTGGGCCCTTTGATCACAGGCGGCCTTATGGGCGCCTTCGGTGCGCGCGCATACTTTGTCGCGCTGGGCACTCTTACCGGGGCGCTCACGCTGTTCGATTTGTGGCGCAAGCTGCGCCGCAGTGCTGTGCCGCGCAGCCAGAAGAGTCCTTTCATCAACACCCGCGAACTTGTTACTTCCGCTGGACTGGGTCCACCGCTGCTTGGAGCCGAGGCAGCCGCGCCGACCCTCGCTCAACGACCCGCCGAGGGTGTAGAGACGCTTCCCGCGGACCGGCCGCCACATTGAATGGCGGGCGTCAACTTCTGGCACAATCCAATCATCAGAACAATCCGCCGATCTCCCGTGGACTGCGACTGAGCGCGCAGCGGTGGAGGCCGACGAATCCGATTCGCAGGGGCACGTGAATGGTTAAGAACGCCGACGCCGCTCGCACCGACAGCGGCATGGAGCACTTCGGGTATCGGGAGTCTCTCGATCGGGGCATCGGGAAATTCGGCAGCTTTGCCGCCGGTGTCAGCTACATTTCAATCCTTACTGGGACGTTCCAGCTCTTCTACTTCGGTTTCGGAACCGCCGGGCCAGCCTACCTTTGGTCCTGGCCGATGGTGCTGATCGGTCAGCTCGCGGTGGCGCTGTGCTTCATGGAGCTGGCCGCGAAGTACCCGGTGGCCGGCTCGGTCTACAATTGGTCCAAGCAGCTGGGCAGCCGAGTCGTCGGCTGGTCTGCCGGCTGGCTGATGCTCACCGCCTCGATCGTCACGCTGTCTGCGGTCGTGCTGGCACTGCAGCTCAACCTGCCGCGGTTATGGAGCGGCTTCCAGATCGTCGGCGACGGCAACGGCCCTTACGATTTTGCTACCAACGCGGTGATCCTCGGCACCGTTCTCATCGCCTTCACGACGGTGGTCAACGCGCTCGGAGTACGCCTGATGACGCTGATCAACAGCGCTGGCGTCTTCATCGAGCTGATTGCCGCGTGTCTCATAGCGGTCATCCTGGCATTTCACGCGACGCGCGGACCCCAAGTGTTCTTCTCGACCCACGGCTACGGCGCGGGCACCAGCGGCGGGTTCCTCGGGCCATTCCTGGTGGCATCGCTGGCCTCAGGCTACGTGATGTACGGATTCGATACCGCAAGTTCGCTCGGCGAGGAGACGCTTGAGCCGCGCCGCACCGCTCCCATCGCGATCCTGCGGGCCATCCTCGCCTCGTTCGTCATCGGCGGCGCCATCCTGGTGTTCGCCATCATGGCGGCTCCCAACCTCAAGGATCCCCAGATCGCCAGCAGCAGCGGCGGATTGCAGTACATCGTCGAGCAGGTGATGTGGGGACCGCTGGGTAAGCTATTCCTGATATGCATCGTGATCGCGGTGACTGTGTGCTCGCTGGCCGTCCATACCGCCGCCATCCGCCTGACCTTTGCCATGGCACGCGACAACGCCCTTCCGTTCGGCGAGCGGCTCGCCCGGGTCAACCCCGAGACCCAGACACCCATCATTCCGGCGGTCGTGATCGGCGTGATTGCGGCGCTGATCCTGGCCGTCAATATCGGCCAGCCCAAGATCTTCACCGTGCTCACCTCCATCGCGGTCATCATGATTTACCTGGCGTACCTCATGGTGACCGGCCCGCTGCTGATGAAGCGCCTGCGCGGGGACTGGCCGCCTGCGGATCTCGCGGCGGGCGGCTACTTCACCATGGGCAGGTGGGGATTGTTAGTCAACGCGGTGGCGGTACTGTGGGGCGCCGGGATGGCCCTCAATCTGGCGTGGCCCCGTGAGGCCATTTATGGGACGCCCTGGTACAACACCTGGGGTGCGTTCGCGTACACGGCCGTGATCCTGGGGACGGGCCTGTTGTGGTACCTGTTCAAGGGCCGGCACCACATCGGCTGCCTGGCCTCCCACGCGGCGCCCGGTGCGAACGATCTGGCAAGGGCAAAGGCCTGACGCGGTGTGCGGCAGTCGTGCCGCAACGCCAAAGATCTGCTTACGCCGCGGGCTTAACGAACCTCAGCGTCATGCGGTCTGACTCGCCGATCGCCAGGTACTTGTCACGATCCTTCTCACCGAGCGCGAGCGTCGGCGGCAGCGTCCACACGCCTTCCGGATAGTCCTTGGTGTCCTTGGGGTTGTTGTTGACCGGCGATGCCGCTTCGAAGCGAAAGCCCGCGGTCGCGGCGAGCTTCTTGACGAAGTCCTCGTCCATGTAACCGGACTTGCGCATTTCCTCAAGATTCGTGCCCGGCTTCGCGCGATGCTCCACCACGCCAAGCACGCCACCGGGCTTCAGAGCCTTGAAGAACGCGTTGAACTGCGCCTGCTGGTCCCCGGCCTCCAGCCAGTTGTGCACGTTGCGGAAGGTCAGCACGATGTCGGCGGACCCGGGCGGGCAGACTTCGGTGAGCTGCGGCGGATGCAGCTGGGTGATCACCACCTTGCTGAAATGAGCCGGGTCATCGGCGATCCGCTTGCGCAGCGCCGCCGCGTTCTCCTGGGTCTCCTTCGAGGCGCCGGCTACATCGGGAGCCTCGATGGCGGCGTAGTACTTGCCCTTGTCGGCGAGATACGGCGCCAGGATCTCCATATACCAGCCGCGGCCAGGCCAGATCTCGACCACGGTCTGGTTCGGTCGCAGACCAAAGAACCGCAGCGTCTCCAGCGGATGACGATATGGATCGCGCGCGGTGAATTTCGCGGTACGCGAGGGACTTGCAATCGCCGCGGCGAGCGGATCCGGGGCATCCGCCGCCACGGCGCTGCAGGCGACCCCGACCAGTGTTAGCAGCAAGGTCGCACGAATTGAATACATGGACGGCACGAGGCTCTCTCCGGAAGTGGCTGCGGGATAAACAGCCATCTTACCGCCGGAGCGCGGCGTTGCCCCGAGACTTCGCACTTAAGCGCTTTGCCAGCGGACGTCGAACCCGGACAATGCCCGTATGTCTTTGATGACCCTCCTCAATGCCGACATGGCCTTCGGCGAACGGCCGCTCCTTGAGCAGGCGCAGTTCACCATAGACGCCGGCGAGCGCCTGGGGCTGATTGGCCGCAATGGCACCGGCAAGTCGACGCTTCTTAGCGTCCTGGCGGGCAGAACCTTGCTCGATGCCGGACAGGTTCAAAGCCGTGACGGGCTGCGCCTGAGCCTTGTTGAGCAGGAGCCTGAACTCCCAGCAGCCAAGACTCTGCTGGAGAGTCTGCTGCTGCGCGCCACGACGCACCTGACCGGGAACGACGGCTCCCCGGCCGACGAACGCGAGCACTGGCGTCTCGAGTCGCGCCTCGAGGAGTTCCTGCACCGTTTCGATCTCAGCGGCGCCAAGGAAGCCGTGAGTTGCTCGGGTGGCGAGCGTAAGCGCGCCGCGCTCGCGCTAGCTTTGGCACTGCAGCCGGACCTGCTGTTACTGGATGAACCCACCAACCACCTCGATATCGAGGGCATCGAGCGCCTGGAGGACCTCCTTCACAAGGTACCCGCGGCCATTGTCATCACCCATGACCGCGCCTTCCTCGACCGGGTCACCACCCGCATCATTGAACTTGACCGCGGGGTGCTGCGCAGTTATCCGGGCAACTTCTCCCTTTACGAGCAGCGCAAGAGTGAGGAGCTCGCTGCCGAGGATTCCGCCCGTCGCCGCTTCGAGAAGTTCTGGCAGCAAGAGGAGGTCTGGATCCGCAAGGGCGTCGAGGCACGCCGCACCCGCAACGAAGGCCGGGTGAGGCGTCTGGAGCAGCTACGCGTCGAGCGCGCCGCGCGGCGCGACCGGATCGGAAACATTCGCCTGTCCCTCGATTCGGGTGAGCGCTCTGGCGACCTGGTAAGCGAGTTCGAGACGGTGAGCAAGCGCTTCGCAGCCTCACCCCTCATCGACAACCTCTCGATGCGGATCATGCGCGGCGACCGTGTGGGCCTCATCGGCCCGAACGGCGCCGGAAAGTCGACCCTCATCCGCCTGATCCTGGGCGAACTTCAGCCGGATAGCGGCGCCGTGCGCCTGGGTACCCGCTTGAACATCGCATACTTCGACCAGCTGCGGAGCCGACTCGATACCGAGGGGACCCTGGCGGAGGCCATTAGCCCGGGCTCGGACTGGGTGCAGATTGGCAGCGAGCGCAAGCACATCGTGAGCTACCTGGAGGAGTTCCTGTTTCCGGGCCACCGTGCACAGTCGCCGGTGCGCATGCTGTCCGGCGGCGAGCGCAACCGGCTGCTCTTGGCACGCCTGTTCGCGCAGCCGGCGAATCTTCTGGTACTGGATGAGCCCACCAACGATCTTGATATCCAGTCACTGGAGCTGCTCGAGGAGCGGCTGCAGGACTACCAAGGGACATTGCTGCTGGTAAGCCACGACCGCCGCTTCCTCGATAACGTCGTAACGCAGACACTCGCCGCCGAGGGCAACGGCGTGTGGCGCGAGTACGTCGGCGGATACAGCGATTTGCTGCACCAGAGGGCGAGCATGACTGCCGACCGTGAGCCTCAGGGCAAGCGGACGCCGGGGCGCGAGGCCGCGCTCGGCCGTCCTGGGAGTGAAAAGGCTGCCAAGATCCGCGGCCGCCTGAGCTACAAGGAGGAGCGGGAACTGGCGGCTCTGCCGGGGGAGATTGAATCGCTGGAGGGCGAGCAGGCAGAACTCACTCTCCGCATGAGTCAGCCGGATTATCACCGTCTGGGAGGCGAGCTGCTTCGAGGCGATCGCAAGCGACTCGCGGAGCTGGAAGAGCTATTGCTGCAGAGGTTCGCGCGCTGGGAGTTGCTGGAGGAGCAGCGCGCCAGGTTTCAGCAGCCCCCCCGGGCGTGAAGCGAAACCTGAAGCCAGCTGTCGGCGGCCGGTCCTCTCGCCGGCCGCCCTGCCGCGACCCTCGAGTTTCGATGACAGCGCGATGAACTATGCGTCAGCGGGGCGCCTCGATCATCTTCCACCCGTTTCCCGAGGGGTCGCGGAAGCCGGCGTCCACGGTGCCATAGCGTTCCACAGGCTCCTGCGTGAACTCCACTCCGCGTGCGCGCATGCGTTCGTAAGCGACACGGCAGTCATCTACGGCCAGCACCAGCGGGGGCATCGCGCCTTTGGCCACCATCGCGCGCAGCGTATCCGCCGTCGCCGCATCCAGCACCGGCGGCCCGGGCGCGAACAGGCCAAGCTGCAATGACGGCTGATCAGGGTGCTGTACGGTCAGCCAGCGATAGTCACCGTTTCGCACGTCCGTGTGGACCCGGAACCCAAGCTTCGCAACGTAGAACGCGAGCGCTTCGTCCTGATCTCGTACGTACAGACCGACCACTCCGACACCCTGGCTCATCGGCTCCCCTTTCCCTCGGGCGTCTTTATACCGCCTGCCAAGCGACGTCGCTTCTCCGAAACTGCGATCGTGAGGTCCGGCCGTCGCGCCGCGCTGAGGAAGCAGGTGGGCACCCGACTGAGTTCGCGCGCCGCGGCGCTGCCACGTGCACGAATTGCACCCGGGGTCTCGCCAGTGACGTCACGCACGGTGCGCCCGAACGTACCCAGGCTTCCCCAGCCGGTGCGGAAAGCGATGTCGATGACAGGCAGGTTGGTATCACAGAGCAGCGCCATCGCCCGCTCGATGCGCCGCGCGAGCAGGTATCGGTGTGGCGGGATGCCGAAGGCGTGCTTGAATGATCGTGCGAAGTGAGCCTCGGAGACACCGCTGAGGCGGGCCAGCCGCTGGACGGGCCAGTCCTCTTGCGAGGCGACATCCATCCGGTCCTTCGCGCGCAGCAGGCGTCGCAACAGTTCCGGCCCTGGGGTGGCAGGACTCCTACTCATGCCGCCTCGGATGTACGCTTGAAAGCATTTGAGCCTCTGGCAGCAGGCCATCTGGTTCCATGGCCGTGGCGGCCTTCCCGGCCTACTATGCGCAACTGCACTGCAAGGTTAACCGGCTCTCGGTCGATTTGCACTCGGCCGCTCTGCGGCAGAGCGTGTGTGCGGCCGTCCGATTCGCATTGGATACTCCGACGAACGGATCATTCGTAACCAGTAGGCTGATTTTATTCGCGCACCGCGGTGCAATTGAACCAGCGATACGCGGATTCTCGATCGTCCACAAACTGCACTCAGCGTTGACCAGCGCCAGGTAACGAGGCCGTATGAAGCACGCGGAATATTGGTTCGAGAGTCCCGATGGCCTGAGACTCTTCAGCCGCGTGTACGCGACGAACAGCGCGAGCGCTCCAGTGGTGCTCTGTCTTCATGGGTTGACTCGCAACGGGCGTGACTTTGAGGAGTTGGCGCCCCATCTGGCCGAACGCTACCGGGTCATAGTGCCCGATGTGCGCGGCCGCGGACTCTCGCAACGCGACCCCGACCCGAGCCACTACAAGATGCCGGTCTATCTGCGCGACCTCGAAATTCTCCTCGACGGCCTGGGCGCGGACAGCGTCTCGGTCATCGGCACGTCCATGGGGGGATTGATGGCCATGACCCTCGGGGCCACGCGGCCGGCACGTGTGTCGCGGATCGTGCTGAACGATGTGGGACCGGAGCTCGATCCGGTAGGTCTGGAGAGGATCCGTCGGCACGCGGGACGTAGTCCCGTGGTCGCGACTTGGCCGGAGGCGATCGCGCAGCTGCGACAGCTATTCGGTACCACCTGGCCGCACCTTCCAGAGGCCAGGTGGGAGGCTATCGCCCGGCGCAGTTACCGGGTGAACCACACCGGCATGCTCGAGCCGGACGCCGACCCGATGATCGGCGAAGTCCTGCGCAACTCCGCAGGCGCGGCGCGCGACTTCTGGCCGCTGTGGGCCGCGCTCGGACAGATGCCGGTGCTCGCGTTGCGCGGCGAATTGTCCGATTTCCTCAGTGCGCAGACCCTGACACGAATGCAACGCGAGAAACCCGGTCTGGAGGCGGCGACCATTCCGCAGCGTGGCCACACGCCGCTTCTCGATGAGCCCGGGTGCCTCGATCGCATTGACAGGTTCCTCGCGGCCGCGCGCCCGTAGGTCCCCGGGCACGCTGAACACAAGCGGTGGCCAGACAGGCGTCAGGCCCAATCACAGGCCTGCGATTTGCTTGTATACAAAGTACACAGCAATGTGTACAGTGTACACATGACTAAAGAGAGAATCTTTGCTGCCGCCAAGACCGTGCTGGATCGTGACGGATTGCCTGGTCTCACCATTCGCAAAGTCGCGCAGCACGCAAGACTCTCCCCTATGGCGCTATACCGGCATTTCGCCGACAAGGACGCGCTGCTCGACTCCCTCATGGAGGATGGACTCGCCGCGTGGGAAGAGCGGGCATGCTCCATCCGCGCCAGTGACCCGATCGAATGGCTCGAGGCGCTCGGCGAGGAATTCCTGAACTTTGCCCTGACGGAGCCACACCGCTTCGACGCGGCGTTTTTTCTGCCAGCGCCGAAGGCGCGCCAATACCCGGACGATTTCGCGGCCGGCCGCTCCCCGGTGGTGGGTATGGCCTTGGCGCGCATAGACCTGGCCAAGTCGGACGGCCGATTGGGCAACGCCCCAGGACTGGAAGTGGCGCTGGCGTTCTCGGCCCTGCTGCAAGGACTCGTGTCCATGTATCGCGCAAATCGCTTCTCCAGCGAAAAGCAGTTCAAGGCGCTCTATCGGGTACAGATTGGCCGGTGTCTGGAGGGCTTCGCCCGCAAACCTGCCGGGAGTACGCAATGAAAGCGGTGCTGATTTCGATCATCAGCGGCATCCTGTTCTTCTTGTCTCAGGGTCTCGCCGACGTCTGGCCGCTGGCGTGGCTCGCGCCCGTGCCGCTGCTCTGGTTTGCTTACCAGCGCGCACCGCGCTGGCAGGTGTTTCTTGCGAGCCTTGGCGGCTTCGCATTGGGCCAGCTCTATCTCGCCCAGTGTTACTGGGGTCAGCTCCCGCCTGCGATCATCGCGCCACTGGTCGTGACCATGTGCGTGACGTTTGCGATCGCGGTTGTGTTTTCTGGCGAGGCGCTGCGCCGCGGCTCGTCCTGGGGAGCGCTCTTGGCGTTTCCGGCGCTGTGGACCGCGCTCGAATACTTAATCGGGCTCGTATCGCCGCATGGCAGCTTTGGTGCGCTCGGCTACTCGCAGGTATCGTTCCCGGCGGCCATCCAGGTCGCGGCGCTGTTCGGGGTCCATGCCGTCACGTTCCTGCTGTGCCTGAGCGCCAGTGCGATTGCATTGCTGCTACGGTGCCACCGGACCGCAGGTGCTGCGGGCGTTGCCGTGTGCGCGCTGGCAATTGTCTTAGGATGCTTGCGGCTGGCGGGGCCTGACGGACCGCGCGTTCGGGTCGCAGCGCTGGCCGATAGCGAAACTCGCAACGCCCAACAGCGCGAGCGCACGCCAGAATCCGCGCAGGCCGCTACTCGGATGTACGCCGCCGAAATCTCGCGACTCAGGGACGTGCGCGTGGTCGCAATTCCTGAGGGGGCCGTGCAGATGCGGGAGGCTGATCAGAGCGCCGTGCTGGCGCCATTAGCCAGCGTCGCGAGAGCGTCCGATACAACGGTGGTGGTCGGAACCGTCACAGCTGCGCAGAACCGCGCGTTCGTCTTCCTGCCTGATGGCAAGACCGAGACTTACGAGAAGCGACATCTGCTGGCGCCCTTCGAGACAGAGATTCCAGGCCGCGACCCGGGACTTCTTGGATCGGGCTATGCGACCCAAATATGCAAAGACATGGACTTCGCCGACACCGTGCGCACGACGGCCGAGCACGGAGTGCGCCTGATGATGGTGCCGGCGGACGACTTCGGCCGCGACCAATGGATTCATGCCCGCATGGCCATCATGCGCGGGGTCGAAAATGGCTTCGCGGTATTGCGCGCGGCCTTCGACGGGCTCGAGACGATTTCCGATGCCCAAGGACGGGTACTCGCAAGCGCGGCCACCACGCAGCCGGGGATGGTCGCAATACAGGCGGATGTACCGCTCGGACCCGGCCCTACACCGTACACGCGGATTGGCGACGTCTTTCCGTGGCTATGCGCGGTGCTGGCGCTCTTTGTCGGGGCACGGATGATCTTCGGGAGCGCAGTTCGGGGAACGGATGCGCACACTTACCTCACGCGACCGAACGACGATCGAGCGTAGGCGCTGACTCGCCGGAGAAATAGACCGCTCGGAATCCAGCGCGGAAAAAACAGACCAAGAACCGCAAGGTCTCGTTGGTCGCTTACCTGCCGTTTCTTAGTGTGAAAGGTGCCGCACTTTTCGGCACTTCGGCGATGCGGCCCCGGAAGGGGCGACTAGACTTGCAGCGGTCGGTACGAGTGGTTCCAGGGCCCGCGTTATGGTCAATTCAGTGGGAAACACAGGCTGCGCGACTGGCAGCGCAAGCATTGCGAGCGCGGTCGGCTCTCTGAATGGCCGTATTCGCAACGACAAGATGCAACTCGACGACTGGGCGACCTGCGTCTCAGCAAAGACCGTCAAAGGGCAAGCTGAGATACAGCGGCTATCGAGCCAGATCAGCGCCGAGCGTGAACAGGTTTCGCGCGTTGAGGCACTTCAGACTAGAGCGGCCAGTCAGACTTCTGCCACCGCGCACCAGGCAGTCGACGCAGGCTACGGACCCGGCGCGCGGCTGTCGGCGATCCGGAGTCACTCGCTCGACGTCTGGGCCTAGGTCTACGCTCGCCGCCGGGCGCCGCGCAAATTCCTGTTGATTGCCCGCCTACCCTAAGTGCCGGCGGATATCGCTCGGTCACCCAAGTTGCGCGCATGGAATTTCTTGGTCCCCGCACGAGGCGATCGGCCGGATGAGTTTGTCTCCCGACGTCGGACTCACGCAGCTAAAGCGACGGTTTATCCTCTCTGTTCAGACCCGGGCCCCGTGGCAAGCCGGCGGTCTGGCTCATTCCTGATTCGGCGGAACTTCGGAGAGTGCAAATGGCCAGGAAACTCATCGGTTCAGGGTCCGTTTTCGAGAAGCAGATTGGATATTCACGCGCGGTGGTTGCCGGAGACTGGATCTTCGTCTCGGGGACAACGGGGTTCGACTACGCTGCGATGTCCATATCCAGCGACCTGGTCGAGCAGACCGAACAATGCTTCAAGAATATCGCGGCGGCCTTGCAGGAAGCCAACGCGAGCCTTAGCGACGTTGTAAGGGTCACATACATCCTTCCCAATGGCAGCGACTTCGAGCACTGCTGGCCGGTGCTGCGAAAATACTTCGGTGAAGTGCGGCCCGCGGCGACGATGGTCTGCGCTGGACTTGCGGACCCGCGCATGAGGATCGAAATCGAAGTAACGGCGGTGAGAGGTCTGTGAAGCGAAATGCTGCCGGAAGAAGGGCAGCGGCCGCCACGAAAATCCAAGCGGCGACCGCAAACCGCCGGCGGCTCATCCCGCGCGCTTTGTACGCCGCCGCCGCGGCGAGTTCGTCGTCAACGAGGCGAACTCGCCGCCCGCGGGACCTTGGTTCAATACGACCGTACCAGGGATATGCTGTTTTCCCCAACGCACAAACGCGAGCAGCACCTCGCCGAGGGCGCTGCCCTTCGGAGTGAGCCTATAGGCGTACCGTACGGGACGCTCCTGGTAGGGAGTGCTAGTGATGATACCGGCACTTTCCAGGCGCTTGAGGCGCTCGGCAAGGATGTTGGTCGGAATCCGCTCCGGCGAGTGCGCGAGCTCGCCATAGGTACGTTTGCCGTGCAGCAGGTCGCGCACCACGAGCAGCGACCACTTGTCACCGAGGATGTCGAGCGAGCTGGCGATCGCGCAGGGCGAACGCGCGAAGGTCGTTGCAGTGCTCATTGGGCTCTCCGGGCCGAGGAAGGGCAGTAACTTGCAGATTGCAAGTCATTGTGCTACGTTTCTCTGTAACTTGCAAAACGCAAGTGACTAGATAGGAGACCATCATGACTGCGACAGTCCTTCCTCGGTCTGCGGAGATTCGGCCGGGCGGGCAGCGGGTTCGCCGCACCGTACCCGTCGCACTGACCATATGGCTCGTGCTGGTTCTGTCACTCGGGACCGCGGGCGCATTCATCAGTCCTCCCGGGACCCCTCCCCTGGCAATTGCGATCGGAGTTTTAGCGCCATTAGCACTCTTTTTCGCCTGGCTACGGCTTTCGCAGTCGTTCCGCGACTTTGTGCTCTCGCTGGATCTTCGGTTTCTTGTGGCAATGCAGGCCTGGCGTTGGGCCGGGCTGGGCTTTCTCGACCTTTATGCGTACAAGGTGCTTCCGGGTGTGTTCGCGCTGCCAGCTGGCCTCGGCGACATGACCATCGGCGTCACGGCCCCGTGGATAATCCTTGGCCTGGTGCGTCACCCTGGCTTTGCCGCACGTAGCGCATTCGTCCGTTGGAACGTCTTCGGGATCCTGGACCTCCTCCTCGCGATTGGCATCGGGACCGTGAGCACTCTCTTCGCGACCGGAGCTGCCGGGGAGATCAGCACCGCTCCGATGGCGGCACTGCCGCTACTGCTGATTCCGGCATTCCTCGTGCCTTTCTTCCTCATGCTGCACGCAACGGCACTGATGCAGAGCCGGCAACTGCGCCACGCCCAAGCATAACGGCCATGGAGACTGGCGCGCTGCCTCGGCGAGGCAGCGCGCCACAGAGCACTCGCTTCGGTTGGAGACTTTGACCATTGCAGTGCATGCCACGGCGCTCGACTGGGTATCCAATGGAAATCGAGGGGCGTTGTTGGCCCTGCGCGTGTGGCCGGCCAGCCGAAGCGCTCGGATGCAACCTGTTGATTTGAGATATGGATTGAATCGTGGCGCCCGGCGGAATCGACCCAGCGCCATCCGTTTTAAATCCACCGCTGCAAAACGACCTAAGCACCTGAAGCCACTAAGAAAATCAGCTCGGCGGCGTGCGCTCTCGTGTTAACCTTCGCAGCAGAGAGTTAGCAAAAAACTCAGCCCTACCCGCTCCCTAGTCCAAAGAGGCGCCCGTGGCGCAACCGGCCGAAGTTTTCGTCAGTTACTCGCGCGACGACGCGCCCCGAGTTCTTGAAGTGACCGACCAACTGCGCGCTGCTGGAGTGTCGGTATGGATCGATCAAAGTGGAATAGACGCCGCTGCGCAGTGGAGCGAGCAGATCGTGGATGCGCTGGAAAGCGCCAAGGTTCTGTTGCTGATGGTTACGGAAGCTGCAGTTCACTCGCACAATGTGGCTAAGGAAGTCGTACTCGTGAGCGAGCGCAAGGGGCATATCCTGCCGGTGCACCTTGAGCCGACGGTGATTCCGTCCAGCCTGAAATACCAGCTGGCCGGCATACAGCATGTCGATTACCACCGGGGCAACGACTCGGGAGCGAGTCTCAAAGCGATCCTGCGCGCGCTGGAGCGAATCGGAGTGACGATTGCGCCGCCGCGCGAGAGCAAAGTGTCCACCGCGGCGGTGGAAGCCGCGTCGCCGGCGACCGGTCGCGCCCCAGCAGGCACCGAGCGCGGGGCGGTTGCCGTGATGCCTTTCGACAATATCAGTCCCGATGCGGAAACGGACTACTTCAGCGACGGGTTGACGGAAGAGCTCACGACGCGCCTCTCGCTCATCGGCGAAATCGAACTTGTATCGCGTTGGGCGTCCAAGCAACTGAAGGAGCGCAAGCACGACATGCGCGCCATTAGCAGCGAACTGGGCGCTCGCTACATCGTGGGCGGAAGCGTGCGGCGCTTCCAAGACTCCGTTCGCATCAACGTGCAACTGGTCGATGTCGGAACCAATCGGCAGATATGGGCAAATACCTACAAGGGTAAGCTCGATGACATCTTCGACATTCAGGAGCAGGTGGCGCAGCAGATCGTGGAGGCCCTGAAGCTGAAGCTCTCGTTCTCCGAAAAGGTCTCCCTCACCAAGCGCGATACCGTCAATGCACAGGCTTACGATCTCTACCTTCGCGGCCAGGACTATCTGTACCGCATGACCAAGCGGAGCGTCGAATACGCCATCCAGCTGTTTGAAAAGGCGATCGAACTGGACCCCCGTTATGCGGCCGCGTACGCGGCGTGTTCGAGCGCCTACGGTCAGATGTATCAGTACTTTGGCCGCGACGAGAAATATCGAACGCGCGCGCAGGAGTTGAGCTTCAAGGCCCTGATGTACGACGGAAATCTGCCGGAAGCCTACACCGCCATGGGACTGTCCTATTTCATCTGGGGCAAGCTCGCAGAAGCGAGCGCCTCGAGCGCCAAGGCCATCGAACTCGACCCCGATGACTTCATTGCGCACTGGACGCTCGGACGCATCCACTTTACCAATGGGGAGTTCGAGCAGGCCCACGGCCTGTTCCGACGGGTAATCGCACTCAAGCCGCTGTTCTTTTCCGCTTATTCGGACTTGGCGATGTGCTGCGAGGAACTCGGACGGCCTGAGGAAGCGCGCGTTACCCGGGACGGGATTCTGAAGCTGCTTCCAGGTTACTTGTTACAGAACCCGGACGACTCACGAGCGAGGATGTTCTACGCGGTCTCACTTGCCGAGGTCGGCCGCAAGGACGAAGCGTTGAGCGAGGGCGCAAAGGCCCTCGAGATCAACCCCGACGATGCGAGGATGCTCTACAACTGTGGGTGCCTGTATTCGCGACTTGGCGAAGTGCAGCGTGCCGTTGAGATGCTGCAGCAGGCCGTTGCCAGGGGTTTTTCTGACATGGGTTGGATGAGGCACGACGCCGACCTCACTGCGCTGCGTGACAACGCCGAGTTCGTCACCCTCACGACGACACCGCCGGGCCTTCCGGCTTAGATGCGAGTGAGCCACCTGTAACCGACCGCATACCGCTGTCCATCACGACTGCGCGCGATCAGCTGCCGTTTGTGCGGGGGCGGGTACTGGCCAGTCCCGAACAGCCATTCAGGAAAAGGTTCACTGTGTCGTGTGCCCACGCCTGAAGTTCTTTCTGCGTCATGGGTGGCCCCAGACCCATGCTGCGACGCTGCGGCACGGCCACGACCATATGCAGGAATTGGGCCGCTGCAAAACGTCGCAGTTCGGCCGTGAGCCGTGCATCCCGGAGCTCGCGCCCCAGCAGATCACCAATCAAGCCTACCGCCTCCTGACTTGCGGGATCTTGGTGAACCGTACGTACCAAGTTGGGGAAGCGCACCGACTCGGCAACAATAAGCCGGTGCAAAGCCATCGCCTGGGGTGAAAGAGCCGCCCGCAGGATGATGCCAGCAAGGCGGCGCAGGATGTCATCCAGCTTTGCGCCCTGCAGGAGCGGTACCTCTGGGGGCGGACGAATCAGTTCGATGATGCGATGGACAACGGCGGCAAACAACGCCGCCTTGTCGTCGAAACGGTGGTAGAAAGTCCTCTTTGAGATGCCGGCTCGCGCGGCAACTGCTTCGATGGAGGTCGACGCATAGCCCTCCATCAGGAACAACTCGGTCGCCGCTTCCAGGATCCGGTCGCGCAACTGCAGGGCCGCAGACTTTGACGGCCTGCCGCCGCTGCCTCCCCGTCCCTTACGTACCCGGCGCCGTGGTTTACCGGCGCCGATAACCGTAGCCGCCCGCCCGAGAATATCCCCGTCCGCCATACGCCCCATAGTAAGACGAGCGTGATGGATAGTAACCACGCCGCGAAGCGTAAGGCGGCATCGCTGGACCGTAGGAAAGTGCGGGCCTGTAGTAGGCTGGCGGGTAATATCCCGGCGGCGGTCCGTAGTAGGCCGGTGGCGGAAAGTAATTGGGTGCCGCGTAGGAGCCGAGTGCTCCAGTGTAAGCGCGACTCGGTGCGTACGGCGCAGGCTGGGATGCCGCCACGGATGCGGCGATCAGGGGCAACACGATATGTCCCAATGCCCACGGCGCGATCAGCAGCGGGCCCGCGGCCGCGGCCGGCCGGATCGGCACACACACCAGTGCGCCGGTCGCGACTGCCGCGAAAAGCATTTTCCTTGTGCCAAGCATGGAATGCTCCTTGTGCGAGTCGAGATTCATCGCCAGAAGTAACGGTACTCGCGGCTCTCGGGAAACGCAACGGTATCGTTTCGTTGCAATTGGGATGTGACTGTGTTCGCCTCAGCATGGCGCAGCCGAGGCTCGAGCGGGATCTGGGCCCGGGATCATCTGCCTAGTGGAGGGCGACGACTCGCCCTGTCGTGCCGTCACGACTGAAGTCGAACCGAACCTGAATGAGACGCCGTGACGGACTGTCTACGGGCGGAAACGTCCATTTCCCGGCCGCCTCAATGGCGATTCTCTCAAAGTACTTGCTGGGATTCGTTCGATCCGCGACTGCGGCGGACACGGAACCGTCCTGTTCGACCGTGACCCGCACCCATACCTTGATGTGTCCGCGGATGGTGCGACGGGCGCTCGGCGGAACGTCAGGGATTACCTCGTGGAGTACCGAGGGCGAAGTGGCGGCGTCGCTCCGGGCCGGCTTGATGGTGGCCGCGGCGGGAACAGGCACTGCCGCGCGCGTCGCTGCGGGCAAGACAGCGCCCGGGATATGTGACAGTGACCCTCCGGGAGATTGGACAGGAGGTGAAGGCGGAGCCGGAGCGCGAGAGGTCCTGATCACGCGCGCTCCCGCCCAAACCAGTGCAAGAATCACTACCCCCCAGAACGTGATAGTGAGCGCGACTCGGGGCTTCCCGAACTGTACGGCGGCCGGCGGCTGCGTAGCGGCGGGACCGACCTGCGGCGCCGACGCCCGCGGGGGAACGGGGTCGAGTGTTGTGGGCTCGAGCGCCAAGGGTTCAGGGGTGGCCGGCGCAGCCTCGGCCGATGCGCGGTGCACCCAGGCGAGGAGTTCCGTCACGCTGGGGCGATCCCGGGAGGAGGGGCTGAGGCAGCGCGTCACGACCTCGCCGAACGCTGGGGGAAAATCGGCCGGCAGCAGTACGGCTCCCAAAGGCTCGCCTGAGCCCGAAGGTGGACGGCGAGTGAGCGCTTCGAACAGGGTCACGCCGAGCGCGCGGATGTCAGCGGCAGCGGAACTGATCTCGTGCTGGTCCTCCGGAGAGTCGGCGATGGGAGGGCTGCGCATCTTGCCTTCGCCGACGCGACGGATTGTGTCGCTCGCCAACTTCAACTGGTCTCCGACCACCAGGATGTTGGACGGCTTTAGCTGGCCTTGCACCAGATTGCGGCCGTGAAGGAACGCCAGCGCGTCCAGAATCGGCGCGAGCATCTCGCGCGCTTCGTCGTCCGTCAGGGCACGATGCAGCAATACCTGCGCAAGAGTCTGGTCGGCGTATTCCATCACCGTGTACAGGTAGGGGAACCCCTCAAGCTGGCATCCGCCCCACTCCAATATGGGCAGGAGGTGCAGGTGAGAAAGACCGGCGGCCCTCTTCCATCGCGGCAGCTGCACTTCCGCCAGAGCTCGATCGGCAGGAAGCAGTTTGATTGCGACCTCCGTAGGGCCGCGCTCCGCAAATTTAGTCAGGAAGACGCCGCTGTGATCCGAACAACCGAGATAGCGCCCTAGAGGGAACCGACCGTTGACGACATGCCCCTGCCATTGGGTCCAGACCTCGGCCGTCATCTCGCTTGATTCCACGCTCATATTGTCCCCCGGGCGCAGCTCAGCTGCCGGCACTCGCACTCCCCACAACGCCGCCTGCCACGCTGCGCGCGAGCATTCGCGAGGCGGCGGCTGGAACCATACTCCGGGCGGCGCCCACTATAATGAGCGCCAGCACTCGGTATCTGCGACGGAACTCAGGTAGGCGTCCTGCTGCATAGAGGCCTTCATCGTCTTCGGCTCACGCGCGCCCGCGGATCCTCCACAGAGCTGCGTAGAAAAAAAGCGACACCGGCAGCCGCGCTCGCACTCGGCGTGATTAGTCGCCAGACCGCGAGCGTATTCCATGACAGCCTCCTGTTGCAGGGCCTGCGAGTTTGCTCGCGGCAGCCCTGGTCGCTTCGTGACCCGGAGTTGCCTCTTGTCAACGGCGGCTTTCCGGAAGCGAATCACGGGCGCTCTTCATTAGCCCGGCAAGTTCATCCTTGGGAGGAACGCCTTGTAGCGCGCGTCACCCCTAGGTTCCTCAGCAGGGTGCCTCCCTTGAGCCCATAAAGCCCCCGCTTCTTTTTGAAGGTATGCGCGGTCAAGCCAAGTGGAAACATACGTCCCTCGGGGCCCGGGCAAGAACTGTAGTGTCGGCGCCTACTAAGGCCCTCGATGATCATTCACGGCTGCGTCAATTGCGTCGCACTCGCCACTGATAACGGTGCTCCGGACACGCTGTTGCCGAGGTTCACGTAAAATATCTCGGGCCCTTGGGAGCCGGTGAGAGAAATCCAGGGGCCGTAAAGATCCTCCACGCGCCCGGTGCAATGCATCTGGGCCACGATGTAGGCTGGCCTGACGACCTTGTACGTTAAGACCCGGCCCTTCTGCTGATAGCTCTGAAAGCTGAGCGTTCCGCCCTTCACGCTGGCACCGACGCCGACGGGGGTTGCGGTGGCCGGAAGCGCGCTCGGGGCGTTTAGCTGACAATTTGCCTTCGGGCTCGCAACCGCCGCGGCCGGCGCAGCCGATGGCATCGTGGTGCTGGTGCTTGCCTTAGCAGTTCCGCTCGATCCGACGGCCGAATTCCCCACGACTGCCGGATTCTCTGCAGTCGCCGCGGTGAGGCCACCACAGGCCTGCAGGTGACTATCCCGGGCTGCCTCCTCCGATTTGATGATGAACTCCGGCACCGCGATGCAGGCGTTGTAGTGATTGTCGATATTGCTCTGCCAGCGCGGATCGTCATTGACCTTGCACTGCGGGTGACTCGTCATCAATTGATATTGCGCTACCGCGCGCTGTGCATATTGGGTGCATCTGTCTTTGGTCGCTTGGCTCGTCGCGCCGTAGGCTGCGGGAGCACCCGCGCCAAGAAGCAGGGCGATGGCTGCAAGGACGCTTGCGGGGGCTTTCGTCGGCATGGTCGGCCTCTTCTCGGTGGATACGGTGTTGACGCCACTTCAGGATGATGCAACGGCCCGCGAGGTCTCCGGAATGATCCGTTAGCTGCCCTCGATGGTCGTCGAAACACTTGAGTCCGGGATATACGCGGGCGTCTTGCAGCTAGAGTCATGTACGACGGAACTCCTAGGACGGCTGCTCATCGGACCTCGAAGCCGGCCAGCAGGTTCTTGATCGCCTTCTGGGCGCTCTTGACCGCCGGCGCGGCGTCGCCCGCCCGACAGAGCTCCAGCGCGTCGTGAGCGGTTGCGAGAATGGAAACGATGCGCTCTTTGTCCGCAGTGGTGGCGAGCGCCTCGCGACATGTGCGCAAGATCTTCTCCGCATGATCGAAGTTGAGATAGCCCTTTTTCAGGTTCGTCGCATTGCGCAACGCGACCACCTCGTCGATTGCGCCGCGGAGGTTCCGCAGGGCGGTAGCTTTCTCTTGAGCCGAGACGTCTGGCATGAGGGCACCCTCCTACTGTCCCCGAAAATCCTACTCCTGCCGTGGCTTTCTCGCCTTCTCGGCGCAAAGTACCGAAAGCTGCAACTAGTACGGCCCACCGTCGCCCAAGACAATCATCGAGAATTTCCGCTAGCGCCGGATACCCAGTACATGAGCCCGGCTGCTGCCAGGTTGGAAACCAAGGCCGAGACCAGGTGAGTACCCTGCTCTCTTCTCACAGTTCCGGTCGGCTCATCGACAGCCGTGGCAGCAGGGCCTGCTGTTACCCAATACCCGAGTGGAAGGCCGCGACCGGCCCAAACTGGGCGACCACCAAGTAGGTCTCCAAGGTGAGCGCTCGGATCAGGTGGCGCCCGTTGCGTTTTGGTGCAACGCAACCGAGAGGAGGCCGCAAGTAGTTCACTTCTGAAGTTCTACGGGAGTACGCTTTGCACGAGCCCTGCCGAACTAGCTCGAAGAACTCAATTCGAAATTCGATGGAGGAGGGAGACATGGCCATCAACGAAGCGAAACTCAATGAGTTTCTCGGCAAGGCGGTCGGTGATCTCGGCGCTGCCATGGGCGCCACATTGATGCTGGTTGGAGATCGCCTCGGCTTGTACAAAGAGCTTGCCAAGGGCCCAGTTACATCCCTGGCTCTTGCGCAGCGCACCGGTACCAATGAGCGTTACATTCGCGAGTGGCTCGGTAACCAAGGCGCTGGCGGTTATGTCCAGTTTGACGACAAGAGGAATGAATGGTCGCTGAGTCCAGAACAGGCACTCTGCCTGGCGGACCCGGGTGGGCCGGTCGACCTGCCCGGCGCCTACAATATCGTTGAGGCCACCTTTCACGCCCTAGCCCGAACTCTCGAGAATTTTCGGACCGGAAAGGGCATGGAATGGGGCGAGCACCACGCCTGTCTCTTCCATGGAACTGAGAGATTCTTCCGTGCCGGCTATAACGCCAATCTCATCACGTCGTGGCTTCCCGCTCTGGATGGCGTTGTTGCAAAACTCAAGGATGGCGCAAGAGTGGCCGACGTCGGTTGCGGACACGGCGCCAGTGCAATCCTGATGGCGAAGTCATATCCGAACTCGACCTTCGTCGGTTACGACTACCACGCGGACTCTATTCGGACGGCGCGTGAAAGAGCTGCGGCGGCCGGCGTTACGAACGCGCAGTTCGAAGTAGCCGATGCGACAAGCTATGCCGGCGAGTTATTCGACCTGATCGCATTTTTTGATTGCCTCCATGACATGGGCGATCCGATCGGAGTGTCCCGACACGCGCGGAGTGCACTCAAGACCGATGGGACTGCGATGATCGTCGAGCCGTTCGCGAACGACAATGTACAAGACAATCTCAACCCGGTCGGTCGCGTGATGTACGGGGCGTCCTCGCAGATTTGTGTACCGGTGTCGCTCGCACGCAATGGGCCAGCACTGGGTGCACAGGCGGGCGAACGCCGATTACGTGAAGTCGTAGTGATCGGTGGCGGATTCAGTCGATTTAGGCGCGCGACCGAGACGCCCTTTAACATGGTTTTTGAGGCGCGCCCGTAGATCAAGACACTGATTGTCGCAGCACGCAAACAAGATCGACAGCGCGTGTGATCCATCTGATCGCGAGGCGAGCCTCGCTGTTGCCGCTGCCGCTGCCCCCCCCAAGATACCGCTAGTTAACCCGCTGATTCCCCGAGATCGTGTCACCTAATATTGGACAGCGTCTCGCGCGCGCTGAAGGTTCTACTATTATTTGGGTCTCCCCAGTAAAACTTCCTCAAAAGGAATCCATCAGTCACCGACGATGATCGCTTTGGGTTCCAGAAACTCGCGCAGTCCGTAAATCCCCCCCTCGCGGCCAACTCCGGACTGCTTGAAACCGCCGAAAGGGGTGAGGGGATCATGCGCCAGAGTATTGATGAGGACCCTGCCTGCCTGAAGTTGTCGAGCGACTCGGTTAGCCCTGTTGGCACTGGTAGAGCTCACGTAAGCCATCAGTCCGTAGTCCGAGTCGTTCGCCATCTGAATGGCCTCGGCCTCGGTCGTGTAGGTCAGGATTGAAAGGACCGGACCGAATATTTCTTCGCGTGCGATTTTCATGTGAGGCTTGACGTTGGCAAATACCGTCGGCCGGACAAAATTCCCCTGTTCCAGCCCTGGCGGATGACCCTCACCGCCGATTACCAGTTCGGCGCCTTCTTCGATTCCTGAGCGGATGTATTGCTGGATTCGGTTGTACTGCTTCTGACTGGCGACCGGGCCGATAGTCACGGCGCCGTCCGTCGGATCGCCGACTTTGATCTCATCCACGATCCCCCGAACTAACTGCTTCACGTCCTCAAGGCGGCTACGAGGCACGAACAAACGAGAAGCGGCGATGCACGCCTGACCATTGTTGACGAAGCACGCATTCACTGCCATTGGCACTGCTGTGGTGAAGTCCGCATCGTCCAGGATGATGTTCGGCGATTTTCCGCCGAGTTCCAGAGTGAAGCGCTTCATCGTTTCGAGCGCCGCTTTTGCAATCAGCTTGCCGATCTGTGTCGATCCAGTGAACGCAATCTTGGCAATATCCGCGTGGGTGGCCAGCTCCGCGCCAACAACCTCGCCATATCCTGTGAGGACATTGATGACACCCCGCGGCAAGCCTGCCTCGTGAAAACTCTCCATCAATACTTGAGTCTGCATTGCGCTCATTTCGCTCGGCTTGACTACGACCGTACATCCCGCAGCGATCGCCGGCGCCACCTTGACGGCGATCGATCCCGCGCTCGAATTCCACGGCGTAAAGATTCCTACAACACCCAGCGGCTCAAGCCAGACCTTCGAGCTTCCCACGGTCGAGACGAATTCGAAGTCTCGGAGAACGTCCTTAAAGTGCAGGAATATGCTCGCGGCGAGATTGTTGGAGCCCGTGGCGCGCTGCTGGGGCGCGCCGTATTCCAAGACCGTCGCCCGCACAAGTGCGTCCATGCGTTTGGACACGGAGTCATGCAACCGCTGCAAGTACTCCATACGCTCTTCTCTGCTGGTTTGAGAAACGTCCTGAAGGCCTCCTTCGCCGCGGCAATGGCCCGACGCGTGTCAATCTGGTCCGCCATCGTGACCTTGCCGATCACCAGATTGTTGGTCGGATTAGTCAGGTCAACTATTGCCCTACCATGCGGTGCTACAAACTCTCCGTTGATATAGGCCTGGTCGAACGCCCGGGTCGCGGCAACGGTGTTCATCGGTGTTCTCCTGCATTGCGTAGGTACGGGAGAACGTTCGCGCTACCGCCTGAACCGAACTCAGTTGAACGGCTCAGATGGGGCCACTGGCATCCTCCGCAGAGGCCTTAAGATGAGGCCTGATCATTGGCCCGTCTAGACGTATAATGATTGACGTTCCGTTGAACAATTTAGAATAATGAAGACCTCTGGATTGAGCGAGCTGGAAGCCGTACTCGCGGTGGCACGTCATCGCAATTTCCGCGCTGCAGCCACCGAATTGGCCGTTTCTACATCAGCCTTGAGCTAGGCCGTTCAGGCGTTGGAGACGAAAATCGGCGTCCGCTTGTTCAACCGCACGACGCGCAGCGTTTCGTTGTCGGAAGCAGGCGCGCAATTCGTTGGAAGCATCGGTCCGGCAATTGCGGCAATCCGCGGCGCCATGGAAGACGCAGGCAGCCTGCGCGATACGCCTTCCGGCACGCTACGAATCAACACATCTCTCGGTGCCGCAAAGCAGGTGATGCCTTTGTTCACGAATTTCCTGCGGCGCTATCCGGACATGAAGCTGGACATCGTCACGGAAGGGCGACTGATAGATATCGTGATCGAGGGGTCGATGCCGGCATTCGCCTGGCTCAGAGTGTGCCGCTGGACATGATCTCTGTGCCGTTTGGACGGCTGCAGCGCTTCGCAGTCGTCGGCAGTCCATCCTATTTCGAAAAACGCGCCAAGCCGGGGACGCCGTCCGACTTGATCGGGCACGTCTGCATCCGATCCCGTACGCCAAGCGGAATCCTTGAGCCATGGCAGTTCTCACGTCGGGGCAAGACGTTGCGTGTGGAAGTCAAGGGCATCGTAACGCTGGATCAACCCACTTTAATGCTCGATGCCGCACGAGATGGACTGGGCCTCGCGTACCTCACGGAATTCAATGTCGCTGCAGACCTGACGGCCGGAACTTTGGTGCGTGTGCTGACCGATTGGACACCGTCATTCGGTGACCTCTGCCTCTACTACGCAGGACGCCAGACCCCGGCAGGGCTACGAGCACTAGTTGACTTGATCCGAGAGCAAGCGTTCACATGACCGAATAAGTCTCGCGCATATCTCGCCAGCGTGAGTTCTCCCGCGTTTTTATAGTATCGCGATGAAGTCCGGCTGGCTTCCAGCCGCAAAGGGTGAGTCGGGTATAGCGGTAAGGCCGCCGTTTGCGGTATCTACTTTATATCCGGAAATGTTTGCCGAACCGCCGTTTCCTACGTAGAGAAATTGATTGGATGGGTCGACCGTAACAGAGTACGCATGACTTCCTGACGCGACGGGGAAACCAGCGAGCGCCGTGAGCAAACCGGTCCCATTAATACTGTACCCGACCAGGCCTGCGCTCGTCGTGACGTACAGGTACGAACCCGTAGCATCGGTCCCGATGTAGTTACTCACCGGCAGGGAAAATGGAGAACCACTCAGCACGGTCAATGCTCCCGTATCCGCATCAACGCTGAATCCGGAGATCGTTGAACTATTGCCATCGAAGTTGGCTGTATAAAGATATTCGCCACCATAATCAAATGGTGAGTATGGCTGGAGCACCAGACTATGAGGGTTGCCACCGGCGGCGAAGGGCGATCCGGCCACCGGCGTCAATGCACCTGTTACTGCCGCAATCGCGAACACGGAGATGTTGTTGGAACCGCCGTTGTTTGCCACAAACACGAATTGTCCGGAGCTCAAGTTACCTACTGAAACAGCTGATGGACCGCTGCCGGTCGTGTACGTGGCGGTTGACTGCGGCGTCAACGCACCAGTGCTGTCATTAACTACGTATGCCGAAAGGTTGTCAGAGCCGTTGTTTGCAACGTAGAGATAAGCACCGGTCGAGTCGAACGCCAGGGCTTGAGGATCCGTACCTGCAGCGAATGGTGAGCCCGGGACCGCGCTCAACGCGCCACTAGTCGCATTGACCGCATATACCGATATGTTGTTGGAAGTCTCGTTAACGACGTAGACGTATTCCCCATCCGGCCGGGCCGCTATCGCGTAGGGCGACATACCTGTGGGGACGGGCGTCCCGACCGCGGTGAGCGCGCCCGTCGTAGAATCGATCGAATACGCCGAGATGGTGTTATCCCCCCGGTCTGCCGCATAGGCGAAACGCCCATAACAAACGACCTCGACGTCGGTGACATCTGCGTCATCGATCGTGCCGGAAGCGTCAGCGACGACCACGCAATTCTGTGCCGGTGAGGAGGGCTGGGTTTTCACTGTCACTGCGTAGGCAGCACCATTAGTGAGAGCAGCCGTGAAGGTAAATGCGCAGTCCGTGCAAACCGCGAGATCATCCCCGGCGTTGTTCTGCAATACCAAGCCAGAGCCAGCGAGTCCGCTGACCGTGCCGCCGATCGTGTAGGCGGAGCTCATCACGGGTGTGGGTGAGCGATCGCCACCACCGCCGCCACCACACGAGGTGAGAGCCACCAGTAAGATCCCCAGGACCGTGAAATTAGAGACGTCACGCAGAGTTTTTTTCACATAGCACCCTTTCATAGGGTGGCGGGGCGCGTGCCGTGCCGCCAGCACTACACGCTCAGCGCCACCCGGTGTTGCCGCGGGCTCAAAACATCCAGCAGTTCTCGCCGATTCACCCACTAAGACACGATCCAAAGGCTAAACCCGACATCTCTGGGGTCGGTGACCCTCCGCATCCGAGGGACCTCAGCCCGCGGTCAGGTCATCTGGGCTCGGGCGGGTGGCTCGCCGGAATCGCCTGCCGTGGTTCCGATTACGCGAAATTGCGATCTTTGGGAGCCTGCGCGGACGCCTTACTGTCGAACGCTGGCGGCCTCCCTCGGCCGAAGATCCGGCTAACCTCAATGCGTGTCGGATTCCTTCGCACGCTCAATGAGTACGACGCCCGAGTTCTCCTGAATCCGCGCGAAGACGATTTCGGCGCCGTCTGGTGAAACGTCGAAATCGCCGATCACGAAGCTCGCTGGCAGATCGGTCAGTTGCCGCTCAGTTCCGGTCTGCGGATTCAACTGCCAGAAGTCCTTGCGGTCGATCCCGCCGCGAAGAAACACGAGTGATCCGGAATTGCGCGCGAACGCAACCCGTCGCGCGCCTATTGTCAGGATCAGACCTGGCATATTGTAGGGTCTGCCGTCGGGAGCCGAAGCGCGCAGGGGAAATATTGTGGCTACTTGGGCACCGGTATACACGAAGTATTTTCCGTCAGGCGACCACGCGGGATCGATGGAATAGTCCGACACGATCGACTGCGGTAGAGTGCCGTCGAGAAGGATCCTGGCCAGCCGCGGTTCGCCGTCACTCACGATCGCGCCCACGATTGACTGCGAATCAGGAGCCCACGCCAGATCGCCACGCAACGCGAGCGTTCGGCTGACCGCTTTGGGGTTCTGTCCGTCATTGTCGACTGCGTATAACTGCGTCGCGCCGCGTCTCTCTATGGCGAAAGCAATGCGATGACCGTCTGGTGAGATGCTAGGCGCGCCCACCCGATCGACCGTTGCATCGCCCCAAATCTCGGTTGCGGTCCCGTTCGCGTACTTCCAGATCCCCCGCCGCACGCCATCACTCGACACATACGCGATGTAGTCTGGCCCGAAGCGCGGCGCGGAGGCACTCTGCGAGATGGACGCGAGCCGTTCAGCCGCGCCCGGGAGCGGTCCGCCGCTGCCGACCGTCATACGCCAGAGGTCTGATCGAGAGTCAGCGACAGTCGCTAAGAGGCGTGTGCGATCGGCGTTGGCAGCAAGGGAGGTATAACGTTCCAAGCCGACGCTGACCCGGCGCGAGCGCTTCAACGCCACATCCAGGACATACAACCACGGCCCGGAGCCGTCAGCATCCGTCGCCAGGTACAGGAGAGTGCGCGCGTCGAGCAACACTGGATATGTAACCCGGGCGTGTTGAAACGTGAGCCGCTCCAGGCCCGCTCCGGAGGGTCGCACCCGCCAAATATCCCAGTCGGCAGACGGAGGGTCGCCGCGCACGAAATAGATGAACTTCCCATCGGGTGCCCAAGTCAGAAAGTGACAGTGAATGCCAGGCGCATCGACGTAAATCTGCTGCGCTGTCGCAGCGGTGACTGGGCGCACGAAGAGCGGATCTCCCGGCGCCGTCGTATGAAAAACCAGACGTTTGCCGTCCGGAGACCAGTCGAACTCGGCCGTTTCTGGCAAGTACGGCTGCAGCGCGCCGCCCGCCGTCGGCGCCGCCATTACGTTGACGTCCTGGGCCCGCGACCCGTCCCCTTCGCGTGTCCAAAAGGTAACTAGTGAACCGTCGGGAGAGAAGTCAATCGTTCGGATTTCGGGGTTCCGGAGCTGCTGAAACCTTCCTTCAGTCAGATTGCGATAGCGGTTGGTGCCGATCTCCGTTGACCAGACATCGAGATGTCCATCGCGGACGGCGAGAAACGCTGCGAATCTGCCGTCGCGCGAGATAGCAGCCGCTTGCTCGGTACCCGCAAAATCCGTGAGTCGCAAGATCCTTGCCCGCGCCAGCGGATCGATCCACAAATGTCCGGGGACCTGGCGGAACGTCCCCATGACGAGGAAGGCGACCGCAGCAGCGATGGCGGCGATTGCGGTTACGGTCACTCCAACCACGGTCCTGTTACGCCGCAGGAACTTGCGCAGACGATCTGCGAGTCGAGGCGGTAGCGCCTTGATGGGTCTCGCTTGCAGATGGCGCCGCAGGTCCTCCCCCAGGGCTGCTACGCTCGGGTAGCGCCAAGCAGGTTCTTTGGCGAGAGCTTTGAGGGTAATGGCGTCCAGATCGCCCCGCAGTTGGCCAGCTAACTTTTCGGGTATCGTGCCGCGGGCCGTCGCGGCGTCCGGCTTTAGCTGTGTGCTGGGCTTCTTCACCTCGACTGCGATAATGGCCTCTTCGAGCAAGCCGATCGAAGCCGCGTTTCTGAGCCGATAAGGCCGGACGCCGGTCAGCAGCTCGTACAGCAGCACACCCAGGGAGTAGATGTCGCCGCGGGCATCCACCGACTCGCCCCGCAGCAGCTCGGGGCTGGCGTAGTCCGCTGTGAGTGCCCGACCGTGGAGGCTCGTGAGCTCCGTCAGTTGCGACTCGTCCGGTTCCAGCAGTTTCGCAACGCCAAAGTCCAGCAGCCGAACCTGTCCTGCGTCGGTCACGAGCACGTTGGAGGGCTTGAGGTCTCGATGGATAACCTGTTTCTCATGTGCGTACTGCACCGCTTCGAGCATCTGCAGAAACAACTCCAGGCGAGCCCGGATCCCAAGACGATGCGCATCACACCATTCGGTAAGCGGGCAGCCTTCAACGAACTCCATCGACAAATAAGGCAAGCCGTTGGGATCCAGGCCCGCATCGTACAAACGCGCGATGTTCGGATGCTCGAGGCTCGCGAGGATGTCGCGCTCTCGGGCAAAGCGTTGCTCGAGATCGGCCCGCAGGCGACCCACCAGCGGCAGCTTCAGCGCCACTTCCCGCCTGAAGGCACCGTCGGCACGCCGCGCGAGCCACACTTCGGCCATACCACCGCCACCGAGAGGCCGAATCAGCTGGTACGGTCCGACGCGTGCGCCGACTTGCAGGCCGCTTGCGCAGGGCGCCCACGCCTCGGTCGCAATGCCAAGGTCTGGCAGCGCGGAAAGCTTCTCGATGTCCGCAAGGTGGGTCTCCCCCGGCAGTAGCGCGTCTCGCAATGCCTGGGCGAGGTCCTGGTGCTCCTCTGGCAGCGCCTGGAGCCACTCGTAACGCCCGGCCGCATCGAGCGACAGCGCCTCATCGAGGAGACGGCTCATCCGCGTCATCTGGGGAATCGATAGCCCCATGTGCCTCTCAGCTGACGGGTCGATCACCAATCAGTGCTGACCGCTTCATCGCTCACCGTAGCGCCGCTGCTAGGATCAGACGCGCCTTTTCCCATTCCCGCTGCACGGTGCGTTCGCTAATCTGCAGCGTTTCGGCGACTTCCTTCTCGCTGTAACCCCCGAAGTAGCGCATCTCAGCCACCTGTGCCAGACGAGGGTCTGCTTTCTCCAGATCCTTTAGCGCTTCGTGCACGTCCACGACCGTCTGCTCATCGCCCGGGAGATGGGATGGCATTAGGCTGGATGCTTCTGAGGTTTGCCGAATTCCGCCCCGCTTGAGTGCGACCCGTTCGCGTACGCTATTGAGTATCACCGAACGCATCACCTGCGACGCGTAGGCGAAGAAGGCCGGTCGGTCCGCGGCACGAAGTTCGCCGGCACGCGCGAACCGCAAATACGATTCGTGCACGAGACCGGTCGTGTCCAGCAGCGCGTTGCGTCCTCCGTGCCGCAGCCGCGCTTGTGCCAGACCGTGGAGCTCAGCGTAGGCGGCCGCAAACAACGCGTCACGCGCCGCAGCGTCGCCGCCCTGCATCCGTCCGAGGAGATCGGTGAGTTGACCCATCACAAGCCTTGGCATCGTGCTCGGTCCGGCGGGGTTAAAGATAGCGCTTTCGTCTAATCCGAACCACGGCAAGCGATTCCGCCGAGGATGTCGGGTTTTGCCATTCGGCCGTGTCTTAGTGGGTGGGACAGCGAGAATCGGTTGGCATTTGGCCGATTACTAACTCATTGAAAAATCATCCTTTCCTGCAGAGGAGTCCATCATCATGAAGACGCGAATCGTCATGGCTGCCGTAGTGTGTGGGACGCTGCTCTCTGCTGTCGCAGTGTCGAGCACCGATCCGGTGCTCGAGTGGAATTCGATCATGGTCAACACGACAGCCACTCAGAATCCGTTCTTTCAGGCACGGTTCGCGGCAATTACCCAGCTGGCCGTGTTTGAAGCGGTAAACGCGATTGACAAGGATTTCGAGCCCTACCTCGGCACGATCACCGCACCGTCCGGAGCATCTCCGGAGGCTGCCGCGGTCGCGGCAGCGCACGCCGTGCTCGGGAACTACTTCCCCAGCGATGCATCAGCTCTGGATGCCGCATATTCCGCGTCGCTTGCCGGCATCCCCAACGGAAGCGCGAAGCAGGAGGGGATTGCAGTAGGTGAAGCGGCAGCCGCCGCGCTCATTGCGCTGCGCATCGGCGATGGCTCGGCACCCCCGGAGTTCTACTTGCCCATATCCTCCGCTCCGGGTGAGTGGCAACCGACCCCAAGCTGTCCTGCCGCCGGCGGTATCCTGCTGCAGTGGGGCAATCTGCGCCCGTTCGCGATCGAGAGCACGAGTCAGTTTCGCTCCGCGCCGGAACCTGCGCTCACGAGCCAGCGCTATGCGCGCAGCTACGACGAAGTCATGCGCGTCGGCAGCGTCGATAGCACGTTCCGGCCTCAGGATCGCGCAGACGTGGCCCGATTCTACGCAGCGACAGCCCCCGTGCCGGTATGGAACTCCGCGGCTGCACAGGCCGCTATTGAGCAAGGGCGTTCGATGTTGGAAAACGCGCGCACGTTGGCGCTGATGAATGTCGCCATCAGCGACGCGGCCGCGTCGGTGTTCGAGACGAAGTATTCTTACTACTTGTGGCGCCCGGAGACCGCGATCCACGCGAGCGGCGACACGGCCTGGATGCCCTACATTGTCACACCATGCTTTCCGGGCTATGGCTCGGCACACGCCAGCCTCAGTAATGCGGCTCGCAAAGTACTCGAGCGACTCTACGGGCCGCGTCACCACTTCATTGCGCTGAGCAACCCGGCGGTCCCGGGTGTGATCCTGCAATATGAGAACTTCGAGCAGATCACCCACGACATCAACGACGCGCGTGTCTACGGCGGCATCCATTTCCGCTTCGATCAGGACATAGGTAGCGAGCAGGGACGCCAGGTGGGCGAATACGTGTACCGGCACATACTGCGGCGTGCAAACGGTGAGCGAGATGACGAAGAGGCGGTCCGAGCGGTGAAATGACTGACGACGGCGCCGACTTGCCGCCGCCGTCTGGGATCGAGGCTCACAGCAATGCGGGAAGATGGACCTGACATGTTGCAAATCCTTCGACACATGTTGGTCGCGACATGGGCACTGACAGTGTGCGGCGCCTCATTCGCGCAGGCTTCCAAATCGCAGACAGCCATCGCGTACCCTACAAGACCTCTCCATCTGATCGTGCCCTACCCCGCTGGCGGGGGGGCCGATCATTGGGGACGCCTCGTCTCTCAGGAATTGGCCGAGAGGCTGGGTCAAGCGGTCATTGTCGAAAATATACCGGGTGCAGGGGGGAACAAGGGCACGGCAGTGGCCGCCACCGCGAACGCAGACGGTTACACACTTCTGTTGGGTTCCCTCGGGCCTCTTGCTGTCCACCAGTTCACGTACTCTGCGCTGGCTTTTGACCCTGAAAGTAACTTTCTTCCCGTTGCACTTCTTGAGTCTTCGCCAATTCTCCTGGTCGCGTCGCCCACCGTATCGGCATCATCAGCGATGGACCTCATTGACTTCGCCCGCGCAAACCCGGGAATCCTCTCTTATGCTTCAAACGGAAACGGGAGCCCAGAACATGTCGCAGGCGAACTATTCAAGAAGCGGTTGAAGCTAGAAATCCGTCACCTTCCCTATGATGGGGCAGGCCCCGCGCGTAATGCGGTTTTGTCGGGTCAGGCCCTACTGATGTTCGATCCTTGCAAGGGGGCTCTGCCCGCAGTCCGGCAGGGCTTACAAAGACCCCTGGCCGTGGCGGCGCCCGCGCGGTTGCCCGAATTGCCGGCAGTGCCGACCTTTAGAGAAGTTGGCGTCTCACAATATGAACTGCGCATCTGGACCGGCGTTCTGGCGCCCGCGGGCACGCCGAGACAAATCGTTACCAAGCTGAATCAGGCGATTCGAGACATATTGAGTACTCCCCAGATCAGGAAAGAAATCGCGGATGAAGGCGGCGAAGCGGGCAGCACGACATCAGATGATTTCGCGGCCTTCTTGCGAGCCGAGCGCACACGTTGGCGTGCCCTCGTCGACGAAAGTGGGATTCCGAAGGTCGCCGCAGCGCCGACGACGCCAGCTTCTTGAGGCAGTCGGTATGCCGAACTTTCTGGGCTCAAGAGACAGCTTGAGGATGATCACGTTATTCGGCGGAGTACCGTCCGTCGGGCGTAATGACCTTCATTCTTAACCGAGACGAATTAGTGCGTGAGGGATCTTGGCGCATAGTTGTGGCGCGCGTCATGGCGACCTTGAGAGGAAGTGGGGGAAGCCCGACGCGCGGAGGAGACTCGATGAGAATGGCAAGTTCCGCAGGCGATTGACCTTCGGTTTGGCATAGAAATCACGATGTACGTGGCGATGCGCTAGGAACGGCACGGACCACCGTCGGCGGACGGAGAGACATGAATATCCGGTGGCGATGCTATTTGTCGGCGCCTGGGGTCTAGAGCATCGCGATAGGTTTGCTCCGGAAAATCCGGCGGAGGCTCCCGGCGCAGCAGATGTCAGATTGCCACGATTTCCGGGTTGTACTCGTGTTCACCATGAGCGCTCCAGCGATACAGGTCCTCATCCCCACAATGGGGGCATTTGAGCACCGTCAGTTGATCGTCGACTTCGGGTACGGCCACTTCGGCTCCTGCCGGTTGGAGTGCAATGGCAATGACGACTCCGCATGACCGGTTCTTACACAACCACCCGAGATAGCGATTTCCTGGAACCATCTGCTGCTTGGACCTGAGGTCGACATGGCGCGCGGCAACCGCAGCCACCGACTTACGTACTGGCGTCCCCATGCTTTTGGACGGGCGTTTGATCGCCATTGATTCCCTCCGCTTAAGAACTTCGGGAGAGCCTACTGCGCCTGCGACAACTCTACTAGCTTCCAACCCGTCGACACGTTCAGACGAGACATCAATGTCGGCGGTTGACCCTTGGCAGCCATCCCGGTGTCCCCTGAGCGGACGCTCCTCGCCTTAAAAGCGGCCTTGCGCTCGAGCAGTGCGAGTGCCGCCCTAAGGTGCTCTGTCGAGCGGTACCCGTGCTGGAAGAGCCCGCGCCAGCTGATCAAACGCGCGCTCCACCTCGACCGCTTCAATACCCAGCCGCGACTGCACCAAAGCGAACTGTTTCGTTTGACGAAGCATGCAGTCGACTAGGGAGGCGAATTTGTTCAGGTCCTCTGGAAACCGTATCGAGTGGTTCAGCTCACTTGGTTCGCACTCAACCAAGTGATATCCGTGAAATTTTTCCAATACGCTTGCCGCATATCCGAGCAGGTTGTACTCGGAAGGGCGATATTCCGCGAGAAATCGCCGGACCCAGGTGTTGCGCCGGCGCCGCGCGAATTCCGAAAACAGCGCAAGCGCAGTCGACTTACGGAAACTACAGGGAGAATATATATAGTCAAAGAGATCCTTAACTTGGTGAAGAGGGTTGCCTAATATGTCGTGGGTAGAGATGTCGAAATCGAAGCCTTCCGCATTGACCGCTGGCCGGCGAAAGAGTTTGAGATTCCCGTCGACGAAGAAAAAGTCGCGCGCGAGCGGTCTACAAAGGAATACATCCGAATCAATGAAGACAGCGGCATCGGTGGGGCACTGAGCCAGGGCGAATATCTTCATGAGCTGCTGTGCGTACCAACCCTTCACACGCCTCCGGCCGAACAGCCGCCCGATCCCACCCCGAAGGCCAGACTTCTTCCGCCGCTGCTCCACGTTCCAAGGAAGAACGTCCGCGGAGGGCACCACTTGCAGGTCCGTATCTCCGCGGAAATGCCTCGCAAAATGAGCGCAATCCTCGGTATTAACCACGGCCACGTGGGTGTACCGCTCGGCCGCGAACATCTTCACTGAACGTCGCAGTAGCGCAAAGCGCTGAAGATCGTCGCAATAGGTTGTGGTGATGAAGCACAAGGAGGGGAAGCGGAGTGAGCAGGGCGTAGTCGCTGGACTCATCAGGATCGATCCTACTAGTCAAAATCCCTCAGTGCTTCGGATTCAGTCCGATCATCAGCTGGAGCCGCTGCGGCCGCGGCTCATCAGGTACGTATGGGATTCTGCGCAAACGAAGGAGCGCTTTGGTTCGTGCTGGCCGTGGCCGGCTCCTGTGGATCAAAGACTCTCTCCTTTTGCCAGATTTTCTCGTTAGCAGCTCGCACCCGCAAGTTCCCGGCATTCTTCAGACTGTCGATGAGATCTTCCTGTGGGCCCTGTTCGACGGAAAGCCCTTTCGCGCGGTCCGCGGGCAGGCTGACCCTCCTGGGCGACGCCTGTCACGCCATGCTCCCGTTTCATGGCGCAAGGCGCCGCGCAAGCGATGGAAGACGGTGCGGCGCTCGCGGCGTGTCTGTCGCAGGTCGACGCGCATGGCGTGCCAGAGGCGCTGCATCGTTACGAAACGCTGCGCCTTCCCCGGGCAACGCGCGTTCAAGCTGTCTCCGCGACCAACAAGATCAGATTCCATCTGCCCGACGGGCCCGCACAGGTAGAGCCGCTATCCGGAAATGTGGCCCCCGGCCCTTAAGGCCGGATCAGCGTAAGTGACTATAGATCTGTCACCAGAGTGGTCACCGATCGAGGCTCTCTAAAACGCCTGCCATCGAGTGGTGGCATTATGTCAAACAGTAAGCAGCTAACCCGGCATCTCGGAGTCGGCGAATTCATGCCCGTATAAGGCGCGCCATGGAAGAATACCGCTATCTGCACGTGCCACCAGATGACTTCCTAAAGAACGGGATTCTCTACCGTTTCCTTCGTGACCCCGACTACGCCGACCAATTCGTAGCCGGCAACATATTCATCAGCACACTGAGCGAGTGTCGCGGTTATGAAGCTGCTGCAGGCCGGGGCGATCCCGGCGAGGGCACGCTACGTCACCGATCCGGCGACTTGATCCTCAGCGGTGACAATCCGGAGGACCTAGAGATCGCCCGCCGCGCTGGCCTCGTGATTATTCCGGGTGGTGGCACGCTCACTCTGTCCGGCAATGTTGCGGAACATAAGCTGGAGGACGCCTATGTGCTGTGTACAACGGAGCGGTTCTCGCCCGACAAGCTTTCCGATACCTTCGGCAAGCACTGTGTCCGCATTGATGATGCCAAAACCTTCTTCGATCGCACATCGCGCGCCTTGGTCGCAAGTCTTAAGTCAGGTCGGCTAGATCGCGCCTTCATGGGTTGCGTCTCTTACACCGGCCGCGAACTACAGGGGCGGCAACAACAACCAGCACCCATCGGTTTCCTTAAGCCGCCAGATCTTTATGCAGACCAGCAGGAAGTGCGCATGCTGTGGAGCATGACGCCGCAGGTTAGGTTAGAGCCTTTCCTGTTGAAAGTCCCGGACGTCCGGGGCCTGTGTACCCGAATGACCTGACCGTGGGATTCATCGCCTTCTCAGCCGCATCGGCGTAACCACGTCCGGCGGGGCTTCCACATTGACGTCCGACTGCGCCGTGGCAGAGCCGTTCCACTGCTGAGGGTTCAGAAATATCACCGAACATTGCGAACACGCGAAGAACGCCGTGACGTGCCGACTACCACCCTTGCGCACCACCGTGACCTGGCGGTACCGATCGAAGCGACAGATTCGACAGGTCCATTGATCAGTGGCGTGCGGCCCCATGGCGCGGATCGTAGGAACGAGCGGCGGGAGCGTCCATCCAGTACGGGTTTCTTCTGACCGCGTCCTTGCCCTTGAGCGAAGTTCGCCCAGTGTCCCAACACGTGACGATTGTGCGGACATTCTGCGCCAACGCGGTTTGTAGGATATGGGCATAACACAAAAATCCCGCACTGAGGCAAGGCCGAGAAACAACCAGATAATATTGGACACTCGACGGCCCAACGGACCACCGCGTCGCGCAAGTCGATCAGATGTCACGCGCGCCAGCCAATTCTCTCCGCTAGCTCGCGAAATTTCGCGTCGGCCCGCAGGCTTTCGAAGGAAGGCTCGCGAGTCAGCTCGATGAGATCTGGGTTGTGTTCCTGGTAGGCTCTCTCTAGCCATTCGAGCGCTCGCTGCTTGTCGTCGATCGCCCCGTAGACTCTTGCGACGTTGTACGGTGAAACATAGTGGTGACCACTGTCGCCGAGTTCCTTCACGATCCTCTCCATCGCGAACTTGTCTCCTGCGACAGCGTGCGCTTGCGCCAGCCCCGCCATAGCCTCGGTGCTCCCTCCGGAATGCAGCACCGCCTGCCGCATCGCATCGACCGCTTCGTTCGCCTGTTTCTTCTGCAGGCACACAAGCCCCACGCGCAGGTGTGACACATAGTGGGTGGGGTCGAGTTCAAGCCCCCGCCGCAGGGCTGCCAGCGCGCCATCGTAGTCGTGAGCCAGGTAGTGAATCATTCCAACCGAGGCGTTGATCACGGAGTTCAGCGGATCCAACTCCCAGCTGTGTTGCACTCTACCGAGCGCTTCCCGGGTCCTGCCCATCGCCATGAGGTATTCCGCGTACCAGTAGTGAGCGATGGCGTAGCCGGGATCGAGCTCCACCGCACACCGGAATTCACTTTCTAGGCCGACCCAATCCCAGTCGTGCAGGCGCACGTGGGCCAGCGATGCATATCCTTCGCCGAGCTCGGGCTGCATTCGGACTGCTTGTCTGGCCGCGGTCTTGGCCTTGTGGAAGGATTCGACGGCGGGAGTGATGCCTCGGCAAGCGAGCATCGTATGGGCGTCGGAGATTCCGTCGTAGGCGGCGGCTAAGCTTGGGTCGTGCCTTAGTGCTTCTTCGAAGCACTCTATGCTTCTGCGAATGCCGTCTTCGGTGCGCCGGTACCAGAAGTGTCGACCCCGAAGATATAGCTCGTACGCCTGCGGATTGATTGACCGCGTCTTGTCGGGATCCAAGCGCTGCTGCTCGTGCGGTGTCAACTTGATTTGGATTTCCCGCGCAACGGCCCGAGCGACTTCCGCCTGTACCGCCAGCACATCGTGAAGACCTCGCTCGTAGCTCTGAGCCCACAGATGCGATTCGTCGCTGACGCGGATGAGCTGCGCCGTGATGCGCACACGCTCCCCCGCTCGGCGCACCGAACCTTCCAGGACATGAGACACACCAAGCTCGCTGCCAATCTGCGCGGTGCCTTTCGCAGTCGACTTGAACTGCATCGCTGAGGTTCTGGCGATCACTCCGAGCCGCTCCGGGCTCAAGCGAGCCAGCTCGGTGATCATTTCCTCGGTTAGCCCGTCGCTGAAGTAGTCGTATCTCTCGCCGGCCGTGAAGTTCTCGAACGGCAGGACCACCAGCATGGCCCTGCGAACCCCGTTGTTCGATGGCGCGGATTCAACCCGCTCCACGGACCCCGCGAACCGGTACCCGCGTTTCGGCAAGGTCTCGATGAATTCCTGCCCCTGCGGGCCCTCTCCAAGGGTCTTGCGCAGCATGGAGATTTGGGAGGTGAGGCTTCCGTCCTCAACGACAGTGTCAGGCCAGAGACGCTGCAGCAGTTGCTCTCTGGTCAGCGCCCTGCCCTCGGCCTGCACCAGGGCGACCAGGAGCTCGACGACCTTGGGAGGCAACGCTACGCGGTCCCCCTTTTTGAACAGCAGCCGGCTCTGCGCGTCGAGGCGGTAGACGCCGAACTCGTATTGACCGGAGTCCATAGGACGTGGTCCTGGCAAATTCATCAGAAAAGTAGCAGGAGTCCCCAAGGACTACTAGCCGCAGGGTGGGTAAGCTCCGCCCAATGGCAGCGCGTCCGAACGGAGGGAGGCGGTCAGTATGATCAAGCACTTATCTGCGGTAGCGTGCGGGCTGGCATCGATCATGGCCTACACAGGGGCTTGCAGAGCCGACACCATCACTGACTGGGACACCAAGGCGACCGCCGTCGCCTCTTCCGCCGCGCTCGGCGAGCGCGAGGTGACGATCGTCGATCTCGCCATGTTCGATGCCGTCAACTCGATCGAGCGACGCTATCAGCCATATCTGGAGCAGTTCCCCACCACGGGACCGACCTCCGCAGATGCGGCCGCGGCCAGTGCCGCAGCCACGGCGCTTACAGGAGTCCATCCCGAGGCCGCCGCGAGCTTCAAGACGGCGCTGGCCGAGTATCTCGCGCAGCTCGACGCCACCCCGGAAGCGCTTGCCAATGGCGTGCGCCTCGGGGAGGCAGCCGCGCTCAAGATCCTCGAAGCGCGCGCTAACGACGGTGCGACTGGAGTCGATTCCTACCGTCCCAAGACCACGCCGGGACAGTACGTGCCAACCGCGGTCATGGTCTGCCCAACCTGGCCCAGGATGCGACCGTTCGCACTCGCCTCGCCATCGCAGTTTCGCCCCGGCCCGCCGCTTTCACTGAAAAGTCGTGAATGGGCAGTGGATTACAACGAAATCAAGGAGTTCGGGAGCAAAACGAGCGCCAGGCGCAGTGCTAAGCAGACCGAAACCGCACGCTTCTGGCTGATGACGGGTCCGCAGGCCTATCACCCGCTGGCGCGCCAGCTGGTCGCCGAGCGCCATTTGAATCTCGTCGACAGCGCGCGCTTCATGGCGCTCTTCGCGGTGACCCTGACCGACGCCTACATAGCCGTGTTCGAAGCGAAGTATCACTTCGAGTTCTGGCGGCCAGCGACGGCGATCCGAAACGCCGATCTCAATAGCAATCCGGACACCCAACGTGATGCGACCTGGCAGCCGCTCGACAATACACCCATGCATCCGGAATACCCCTGTGCCCACTGCGTTGAAAGTGGCGCAGCGCGGGTGGCGCTGGAGTCCCTCGGTCAGCCGCTGCCGGAGCTCTCGCTTACCAGCGCGACCGCACCGGGCGTAACACACAGCTGGTCGAACCTTGATGACTTCACGACGGAGGTGGCGAACGCGCGAATCTGGGCAGGGTTTCACTACCGGTTCTCAACCCGCGTCGGCACGGCGCTGGGTCGGCAGGTTGGCGAATATGTGGCCAACACGATATTGCAGCCAGTCGATAGAACGGCGCTGCGTTGAATACGACTCAATCGATTCCGGCGATTTGGGGGACCGCGGGCACATCGAAGCGCGTCGAGCCACTTGGCCGTGCGCTCGGCTAAGAGGATGATCCCAACTTCATGTCCGAGATAAGACGCACAAGCAGCCTGTGGCGGTGGGGCATCATGAGCGCGCTGCTCTGCCTCGCCACCGCGGAGGCGGCTGCGGAACCCTCGCCGTTGCCAACGACACAACCAGTTACGGTGCGAGTGGACATCAGTGGCCTTCCCGCCAGCGAACAGGCTGCGCTCGTTCCGATCCTCCGAGCCGCACGCCAAATGGATGCGTTGTATATGCGACAGGTGTGGCCTGGCACTCGCGCGTTGATAAAAGACCGACAGGCCGCTCAGACCTCCGCTGCAGAGGCGGAACTCGCTGCGCTGAATTTCTTCAAGGGCCCGTGGGGACCCTCCGGGCCCACCTTCATCGCCGGCGCGCCGCCCGAGCAGCCGATCGGCGACTACTATCCCTCGGGGACTACCAAGCACGACATCGAAGCCTGGCTCGCGACGCTCTCGGCGCCCGAGCGCAAACGGGCGCTCGACTCCTTCACGGTCATCAAACGTGGGCAGAACGGTCAGTTCGAAGTGGTCCCGTATGCCCGCCACTACAAAGACGGGTTGACCGCGGCGGCGGCTGCACTTCGTGAAGCAGCGGCGCTCACCCACGAGCCAACACTCAGAAACTACCTGGCCATGCGCGCGCGGGCGCTGTTGGACGATGACTTCTACGCGAGCGATGTCGCTTTTGTCGGCCTCAAGGGACCGATTGATGTGGTGCTGGGACCCTATGAGGTCGACGATGACGCCTGGTTCGGCGTCAAGACGGTTTACGAGGCTTCAATTGCAGTGGTGAATAAGGCCGCGACTAACCGCATCAGCCAGATCGCGGCACGCTTGCAGGAGCTCGAGGATCATCTGCCACTCAGCCCAGAGCTGCGCGGACGGAAACTGGCCGCTCTGTCCCCGATCGTGATTCTCGACGTGATCTATCACGGTGGCTTGAGCGGGGCCGGCGGCGCCGCCGCAGGGTACGGACTTCCAAACGACTTGCGTGTTCTGGACGCTGTTGGGGCGCGCACCGGCACGTACAGCAACATCCTCAAGCTGCGGTATGAAAGTATTTTCCGGCCCCTAGCCGACGCCGTGCTCTCAGAGGAGGACCGATCGACATTGCGGTTTGAGGACGTACGCGATGCGGTCGTGTTTGTCCGTATGTTCGACTCGCTGGGGCCGCAGCTCGTGACCGGAACCAAGCAGCCGATCACACAAGCATTAGGCGAAAACGGCAGTATCGCGATCCAGATCCGCTCGATGCTCCTGTCGTTGTGGGGTCACCGCTATCTGATCGAGCATGGCTATCTCGATCGGCGCGAAGCCGCCTCGCGCTATAGCGGGTTTCTGATTGAGGCATTGGCGCGCGTTCATGGCATCCAGGGCGGTAGTCCCGCCGCCCGTGGCTCGACCTACGTGCTGAATCATCTTCTCGAGTCCGGGGCGATCTCTGTTGGCGCTGACGGCCGGTTGAAGATCGACCGCGCCGCCGCTGACGCCGACGTTGAGCGGGCAGCGATGGAATTCATCTCACCGATGTCGAAGGGCGACGCGGCCGCCATCAACACTTTGCTGCGGCACTATGTCGTAGTGACTCCCGAGACCCGCGCCGTATTGGCGCGGCGCGGACCCACGCCAGCGCTGCAGCGCCCGGTGTACTCCACCGCCGATCGCCTGAGCCCGCCTGCCCGTTAGTCCGGCGGTCCCTTCCTGGTCAGACGAACAGCGGACCGAAATATTGGACAAACCGGCGTCGGGAGTGGATCGAGAGCCGCTGCAACTTGTTGATCTAACAATTTTATTTGATGGTGGCCAGGGGTGGAATTGAACCACCGACACGCGGATTTTCAATCCGCTGCTCTACCAACTGAGCTACCTGGCCGCCGGGGAAGGCCGCGTATTAGACCGGCCCGCCGGAAAGGCGTCAAGCAAGCGGCTGTCTAAGCCCTTGATTAATGGACATGTGGGACCCGGCCCCAAGGCTCTCGCCCCCCATGCGGTATCCCCGCCGCCTCTCTTTAGATAGAGAGGGGGCTCGGGCCGCGAAGAAGCCGGCGCCGGCGCGCTAAACTGCCGTATCAACCGAGAGAAATCTCCCGCGAGTACCGCCACTTATGAACGCGACCCTGGCACCCCTGCCCCCGGAAACCAAGCCCGCCCCGTGTGCCCAGAGCCTGACGCGGGCCAACGAGTCCCTGCAGGCGCGCGAGCGCCTGCTGACCGCCACGGCCCGCGCCAGCCGCCTCCTGCTGCAGGCACCCGATGTGCGCGCGGCGATCCCGGATGTACTGGGACTGATCGGCAATGCCGCGCACGTCGACCGGGTCAATCTCATGGAGACGCGCACCGGCAAGAACGGCGAGCCGCTCCTGGTAGTAGCGAGCGAGTGGACCGCCGACGGCGTGCCGCCGCACCTGACCGAGGTGGCCCTGAGCACCTGCGATGAGCGCGTGGCGGCCGTGTGCGCCGAGCTGCGCGCCGGGCGCAGCGTCTGCTTTAGCCGCAACGAGACCAGTGGCGGCCTCGCTGCCTCGGGCATCGAGGGCGTGGGCACGCAGACCAAGGCGATCGTGCCGATCTTCGTTGCGGGCGAGTTCATCGGCGTCGTGGGCTTCGACAACACGCGCCAGCTGCGTGCCATAGATGCCGCGGAGCTGGCAGCTCTCGAGACCGCCGCCGGAGTCATCGGCGCCGCCCTGCACCGCGAGCGCCTGGTGGATGACGTGCGTCGCGAGCGCGAGCACGCCGCCGAGGAGCGCGTGGCGGAGCTCGCCAAGGCGAACGCGGTCATCCGCGGCAATCTCGAGCGCCTCGCCGGGGAGACCGACCTGCACAGTCTCATGGGCCACATGCTGCTCGAGGCCACGCGCCAGTTCGATGCGGTCTCGGGCGTCGTGATCGTGCTCAAGGACTCGATGCAGGAGTGGCGCATCGTCGCGCACGTGCGCAACGATGAGGTGGGAACGCCCCCATACGCGGCCAGCGTGCCGGTCTCGGGCTCGGTATTCACCACGCGATTTGGCGAGCTGCGCGAGCCCATCTACCTGAACGTCGCGCGCCAGACGAGTGAGATCTGGCCGGGCGTGCTCGCCTTCCACCGCAGCCAGAGCGCTCAAGGTACGGTCATCTATCCGCTGGTGTTCGGCGCACGCAGCGTCGGCTTCTTCGCCCTCACCTTCCAGCGCAACGCCGAGGACGTGCTGCGCAGCGAGCTCTTGGTGGCGCTCGTGCAGCAGGCGACCCTCGCCGTGCAGCTCACGCGCCTGGCCTACTCGGCCAAGGAGACTGCGGTGCTGATGGAACGCACGCGCATCGGCCAGGAGATCCACGACGGTCTGGCGCAGGCCTTCACCGGCATTCTGCTGCAGCTCGGCGCCGTCGAGGAATTCCCCTCCTGCAAGAAGCGCGGCTCGGAGCTGGCCCTGACCCTGTCGCGCATCCGCGAGCTGGCGCGCGACGGCCTGGCCGAAGCACGCCGCTCGGTGATGGCGCTGCGCCTGGACCAGACCCGCCGTGCAGGGCTCGAGATCGCGCTGCGCCAGCTCGCCGATCGCTCCACCGTCCCCGGCGGCGTCACCTGCACCTTTGACGGTGCCGGCATCGTCACCGGCCTGCGCCCCGAGCACGAGCACGAGCTGCTGCGCATCGCGCAGGAAGCCGTGAGCAACGCGGTGCGGCATGCGCGCCCCCACATCGTGCGCATCAGCATGACGGACGAGGAGCAGCACTGGACGCTCGCGGTCGCCGACGACGGCGTCGGCATGTCGCAGCGCCCGGAACTCTCGGCGCGCGAGGGCTTCGGGCTGTCCAGCATGCGCCAGCGCGCCGGTGCGATCGGCGGGGAATGGGACATCCGCAGCGAGCCCGGCGCCGGAACACGCGTGAGCGTGCGCCTGGCCAAGCGGGTGTCGTGATGGCAGCCGTCATGAAGACCAAGATCCGCGTGGTGCTGGCCGATGATCACCCGGTGGTGCGCGACGGACTCGCGGCTATGGTCAATCAGCAGGCGGACATGGAAGTGGTGGCCGAGGCCGGCGACGGCGAGGAGGCGATCGCCCTCTACGAGCAGCACCGGCCCGATGTGATGGTGCTCGACCTGCGCATGCCCAAGCGCGACGGCGTCGCGGTGGTGCAGCGGGTGCTCGAGCTCTATCCCAAGGCCTGCATCCTCGTCATGACCACCTACGATGGCGATGAGGACATCTTCCAGTGCCTGTCGCAGGGCGCCAAGGGCTATCTTCTGAAGGATGCGCCGCGCCAGGAGATTCTGTCGGCGATCCGCGCGGTGAGTGAAGACCGCCCCTACACCTCGACGACGGTGGCCGCGAAGGCGCTGCAGCGCATGGGGAAGCCGAGCCTCACGCAGCGTGAACTCGACGTGCTGCAGCTCGTGGCGCAGGGACGCAGCAACAAGGATATCGCCCGCCGGCTTTCCATCACCGAGGGCACGGCCAAGACCCACGTGAAGGCGATCCTCACCAAGCTCGATGCCATCAGCCGCACCGAGGCGGTGGCGGTGGCGCACAAGCGCGGCCTCATCCACCTCTAGCCGCACGCGGCTGCGCCTGTCAGGCCGACGGCGGCTGGTAGCCTTGTGGTGCCTCAGAGCCGGCACCGAAGAAGAACTTCTCCATCTCGGTCTCGAGGAACTTGCGCGCCTTGGGCTCGATGGGTGTCAGGCGATACTCATTGATGAGCATCGTCTGGTGCTTCAGCCACGACGCCCAGGCTTCCTTGGAAACATTCTCGTAGATGCGCCGCCCGAGATCCCCGGGATACGGCACACGCTCGAGGCCCGGCGCCTCGCGCTTCAGCAATACGCACTGCACCTGACGTGACATGCTAGGACTCCTCGCACGCGCCCGCGCCGTGGGCGGAAAGTGACTCCCCTGCCAGTCCCGACAGCAGCGTCGTGATCGGCGCGGGCAACCCCACGCGCGCAGGCGAGCGGATGTTATACCAGAGGCTCGTGCCCTCCCCCACGCCCACCGGCGCGGGCGCGCAGTAGACGAGCAGCGGCGTGATCGACAGGTCGAAGTGGGTGAAGCCGTGCTCGAGGGTGGCGAGCGCCCGGGCCTGCGGGCGCGGCGGCGCGAGCGCTTCACGGATGAAGTCATCGGCCGCGCTCGCGCTCGGAAACTCCGGCAGACACCACAAGCCGCCCCACACCCCGCTCTCCGGGCGGCGCTCGAGCAGCACCTCGCCACTTTCGCGCAGCGCCACCACCATGAAGACTTGGCGCCGGCCGCGCGCCGCAGCACGCCGCGGCGCGGGGATTTGGTGCTGGCGGCCGCTGCGGTACGCGCTGCAGTGCGCCGCCAGCGGGCACTGCGCGCACAGCGGATTGCGCCGCACGCAGACCGTGGCGCCGAGATCCATGATCGCCTGGGTATAGGCGGCCACCTCGCGCTCCGGCGTCTGCGTCTCCGCGAGCCGCCACAGTTCCTTGAGTACCGCCGCATCGGCCGGACCGCCCTCGACGCCGAAGTAGCGCGCCAGCACGCGCCTGGCATTGCCATCGAGGATGGCATGGCGCTCCCCGCAGGCGAGCGCGAGGATGGCGCCGGCGGTCGAGCGACCGATTCCGGGAAGGCCTGCCACCTCCTCGAAGGTATGCGGGAACTCGCCCCCGAACTCCGCGCGGATGCGCACCGCGGCACGCTGCAGGTTGCGGGCGCGCGCGTAATAGCCGAGCCCCGACCACAGGTGCAGGACCTCATCCGCAGGCGCCGCCGCGAGTGCCCGGACGTCCGGGAAGCGCGCCATGAAGCGCTGGTAGTAGGGAATGACGGTGCTGACCTGGGTCTGCTGCAGCATGACTTCCGAGATCCACACACGGTAGGGGCTGCGCTCGTGCTGCCAGGGCAGCTCGTGGCGGCCCGCATGCGCGTGCCAGGCGAGCAGCGGTGCGGCGATGGCGGGATTCAGGTCGGACATGGGAGCGATTCTAGCGGCGCCCGGGCGCGAGCGTCGTCGCCAAAAAAAAGCGCACCGGGGTCACCGGTGCGCAACATGGCTTCAGAGGAAACTTCAGGTGCGGTCGCAGAGCTGCACGTCACCGCTCATGGTCTTCAGGCGCATCTGGCCGGCACCCTCGCCGCGCGAGCCGGACAGGGAGTGCCCGACGATTCCCTTCTCGGCCTTCGGACCGCCGAAGCAGTCACTGATGTCGCCGGAGAAGGTCGAGACCTCGTAAGCGTAGCCGCCTTCGGCACTGGCACGTACGTTGACGTCGCCGCTCACCGTGGAGGCTTCGAAGGTGGAACCGCGGGTCATCCGGGCATCGAAGTGCATATCGCCGGAAGTGGTGCGGGCATGTACCGAGCGCGCCGTGTCGAGCGACACCACCAGCGTACCGCTGACCGTCGTGGTCTCGAGGTCTCCGGCGCCGTGCTCGAGGTGCACATCCCCGCTCACGGTGGTCACCCGCAGCTGTGCCGGCTGCCCGTGACCCTTGATCTTGATATCGCCGCTCACGGTCTTGAGCTCAAGATTGCCCGCGGCAATCTCGGTCGTCACATCCCCGCTCACCGCGTTCACGCGTTGCGCGCCGTTGACCCCGCTCACGATGGCGTCCGCACTGACGGTCGTCAGGTGCAGCTCGCTGTCCTTGGGTACCTTGATGTGCAGGCGCGCCTCGCCGCCGTGAAAGGAGTGCCCGGGCAGCACCACCTTGATGAGCGTGCGGCCGGCTTCACTGGTGACGTCCACGCGCTCGACGCCGTCGTCGAGGTCCCCGTGCACACTCACCTCGTGGCGGTCCCAGCCGCTGATCTCCACCATGCCGCTGGTATTGGAGACCTCGACCACCCCGCGCTCCTCGGCCGCGACCTCCTTGTCGAAGGCTTTCTCGGCGATCGCCAAGGGTGCGGCGCTTAAGGCCAGGAGCGCGGCCGATAACTTGATTGAGATACGCATGTCAGATTCCCCTGCCAGGGTCGCTGGCCTCGTGCACGTCCGTCAGGGCGCGCATTTCATCCTGGTAAGTGTTGATGAGCAGTTCCTGCAGCAGCGCGTTGCTCGGATCCTTGCCGAGAGCGCTCTCCAGATCCTTCTTGGCGGTCTCGATCGCTGCAAGACTCGCGGTCACCTTGGCGCGTGCCGGCTGCGGCATCGCATCCAGGCGCGCCTGCAGCGATTGCAGCAGTTCCGCGCGCTGGCGCGCGTAGCGCGGGTCGCTGACGAAGGCGGCATCCACAGCGGCCGCCTGCTGCGCCGGCGTCACCTGGGGCGCGGTCGCCTGCGCAAGGTTCGGGACCGGTGCGGACAGCGGCACGACGTCGCGCCCGATCCACACCCCGACGGCGACACTCGCCACCATCGCCGCGGCCGCGAGCCACCGCAGCTGCCCGAGCCGCGCGCGCGCCGGGCTTGCGCCGGTGCCACTCACCGCAACCTGCGCCTTTAGGCGTGCCTCGATCCCCGGCCACAGGTCGCGCGGGGGCTCGATCGCCTCTGGCAGCTCGGCCAGGGACTTCACGCGGTGTTCTTTCGGGCCTGTCATGTCAGTTGACCTCCAGATTCAGTCGCTCACGCAGGAGCTTGCGGGCCCGATGCAGCTGCGCCTTGCAGGTGCCCTCGGCGATCCCCAGCATCTGCGCAGCTTCCCCGTGCGAGTACCCGTACAGGGCATGCAGCACCAGGGCGTCGCGCGCACCCTCGGGCAAATCACCGATGGCGCTCTCCAGTTCCCGCACCTCGACCGGGGTCTCGAAAGTCCACCCGCCGAGCGTGCCGTCCTCGTCCTCAGGCTGCGCCTCGAGCACCGGTGTGGCCTTGCGGCGCTTGCCGAGGCTCACGTTGACCGCGATGCGGTGTAACCAGGTGCCCAGCGAGCTGCGCGTCTCGAACTGCTTCAGGGCCTTCCAGGCGTTGATGAAGGTGTCCTGGGTGCAGTCTTCCGCCAGCTGCGGATCCCGGGTCATGCGCAGGCACAGCCCGTAGACCCTGCCGGAGTGCTCGCGGTACAGCCGCTCGAAAGCCCGGCTGTCCCCGGCCACGGCGCGCTGCACCAGTGCCCCCTCCCACTCGACCCGATTTTCCTGGCTTTGTGCTTGCATCTGTCCGTTAGAGACGCTCCTTTGGCTTCCGGTTTAAAGCCAACGTCGCTGAGGGGCAACACTTTTTGACGGAACCGCCGGGCCTCTGCTCCACTCATTACTTATTGAGGGGATAGGCAGGACCGGGGGCTAAAGGCGGGAGGAGTCGAGCATGGGTAAAACCTACAACGGACTGGCGCGACTGTGGCGCCCGGGCGGGGAGACCCTGGAGGTCATTGCCGGAGTGCTGTCGGAGCGCTGGCGCGCGGCCGCGACTTTCGCGCCGCCGCGCCTGTTCTGGCAGGCCCCGGCGCGCTGGCTGAAGAGCGCGCCGCCCGCCAGCGACCTCACCGCTCACCACTTCACGACGGGCGGCAAGCTCATCAGGTAAGCCTCCGGGTCGGCGTCCGTCTGGAAGCCGAACTTCGTGCCCCGGTCATAGACCAGGTTGAACTCGACGTAGCGGCCGCGCTTCAAGAGGAGCCGCTCGCGCGCGTCGGCGTCGAAGGGGGTGTCCTTGCGTCGCGCCACGAGCTTGGGGTAGACCTCAAGGAACGCCTCCCCCACGGCGCGCACGAAGGCATAGTCCGCCTGCGGGTCGGCGCTGATGAGGTCGTCGAAGAAAATTCCGCCCACGCCGCGCGGCTCCTGTCGGTGTGGCAGGTAGAAATAGCGGTCACACCAAGCCTTGAACTCGGGATAGGCATCGGTGCGGTAGCTGTCACAGGCCCGCTGGAGCGCCGCATGGAAGTCGCGCGTGTCCTGCTCGAACGCAAACGTGGGCGTGAGGTCGGAGCCGCCGCCAAACCAGGCTTTGCTGGTCCTGAGGTAGCGCAGATTCATGTGCACCGCGGGCACGTAGGGATTGACCATGTGCGCGACGAGGGAGATGCCGCAGGCGACGAAGCGTCCCTGGGACTCGCGCGCGCCGCTGACCTGGCCGTGCGTCTCGCTCGAGAGCGTCCCCCATACATGGCTCACATTGACGCCCACCTTCTCGAACACCTGCCCACGCAGCGCCCGCGACTCACCCCCGCCCTGCAGGCGGTGGCCGGCCGGCTTCGCCCAGCTGCGTGACTCGAAGCGCGCCTGAGGCTCGAAGGCCTCGAACGCGGCGCAGATGCGGGCCTGCAGGTCGCGGAAGAACGCGACCGTGCTCGCGGACAGGTCGCTAGCGTCGTTCATGCACGTAATCGACCAGGCGCGCGACGGCCTCAGGATCGGTTTCCGGCCAGATGCCGTGGCCGAGGTTGACGATGTGCCCCGGCGCCTCGCCGGCCTCCTCGAGCAGCACATCGACCTGGCGTTCGAGGTCCCGGGGAGCGGCAAAGAGGGCCGCCGGATCAAGATTACCCTGCACCGCCTTGAGGGGGCCCAGAGTGCGGCGCACTGCGGACAGCGGTGAGCGCCAGTCGACGCCAATGACATCGACATCGAGGTCGGCAACGGCCGGCATGAGCGCGGAACCCTGGTTGACGTAATAGATGAGGGGCACGCCGGTACCGCGCAGCTGCGCCGCCGTGCGGCGCACGGCGGCGAGTGCGAACTCGGCGAACTGCGGCGGCGCCAGCAGCCCCGCCCACGACTCGAACAGCATGAGGGCCTGCGCGCCGGCAGCCGCCTGGGCGCTTAAGTAAGCGGCCATCGCATCAGCCAGGTGCGTGAGCAGGCGCTGCGCCGCCTGCGGCTGCGCGTAGAGGAACGAGCGCGCCGCGCCGAACTCCTTGGACGGCTTGCCGCAGACGAGGTAGCACAGGAGCGTGAAAGGTGCGCCGGCGAAGCCAATGAGTGGCACGCCGCGCGGCACCCCGGCGCGCACCTGCCGGATCGTCTCCAGCACAAAGGGCACGTCGCGCTCGGGCACCAGGGCGGGCAGCGCCTCGATCTGTGCCTGCGTGCGGATCGGTTGCGCCACCACCGGACCGGGCTCGAACTTGAGGTCCACCCCCATCCCCTGCAGCGGCGTCATGATGTCGCTGAACAAGATGGCGGCGTCGAGCTCGAAACGCCGCAGCGGCTGCAGCGTCACCTCGCAGGCGAGCTCCGGGGTGCGCGTCAGAGTCTCAAAGTCGACCTTGGCGCGCAGCGCGCGGTACTCCGGCAGGTAGCGCCCGGCCTGGCGCATGATCCAGATCGGCCGGTGTGCGCTCTTCTGCCGCCGGCAGGCTGCCAGGAAGGCGCTCGCAGGAGGCGCGTTCATGGCCTGAGCCACTGCACGACCTCGGGGGCGAAGTAGCTGATGATGAGGTCGGCGCCGGCGCGGCGGATGCCGGTCAGCGTTTCGAGCACCGCGGCACGCTCATCGATCCAGCCGCGCTCGGCGGCCGCCTTGATGAGGCTGAACTCCCCGGACACCTGGTAGGCGACGACCGGCACGCGCACCGCATCGCGCACCTGGCGGATGACATCAAGGTACGGGCCCGCGGGCTTGACCATGACCAGGTCGGCGCCCTCCTCGACGTCCAGGAGCACCTCCCGCAGCGCTTCGCGGGCATTGGCGGGGTCCATCTGGTAGGAGCGCCGGTCCCCGAAGGCGGGCGCGGACTCGGCCGCCTCGCGGAACGGCCCGTAGAAGGAGGAGGCGTACTTGGCTGCGTAGGCCACGATCGGCGTGCTCGACCTGCCGCTCGCGTCCAGCAGCGCACGCATGGCGCCGACGCGCCCGTCCATCATGTCAGAGGGTGCCACCGCGTCCGCTCCGGCGCGCGCGTAGTTGAGTGCCACCTGCGAAAGCGTCGTGACCGAGCTGTCGTTGTCGATGGCGCCGCCGGGTCCGATGTGACCACAGTGCCCGTGATCGGTCGCGCCGCACAGGCACACGTCCGCCCACACCATGAGGTCAGGGCAGGCTTCCTTGATGGCGCCGATCGCCTGCGCGGCAAGGCCCTTGGGGTCGAGCGCATCGCTCGCCTCCTTGTCCTTGCGCTCGGGTGCTGCGAACAGCAGCACCGCGGTAACGCCTGCGGCGGCGACGGTGCGCGCATGGCCGACCGCCTCGTCGACCGAGTGCTGGAAGATACCCGGCATGCTCTGCACCGCGCGGCGCTGCCCGCGCCCGGGGACGACGAACATCGGATAGACGAGGCCTTCGGGCCGCAGGTGCGTCTCGCGCACCATGCGCCGCCACAGGTCCGACTGGCGGGTGCGGCGCGGGCGTGACGTGAGTGATTCCATGACTAGTTTCTCGACTGCATGACGCGCAGGGTGGTGGTGGCAACTCCGGCGAGCGTGGCTGAGGAGGCGACCACGGAGTTATGGCCGCGGGCGCTGAGCGCGCGCGCGGTGGTGCGGCCGATCGCCACGGAGGCGGCGGTATTGAGCAGGTGCGCGAAGTCCGCCTCGCCGAGCGCGCGCGCGAGCTCCTCGACCGCAGACGGGCTCGTGAAGGTCACCGCGCCGACCGCCTCGCGCGCTATCCACTCGCGACACCCCTCGACGTCCAGCGGCGCACTCTCGGTGCGGTACGCCTCGACTTGGCTGACCTCGGCGCCCAGTTGCCTCAAGCCCGCCGCAAGCGTGGGCAGCGCCCGCGAGCTCGCCGGGTACAGCATCTTCAGCGGGCCGCGCGTCAGTTCCGGCAGTGCCGCGAAAGCCTCAAGCAGGGCTGCGGCGCTGGCTTCTTCCGGGACGAGGTCCACCGGCCAGCCGCGCTGCCTCAGCACCTGCGCGGTCGCCCTGCCGATGGCCGCGACTTTCACACCCGGCGGCGCGTGAGCCAGCTCGGCAAGTACCGCAGCCACGGCGTGGCGGCTGGCGAAGACGATCCAGTCAAAGCCTCCGGCGGCAGCGAGCGCGGCGCGCAGCGCGGCCGGGTCCGCGCGGGTCACGCTCACCGCCGGCCACACGAGGACCGTGAGTCCGAGCTGCTTCAGCTCGCGGCTGAGTGGTCCGTCGGCGGCCTCATCCCGCGTCACGACCACCGCCCGCACCGGTGCGCCGCTGCTCACGGCGCAGACACCGCAAGACGGCTGCGCTCCTGGGCGATGAGCGCCCCGGCGCCGCGCGCCAGGAGATCTTCGGCGACGCGCTGCCCGAGGGCCAGCGCGTCCGCCAGCGACGCAGGTCCTGAGCCCGCGGCGGCCACATGGCGCCTGCCATCGAGCGTGCACACCGTGGCCTCAAGATGCAGCAGCCGGTCATTGATGCGCGCGTAGGCACCAAGGGGCACCTGACAGCCGCCCTCCAGGCGCTTCAGCAGCGCGCGCTCGGCGCTGGCCGCGAGGCGCGCCTCGCGGTCGTCAAGCCTCAGCAGCCGCGCGAGCGTCGCAGCGTCCGCGGCGCGCGCGCAGATGCCGATGATTCCCTGCGACACGGCCGGCGGAAATGCTTCCGCTGACAGGTATTCGGTAATCGCGCCGCTCAAGTCCAAGCGCGCAAGCCCGGCGGCGGCGAGGATGACGGCGTCGTACTCCCCTTGCCGCAGCCGCTCGACGCGCGTGGGCACGTTGCCGCGCAGCTCCGTATGTCTGAGGTCGGGGCGCGTGCGGGCGAGAAACGCGCGGCGTCTGAGGCTGCTGGTGCCGACGCGCGCACCCGGCGGGAGCTCGGCGAGGGTGGCGCCACTGCGGCTCAGGAAGGCATCGCGCGCGTCGGCGCGCGGCAGCGTGGCGGCGAGCAGCAGCCCCGCGTCGAGCTGCGTGGCCAGGTCCTTCAGGCTGTGCACCGCAAGGTCCACGCTGCCATCCAGCAGCGCCCGATCAATCTCCTTGGTGAAGAAGGCCCGTCCGCCGGCCTGCCACAGCGGCACCTGCGTCTGCAGGTCGCCGGCGGTCTTGATGTGTACGAGCTCCACCGGCGCTGCCCCCGGCTCGGTCTCCAGGAGTGCCTTCACATGATTCGCCTGCCACAGCGCGAGCGCCGAGGCGCGTGTGCCGATGCGCAGCGGGCGCACGCTCACGAGCCGCCATCCTTGAGGAAGCGATAGCCCACCCCCCATACCGTGAGGAAGTGCTTCGGGTCCGCCGGATCGCGCTCGAAGCGCTTACGCAGTCGCAGGATGAAGTTGTCCACGGTGCGGGTGGACGGAAACACGTCGTAGCCCCAGACCTTCTCGAGGAGATCCTCGCGCGAGACGATCTCGCCGCCGTGCTCGGCGAGCACCTTGAGGATCATGGCCTCCTTCTCGGTGAGCTCCTGGGACTCGCCATTCCAGCTGCGGGCCCGGAAGGCGCGGAAGTCGACCTCATTGCCGCCGAAGGCGAGCACCGCGGTCGCCGCAGTGTCCGAAACGCTGTGGTACCAGTCGCGGCGCCGGATGATGGCGCGTACCCGCAGCAGGAGTTCCTGCAGATGAAAGGGCTTCGCGAGGTAGTCATCGCCGCCGGATTCAAGCCCGCGTACCCGGTCGGCAGGATCCCCGCGCGCGGTGAGGAACAGCACCGGGGTGTTGTTGCCCTGCTCGCGCAGCGTCCGGCACACCGCAAAGCCGTCGATCCCGGGCAGCATGACATCCAGAACGACAAGGGCGCAGCTCGTGCCCGGAAGCGAGGCGAGCGCCTGCTCGCCGTCAGCAGCGGCACTCACTTCGTAGCCCTCGGCACGCAGGTTCTCAATGACCCCGGCTGCTAGGTGCGGGTCGTCCTCCACCACGAGGATGCGCGGGCCGCCCGCGCTCACGGCCGCTGTCCCTGGGAGGCGGGCCAGGCGAGCACGAAGCGTGCTCCGCGCCCCTGCCCTTCGCTTTCCGCACTCACGCGGCCGTGCGCGAGCTCCATCAGGCGGCGCACGATGAAGAGCCCGAGACCCGTGCCGTAGTAGTTGCTGCCCCCCGGATGCAGGCGCGTGAACTTCTCGAACAGCCGCGCACCGTCGGCGGCCGCGAAGCCCACGCCGCTGTCACGCACCTCGAGCTCAACCTCCGACCCCAGGGCGCGGGCACTGATGGCCACGCTGCCACTGCCCACGGGAGCGAGTGCCGCGAGCGCGTTCTCGAGCACGTTGCGTACCACGACGTCGAGCGCCAGCGGGTCGCTCATCACGTGCAGCTGTGGGTCGATGCTGCTCGTGATCGCGACCCTGGCACTGCGGGCGCGCTCCTCGAGCTGCGCGACCACGCGGCTCACGGCCGCGGCGAGCTGCAGCGCCTCGGGCCTGAAGTGCGCCCGCCCGCGCTCCAGGCGCGCGCTCTCCAGAATCTGCGTCACCATGAGCTCCATGCGCGCCAGGTCCGCGAGCATGCGGTCGGTGAGCACGCGCGCGCGCTCCGGGGGCGGCGTGCGCAGCGCGAGCGTTTCGAGCGACAGCTGCAGGCTCGCGAGCGGCGTCTTGAACTGATGCGACACCAGGGCGAGGAAACTGTCCTGTTCCTCGAGCACGCGCTGCTCGGCGCGCAGCGCGCGTGCGATCACCGCGATGCACAGTCCGAGCGCCACCAGGAAGAAGGAGCCCTCCCAGGCGTACTGGCGCTGGCGCCCCGCCTCCTCGTTCGCCAGCGCCGCGTCCACCGCCGGTGCCAGAGCGGCACGCCCGCCGCTGACCAGGATCTTCGGCAGCAGCGCCTGCACACGCTCAGGAGCCGTGCCCGCATCCAGCAGCGCCTGGGCGGCGGCCGTCTGCTCGGCGTAGGCGGTGCGCGCGGCGGCCACCGACTCGCGCGCATAGCTGCGCTGGTCAAACAGCCACCAGCCGACCTGTACCACCGACACCAGCACCAGGGCCAGTGTGGTCAGCTGGAAGACGCGGGTCGATTTCATGCAAGGCTCGCGAGCGCGCCCTCGAGCGCCCCGGCGAAACGTTTGAGGTCGGCGCTGGTGTGCGCGAGTGACAGGAAGCAGGCCTCGTAGGCGGACGGTGGCAGGTACACGCCACGCGCCAGCATGGCGTGGAACAGCTGCCCGAAGCGCGCGCTTTCGCGCTCCGTGAGGCTCGCCGCAGTGCGCGGTGCACCCGCCTCGTGCAACGCCATCCAGAAGAGCGAGCCCTGCCGCACCCAGTGCATGGGGAAGGGAGCGCGCGCCAGAATCGGCCGCACCAGCGACTCCAGTTCCGCGCCGCGTGCCTCGAGCCGCGCCCAGCCGTCGCCGTGCTCCAGGATGTCGAGCGTGGCAAGACCCGAGGCCATGGCCACGGGATTTCCTGACAGCGTGCCGGCCTGGTAGGTGTCGCCCTCGGGGGCCAGGCGCGCCATGATGCGGCGCGCTCCGCCGAAAGCCCCGACCGGCATGCCACCGCCGATGACCTTGCCGAACGTGGCCAGATCCGGACTGATGCCGAGGAGCTCGGCCGCCCCGCCGCGCGCCAGGCGGAAACCGGAGATCACCTCATCGAATATGAGCAGTGCGCCATGCTCGCGTGTGAGGGTGCGCAGCGCCTGCAGGAATTCCTGCCGCTGCGGGAGCAGGCCGTGGTTGGCCGGCAGCGGCTCGATGATGACGGCCGCGATGCGCGCGCCCTGGCGCGCGAACAGCGCCTTCGCGGCCGCCTCATCATCCAAAGGCAGCACGCAGGTGCAGGCCGTGAAGGCCTCGGGCACGCCCGCCGAGGAGGGCCGCCCGAAGGTCGCAAGACCCGAGCCTGCCGCCACCAGCAGGTGATCGGCGTGGCCGTGATAGCAGCCGGCGAACTTCACGATCAGGTCACGCCCCGTGTAGGCGCGCGCCACGCGGATGGCGCTCATGACCGCTTCGGTCCCGGAAGACACGAAGCGCACCTGCTCGAGCGACGGGTAGGCGCCCACCACGCGCTCGGCGAGCAGAACCTCCGCCTCGCAGGGAGCGCCGAAGGTGGTGCCGCGGGTAAGGGCCGCACTCACGGCGGCCACCACCGCCGGATGCGCGTGGCCGGCGATGAGCGGCCCCCAGGAGCACACGAGGTCGAGGTAGCTCTTGCCATCGGCATCAAACACTTCCGCCCCCGCGCCGCGGGCGATGAAGAGTGGCGTGCCGCCGACTGCGCGGAACGCGCGCACCGGGGAGCTCACGCCCCCGGGAATGACGCGCTGGGCGCGCGCGAACAGCGCTGCTGAGCGCGGGTGCGGGGAATCTGCGGCAACAGTTTCAGTCATGTCTTTTCCGTATCAGTGCGGGTGCGGCCGGCCTGAGCGGCGGCGAAGAATGCTTCCAGGGCGTCCGGTTCTGCGTGCAGCGCCGCGGCCCTGAGGCCCGCGAGCGGCAGGTGCGCGAGCCGATGGGCAACCGTGGCCGCGAGACGCTCGAGCTGGCCGCGCTCCTCCTCATCCAGTGTACGCAGCTCGTGGCTGAGCGCACGCGCCACCTCCTCGGCCGCGATCTGTTCAAACGCCTCGCGCAGGTGCGCAAGCCGCGGGCCGAAGGCGCGGGCGGCGAGCTCGCCGCGCAGGTGTACCAGGCGCTCATCGATGGCCGCGCGTACCGGGGCCAGGCGCATGAGCTCACCCAGCCGCCGCGCCTGGGCGGCCTCGATCAGATCCGACATCCCGACGCGCGCCACGCCGGCACGCTGGGCGGACTCAGGGTTTACGTTTGGCGGCACGCCGAAGTCGATGAGGAGCAGCCCGGCGCGCTCCTCCAGGCGCATGAGCGCCGCCTCATCCAGCACCGGCTCTGCGCCGCCGGCGGCGAGCACCAGGGCGCCGAGGACGGGGGGCTTGCGGCGGAACTCCGCGAGCGACAGCGCCTGAGCGCCGACGGTCAGGGCGAGCTCCGCGGCGGCCTCCACGGTGCGGTTGACGATCACGAGCGGCACGCCGGCGTGCGCAAGGAGAGTGGCGCAGCGGCGGGTCATGGGTGAGACCCCGATGAGCGCCACGCGCGGCCTGCCACCCTGCAGATGCTTCAGTACCCGGTCGGCAGCGAGGTCCCCGAGGGAGGGCGCACGTACACCCCCTGACATGCGCTGTACGCGGCGCGCCATGGTGAGGGCTTCCCCCATCAGCCGATCGAGCATCGGCCCGCAGGTGTGCGCGCTGCGCGCATCTTCCCAGGCGCCGCGCAGCTGCGAGGCAATCTCCTGTTCCCCGGTCTGCGCCGAGTCCAGTCCGCAGGCGAGCAGGAACAGGTGCTCCACGGCGGCCTCCCCGGTCCAGGCGCGCAGCAGGCGTGCAGCCTCGCCCGAATCCGGGTGGCGTCCCGTCAAGGCCCGGAAGACTTCGTGGCGCGCATCCCCCGCGGAGGTACCGTCCTCGGTGGCAAACACGACTTCGACCCGGTTACAGGTCGCCAAGTACAGCAGTTCCGCGGCGCGCAACTCGCCGCGCAAGTGCCCCAGACGGGCACCGACCTCGCCGCGCGGCAGCGACAGGCGTGCGACCTCCTCCACACCCGCATGGCGATAAGACAGGCCCACCACCCCGATCTGGTGCATGGCGCACAGCTTAGGCGCCGGCCGGGTGGGGGAATGTCACCGAATGGTCACAGGCGGCGCAGGCACCCCGCAGTTTCGCTATTGCAGACCCCGGCAGCTGCTGCGGCACAGCACCGTCGGCGGGTTGCATCCGGGCGTGCCTCGCGGGCAAGGTGGCCGTCCTTACAGCCCCCGTGCCCACATGAAGTCAGCCATGCTGCGCCACACCGTCTGCACCCTCATCGCCGCCCTCACCCTTGCCGCCCCGGCAACCGCGGCCGCCCCGGCGGATCCGGCTCCGGCCCGGCCCCGGGCCCGCGACCTCAGCATCCCCTTCGACGGCTCGCCGGGTCCCCTCAACGCAATCACCGACGTCGCCGGCGTACTGGTCGGGCAGACGACGCTCATCGAGGGCTCCGGCAAGCTCGTCGTCGGTCAGGGTCCGGTGCGCACGGGCGTCACAGCGGTCCTGCCGCGCGGCCTTCACTCCATCGAGCGCTTCTCCTTTGCGGGCTGGTTCGCCGAGAACGGCAACGGCGAAATGACGGGGACGACCTGGGTCGAGGAGTCAGGCTTCCTGGAGGGCCCCGTGATGATCACCAACACCCACAGCGTCGGCGTGGTGCGGGATGCCGTCATCGCCTGGCGTGTCGCGCACGGGCCTGCGGATGCCACCGGCGCCTGGTGGTCGCTCCCGGTGGTGGCCGAGACCTGGGACGGCTGGCTGAACGACATCAACGGCTTCCACGTCAAACCCGAGCACGTCTTCCAGGCGCTCGACAGTGCCCGCGCAGGCCCGGTGGAGGAAGGCAATGTCGGCGGCGGCACCGGCATGATCTGCAACGGCTACAAGGGCGGCATCGGCACTTCCTCGCGCCGACTTGACCCGAAGGACGGCGGCTACACCGTCGGGGTGCTGGTGCAGTGCAACTACGGCACGCGCGAGAACCTGCGCGTCGCCGGCATCCCGGTCGGGCACGACATCTTCGGCGAGGATCCGTACGCGTTCGTACCCTCCGACCTGCGCGAGCTCGGCTCCATCATCGTCATCGTGGCCACCGATGCGCCGCTGCTGCCGCACCAGCTGAAGCGCGTGGCGCGCCGCGTGACGCTCGGCCTCGGCCGCAACGGCAGCACCGCCGGCAATGGCTCCGGCGACATCTTCATCGCCTTCTCCACCGCCAACGCCGACGCGAGCGACGGGAGTCACGTGCAGACGCTGCAGATGGTGCCGAACGACTCGCTCGATCCGATCTTCGCAGCCACCGTGCAGGCGACTGAGGAGGCGGTCATCAACGCCCTGGTCGCGGCGCGTGACATGACGGGCGCCGACGATCATCACGTCACGGCGCTGTCGCACGACAAGCTGCGCGCGGTGCTGAAGAAGTACGGGCGCCTCGTGGCCACGCACTGAAGGCGCGTCGCCGCACACTTCAGGCCTGGTGCATCTTCACCAGCAGGCGCCTGGAAACGCGCAACGGCGCGCAGCCCCTTGAGCAACGGACCAAATTTCATCCACGGCATGCCGGCATCGCGCTGCTCGAGCGGCCGCTGCGGCCAGTGGAAGGGAGCATCGGCATCGCCACGGTTGGCGTATCAGCGCGATCTGGCAGGCAGGCGCAGCAGAGGTACTCGCCCTCGAGCGGGAATCGGGGCGTCGTCGGCCTGCACGTCTCACCCCACATCTGAAGCGCGGGGTTTGCGGATCGCGGGGACGAACCGCAAGCTGCGGTCCCGCTTGAACCAGCGTAGAACTACTTGCCGGCGGCGCGTAGGCGCTGCTCCACGAACTGCATGGCGAGCTCCTGGATCTCAGTCAGCCCCTGCGCCCTTCCCGGCAGCCCCTCCTCGTCGCCAAGTGAGCTGGCCGCTTTCATCAGCTGCAGCAGCACGACCGCCATGTCACGCGCTCCTTCGGCGGACAGCGCGCGCGAGCGCGCGCGCAGGATCGCCGCGATCTGCCGGCGCAACATGTGGCGGAAGGTCGTGCGGCGCGTGCGCTCATCCATGCGCGCCTCGGCCAGCGGCAGGGCGGCAGCGCGCTCCTGCGGATGGGCGCGCAGCAGGCCAAACAGCCGTTCAATGAGTGTGCGGGCATCGATCCGCGCGGCATGCGCCTCCAGTTCCGCAAGATCCGCCGCGAGCAGTGCGACGTAGCTGTGCACCAGCGTGTCGGCGAGCGCTTCCTTGGCGGGAAAGAACTGGTAGAGCGAACCGATGGGAGCTTCGGCGCGCGCGGCGATCTCGGTCATGGTAGCGGCCTCGTAACCCTTCTCTCCGAAGACCGCGGCGGCAGCCTCGAGGAGTTCGGCCACGCGCTGCTTGCCGCGCGCGCGTTTGGGCGCGCGCGCCAGTGCGCCGTCACTCTTGCTTGACATTTATGAGCTTATCCTCATAATACTCTCTATATGAGTATACCCTCATGTTATCCTCCAGTCACCCCGAGGGCAGCCCATGCAGCTTAATGCCAAAACCACCGCCTTGGTGCTGATCGACCTGCAGCAGGGGGTGCTCGCGATGCCGGTGGCACCGCACCCCGCCGGGGAGGTCTACGCAGGCTCGCTGCGTCTCGCCGAGCGCCTGCGCAGCCACGGCTCCCCGGTCGTGTGGGTGCGCGTGTCCTTCTCCCGTGACCTCGCCGATGCACTGAAGGCACCGGTGGACCAGCCGCCCAACTACTCGGGCCTGCCCGCGGGCTGGGATGAATTCCCGGAGCCACCGCCGCCCTCCGACCTCGTCATCACCAAGCACCAGTGGGGCGCCTTCTACGGCACCGGACTCGATCTGCAACTGCGACGCCGCGGCATTCGCACGATCGTGCTCGGCGGCATCGCCACCAACATTGGAGTCGAGTCGACCGCGCGCAGTGCGCACGAGCACGGCTACGAACTCGTAGTGGCCGAGGACCTCTGCAGCGGCGCCAGCGCCGAGATGCATGCGTTCGCCTTCGGGCACATCCTGCCGCGACTCGCCCGCATCACGACCTCGGAGAGCATCACCTTCGCATGAGTTCCCCGCATGCAGCTCCCGCGGCGCGGTGGCGCCGGATGAGCAGCTGGCCGGCAGCAGTACAGTGGGCCGCGCTGCTCGGACTGTCGGCGCTGGTTTCCCTGTGCTGGGGCGCCACGGGCCTCCCCGCGGCGCTGCTGCTCGGGCCGATGATCGCCGCCATCGTGTTCGGCGTGAACGGTCTGCACCTCACCGTGCCGCGCGTGCCCTACGTGGCAGCGCAGGGCGTCATCGGCGCGATGGTGGCGGTCATGATCACGCCCGCCATCATCGCGACCTTCACCCACGACCTGCTGCTGTTCAGCTGCGTCGTGGCGGCGACGCTTCTCGGCGCGGGGGCGCTCGGCTGGTTCATCAGCCGCCGCGGCCTCATCCCTGGTGCGACCGCCGTGTACGGCACCGCACCGGGGGCTGCGAACGCCATGGTGCTCCTCGGCGAGGCCGCGGGCGCCGACGCCCGCCTCGTGGCCTTCATGCAGTACTCACGGGTGCTCCTGGTGGCGCTCGCCGCCGCGCTGGTGGCGCACTTCTGGGTTGGCACCACTGGCGCGCGCGCGCCGGGCGTGTCATGGCTCGCCCCCGTACAGTGGGGAAATCTCGCCCTGGTACTCCTCAGCATCGCGCTCGCGCAGCAGGCGGCCCGGGTACTGCGGTTGCCGGCGTGGGCGCTCCTGGGTCCGCTCATCGTGCTGTCGTGGCTACACGCCGAAGGCCTGCTCTCCGTCCAACTGCCGCGCTGGCTGCTCGCGACAGCCTATGCGCTCCTCGGCTGGCACATCGGTCTTGCCTTCCGGCGCGAGGCACTGCTGCATGCCGGGCGGGCGCTGCCGGTGGTCGCAGTCGCAGCGCTGACGCTCATGGGCTGGTGCGGGCTCCTGGCCTTCGCGCTGACCCGCATCGCGCACGTCGATCCCCTCACCGCCTACCTTGCCACCAGCCCCGGGGGCCTCGACTCGGTGGCCATCATTGCCGCCTCCGCGCACGGGGTGAATGTGCCCTTCGTCATGGCCCTGCAGGCGGTGCGGCTGCTATTCGTCATCGCGCTTGCGCCCTGGATCACGCGGCTCATCGTGCGCCACTCGCCGCACCTTCAGGTGCTGCCACATCCGTAACCTCTCAGGCGACATTGGACACTTGAAAATAACCGCGAGTAAGCTGCCCTCACTGTGAATGGCAACCCGCTGTTAGGTACATGGCGACTGAAGTCCCACGTTGTAACGACGGCAGCAGGTGTGCGGTCAACGCCCTACGGCGAGCACCCGACGGGCTACCTCAGTTACTCAGCCGACGGCCGCATGCAGGTGATCGGAGCCGCGAACGACCGGGTAGCGCCGCTCGAGCCCACCCCGCCGCACAACCAGCGCGTGCTGCTCTACGACACGATGTTCGCGTACGCGGGCACCTACTCCGTAGAGACCGGTACGGTCATTCACCACGTCGATATTTCCTGGAATGAAGTCTGGACTGGTACCGATCAAGTGCGACTCTTTGAGGTGAACGGCAACACGCTCACGCTGACGACGCGCATCGCGGACCCAGGCGGTGCCGCGCACACTCATTACGCGCTGGTATGGGAGAGGGTGGCGAGCCCACGCTGACGCGGGTCTAGAAAGTCGTCGAGCTCCCACGACGCGTGCCACTACGCGTGCATGGCGCGTGAAGCGAGACTATGTCCCATGCCGTGCGCCTACCGGAATGTTATCAATGCCTGCTGCCAGGGCACTGGCGGGCGGCGAGCTGGCAACTGATCGCCGCTGAGCTGCCGCTCGGCAGTGGTCGCCGGTCTGAAGGAACTATGCGCCGCTGCAGTGCTGCTGACGCTTTCAACGCAGGCCATTTCTCAAAGCCACGGATATTGGCTTCCCGATTCCAAGACTGTGGCCCGACTCGATCAGATGATCAGAACACTGGCGCTACCCACGTTGGGAAATTGGGCAGCAACATCGATCGACACTTACGGCCGGACTTACACGGGCATGACCTTGAATGGTCACAGAGTGGTAATCGACGTGATTTTATCCACGGACGCGGCACACTACGCGTCAGGCATTCACGTTGTGCCCATCGAAAAGCAGCCGCACGCGGCGGGTGGGCTTTGTTCCCGGTTGCCGGGTGGGGTTCGACGTTTCGGAAAATCGTCTGACCGCCTTGCAGTGCTACGGGCTAGGCTAACGGCCCTACGACGGCGGGGGTTGGAGCGGGTGATGGGAATCGAACCCACGTTAGCAGCTTGGGAAGCTGCAGTTCTACCATTGAACTACACCCGCATTTTCCTTGTTATTCAGGAATTTGCGCGCCCCGAGAAGCACCTGACGCCGAGTTCCTACGGCAACTGCGGCGAGGCCACTCCCCGCGAGAAGTGAAGTCTAACGCCCGCGCGCGCGTTTTGGTAATTGCATCTGCACGCGCGCGGCGTTCAAATGCATCACAACCAACACGCGCGATGGCGGGGAAGGTTTGATGGCATCCGCGGCTGTTATCACACGCCAGCAGCTCATCTGGCGCGACCCTCCGGCATGGCCCTTCTTGTGGCGCGGCGCGTTGCCGCTTGTGGTGCTCGCCCTTGTCGCCCTCGTCGGGCTCTTTCCTTTCGCCCACACCTCGATCCAGACCACCGTGGAGCGCGAGGTGCGCGCGCAGCTGAATGAGGCCGGCTTCTCTTGGGTCGGCCTGTCCGTTTCCGGCCAGAGCGTGAAGCTTGCGGGCGTTGAGCCGGCCAGCGGCGACGGCAGCCGCGCGCTCGAGATTGCGCGCGGCGCCACCTGCCCCACCTGGCTCGGGCGGCACACCTGTGCCGTCAGCGTCACCGCGAGCTTCATGCCAGCGGTGGTGACAGCGCTGCCGGAAGCAGCCGCGGCGCCGCCGGCCGCCGCGGTCGCAGCTCCCGCCACCCCGCGTCCCACCGCAGCCCCGGCGGTGCCGCTCACGCGCCAGGGCTGCGAGAGTTCACTCGCCGGGCTCCTTGTCAATGAGCAGGTCGAGTTCACCAGCGGCAGCGCCAAAATCGACGCGAAGAGCACGGCGCTATTGGATCGGCTGGCGCGCGAAGTGAAGTCCTGTCCGGGCAGCATCCGCATCGAGGGCTACACCGATACCGTTGGCCGCGGTCGCCTCAACCAGCGCCTGAGCGCGGAGCGCGCCGCCGCGGTGCGCGCGGCGCTCATCGCGCGTGGCATTCCGGCCTCGCGCCTGAGCGCCAGGGGCTACGGCGCGCGGCACGCGATCGCGGACAACGCCACGGAAGCCGGGCGGGCGCGCAACCGCCGCATCGAATTCCACACGGTCTCCGCCAAATAGCGCATTCGAGGAGCTTCCATGGGCTTTCTCCTGATCAAGATCCTCTCCCTCCTGGTGCTCGCCGCGGCCAGCGGCGGGTTGTTCGCCTACTGGTGGTTCCGCCGGCACTACGAGGACGTGACACTCGAGTACGCCCGCTCGCGTGAGGAGGCGCAGGCCTGGCGGCGCGGCTTCGAAGAACGTCTCGCCGCACGACCCGCGGTGGACCTGGAACCGGTGAACCGGCAGGTGGCCGCGCTGCAGGCGGCGCTCGAGGACCTCCCCGCTCCGGAGCGCGTCGACTTAGGTCCGCTCGAGGCGCGGCTCGAGGCCCTGAGTCAGCGCGTGGCGGAGATTCGCATGCCGGCAATACCCGATCTTGCGCCGGCGACCGAGCGCCTGACGGCCATCGAGCACGCGCTCTTCCCGCTGCAGAGCCGTCTGGATGAGCTCACCGGTGCGGTGCGCGCCCTGAAGGCTACGCCGCTGTCGCCGAGCGAGGCCGATGCCGCATTGCTCAACGTAGCGGCGGCGGACACGTCCGCGCAGTCCGCACCAGCGCTGCCCGCGCTGCGCGACGGCGGCAGCAATCTTCTCTCGCATCCCGCCCACGGTACCCCGGACGACCTCACGCAGATCAAGGGCGTCGCCAAGGTGCTCGAGCACACGCTCCACAAGGTCGGTGTGTTCTACTTCTGGCAGATCGCGGAGTGGTCGCCGGAGGATGTGAGGCACGTGGAGAGCCAGCTCGAGGGCTTCCACCGGCGCATCGAGGACGATGACTGGGTCGG